>Ga0187886_1000598_pt1 | contig 40998 bp, 37 predicted proteins | sample June2016WEW_20_1_FD_133001 | JGI IMG/M metagenome (GOLD analysis project Ga0187886, IMG submission 133001) | Peatland microbial communities from SPRUCE experiment site at the Marcell Experimental Forest, Minnesota, USA - June2016WEW_20_150 | ecosystem: Environmental > Terrestrial > Soil >...
TACTGTCACTGTAACTGTAAAGGTCGCTCCTGTGCATGCTCCCGATAATGGTGTCACAGTATAGGTCGCAGTGGCTGATGCTGTTGTTGTGTTTGTTAAGGTCTGACTTATATTCGCCTGTGCAGCTCCCTGTGCACTCCCTCCCGTGATTGATCCCAACGGGGCAATAACAGGTGCTGTCCATGTATAAGTAGTACCTGCCGGCACAGATCCATTTACACCATTTACCGGTGATGCTGAGAAAACACCTCCGCTACAGCTTGTTGCAGTCATAGGTGTTATGGCAGGTGTTGGATTTACTGTAAGAAGTGCTGAATTCGACGGATAGGTACACCCGCCTGCTGTAGTGGTTATCTGAACCCTGTACCGGTTCCCATTGAATGAAAGCGGAGCGTTAACTACACTAAGAGCGTTAGTATTAAAGCCGTTGTAATAAATCCCATTGTTCGCATTGCCCCAGGTTAACCCTCCGTCGGTACTGACCTCCCATTGCCATTTCTGTATAGGATCGGTAGTAGAAGCGCTGAAAGTTGTGGATCCAAGCTCACATACTGTTTTATCAGTAGGCTGAACCAGATTGGTCAGAGAATATATTGTTACTGTTAACGGATCGGAAAGAGGACCCGGACAATTAGTAGGATTAATTCCAAAGGTCCGCACGGTATAAATACCATTCTGAGAAGGATCGTTAAGAGTTATTGCATTTGTGACAGCACCACCTACTGCAGTACCATTCTTGTACCACTGGTATGAAGTGATTGCCGGCGGTGTATTCGGATTGGCAGTAAGAGTAACAGATGTGATACCTCCATCGAAGCAGAAAGCGAGAGAGCCTGTAACTGAAACAGTGGGTTTATTTGGAAGCGGGTTTATTGTAAGAGTCACCATGGTGGAAAGGCTCTGGCAAAGTAATCCTGTTAGTGATTTATCCACTACCCAAAAATTATAACTTCCCACAGCTGTCTGGACGGGAGTGTAGTTTATACCTGTACCAACGAGTGTTGTAAGCAGGGCGTCAGAATACCAGTTGATTGTTCCGACAGGAGGACTCGTGACCGTAAGGGTTCTTACACCACCGAAACAGATGGTACTATTTGGGGCAGTCGGTGCCGGTGGGGCGGCAACTATATTAGTCAATGAAGTTGCAATATTTGCATCTACACTATTAGGATTTGTTTGACTTCCGTTCCATGGATTACATACATTCCAATTCCTTAAAGTTACTTGAAACTGATCCTGAAAAACAGTACCAACTCCATTAAACGAAATTGGATAAGTATTATTTAAAGAATAAACACCTGTGACCAGGTTAACTGGTATCTGAACTACCGGACCTTCAAAGTATCCGCTTACTGTTGAATAAGGAGCGACAAGGCCACCGGTAGTTGGATCCACGGTCCATGAATTTGCCACAGGGACACCACTGGCATCTGTTAATTGTACCAAAGTTTGTGCCACTCCTACTTTAATAAAAAGATTTGGAATACCTTTACCAGCAACCGGATTTGTTCCATAAACAAATTGTTCATATCTGGGTGTATGATTAGGTTTTTGAGCTGTAGGATAATCCTGAATATTACAAGCGAAATGTGATGCATCTGCAAACTGAAAATCAACTAGGCTATACCCTTCACATACATCTTTTTCTGGCGTTGGATTTAACGCTATCACTCCACTGGCTGAGGCAACATTATCCGGATGCCAGTTTGCAACAATTTGTGTCTGTCGTGAATCTGGACATACATATCCATTATCAACCAGTACCATATATGGATAATATTCGCAATCACCGGTTGCAGGATAGGTATGTGGTAGATCTGCGTGGACATAATAAACCGTATTCCCAAAAACAATCTTTGATTGTACAACAGGAAAAGTATTTTCAATAACTCCATCACCCCAAACGTACTCTACTCTATATGATGGCTGTGGGGGGGCAACAAGGCCGAAGTTAAAATCATAATAAATTCCGACTGACGCTGGAGCACACTGCGCGGCAAAGTCAAATCCTGATCCCGAAACCCCAGTAACAGTACATTGGCTTAATGCCTTGGAATTAATAAATCCTATAAGAACTACAGATAGAAGAAATACTTTAATGATTTTCATATATCGAATACTTTTGATTTCAGATGTTGTTGACGTTGCCATGTCAGGTTGTTTTAGTTGAAATATAAATCAGGCCACTTTGTCCACCGAAGCTTTAGTGAAGGTGGATTTCGGCTAATTTCAAGACTACAAGATAGGAAAAAAGGTTGCAAGTGTGCGGGGGCGAATTTGGGGAGTTTTCAATTAGGTGGTGTTGATTATGAACAATTTGCAATTTAACCGAAAGGCAGAAGGCAGTGGGCTGTGGGCTGCAGGAGTCTAATTTTAATTCTATTTGACTGTTTTTCTGTGTATTAAGGGGCTGATGGCAGAAGGACTGAGGGACTAAGAGACTAAGAGACTGAGGGACTGAGAGACTGAGGAACTAAGAGACTGAGAGACTGAGAGACTGAGAGACTGAGAGACTGAGAGACTGAGAGACTGAGAGACTGAGAGACTGAGAGACTGAGAGACTGAGAGACTGAGAGACTGAGAGACTGTTTGGACCAAAGCCCAGTGTCACTAAAGTAATGTGGAAACAAAAAAATGGAGAAAGCTTTAATCGCTAAAAGCCCCAGAGGGGCGAAATATTTGTAGTACAAAGGCCTCTATAAGAGCAAGCCCGGAGCTGAAATTTTATAGATGAGAGGAAATGAGTACCGGCGCAACGAAGGAAGATGACGAAATGACGAAGAGACTAAGGGACTAAGAGACACTTAAATTTCAGCAATAGTATTATTTTTTGTAAATTTCAGATGGAATATATTTTGTCTAACCTAATTGCTGCAAAAATGAAAATCAGGTCTCACAAGGAATTGGATGTTTATAAGCTGGCATTTGAAGCCTGCCCCGTGAAATACTGTAAAAATATGAAAAGCTATTATGTTTATGTCTTGAGGAGTAAACTTGATGGGAAGTTTTACACAGGATTTACTTCTGATTTGGAAAAAAGAATTGAAGAGCACAATTCAGGTAAGGTTTATTCTACAGCAGCACGAGTACCTTTTGAAATAGTATATTATGAAGCATGCATCTGTATGGATGATGCAATTCATCGTGAAAAATATCTTAAATCTACCTATGGAAAGAGGTATATTAAAAACCGGATAAAAAATTACCTTAAAAAGATTTGAGGGAATATTTCACAGGGCTAGCTATGAAGATTTTTGATATCTCAAAGAAATTTCCAAAGGAAGAAACTTACTCTTTAACTGATCAGATAAGAAGGTCGTCGCGATCGGTGTGCGGAAATTAGTAAATATGTCCATCCATCCAGAGAATTGGTCATGGTAATTTCTCTTTGTCTCTAAGTCCCTGAGTCTCTTAGTCTCTTAGTCTCCCCGGTCTGTCCCTAATTCCAAGTTCCTGGTCCCTGGTTACTGGTCATTTATTCCCATACTGGTACTGTAACCATCTTGAAAAGAAAACATCATATACTACCCATTTGTTTTCACTTTGAACGATCATTTCTTTTTCGGAAAGGGCCTTCAGGGAGGTAGTAACCGAGCTCGCGCTGGTAAGTATATGATCTTTTATGAAAGCGCCGGAGGTTGGTTGAGCAATCCCGTCTTCGACGGCAATAGCTTGCAGAAGTCTGAATTGATGACCCGGAATGAGGTTCCGGTAGCTGGCAAACAAGGGTTCATGAGAAGTCAGTACACGATGAAAAACCTGACTGATCAAATCCTGATCAATTACTTTACGCCCGGCTTCAAACAACAGATTGCAAACATGCTGTACATAAAAAGTGTGCAACCTGGTCCAGGTAAATATTCTGGATATGGCTTTGTCATCTATCATTTTACCGCCGGATTCAAACTTTTTCACGATAAACTTTTTGTAATCAGGCGCAGGTATTTTATCGAGATACATGAGTTCGGCGCTTTGATAAAATGGTCTGCCGGCTGCTGAAAACATAGGTTCAAGCATGTGTTTACTGCTTCCTGAAAAAAAGAAAGGTATAGTAGGGTAGGATTGAATAATGGTCCTCAACAGGTTCTCCATATTTTTTTCGGGGTATCGGTTTATTTGCTGGAACTCATCAAACATAAATACCATATCTTGTTTTATTTCCGAGATGAAACGCAATAAATGATCAAAACCGAATTGAATATCAGAAGGTGAATCAACTTTAAGTTCCACGGTTGGCTGACCTGTAAGATTATCATATCCAATTTTTGGCCGCAGTGTAGCCAGTATGGCAAGTACTTTCCCGAGAAAGCTCTTTTCATCTTGTTTCAGACGCAATAAAGCAGATGATATAGTATTCATCATATCGTTGCCGTTCATGGTAGGCATCAGGTCAACATAAATTACAGCAACAGGCTTTTGCTTCCCTCCTGATCCTTTTGGAATATGCCCGAGATAATGCTTCACATGTTTTAGTAGTCCGGTTTTACCCATTCTTCTCAGCGATATCAGGGTCAAATTTCTTTTTGAGGATATGGCCCTCAACAGTAAATCTGTCTCATTTTGTCGGTCACAGAAATAATCCGGCCCAATATATCCACCGGTGACGAATGGATTGGTGATTCTATTTCTCATAATACGTAATTTACGTAACGCAATTTACGTAATTTAATTGAAAGTAACAAGTGGGGGGATTAGGTCCCTGATACCTTGTCCCTGGTTCCTCATCTTCGCAAGAAAAACTTCCACAACAACCTACTATTCCGATAATATTCTATACAATTCCAGATTCAGGTAGTAATGGTGACCCTCTATTGTTCTTTTTTCCAATACATGTATATCACAAAGGTTGTTCAGATATGTGCGTGCAGTATTTTCAGCATACACTTTTTCATTTTGAAGGTGGATTACCTTGGTAAAGGGCTGAGTAAATATCATTTCAACAATCTTCTCCGGATTTCGGATGTTTTTTGCCTCTTTTTTTACATGTTTCAATATTGCATCTTTAGCTGAAACAATATCATTGATTTTATCATAGGTCATATTTGATGTCGATTCCACTGCCCTCAACATATAGAATAACCAATCCTTCCAGTTGGCTCGTTGTGAAACACCCATCAGAGAGTTATAATAGTCTTCTTTATGATCCATGATATACCGGCTAAGAAAAAGTATAGGTAAATCGAGCAATCTTTTTTTTGTCAGATAATGTATATTAAAAATTCTACCTGAACGTACATTCCCATCTCTGAACGGATGAATTGCCTCAAACTGATAATGAGCAATTGCCATTTTGATTATGTGATCAATCCGAAAACGTTCATCATCATTTACAAATTCTATCAGGTTTGCCAGCTTCTTACGAATAGTATCCATCCCTCGTGGCGGCGTGTAAATCACCTGCCCGGAGTTGAAACCGCTACCGCCGGCCTTAATGGTTGTTTCCAGATAATCCGGCCGTATACCATCTGATGTTTGTTTTATTTCGCGGATTACCCTGATGAAATAATTCTCATCAAAACCAGATTGCTGTTGAATATAATTATAGCCTGTCCACAAGGCTTCTCTATACCACATGACTTCTTTTGAGGCTCCCTGTGCTTCGTTATATAGTTCTTTTTATTATACAAACATTATTTATGAGATGCTTTTAATGTTTACTTCGTTTTTGACATTAAAGGTGAAGCGGCATGGTGAGATGGGATTGGGGTTCAGGAACATAGGATTAGGTTCCTTCTACCCTCCGCCTATAGCCATCCGCCTTCTGCCTTTATCTAAATCTATCCTGGTAATCCGGATTCTCTTTCATAACCTTCACACTTTCCGGATAGTTTTCAATAAACCAAACCAGGAAAGCAGTTAAGTCTATTTTTTCAGAAAGCATTTTTTTCCGACGGAGCTGATAAGTTTCTTTAATATCAGGAGTATTAATAATTTCTGTGACTTTCTCTATAACACCCTCAGAAGATCAAAAACCATGAATAAGCTGATATTTATCATCCTGTTCCCGAAGTGTGCCTGCATCCAATGAATTTACATATATAGCTGGGGTGCCCAGCATGGCACATTCTGAAGCCATTGTTGTTTTTCCCACCTGCCGAGGTCCCATAAGTACCTGAATAAACTTTCTGGACTCTAAAACCCTTTTGTAAGATGTTGTAATTGAGCTCTGGACTTTGCCAATAACTGTAAATACATAACCAGAGAAGAACATAATGAACTTAATTCAACCTATGAAAATATCATTGGTAAATTAGTAAATATGTCCATCTATCCAGAGAATTGGTCATGGTGATTTCTCTTTGTCCCCAAGTCCCTGAGTCTCTTAGTCTCCCCGGTCTGTTCCTAATCCCTTGTCCCAAATCCCTTATCCCTCAACTTAACAAGAAAATACTTCCCCACATTTTTAACATTCTGCCAAACAAGTTCCCTCACCCAGGGTACCGATTTATCCGTCCATCTTTGTGGATGTGTGTTTATGATTATCTGATCAGGTAATTGGTTGTTTATCGCAGCTTGAATTATATCTGAGGTTGATCTGAAATTGAATTTTTCACTAAGAGGATTCCCTATTGTCGAACCGAAACCGGCAACAACCTTATCCCTGAGATTGAATTTGTCTCCATTCCATCTTCGGCCTGTATCGGTCAGATAAAGTACTTTAGAATAGTCAATATCAAAGTATGGTTCACAAATTGTTCCAGAAGCTCTATAATTAAATTTCTTCCAGATATCTCTGCTATCATATTTAGATTTAGGACTCCCATGCATTGATATTATCTTAACCGGGTAAAACTGCCTGAAGTACTTTAGGTTTTCAAGAAAAGATTCATAGGCTGATCTAAATAACATTTCCTCAATGTTTACTTTAGTGGGTCGTGAGTCGTGAGTCGTAAGTCGTTTCGCTGCAAGGTTCAAATCTTCATAATGGTATCCAATTTCATGCCCGAAATCAGCAATCTTTTTAATACATTCAACATTATTTGATTCTCTGATAATCCTGAAATGATAACTGGCCTTAATATTAAGGCCAGTCTCAATCTCCGCAATTCGTAAAGCATTATAAGGCAGCAAGTCGACATCATGACGGAGAATAACTCCCTTTTTTGAAGGTTTAATTAAATATTCCTCAAACGGTTGAAATGAAAAACCCTGATCAATCAGGGTATTCAATAATCTCTTATACGCTTTTATGGTAAAATCTAAGTTCATTTTTTTATGCCCCTCAAAAGAGTTCCTGACTGCACGACTGCAGGACAGTCAGACTTGTAGGTCAATCTTACTCAAAAATCACCACTGCACTATAAACCTCTTTACCCACCAACCTTATATAGTACTTACCACTATGAATATTATTCCTAGATATTGAAAGATCACTGTTATCATTAATATTAAAAGACTTAATAAGTTTGCCATAAAAATCTGTTAACTCTACCTTTTTCGATTCTAAGCATATTCCATTATCAAATTTAATTGTAATTTTTTCTCTTGCAGGATTAGGATAGATTGTAAATGGTGGTTTCTGAGGCTTTTCATTCTCATCACATCCTCGTTTTTCAGGCTTTTTTTCCACAGTACATTCACCGATACAATCACCATGAGCAAGATGTGCCTTAAGTGCATTCTTTGAGATATAAATTGTCTGCCTATTATGGCAAACTGGTATTTTTTTACCAGGGTATCCTTTGTAATTAAAGGAGTTAAAGAAAATTGTTTTTGTACTTGGAGACCAATCAGTTCCAACCCCGGCATACCGAATTAGTGAAATTTGGACACCGCAATCGTTGTACTGATAATCCTGAAGCCAGGAGTTATCCCAATTGCTCCCTGAGGCATACTGTGCATACATTTCTGTTCTCAGTCCATCTTCATTATACTTGTAAAGTATCTGATAGTATACTATACTGTCTGGTAAAAGTGCTAAACGCTTAATCAATAGACCTTTTTCATCATAAGACCAATAGTCGGTCCATTGATAAACCCAGTCATTGTTTACCCATTCAAACATTTGAAACTCAATTAGAGCCCCTGCCAAATTATATTTGGTGTATTTTTGTAATGCACTATTTACCCAATTATCAGCACGCCACGTTTGAATTACAATCTCAGAATAATTACCTTTTTCATCATATGTTATTTGATTCCTCGAAGTAGGTATCCATACTCCATTCCATGTATAATATATCTCTGTTGCAATAAGTCCTTCATTATTATATAAATTTACTGTTTTACTTAAATTAATGCCAGATTCAAGGCTTTTCTCAATAATTGAATCCAATTTGCCATTTGCCCCACAAAAATAAACTTGACTGGAACTCAACACCCAGTCTTTTATGCCTGCATCCCATGAATAAACTAATGCAGAGTCAGTCCTAAAGTAATTTTTATAATCCCAATCCTTATTGGCATTTGTAGTCAGACCCGAAAAAAGAATTATTAAAAAAAAATATAACTTTTTCATATTCGTATTGTTTAAGTTTCTTTATAACAGAATTGGATATCAATTAATTAAATAACTCCATTTTATTATAAACAATATATCGTAACGAACTGAATTCCAGCAACTCAATTAAACAATTATCTAAATCTATCCTGATAATGCGGATTCTCCTTCATTGTTCTTTCGCTCATCGGGTAGTCTTCAACAAACCAAGTCAAAAATGATGTTAAATTAATTTTATTCTCCAATGTCACAATTCTTTTCTTTATGCAATTTTCTTTTAAAAGTGGATCGGTTAATACTTCATTTATTTTATCCAAAACTCCATCAAAATTCCTAAAATGAAATAAAAGACCATGATGTTCCTGTTCATCAATAGTGTCTGCCTCAATTGAATTAATGTAAATCGCAGGAGTGCCAAGTATAACACTTTCCGAAGACATAGTAGCTCCTTCTCCAATAAATAAGTCTGCGGCGGCTAAGACATCATGTATTTTCTCCGGAGAGACCTTTAATTTATATCTCTCAAATTCTGTTGGCAAGACGCTTTCTGATGAAATAAAAACCTTCCCGATACTATTAAGTTTCTCAATAATATCCCTTTTATTGTTAAAACTTAGTCCCTTTTGTTGATAATCATGTGTGGCATTCCATGATACAAATCTGATAATAAAAAACCGTTCATTTTCTTTTAATCCAAGAACTTTGGTAATATTCTTGTCCCGTAAAAATATATCTTGATGAAGATAGGCTAATTCATGGTAGCTATTGTATCTGATCTGCTTTTTACCCAAATCTTTATGAAAAGCTACTGAAGTCAATACTGTTTTCGTGAATGGAAGGTATAATCGAACCTGTTCCATGTTACCAGTATCTTCTAAAGATATATGCGGCTTTTTAAAAACAAATGCAATTTGTGCCGCATATGGTGATCCATGACTTAGGAAAATATCTGGCTTAAAGGAAAAAGCTGCTTTCAACATGGAAAAATTAAAGCGAAATAAACCAATTATTTTTCCTGATTTAGATTTGAAATGCTTACCGAATGAAATATATCTAAATCCATATAATTTCAGTAAATAAATTTCATGCTCTTTTTCTCTTACAGTAAAAAGAATTTCATGTCCCTTTTCCTGAAACTCCCAAGCAAAATTTTTAAAAAGATGAATATGGGCAGGATGACCAATATCAATTAGTACTCTCATTCCTTCTTCAAGAGTTTCAATATTTTTAAACCCAGATTTCCTAATTTGTAAAGAAATAAATTATTTATTTTCAGGAATCGACCATATTCAATTTGCTTCCCTCCAAACCTGGCTTTGAAGTCCCTGACCCCATAAGCCTCTTCTTTATTACCTGCACCCATAAAGTCAAATAATGGAATCTTATTCTTATTTGCATAATCAATAGCTGACCACGTCGCCATTACGCTGGGAAACAAATCTCTATATTCGTCATCTAAACCTGCAACATAATATTCATAAATGCACCTGCCTTCTATTATCGGGCACATTATTCCTCCAATTACTGAATCTTTAAATACGACTAATAAGTACTTGCCAATATCCCTTTTAAAAAACTCTTCAAAAAAATTCCGCGGTAGTAATGGCTTCTTTACTTTTAAAGTATAAAGTTTTTTCAGAATATTATAAAACTCTATTACCTCGGTTATATTTTCAGCTTCCTTTAACTTTACGCCATTAGAAATTGCTTTTTTTATCTGTCTCTTTCGATTACTGCTAAGTTTCTGTAATAGTTTATCCTTATCTGCGCAATCAACAATAAAATTCTGATATGGTAAGTATTGCCATAAATTTCTTTTGTAGATCTCTCTAAATACACTATAATCGCTTAAATTCCTGATTTCAGAATAGATTACTTTTTTTTTAATTTCGACATTTATCGAGGTTAACAGATAATCTAAGAATAGCTCACTATTAGGCTCAACAATTGGTCCCCCATAAATAATTGCTCTCCTTGAAAAAAAACCTAAAATCCCAGGTTCTTTCTGTATAGTTACAACACATAATGCTTTGATTTGAAAGGCCTCCTCAATCGCAAATACATCTGCTGAAAGTCCAGAGATTGAATTAAAGAGATTATAAAAGGAATAGGATTGAAATGGAGAAGAAAAAATATTTTTTAAAAAGAGGAGATCCCACCTATTTTTGGATATTTCATTGTTTTTAAGTAGATTCAACTTTCAATTATTAAGAATTACAAATTCAAAAAATTATAGTTTTAATGCTTTTCAATTAACAACCTTTTTTAGATAGACTGATCAATTGCCTCAAATATTCCGGGTTTAAAGTCAAATATTTTAAGAGATAAATACTTACCTATTTTGTTAAATTTCTTAATTATCCGATAATACGATGGATAATCATAAAAATAATGGTTCTCATTGACAATGGCATTATTAAACTCTTGCATTGAAAGGTCTAATTTTTTTGTAACGTAAAGAATATCCTTCCCCACTTGCTCCTGATTATAAGAAGGAAGAGACAATTGGATTAAAGCATCTTCCCTTTTTAAATTTCCAGCTAAAACCTGGGCTGAAAGCGTAATGATCCGTTTATCTATATTAAATTTCTTTGGCAGCCAATAAGTAATTATGAATTTAGTAAAAACATTTTCATGATGGTGACCACCATAATATTCCCATCCATATTGCTTTTCAAGTAGCTCCCTGGCTGTGGTTTTATTGTATGGTAAAAAATACAACGGCCGGATATTTTTTATTCTCTTTATTAATCCATAGAAAAGCAAACCTGACAGTCTTAAATAAGGAAATGTTTTTAATTTCTTTTTAAAAAATTTCTTTACAAGGAAATTCATCTGTCGTGAATCTGAATAAGTCCAATTTAATGGTTGTTTCCCTTCAGAGCGAAAATCGGCACCATTCATTATATAACTAATCCCTTCACGGGCAGCTATCATATACAAAGTGGCTTTTATTGCTATATCAGTCGGGCTATCAACCCAGGGTAACCCTGCTAAGATATATGATTTTAGCACAATTTTTACCTCATCATAATCAATAACATAGGTTTCAAGATCGATACCAAGTTTACCAGTAACTTTTTTAATATTCTTTACTGAAATATCTGAACTCCATCCATTATCGAGGTTAACAGCAAGCGGATTTAGTCCGTATTGTTTTGCAATATGTAATAAATAGGAACTATCCGTACCTCCACTTACTCCAATAATGCAATCATATCTCTTCCCTTTACCTGCTTTTATAATTTTGTTTACAAGAAGTTCCCAATCTCTCTTACCCTTTTCCCCGAGTGGGTACATATTCATTAAAGATTCCTGCATTTTACAATAATTTGATACCCCATCATTATCAAATGAAATATCAGATATTGTTGTATCCCACATACCCTTACTACAACGTTTATAATTGAACTCTTTCATGTTTGATTAAATAGTTTATTAATAGTTAACCGATCAGGATAATTTATTAATATTCCTTTTCGTGAACCATGGTAAACAAAAAGGCTTCCGGCAGCTACACCTGTTGCATACGAATTTTCAAATGCCTGTTTTAAATGATCAAGCGATCCGGCTCCTCCTAAGGCTACTACGGGAATGCTAACCGATTTTGAAACATTGCTTATTAAATCTAAATCATATCCTAGCATGGTACCGTCACGATCAACAGATTGAACTATTATTTCTCCTGCTCCATAATACTCCATTTCCTGAGCAAAATCTTTCGGTACCAATCCCGAGTTTTTTGTACCATTTTCAGATGAAACTATTTGTTTTCCAAATAGATTTTTTTTTACATCAATACAAACAACGATTGTTGAAGAACCAAAAGACTCTGCCGCTTCCTTTACAAAAATGGGATGTTGAATAGCTACTGAATTTAAAATAACTTTTTCTGCTCCAGCTCTCAATAGTGATCCTATTTCCAGCAAAGATCTGATACCTCCACCAACTGAAAACGGCATATTTGCTTCCTCTCCGATACTTTTTACTAAATCGGTTGAAATTACTCTATTTTCTTTACCGGCAATAATATCAAGGAATACTAATTCATCAGCCCTCAAGTCATTGAAAATCTTTACTGCATTTATTGGATCCCCTATATACCTGTGATTTTTAAATTGAACAGACTTTACTATTCCATTTAGTTTTAAAAGCAGTACAGGAATGATCCTTGGGCGAAACATCTTTTAGAGTCTTATAAAATTTTGTAATAGTTGTTGGCCCTCATTGTGACTTTTTTCAGGATGGAATTGAACACCATATAAATTATCCCGTTGAATTGAAGAAACGAAATCATATTCATAAAATGTCTCGGAAAGGACATCCTTTTTATTATTACAGATTAAGTGGTAAGCATGAACAAAATAGAAACCTGATTTTAGTTCCAGATTTCTGAACAACGCACTTTCTTTTTTTAGAATAATATTATTCCATCCTGTATGTGGCACTTTATACCTAAGTTTATCTTTTATACGAAATCTAATAACATTTGCATCAAACCAACCCAGACCATCAGCATCACCTTCCTCACTGTTCTTAGCCATTAACTGCATTCCAAGACAGATTCCAAGAACAGGCTTTTTGCAGTTAATAGCTTCATAAGTTAATGCTTCCCAGAGCCCTCGTTCCTTAAGTTGACTTTCTGCTTTAGCAAAATGGCCAACTCCCGGAAGTATAATTTTTTCTGCCTTACTGATTTCAAGCGGCGAATCAGTAATAACAGATCTCACACCAATCAGATCAAGCTTCCTTTTAACAGAGCCCAGGTTTCCCATTCCATAATCTACTATAGCAATCAATTGTGAACTGTAATTTAAGTTTTATAAATTGAAATAAGTTTCCTGGCAATCTTAGAACTGTCAATCTCTTTAATGCACTCTCTGCCTGCAGTTCTTCCATTAAATTCTAATGCCTTTGCTATTCCTTCGGCTACTGATTCAGTATTATTACCAACTATGTATGTACCAGGTATGTCTTTCATCACTTCTTTTACATCGCCAACATCAGTTGATACAATCGGACAATTGCAGGCCATTGCTTCTTTAATCACATTTGGTGATCCTTCTGCAATGGATGTCATTAATAATACATCTGCTGCGCAATAATAATACTTCATTTCAGATGGACTTATACCCTTGATAAAGTGCACATTAAACATGATATTTTGTTTATAAAGAATTTCAATTGCTTCATTAGCTAATTTGAAGTTTTTTTCAATTCTTTTCGGATCTGAAGCAAAAATCAGATGATTACTTTTACTATCCCATCCAAGAAATGCCTGCGCTTCATATTTATCAATTATTCTAAAACTTTCAAAATTTACTCCATTAGGTATAATAAAAACTGATTTAACTCTCAATTTTTCATACATTTTTCTGGATTTTACTATGGTAAATTTCCAGACATGCCTTGAAAAAAATCTCAAAAGGAAGAGTATAATTTTTCCTGAAAAATTAACATCACTGCCCATTAGAGAGACACCAACAGGTACTCCGGAAAATGAAAAGGAGGCAAGAATTCCTGAGAATGAATAATGTGAATGTATTAAATCAGGTTTGTAAATCCGAACAAATTTTCTCAGTTTTCTGATATTAGATAAATACCCAATTAATCCCTTTCCTTTTATGTAGAAAAACTCAATATCTATCCCTTCCTTTTGTAGCGATTCGCCCTGGTTAGTTGATATCGGATCAATACTGGAATTTCCACTTCGTACAAAAAGAACTTTCATTGTAGCTGCTGAATTATCCATTCTACTCTCAGATTATAACTTTCATTGCGGTTAAAGCTTCCCGCTTCAAAAACCCATTCATCTTCAACAAATTTGTATTTGCCTTCATTTCCATCCACAAGCATCTGCCATGGATCGCTCTGTCCAAAAATACATTGCATTTCGTTTACCAGATATCCCTTGTCCGATTCAAAAACATCAACAGCCTGACTATAAAACTTATGCTTATCAGTTATTTCTTTTACAAAATCCAGTAGAGCAAATGGCGAATTTTCATAACTTTTAAGTACTGAACCACTGGCCTTTTCTCCAATTTTGAGTTTTTTATGGGCAAAGAATGAATCGCCGATACGAACCACTCTCCATTCAAAATCGTGCGGAATATATTCCTGAAAAATGACAAAATCTATTTGGGGATACGACCTAATGGTTTTATATAAGTTAAGTTTTTTGCTTATGTCGCTGGGGTAAGCAAGATAATGTAACCCTCGTTTAAATAAACTTCCTTTGGACATATTGGGTCCGGAGCGTCTGGGGGCACCTTTCCCGGAGAATGTCCGGCTTATATAATCTAAAGCAATCTCCCTGGACTTCAATATAGAAACTCCGCTTCCCGAAGCACCAATATTGACTTTGCCAACAATTGGGAAGTCCTGTGCATTTACAAAATCTATTGCCTCCTTTTGCACATAAAAAACATCTGTCCTGGGACTTGGTATATTATTTGCCTTTAGCCAGAATGAAAGGAATCGCTTATTTTCATAAATATATATTTCATCTGCCGAAGGATATACCAGATATTCCAATACCTTATTCAAAATATAGATTCTCTCATCATATAATTGTTTATATAGGGCTGTAAGTCCACCAGGTTTAGCTAACAGAATGTCGAATGAATTGGATTGAATATCTTCCAGCCATGAGTTTTTTGTGAGATCAACAACACGGTATTCTAATTGGTTTTTGTATTCTTCACAAGCTTTCATCCAGAGAAGATGATCATCCTCCAATTCATTACGAAGGATTATGGCTTTAATTTTTTTCATAATTCATTTATGCCAATATTGTACTGAGTTCATTTTGTGTCATAAAGTCTTTCGTATTAGCTGGTGCTTTCGCGGCCCGGTGTCGAATTTTTCATTATAAAAATAAGCCTGACTCAGTACAATAAACAGAGAGTCTCTTCTGTTAGAAGGAGCATGTATGGCTTTTCTTAATTTATTCGCATTAAAAAGAGCCGGGTTAACTTCCAACTTCTGCCAGGTATCTTTATTCACAGAAAAGGCAGCATTCACAGCAAACGGATCTCCCTTAGATTTCATTTTTCTCTTTATTCTTTTACTAAGAAAAGAACCTGCTATTCTTAATTTCCCAAAAAGACTTATTAAATCTTCCGGCTTGTAACCCTTATCTGTCATTTCCTTTCCAAAATCCGGCCAGGTCTTATTAATTATATGGGCATACAAAATCTGCCCTTTAAAACGCTTCAGGGGATTATTGGTAAAAAAGTTCGAGTGCACACCAGCCAGTCCAGTACCTAGTATCCCCTTAAGAAAATCAATATCAAGGAATGGTGTCCGATTGGCAAAATATTTGTATTGATTTACCATTTCCGCTCCAAAATATTTTCTGAATACTTCCTCAAAAACAGTAATATAAAATTGTTGATTTTTAGACAACCATTTATAATCAGAATCAAAGCACGGAAGTGTTTTTAACTCCTCTTTCAGACTTTCCCATTCATGTTCAAATTCGGGCTTATTGATCCAATCCCATTCTGGTGAGGATTCCAGAAGACTAATCGCTGAATCATAGTTCTTCGCATTAAACAATCCATGCAAGTTTTGACTAATCACCACACCGGTATTATGGGCAGCTCTGAATACCTCACTTCCAAAATTGCCGGTAACCAGATAGTTTGTTTTCTCAGACAATATCTTTGTTGCGTACAGATAATGAGCCCTGGCAAAAGAGGCAGTTCCTGAAGATCCATTTATAAAGCCAATTCCGGCATTTAAACTATGGTTATTTAAATAGTTTCCATCAAGATCGATCTTAATGAATTCAATTCCTGCTTTGGCTGACAAACTTTCTGCGATTTTAATATCAACACTTTCTTCGGTACCAAAACTGTTAGTCATGAACCTTCTCTTTTTATATAGACCACAGGCCGCCAGCGTTCTTCCGTCAAATCCCCCGGTCAAAGCTGATGCATATTTTTCTTCCGAAAAATATTTTTCAGAACTTTCAATAAAAAGATCAGAAATAGTATTTAGAGCTTTTCGCCATGGCGTGGGCGATGCAGAAAAATATTTAGTAATATTGGTATGCTGTTGATTGGATGCTTTGCCGTTTTTAATCTGGATATAATGGTTAGCATGTAGCAGATTTACTCCTTCAATACAGGATTGATTAAAAAGCGGATAATTAAAAAGGATATTTTCGAGGAGGAAACGTTTGTTGTATCTATTCGAACCTTCTTCACTTTGAAGGGTCAGAGGATCATTGGAAATCCTTAAGTCTTTATTTGTTTCTGTGTAGTAAACCGGTAGAATACTGAATAGTGAGTTGCCAGTGTATATAGTGTTATAGGTTTTGTTTAAAAGAATAAAGTAGTAATGACTATAAAGATTGTTAATAATAAAACTGACATCAGGTTGTTTCACAAATTTGACTTTAAATGTTTCATCACAAATCGGATCCCCCCATGCAAGGAACTCAATTTCCGGATTGGAGTATGATAGCTTAATCGGAGGTTTATTAATGAATAAATCAGAAAGAGAGAATGGTAAACTCTCCTTGTTTATTGAAATTAAAAAATCTATCATAGATTATGAGGCTGTAGGCGGAAGGATGAAGGGGATTTAATGACTTAAGGGACTCAGAGACTCAGAGACTGAGGGACTCAGAGACTCAGAGACTCAGAAACTGAGAGACTCAGAGACTCAGAGACTGAGGGACTCAGAGACTGAGGGACTCAGAGACTGAGGGACTCAGAGACTTTATTCTTGTTTTTGTTTTTGTTATAATGTTTCCGAAATAAATTTGTGTGTTGATATGAATTCTTCAGCTAAAGCTCCCATCGTCAAAACCCTTAACATACCTGCATCTCTGAATTCCCCGACCATCCTTACAACCTCCGGCATTACATTATCTAAATACCATGTAGCCATTGACGGGTGGAACCAGAAATGGCATACTAATTTATGTGTGATTGTTTTTTCAAGAAACTTCCTGATCATTTTCAAATGAAACTCTTTTGACCAGCCATAAGGATCTTTATCAAGACCAAGTGAACTTGGAATAGCAACTAGCCCAAAAGAGTCAATATAAGGAATATCAATATGATCCTTCATAGGTTTGCGATAGCATAAGAAACCCTTTTCTTTCAGACTTTCATAATTACCAAATGTTCCTCCCGGGAAAACGAAACTTCTCAGGCGAATTCCTTTATTATCAGCTAATGTTTTGCATATTTCCAATTCAGCATCAGCCATTACTTTTGGGCAGTTTTTATAGGTAAAATCCAGATGAGAGAATGTATGACATCCAATTTCATGATTTGCCTTTGCAGAAAGGATCTGTTCAATCAAGTCCGGTGCATACCAGGCCGGGTCTGATCCTGCATTTGTGCATGGATCTTGTTCGTACCAGTCACCTGAATTATAAAGCCAATTGCGATTATCAAAATATGCTGGTTTTGGAATTTCAGGATGGGCTATTCCATTTTCGTTCCTCGCGCATTCATTTAAAAACAAATGTCCTACAGTGGCCCAAGTAGCGGGGATTTGATGTTTATCGAAAAGGTTTAACAGAATCGGAACGTTTCCCCTCTCCTTTAACCCGACCTCAACTGCCTTAGACGCCAGAGTTTTGGAGTAACGGAATGCCCAGGCCATTTCAAAATCTGCAGAGAAAACGAGAATACCTTCATTGAAAGGCGAAACAATATTTTTATTTATTTTGGGCTTAAGCCCGGAAAGAATTAGTAACTTACTTAAACGACCCTTGTTTTCGGTAGAAAGTCTTGCTCTTATTTTTGAGTATAGGCTCATTTTGATACTTTTGGATATACAGGTTGAATGTAATTGGCTGAAGGCGGTGGACGGCAGGCTGATGGAAGAAATTATATTCAAAAACCTTCTGCCTTCTGACTTCTGACTTCTGACCCATTAAATACCTTCCTAATTATCTCCTCAAACCTCTTCACCATGGTCTCCACAGAAAATTTTGCCAGATGTTTCTTATATTCTTCAGAATCCTTATTAAAATCAACAAAAACCTCAGAAGCTTTTAATAAGCACTCAAGCAAAGCCTTATCATCCTTAAAAGGGAATAACAAAGACGAACCCGGAAAAACTGTCTCCGGAACCCCACCAACATTGGTCGCTATAATTGGCAACCCTGCATACATCCCTTCAAGAATAGCGTTGGAAATACCCTCTCCGCGAGATGAATGAATCATAATATCACTAATGAAAAGGTAGTCACTCACATTTTCAATTTTCCCGGTCAGAATGACCTTTTTTTCAAGTCCATATTCTTTTATTACCGCTACAATTTTATCATGCATTGGCCCGTCGCCAATGATAAAATAATAAAATGACTTTTGATCCTTTAATTTATTAAGCGACTTTAATATTGTTACATAATCCTTATAAGGAACCAGATTGGCAACTGTAATATAAACCGTTCCGGGTTTTTCATCATATCCCGGAATTAGTTCAGTTCTTTTATTATAGACCCCTTCCGGTTTAAGTGGGTTATTAAACTTATTTTCTATACCATTATATAAAATAAAAGTGTGCTTTCCTGGTTTAAGATTGTTGGCTTTAAGGCCGGCATAAGAATTCGCAATAATGCTTGGAGAAAGATGACAAACAAAACTTCTTATCAATTGAGAAAATCTGAATAATCTTATGCCATGTTGTATGGATGCGTTTATAAACTTGAAATTACATTTTCTATACAGAAAAAGGGGAAAAAGGGAAGTCTGAAAATCCCATGATATAACAATGTCAGGAGAATATGATAAGATTTTTTTTTTATAATCCTGAAATTTTTGTACCCATCCTTTACCATTAATTTCTATAACAAGATTTTTCTCTAAACCGTATTCAAGAATATAATTATCAGAAGATATTTTTTTTGTAATAATTCTCATCTGATAGCCCTTGTCTAAAAGAGCTTTTGTAAGAATAAATAATTGACGCTCTTTTCCTCCACGTTGAATAGTATCAGTAGTAAAAATAATTTTCATTCAGAGGAAGGGTTATTTTAATTTACCTTCGGGAGAAACAGAAGAATAAAGTTTTTGCATAGTTTTCCCAATATGTTTCCATGCATATTCCCCATAAGTTACAAAAGCATGAATATTATTCCGCATCTGCTCAATTAAAACAGGATCAGAAATTAGCAATTTAATTTTCGAAGCCAATTCATTTGAATCTTGTGGAGGAACCAGAAATCCTGTAATTCCATCTTTTATGACTTCAATGAAACTGCCTACATAAGATGCAACTACTGGTTTGTTAAATGCAAATGCTGTCATCACTACACCACTCTGTGTAGCATCTTTATAAGGACAAATTACCACTTTTGTGTTTTCAATCAAAGAAACCAGTTCTTCATTTTTAAGATACCTGTTGATCAGTTTAATGCCAAATTTTTCCAAATCCTTTGTTTGAAAATAAACATAACCAGGCCCGGCAATTATCGCATTTAAGGTTACTCCTTCAGTCTTGAGTTTTTTAATCGCTTCTATCAGATACTCTATTCCTTTATAAGGAGATATCCTCCCAAAGAATAAAAGATCCGAGGAGATTATTTCCGTGTTTTTGTTTTTGAATTCATTATAAATATCAAGCACTCCAAATGGTATGAAATTAAATTTTTCAGAAATAGGTGAATACTTCTTTATTAAATATTTATAGCCTGAATAATTTTGAACTACCAGAGGAAATCTGCTTTTAATAATATACCCGTTTAGTCTTTCTGCAAAATTATATCGGGGTTTTTCACCACTGTGAGAATGAATATCATGGATCGTAAAAACCAATTTTCGTTTTCTTAAAAGAAATATTAATACTGGCAAAACACCATTGGTGCCGTTAAAATGAATTATATCATAAGTCTTTAGTTTTTTTACCAGGATAAGAGATAGTAGAAAATTTTTGACTGATTTTAATTTCAAATTGTGGAAAATGAAAAAATTAACAGATGAAATGTCTGACAAATATTTTTTTATCCCATCAGGTAAAATTTCGTTAATCTTTTCATCGGAAAGAAATCCCGTATTTATTTTTTTATCAGTAAAATCCAGTATGCTTTCAGATTTCCTGTTTAAAGCAAAACACAAAATAAGATCAACTGCAACATCTCTGTTTTTAAGATTCTTAAATAATGGTAAGACAACATCTATATGACCAAAGCTGACCAAAGCAATTTTCATACTTTTACCTTATCATATATTGCAGCGAACTTTCTAGCAATATTCTTCCATTCATAATGTTCTTTAACAAATTCAATATCTAATACTTTTATAGGTTTGCCCTTAAAATAATCATTTAATTCTTTCTCCCATTCTTTATAATTTTTAATCCCCATAACTATTCCAGCATTATTCTCTTTTAAAACTTCAGCAGTATTTCCCGTATCCGTGCAAATGATTGGTAAACCACAAGCCATTGCTTCCATCACAGCAACTGAAGCACCTTCACTTTTTGATGCAAGGATAAATGCATCAGCAGAGTTTAAATATTCAATGAGTTCATCTCCTGTTTTATACCCTTCAAAACGAATTTTCTTATTATTAATAAGTGATGTTGCCTTCTCTTTTAAATAGTTTTCGTAGTTGATTGTTCCATGCCCTAAGACTACAAAAACAAATTCTCCATCTATTCTATCAAGTATTTCAATAATTCTGTCAATCTGTTTATGATTATATAATCGAGATACAGTTAAAAGGATTTTTTTATTTTCTGGTAATCCCAATTTTTTTTTACACAATTTTTTATCTAACACTTTGAATTTATTGGTATCAATACCCATCGTCAATTTTGTCAAAGCACCACTATAATATTTTCTTAATAAAATAACATTAGTGTTATTCATAAAAGTGACATGGTTGACTAATTTGAAATATCGTTTTGCACGAAAATGTTGAATTAGGTAGGAAATTTTTTTAAACGGATCCCATTGAATCATTAATAAATAATTAATGGGTAAGTTTATAATGCCGTGATAGCTAGATATTACATTTCCCCTAAAATTATTAATAATTTTTTTATTAAGTCCATCATAGATTGGATGGCTCAAATGCAAAATTGAATTATCTGGTAAAGAAGTCAAACAATTTATCATTTCATCTGAATTTGTATAAGATGATCTTTTAATGCCATTCCACATTTTAATCTGTTTTGCAGGAAACGATTTATGAACTACCCCTGAAAAAATTTCGTTAGAATAAATTTTATCTGCCCTGCAATCTGGCTGCCATATTTCATGTGTAAATTTATCCGTAATCCTGGATACTTCAATAGCTAATTGATCAGCCCAGTCGTAACCCCAGATACCAACCCATGAACCATCCGGGGTGTCCCAGTTACATTCAGGACGTGGTTTATCAGAATGCTCCTCATAAGCCGGTGGGTGAGTCATAATATGAATGACAGTAATTTTTTCCATATCAACTTTTAATGAAAATATGGTTGGCATGTAAACCCGCTCATTTATTAAGAATTGCAGAAATTATAAAAGCGTTTGAATATTTTATTACCGGATCAGAAGATTTAAAAAGAAACTTTCCAAAGAATAAAGCAAAAAGTTTAATCCTGAAATTAGAAATTGGTACATTACCTGATATATTCTCAACTGTAAAACCAAGACTCTTTAATAATTCAAAAATATAATGAGGGTATAGGAAATTCTTCCGGGTTAAGATAGAGCTACTATACTCTGTTATCTTACCTGTTCTGAAAAAATAGTACCTTCCGCCTAAATTTGAAATATTTGAAATCGAGAATATTATTCTCCCATTTGGTTTTAGAACTCGTTTTGTTTCTGAAAAAAAATCTTCGCTTGATTTTAAATAATGAAGCGCTGTGGAATTAATCACAGCATCAAATGAATTATCCGGGAAGGGAAAAGTTTGGTCCAGATCAGTTTGCACAAATGGAATAGTTTTATCGGCACAAAAACAATCAACTATATCTGCTCCCGTAACATCATGCCCATAGAATTTTAAAATCTGGACTATTTGTCCCCTACCACACGCAGCATCTAAAATCTTTAAAGGTCCATTGTTTCCAACAAGTCGGACTATTTCCAACCATGTGTAAAACAAACTAAACTGACGATCCCTTTTCATAAAGGGAACCTTGATCATATCCGGAATTTTTTGGGGTAGTGGTTCAGGAGGCACTTCAGGTCCTGAAATAAATCTTGAATTCCAAGGTACTTGTTTTAGTTGATCGATGTTTAAATGGTCCATGTTTTTATAGTGAAAAGTCAAAAGGCAGAAGTTAGAAGTTAGAAGATAGAAGTTGGAAGTCAGAAGTCAGAAGTTAGAATTGGTTTGGATGGTTTTTATATAACGGTTTAACATTTTGCCTATTTCTTCAACCTGAACAACTAATGCTGAAGTGTCAGCATAACCAAGTTCATTAGAAAGAAACAGAAAGTAACCAGTTTCATTCAGTGATCCGGAAGCAATAGAATAAAATTTAAGTTTATCTTTCAGTCCGGGTCTTGCAAAACCTTCTGCTATATTAGCAGGAACCGATACCGAAACTCTTCTCAATTGAGATGTCAATCCAAATAATTCCTCCTTAGGAAACAATTTAGTTATTTTGTAGATCTCAATAACAAGATTATGAGACTTCTGCCAAATCACCAAATCTCTATAACTTTTTGCTTTTTCTTGCATCTTTTTTACTAATAAGCATTAAAATTCCAACCACTTCTAAATTCTAACTTCTAAATTCTAACTTCTCCTTCTTAAACCTGTTCCATTGCTCTGAAATAGTGCAAAGCCATATTTTGCCTTCATCGCGGAATTGAACTAATTCTTTAATAAAAGATTTGAATAACTCAAATCTTTCAGGCAACATAATATCATTTGGATGGAGCCAAAGATCAATATTTGCTTTGTTCCCTATCAGTTTTTCAACGAATTCCCTAAATGATTCACGAGTTTGAAAAGAAAGCAATGGGATATCCTTCATGCAATAAATATCCGAATTTTGATATTTTGAAAATACCTGAATCATTGCTGAAGCAGACATACTACCGCAACGTGTAAATAGCTCAAACCCGGCATTTTTGAATATTTTTAGTACATTATCGTTCAGGTACGAAATCTCATAAGCATTTCCAGTCTTCGCTGATGGTGATACAGTTTTAAGTCCGTTTGTCCGGTCAGTGAAATGATAATCCCCCAGAAATGGAAACGCAAAGATATTGGATTTCTCAAATCCTTCTTTTTCAGCTAATTGTTGCCAGTCTTCCAGATCTGTTTTTATGTTTTCAGGTGATTCCATGGATATATATGGATGTGAAAAACTATGACACTGGAAATCCTGGCCCTGATGTTTCATCTCCTCTGCCAGGTCGCCTAAATAGTAATATGGCTGCTTTTTATAGTTAGTAAAAGGCTCGTGGTAAAAACTTTTTTGCTCGACGCGCCATGTGGTTGCCGCAGTGAACCCTGCTTCCGCGAAGGCATACGGCAATTTTTGATTTATCCGGAAAGCTTGTCGATCTCTATTTTCCTTCAGTAATACATGTCCGGTACAGAACCAGGTAGCTTTAGTGCCATACTGATTAAATATTTTTAAGATCTTTTCAGCACCAATCCGGTTCCCATAACCCCGGCCCAACCCAGCGGACAAATCTTTATTTGTAAGCCCAATATGATTTGTCACCTTAAAAAACAGGCTTTTCAGTTTAGTCCGATAAATTGGAGTTGAAGACTGCGCGGATGTTTCAAAATCAAACGAGATAGAAATAGAAGGTCGGTCGTTTTGATCATTAACATTTTTCTGAATTTCATTCATCACTCAATATGCTTCTCATTTATTTCACTTTTAAAATATTCAATATTTTTAGAAATTTTAATAAAGTCCAAATAAAATTTCATGTCATCCAGGTTAAATAATTTGAATATCCGTAAGATGCCAAAATACAAGATGCCGGAAAGAATAAAAGATATAAGCAACTTAACAGGTAATATAAATTTTGAAATTCCAGGTAATGAGACAGGGATTATTGTGCTTATTATGGCTATTAACATATATATAAAAATCCAATAGTTTATTGTTAATCCGGTTCTTTTGACAAGGTAAATACGATAAAACAAGGTTGCAATTAATGTAGATGATAGAAGTGAAATGGCAGAACCCACAGCTCCTAAACCAAAAAGACGGACTGAACCAATCTGATCAGGAATCAGAATAAAGTTTAAAATTATATTTAATCCCTGAGTAATAATTCCAATGTACATAATTGCTTTTAGCCTCTCCATGGCAGTCAATTGAGTTGAATAGGGTTGTAGCATGATAAATAATAAGCCTTGTAATACCAAAATATTAAAAATTAAGACAGAAGGTGAAAATTTTGCACCATATATTAAGAAAATAATGTTCCGACTATTAAAAAATAAAAAGAAAACGACAGGAAAAATAATAAGGGCAAGATATTTTTCGATTTTTGCGGCAAATAGTTGTAATTCTTTTACCGTTCCATTGGTGTATATTTTTGTGTATGTTGGGATTAAAATATTTATTATGATTCCTGAAGGAAAAATTACAAGCAGGGCAAGAGATTGCGCAACAGAATAATAGCCAACTTCTTTCAGAGAAACAAAATAGCTTATAAATACTTTGTCGATGTTAAGAGAAATAGTTTCAATAATATTTACGAATGTAAGTGGAATAGCAAAAACAAGATAGGATTTGAACATAGCTTTATCAAAACTTCCAATAGGATAATTTCGAAAAAATAATACGGCGACAATAATTCCAATAATTGCACTTACAAGAGTTGACCAGGCCAAATAAATTGTCGCTAAACCCAAAACAGCAACTATTGATTTAAAGAGCACACTGAAAATGCGACTCGTGAGCAAAACAGCAGATCCTTTAATCACCTCCAGCCTTGCTGTAAAAGTCATATCAATGAAAGAAAATAAATTTGCCAAAGTTGTGCTGAATAAAATGATCAGGAAGAAAGGATAGTACTTAAAATCAATAGGATATTTCCCGGTAAAGTGAAAGATAAGGTGATAACCCAGTAATGCAACCACAGCAACCAGAATGGCCAACACAAAACGAATTCTTGAATATACTCCGATACATTTACCCAAATCGCATCCTTCCGATACTCTTTTAAAGTGAGCAATACCAAAACCAAAATCCCCGAAAATTGTAAAGATTGCAAGAAAAGCCAGACAAGCAGAAAGAACTCCCATAGCCTCTGCACCCATATACCTGGCAACAAAGACTGATGAAATCAAACCAATAAGGGAATTAACAATTTTAAATATGAGCGAAAATGTAACGCGTTGCTTCAACATTTTACGTTCAGGTATGCATTTTTTGAATATTCAGAATTGTATTTGCGAAATTTTCCCCAATTTTTTCTTTTGTAAAATAGTCTGTTACCAATGCTCTGCATTTTTCTTTCTTTGGTGGAGAATTTAAAAACCGTAAAACCCCGTTAGCAATATCTTCTTCATTTGTTGGTATTATACATATTCCATTTATTCTGTTTTTGTTTTTTTCAAAATCAGGAAAATTGATCATTGTAGTGCATATTAGTGGAGTTCCACATGCGAGAGCTTCAAGTGGTGCGTATCCTACTCCACCAAAATTCAATGTTTCTTCGTCAAACGGGGGATAAATATAAATATCTGCGGCAGAGTACCAATAGGGCAAATCAGCTCTTGGAACGACTCCATTGTAATCAACACCTGAGTTTTTTACCAAATCAAACAATTCATCACTTTCATGTATCCCAGTCAAAATGAGCTTAATACCTTTATCTTTTAAATACTTTAGCCAGACACTAATTGTAACGTCGGTGCCTTTATTTCTAAATGCCCGCCCTGTTTGATAGATTATTTTCTCATTTTCTGGAAGTTTCAGATATTCCCGGGCAATTTTTTTGTCAATCGGGTGCATCAGATCAAAATCTATTGGCAAAACAGGGAAATCGCTTATCTGTTTTTTTCCTAACACTTTACCCAAATAATCCTTTTCTGCATTCGTATATAATCTGGCGTGCGTTAGGTTTTTAAGATAAATTTTACTTTCAATTACGCTATAAATTAAGCTAATAACGGATTTATTTATTTTGTATTTAAAGTATGAATTTGCTCCTCCCAATTGTATGCCAACGATTGGAGTGGTTCTGAAAAAAACTGAAAGGATTAAGAAGAAAAAGGAATGTATTCCGGAAAAAATAAAAACCAGGTTATTCTCTTTAGCTTCCTTTTTCAAATCTTTAATTAAACTAAAATTATAAGCAAAATTCCTTGAAAGGAAAATCTTCATAGGATAAATTTTCCCCCGTATCCCATTTACATTTCGTGTCTTCAGTTGATCGACCCTGTCATCAATATGCCAAACTTCAATCTCATAGCCCGGTAAAGACCCTTTTATAGTATTTGCATACAGACCGCTAAAGCCAACCATATAAAAATAATCGGAATCGGGTTGATGTTCGATTGTTACAGCATCTCGGGATGACTTAAATTGAGGAGCATCAAAAAAAATAATCTTATTCTGCTTCATAAATTCTCAGATATTCTCTTCTTAAAATTGCACAAAGTTTAATTGTTCTTAACTTTTCTTTTATTATCAGTCAATCAAATAACACCCATTATACTTCATAACCAATTTTTGATTAATAATTCATAAAACAAATTTTAAAATTGTATGCCTAGAATATTGGTTATCAATTGATTATTTTATTCAACAATATGTTTTTTAATTCATATAATGGTAATTTTCTTTCTGTTTCATTTAATTGCAGTCTTGGATAATACTTTTCTTGTAATCCTTGTTTTATGCTTTTAATTGGAAATTGTATATTTTCCAGATATTCAAGAAGAAATATGTTTGCTCTATAGGATATAATGTCAGTTATTTCATCAAAGGAAAGTTGATAATCTATAGGACACAATGTTTGTTTTATAATGTTACCACTGTCTATTCCATCATCAACAAAATGAAGAGTCAACCCGATTTCGTTTTCGTTGTACAAAATAGCCCATAATATTGGACTTGGACCTCTATATTTTGGAAGATATGAGGGATGTAAATTAATTATATTTATTCGTTCTATTAAATCCTTTTTAAAAATTTTGTCAAAGGATAATGAAAGACCAATAATGTTTTTATTATCATCAATCAATTTTATTGCTTCGTTTGAAATTTCCTTACTTTTTTTATTATAGGTATTGAAAATCTTATAGTCAAGTTCTTTAGCTTTTTGGTATACTACATTAAAATATTTATCAGTACTATAGTTATCATATTGAGTAAAGACAGCTAATATCTCAACATTATTTAATTTTGATATTGTTTCCAAAGCTAAGTTACCTAAGCCCCAATTGGCAAATAAAATGATCTTTAAATTATTCATTCTGAATGTTTTTCCAAAATATTCTTTTACTATTTATAAACCCCAGGAAGAAGAAAAAATCCAAACAACCTAAACCATCAAATTTACTTTATGGTTGAACAGTCTCGCATATTTAATGAATTTTATACAAATCAAAATACTTATCCTCAAATATTTTATCCATAATCTGTGATTCAAATAACGTAGGGATTGCTCCGTGCTTAGTGATACAATAATTTATTCCATTTTTATTAAAATTGTTATTATAATATCTTATTGCATATTTTATTTGTTTACCGGAGCTATTAATTACCGGTAATGTCATAAGGAACCTAAAATCATCATATTCAGAGTAATCGATTAAAACACGAATTTCATTATCCGGGGAATCCAGATTTTTGCTTAAATAATTTTTAATCAGAGGAAAAGTTGGATCAGATTTGAACTGATTCGCTACCATTGACCTTTCCTTAAGAACCTGCCGGTTGATTACAAAAGCTTCAGGTAAACAAATGAGCTCTGCTATTAATAATATTAATATTAAAAATCTTTTGTTTCGTAATAAGGCATAAGCCACCAGGAACAGATAAATAAAAGATAAATATCGGAGAGATTCATCATTTGTTATTAATACTAAATTGAGTAGGAAAATTAAAACAGAGGAGACGCCTAGTGCTAAAGCAAGATTGTCTTTTTTCCTTAACCCCTGATTCAATAAATAAATTATGCCATAAAAATATAAGTATTTATTAATTATCTGAAAAAATGAATTATCCTTAAAATTTATGAAATAGTGCTTAAGTCCCAATAGAATATTGTATGCAAAAGAATAGAATGCTTTCAAAAAATCTCCATGCGCTATCCTGCTTAAATTCTTATTTAGCAGAGTAGGAAACTGTTCGAATAACAAACTTCCCAAAAAGAACAAAACTATTAGAGAGAAGATAAAAATAGTTATATAAATTATTAATTGCTTCCTGTTTCTGGAAAGGGGCAACAAGGCAATAGTGAAAACCAACCATGAGGGCCTGAATAAGCTAAAAATGAATAGAGAAATACAAAAAATAAATATGTTTTTATTCAATGCGAGCTTACCGCCATCGTATATTTTGTAAATCATAAAAGTGGTTAGTAACCCAAACAAAAGATTAATTGTTTCCTGGTAAAGGCCAAACAGATAATACCAAATAGGAACTAATAAATTGACTAGAGATATAAATAATAATCGTCTAAAAATTGAAATAGGTTTAAAAAGTAAAATTACACATAGTATTATTACATAAATTAAAAGATTGATAAATGGAATTATTTTAAACCCAAAACATTTTACGAAAATCCCATTTAAAATTGAATAAGCTGGCCCGTGAGCATCTGCTCCGCCGAATTTTGCACCATCCGTATTATAAGTAAAGGGTGCATCAATTGTTCCATTTAATACAAAAGACTCGGTATTTTTGTAATAGTAAAGCTCATCGCTCCCCATCACTACAAAGTTTTGCGGGCTAAAATAATATAAGGCAGACAAAGGTAAAAAACTTAAAATAGCCAATATATAAAAGAGATGACGTCTGGTTAACCTATTTTGCAAGAAATGAATACCCTTAATCATTTAATATTAAGATTTCTGATAGATTTAAGGTATTATGTTTCCCCAAAATATTTCTCTTGCTTTCTCAAATCCCTGGAAGAAAAAAAGATCAAGACATGAGAGCCCGGCAACAAATGGAAATCTGGAATCCTGCCTATAAAAAGGATGATTGAATTCATGCCAAATAATCTGAATTTTAGATTCTTCAAACATTGGAATGTACTCCTGCATATATTCAAAAGAACCACGCCCTGCAAGATAATGTGTTGCACCAACAGCTTTGCATAAATTCAGAACCATTTCTCCTTTGAATCCGCTTATGCCGAATTGACTGCTCAAAAAAAAATCAACATTAATATTTAGCCTTTCAAAGCTGAAGAGCATTGTTTCTTTTAAGAGATCTATTGGCTTATTGTAATTCCTGGAATAAAACGTTTCCAACTCAGAGTAAACTACATTAAAGTATGGTGCTTTAAGATAGTAATTGTGAAGTTTATTCAGGTGTTCGGCTTTCCATCTTGCATTATTAAATACCAGGTCATTAAAGCTCAGACCTAGTTTCAGATTAACAGGTAATGTGATAAATTTTGCTTCTCCGGAACAAAAGAAAATATTCCTGTATTGATAAGTACCCTTAACTACCTGGGCATTATCGAGAAGGATGAAAGTATCTGTTTTAGCTATTTTATCAAGCAGACCCAGCCAGGGCCAATAGGAGGGTTGATGAATGGATACAAGCATTTTATTAATAAACGTTATCCCAATCGATGTTTTTAGCACCAAACTTTTTAAGAGTAGAGTCGTAGAATTTTTTCAGGTATTCAGCTCTTTCGTCAATTACTTTAAATATTCTTTGTCGGGGAGGTAACACTTCCTCCTGCCACATCCCATCGTGAATTAATATTTGCAGAAATTCATCTTTTGCTTCTCTCAGCCTATCTTCTAATCTTTCATATCGCCAATAACCTGTTGAATCAGCACTATATCCAATTTCAGTTTTAAACTTTTTTGAATAAGAATTAATTAATCCGGCATACTTTTCGTTTTCGCATGACAATACAAAATCATTGGTGTTATGAAATGAAAAGGATTTTATATTTACTCCAAAGCAGATTTCGATTATATTCTTGTCTATTTCAATATATTTCTCTAATTCTTTTTCAGTATTAATCCCCCAAAAATGTGAATCAAAGTGGAGGCCTAAATCATGGCCAATTTCAATTATCTTTTTAATAGAATTATAATTATCCTTATCTAATGGGTTATAGAATTCACTGTGGATCTGAAGAAAATAATTAGCTTGAACCCCTAAACTTGCTTCAATTTCTGCCATCCGAAGGGCATTAGGAATTGAAAATTCTATATCATGCCGAAGCAAAATCTTTTTTGAATTAGAATTGATAGCTGATTCATCAGCGAATAAGATGAACCTGTAATTCTTATATGCCAATTTTAATAATCTTCTGTAGTTCCTCATTGTGAAATCTGAAAATCTGTATTCTTCAACAAAATTCATAAATAGTAAATCTATTTTCTTGATTAAAGGACTTGGGAAAATTCACAATGGTTTTGCGGGGATGCCGACAAATTTCCCGGGATTTATTATGTTTTTTGTTACAACAGCTCCTGCCCCTATTATTGCATTATCACAGATTTCAATGTTTGGCAGAATAGTTGCGTTTGCACCTATATAACAGGATTTTCCTATTTTAACATTCCCTAAAACTACTGCATTAGGAGCAATGGTTGTGAAATCAGCAATTATAGCGTTATGCATTACATTACAACAAGTATTCAGTTTTACAAAACTTCCAATCACTGCTTCAGAGGAGACATTAACACCTGATTGGATAATTGTTCCATTTTCAATTTTGGCGCTATTTGAAACTTTTGAGTTTTTAGAAACCAATACGGTGAAATTAAATCCAAGATCGTCATAAAGTTTAAATAATTTGTTACGAACTATAGGTAAATCTGGAGTAATTATTAAAGGGGTTTTTTTAAATCGCGAGGATAAACTTATCGCATTATGATCATTACACAAAACTGGATAATTGAAATAGATCCCTGTTTTTATATTATCAATAAGCCCAATAATTTTAACACCTGTTTCTTCAGCTAGTTCAATTATCTCAAGGAATGCCCCAACTATAATAGCTTCATTTTTCATAAAGGTTTTCCATTAATAAATCTGAAATATATTTAATCTCTTTCATTGTCAATAGTGAATACATTGGCAACGTAATCAAATTATCCATGACATAATCTGTCTTTGGTAATTCGGTATAAAACGCCTTATAAATCGAGAAACGATGCACAGCAGGGTAATGTACGCTTGTTTGAATACCAGCTTCGGCTAATTTTCCTCTTAACTTGTTTCTTTTGGCAAAAGTTGAATTTTTTAAAATTATGGGGAAAATATAATTAGATGCAAATTCAGTATAGTTTTTGAAAGGAATAATAATGTCATCTATCGAACTTAATTGATCAATGTATATTTTTCTGATCTCCGCTCTTTGCCTGAGGTCATCCATTAACTTACCTAACTGAACTAATCCAATAGAAGCCCTGATATCGTCCATTCGGTAGTTATATCCAAGGTCGACAACATCATAACCGGTGGAATGTCCTTTTGATCTTTCGTATGACAAAGAAGTCATACCATGTGACCTCAACAACTTAGCTCTTTCGTAATATTTATCATTATTCGTAACCAGCATTCCCCCCTCACCTGTACTTATATTTTTGTTTGAAAAGAAGCTGAAACAACCTATATCACCAATGGTTCCGAGCTTTTTACCATGATAATCTGCCAGGGGTCCATGGCAAGCGTCTTCAATTACTTTCAAATCGTACTTTTTTACAATATCCATAATCCTGTCCATATCGCAGGCAAAACCTCCATAATGCATTACAATGATGGCCCTGGTTCTGGGAGTTATTTTACGTTCAATATCATCCGGATCAATAGTCAGATCTTCATAACTCCTGATATCCGCAAAAACAGGTGTTGCATTAACATAACGAATTGCATTTGCTGTCGCAACAAAAGTCAATGATGGACAAATTACCTCATAGCCCTCTTTTATTCCGACTAATTTCATTGCCAAATGAAGCGCCACAGTGCAGTTTGTCAGAGCCACAGCATGTTGGGCATTCAGCATTCCGGCAAATAGGTTTTCAAATTCAGTAGTTTTGGGTCCTGTGGAAATCCATTTACTTCTTAAAGTTTCGATTACAGCATCCTCTTCTTCTTTTCCGAAATTTAAATCGAAGAGGGGTATCTTATATTCCATGATTAACTATTGCTATATAATTCTTTATATGGATTGGTAAATAAGCTATTTATCAATGCATAATGTACATTTCTGAGACCATCTGGTAATTTTCTGGTAATTTTGAACCCTAAGGCATTTTTTATTTTTTCGAAATTTACCTTATAATCTCTTGGATCTTCATCCTTTTTAAAATAGGAGATTTTAGCAGCTGGAATAATCTTTAAGATTTCCTCAGCGATCATTTTTTTCTGGTAATTTTCTCCGGAGTCTCCTACATTAAAGACATTAAATGAAATTTTTTCTTCGTTAGTTCTGAGTATCATAATACACGCCCTCGCCAGGTCTATTATATGACAATAGGGCCTCCAAAACTGTTCACCGAAAATTTTTAATTCTTTCCCTAGAGTTGTATCTCTGATAAATTCATTTACAGTCAGATCGAACCGCATCCGGGGAGAAAGTCCGTAAGCAGTGGCGAACCTCAGACAGATGGGTTTACAAATATTATCTCTGTTTTGCTCTAGCAAAAAAAACTCGGCAGCAACTTTTGTTTCAGCATATAATGATACCGGCCTCAATTCGCTATTCTCATCAACCATTTTATCCGGATCCTTCATTTTACCATAATTGCTGCAAGTTGAGGCGAAAACAAACCTTTTACATCCCTGTGCATTGGCTTCTTCATAAAGGAGTTTTGTAGCGTCAATGTTGGTTTCTTTTGTCAGATCAGAATTTTTTGAACAGGCAGGATCACCTACAATTGCTGCAAGATGAATAATATAATTCATGCCCATTACTGCTTTTTCTCTATCCTCTTTTATCCTGGTATCACCATTAATAAACTCAAAATTTGAATAATTCAGTAATTCAATAACAGATTCTCCACCAAAAAGCAAACGATCTAAAACCCTTACATGATATCCCTCTGATATCAGCAATCTGCATAGAACACTGCCAATATAACCTGCTCCCCCCGTTATCAGAACCTTTTCACTCATTGAATTATTCTTTAAAGTTCTTAAAATCGACCTGTGCTTTTTCGTAATCATTAATCCGGCCAATATCAAGCCAGTATTCTTTCAGGTCGTATTTTGCCACCTTTTGTTTCGCGACCAGAAGACTTTTGATTAATTTATCCATACCAAATAAAGTGTTTCCCGGAATAAAGCTTAAAATCTCAGGTTTCATAATATAGATTCCGGCAAGAATATACATTACAATATCAGGTTTTTCCTCAACGCTTTCAACAAAATCTCCTTTGAAAAAAATATTCCCAAATGCAAAAGGGGTGATTTCTTTTTTTATTGCAATAGTCAATAATGTATTTTTATTTACGGCAAAATCATAAAAATCAGATAAGTTTATCAGACTAAGAATATCTCCATTCATTACAAGAAATGGCTCATTAAGTTTTTCTTTAAGTAAGGTCAATGGCCCGGCAGTTCCCAGTGGTTTATTTTCTTTGCTGATAGTGAGTTTAACACCATACCTGCTGCCATCGCCAAAAAAACCTTCTATATATTCCGATTTGTAATTTGTTGCTAAAAAGATTTCATCAAATCCAAAACGCTTTAACCGTTCAATTTGAATCTCAAGAATGGATTTTTCTCCGATTGGCAATAAGGGTTTTGGAATGATTTCGGTGAATGGTTTTAACCGGGTTCCTAAACCTCCGGCCAGTATAACAGCTTTCATATAAATTTTTTAAGCGCTGATTTTATTTTCAATAGAAATTGAATATAAATCGTATGTTGATTTGAAGAAATAAATGATTTTATTCTTCTCATAATTGGTCCATGGATTGCTAATTCATTATTAATTTTCTTATTATCCCATTTCTCCACATGAATATCCATTCTTCCTTTCGTTGATTTACTATAAATTCCAAACAGATAACAAGGAAGTAACTGTTTATCCTTAAAAAAAAGTTTATCAAGTTCTTCTGCCCGGTCAGCCAATATTTTTTCATCCCCCCTTTCAAGTTTAATTCTTTTCTCGAAACAATATTGTGAAAGATGATACTTAATGGCCCAATTTAGCTTCCCCCATCTTATTTCTATTATTTTCGTTTCGGGAAAAATATCTTCAATTACTTCAGGCACGTCTTGTGACCTTATTGATTCAAATGGCCATTCATTATATAAATTATGTTTAAGTTTGTTAAAAAAATATTTAGGTATGATATCATTGCACTGAAAATTTTTATTAATCAGATCAATCTTGTATTGTGTCCATTGTTGTTTGTTCTCACCAATGTACTCGAAAGCCACGAGTTTGCCATTGGGTTTAAGAGAGTGGTTTACCTCAAGGAGCAAATGTTCCAGATTAATAATATGATGTAGAATTGATTTTGCGATTACCAAATCGTACGTGTCTTTTTTAAGCTCAGCAAAATTTAAATCTGCAAATTGGATAATTGAATTTGATCCTTTATGAATAATGTCAAGGTTTTCAATATTTTCAACAATTTTATTCTTTAATAGATACTCTTCCAACCCTGTTTTATTTCCACCCAATACCAGGGCTTTTTTAAATGGACCGAATAGAGTTAAAAATTTGATCCAGTCATTATTGCATTTAAAAATATAGTTGTTATTCAAATAGGAAAATCTGATATTATCGAATTCTTCTTCAAGAAAATTTTGATTACTATTACTATTTCTCCATATGCCTATTTCTCTTTTTAAAGCCTTACGATATAGATAGTGATTTGATTCAATAATGAAAGTCGGTATATGGCTTTCTCTGCTTTTTGTTTTGAAAAGCATTTTAAAAATCTTTTATTTAAAAATTCAGTTAGAATAATTAAGAAGATCTAAATAAATTGAATTGATTCATTATCCATTTGAAATATAATGCTAATTGCTGAAAATAAAAAAGAAAAAAATATAGTTTTTTGCAGAGGATCATAGCCCATATCATATCCCCAGAATTGAGATGAAGAGCTGTGGATTATGAAAACAGCTAATAGCCCTAGTAAATAAATCCTAGATGCTGTCCCATACTTTAAATTAAAATAACTTTTTTTGCTTAGTACCCAAATTTTATAACAGAAATAAAAAAGCAGACCTGTTAAATACAGGTATCCAAGAATACCAACATTTAGCATAATAGTTTGATTGCCAACATGACCATCGGCAAATTGATAATAGTCTGTTGAAAATCCCCAGCCAATCAAAGGACTTTCCCAGACCTTTGACATTACCCTGGGACCGCGTTCACTAATGCGGCTAACAGTACCCCCGGCAGTTATATCCCCTTCAGCCAGTGTTTCGAGTGTTGAAACTCTTTCGTAAGATAATTTTATTTGCCTCTTAACTATTGGGAAATAGTATTGCAAAGCCAGGAGAATTAATAATGCAATAGTTACAATTCTGACGGTTTGCTTAAATATACGATTCCCTGATAAAAAAAGAACCGCACCCATACCTATAAAAAAAAACGCAATTATCCATCCCCTGGTAGCGGTTAAAAAAATTGTCAGAAGTGCTGTAAAAATAATAGTTGCCAGATAATATTTACTAAAGATTCTGTTTTTCCACAAAAAGAAAAAAAAGCTTTGAACAAATATGAAAAAAGTAATATATACCGCTGATGCAGAGCGTGATGCCTCGCCATTTTCAGTGACTTTTACAAAACCACTTTCGACTCCTCTTAGAAGTTTATCCCAATATGACCCTGTAATGTAAGTATAAATCTGCGAAGCCAGAGCCAGGAAAACAAACGGGAAAAGCAGGCGTGAAACTTTTATCATTTGTTCCTGACTATCGATAAAACAGGGAACAATCATAACCCATGCCCAAGGCAGCACAGCCCTGATAAGATGAAGATATATTTCAGCACTCATTCCGAGCAGTATGGAATACAGAAATAAAACGACTCCAACTAAATAAAACATTGTGAATTCTTTCTTAAAAACAAACGAGAAATATTTTCTGCTGAATATTGCTTTTAAAATATAAACGAACAAAAATAAATCCTGAAAGCTAATTGAAATACCCGGGCCAATATGATATAAGGGGATTCTAAGATCCCCTAGTTTCCCTGCTGAAAAAAGCAAACCAGGTGCATCATTAATAATAAAAAACCATGTAAGCCAGAGATAATCAGCCTTACTTCGATAAGCTATTACTAAAAATACCAAAAAAATAAACAAATTAGCGACTTTTGGCAGTAGATATACTGACAAGAAAGTAAGTAATAGAAGTAATAAAAGCTGGTTGTTTTCCTTTGACCAGATTTTCATATTGTTAAACTGTTCTGTTTAAATCGATTTTTTTAATAATTTTTGCCGGCACCCCGCCAACCAATGAAAATGGCTCAACGTTTTTTGTAACAGCACTGTTGGGGGCAACAATTGAATGATGACCAATTGTTATACCAGGGTAAATATTGCAATTACCACCAATATAAACGTTGCTTTCTATCACAATTGCCTTAGTTGGCCTGTATTTTTGTGACTTATTTTCCAGGGGGATACCATTTAGACACATAGGGGCAGATGTATGTGTCCATAATCCTGTAGCGGGCCCGGCAATATGTACATAATTCCCGATAGTTATATCATCACTCCAGTCCAGAACATTATAAACTCCTATATAACAATTTTGCCCTATTTTAATTTCCCCTTTCCCAAAACCTGTACAGATTACTTTTCCTTCTATCGATGAATCGTTGCCTACATCAATATTTTCAATAAATGCATCTTTCCCTATCGAAATATTATCTCCTAATTTTACCGATCTTCCAAATATTACATCATTACTTATTTTACATTTCACACCAATTATCAAGTCTTTTGAGAAAATAACCCTTTTACCAATTTTATTATTAGATGTAAACCTTAACCTTAGATATTTTTGCCAAATAAGGGATTTTAAAAACCCCGGGACTACTTTTTTAAACAAAGAATACATTTTGAACCTTATTTATTATCCGAAAGAAAAATGTTTTTTTTGTAATATAATAGAATGGAACAATTTCTCTAGAAAAACTTAATTTTATCCGGGCCAATTGAGGTAGTTTTAATTCATCTAAACCACAAAGGTCAAAACACCTGCTTCCAAATTTCTTTGCCCATACAATTGATTCCCACAAAAGAAGTTCATTCTGATATAAATTATTAGGTAATTCAACTTTCCTTCCTGCAACCCAGGCAATTGTATAATTTTTATTAGCAATAAGAATCATACTGGATATATATTGACCACTATACTTTGCTGCAAGGCATACAATTTTATTTTCTTTGTAATAAACTTCCATAACTTTTCTATAAAATTCTGGTAATCCCACAGGCAAACCAATCTTTTCTTTTAATTCATAACTGAGATTAATAAACAGCTCAATGTCTTTATATGGAATTTCTTCAACTACAATGCCTAATTTCTGCGCTCGTCTTATTTTATTTCTCTGTTTTTTTTTTAAAGTAATATTAAAACTATCATCGATTGAGTTTGTAAGAGGGAAAATTATGGTATTAAATCTCAATGATTTAGCAGTTCCAGGCATTTCATAGTCATTACTATTTGCCTGAATAGTAGACCAATAAGTCAAACTTTCATTGAGATGTAATTTTGTACTGTGAAGTAATGATTTGATCGAAGTATAATTTCGATTAAAAATCCAGCCACCATAAGGTATTTCATTGGATGACAAACTTGATAGCAATAATTTTAAAACACCCTTTCTAATAATGTGTACCGGACATATCCCAACTATTTCATTACCAATATATGCAATAAAGTAAAAACAACTGGTATTAAATACATCTGAAGCTATTTTATTAAAATAAAATTCGTGAAATACCAAGCCGCCATGCTGCTCAATAAAAATATCTATCTCGCTCTTATCTGTTTCGCTAAATTCAGCAAGGGGCTTGCGTAGTACCTTCATTAATCCCTCCAAACTGGTTTTACATTCAAATTCGAAAGCAGTATATTAATCTCTGATTTTTTCAGGCAACTTTTACATACCTTTCGATTAAAGCCGTAGTCTTCGAAAAGTAGATCAGTCGTGTAACCTTTATCACAAAAACTGCATTTTTTCTCTTCTGGTATCAAAATTGGGGGACTAATAATATATGGTTGAGCAAAGGTTACTTTTTGTTTTTTAATATATAAACGAGCAAGGTCATTCCGGTTATCAGAGCATAACTTGCATACGGGAATGTCATACTTGTTAAGTGAATCAGGATTTGCGCTAAGTTCTCCACAGAAAAAACAGTGCATCAAAGAAGCTGTCTTTACTGAAATAGTTACCGATTGGGCACCCAGAAACTTAAATAGTGAGGTTTCGAACATGTGAGAGAACCAATATCCGAACGTTCCTTCTTTCACCCATTTGTCACTAAATCCATCGGCTTCACAAAAGGCATACATTAAATCAGCTGATGAGTAACGACTTACATAAAAACCGGCATCCTCTACAAATCTTTTTAATTTCTGCACTTTGTACCAATATTGAAAAAACGGGACCGCAGATGTTTCAAAGAATAGGATTTTTTTCAATATTTTTTTAATCTTATTTTTGAGCTTAAAGTAAAATATATAAAATGAAACTCCCGGTGTAGTAATTATTGCTATTCCTCCTGGTCTTAAAACTCTGTATGCTTCTGCTAAAGCTTTCTGTGGCCCTTCAATGAAATGTTCAATAACTCCTAATGACATGTAACCGCTCAATGAATTATCAGGATAAGGTAACTTTGTAATATCTCCCTGTATAAAATTTGAATGATATCCGTTCTCCTTTTTCCATGTATTTAAAAGGGAAATTGTTTCATCAGAAAAATCTAATCCATCAATATCTATTCCAAATGATTCCAGGTAAAAATTGTTTCTTCCCAAACCACATCCGGCCTCCAGCGTCTTACCATTTCGAGGTACAAACTTAAGTATCCATTGTCTTAGTCCCCAATAATCCCATTTTTGAATCAGTGATTCAATAGAATACTTCCCCCAGGAATCTGTCCAGACTTTTTTATCCTGACCTGTATTCTCAATATGTTCCAATTTTCTTTTTTCTAATTTGAGGTTTGCTTCGGCCCTGCAAGGCGGGGTCCTCGCAATGACCGGTGTTTTCAAATAGCATCCTGCTTGTTGTTTGGATCCCATTTACAATCTGTCTTACTTGTACTGTCATTGCGAGCCTGACGCAGGAAGGCGAAGCAATTCTTTTCAACCTTCCACAGTGCAATTTCACCGTCATTGCAAGCGAAGCGTGGCAATATCAATCAACTTTCTCCAAATGACATATATTTCTGTTTCCCCCTCTCCAGATCAAAGCAGAAATAAAACCCTTCCATATCATCCAGGCTTTGATGATTTCAAATCTCCGCACAATAATTTTTGCAGATTGTAAAAGAACAATATGCCGGAAGTGCCAGCCAAGATATCTTCTATAAAAGTTCCTTGATTTGTACTTCATTATGACAATAAGAGGGTTACGGGCATCAGAATATGCCTTAAGAAGTGATGTTTTGCCAAGTGTCATACTCTCTTTATGCCATATTTTTGCAAAAGGAGTATAGTAAAACTTATAACCAGCTTTTTTGGCTCTGGCTTGCCAGTCATATTCTTCGCATTGAAGATAATAGGTAGTGTCATAACCTCCAAGCTTTTCATATACATCACGACGTACAAGAGTAAAAATGTCATCGATAAAAAACCGCTCAGAAGGTTCATTATATTGGCCTTCATCAATTTCTCTTGCACCAATATGGTCACCGTTCCAACGTAAAGGGTGTTCGTATTTGCCAACTGATTGTAACGTATCAGGTTGATCGAAATAATAAACTTTGCCGGTAACAAATCCTCGTAAAGGATCTTCTAAAGCGGCTTCCACAAGGGCGCTGATCACTTTGGAGTCAACCTTTACATCGTTGTTTGTAATGAGTGCAAAATCGGCCATTTGTTTTTTAAAAGCATATTTTAAACCTACATTGAACCCTCCGGAATAGCCTAAATTTTTGCCGGTTTGAATACAGGTTACTATCGGGTATGTTGCTTTTACGTATTCTTCAGATCCATCATGCGAGCCATTATCAATCATCACAATTTCGAAGTTGGGATAGTCGTTGGCAAGATATGAGGTAATGCAATCGTCCAAAAGTGGCTTCCCGTTATAGTTGAGTGTTAAAACAATTACTTTAGGATAGTCCATTTTGTAACTAATCAGTTGGAAGTCTGAAGTCCGAAGTCCGAAGTCCGAAGATGAATGTAGTGTATTGCACCCCATTAAACTGGACTAATTTCCATTGGGTTTAATACTGGTATTTCAAATATATTATTTTTGTTTATTCGATACAAATCTTCAGGCGAGGAGCCAAATCCCAGGTTAGGAA
>Ga0187886_1000600_pt1 | contig 40976 bp, 48 predicted proteins | sample June2016WEW_20_1_FD_133001 | JGI IMG/M metagenome (GOLD analysis project Ga0187886, IMG submission 133001) | Peatland microbial communities from SPRUCE experiment site at the Marcell Experimental Forest, Minnesota, USA - June2016WEW_20_150 | ecosystem: Environmental > Terrestrial > Soil >...
CAAGGGTAATGCGTTTTAAAGATGCCCAGAAGCCGAATACCTTCCTTATGAACAGGTACATAGAATTAAGGCGGCCGGATTATGCTCTTCGAATGCTGGGAGAGCTTCTTAAAGACGGTGAGAGACCAGAGAGGATTTTAGGGGGCCTGCGTTATATCTGGGAAAAAGACGTTTCTTCTGCGGCGGAATTAAAAAGGCGGATGCGGCTTTTGCTTGGTTGCGATATTGATATTAAGACCGGGAAACTAAAGCCTAGTTTTGCCCTGGAAAAGTTAGTAATAGGATTATGCGGTCTTGGCAAGGCGGCGCATTAGGCGCGATTTCTTGCGGTTTGCGGTACTGGGATGTATGGTATGTTTTTTTGCCGCTTTGTCCAGCTGAGAGAAGACCTTAACAAGTAAAGTTTTTGCCTCGGTGATATTCTTTGCAGAAAGCAATTCGCTAAACTGCTTTATAGCCTTCTTGAGTTCTTTCTTTATTTTTAAATTCTGGAGGTGCCTTTTTTTATCCTGGCGTTTTTTCTTTAAAGAAGTCCGGCGTCTTGGCATGTGTTTTTCTCCTTAAATGAACGCATAACTTACGGAAGCACGAAGTGCGACGTAAGTTATTGCGTGAATTTATCCCGCCGAAGGCGGGATGATCAATCTAGGCAAGTTTACCGATAACTTATAACATAATTGTAAACCTATGTCAATAGACACTTCTCATAGGCAGATAGCAAAGGACGCAGGGGTAATCGGTTTTGCGACGCTACTTTCCCGGATTCTCGGTTTTGTCCGCGACGTAACCATAGCGCGGCTATTCGGCACCGCTATATATGCCCAGGCCTTCGTAATCGCCTTCAGGATCCCTAATCTTTTCCGCGATTTTCTCGCGGAGGGAGCAGCTAACGCGGCTTTCGTTCCGGTCTTTAGCGAATATAAACTGCGGCATACCAAAGAGGAATTCTGGGAATTAACCAACACGCTCCTTAACATGCTGTTGGTTATACTAGTTTTGGTTGTCATCCTCGGGGTATTATTTTCTCCCCTCATTGTGCGCCTTATTGCCCCCGGCTTTACGGCAGAGCCGGATAAACTTGCCGCGACAATCCTTCTTAGCCGTTTAATCTTTCCTTATCTTCTTTTAATAAGCCTGGCTGCTTATTCTATGGGTATACTTAACTCCCTGCAGCATTTTAGCATCCCTGCTTTTGCTCCCTGCCTGCTTAATATTTCTATAATTGTTTGCGCCTATCTTTTTGGCGAGGGGATTACGGGCCTGGCGACAGGCATTCTTATCGGAGGGTTTTTACAGCTGGCGATACAGGTCCCCGTGCTTTACAAAAAAGGTTTCCGGCTGCACTTATTCCGTCGTTTCCGTGACCCCATCGCTTACAGAATAGGAAAGCTTATGGTTCCTAGGGTCGCAAGCACCAGCATCTACCAGCTGAATAATTTTGTAGATTCTATTTTCGGTTCTTTAGCCTGGATTGTAGGCGAAGGTGGGGTAGCGGTCCTGTATTTTTCTTACCGGCTAATCCAGTTTCCCCTGGGCATATTCAGCACCGCCCTTTCCCAGGCGATATTGCCTGCTTTGTCCATCCAGGCCTTAGCAGAAGACGGCGCCGCCATAAAACGGACCCTTTGTTGGGGGATGCGCGCTACGTTTTTCATCGTGCTTCCGGTTTCTGTTATCTTTATGTTCTTTGCCCGCCCCATTATAGCTACGCTTTTTGGCGGGGGAAGGTTTGATACGCGCTCAGTTTTTTTAACAGCCCAGGCATTATTCTTCTACAGTATCGGCCTATTCGCATATGGCGCAACCAAGATACTACAGTCAGGTTTCTTTGCGCTCAAGGATACGGTAACGCCAACAAAGATTTCCGGTATGGCCCTGATTATAAACGTGCTCCTGAACGCGATTTTTATATTCCCGCTTAAGATCGCCGGTATTGCCCTGGCAACTTCAATTTCAGGGGTAGTATCTTTTATGTTTCTTTTCGCGCTCTTAGAGAAGAAGATAGGAGATTTCGGCACGAAAGAAATAGCCGTTTCCTTCGTAAAAATCCTGCTCGCCGCTATTATCATGGGCGCACTTTCTTTGTTTTTCTATGAATGGGTTAGCCTTAATTTTGCCTTGCCCAGATTTATCTGGTTAGGGTGCGCGTTTATATTCGCGCTCCTGTCTTATGCGGGGATATGTTTCCTTTTAAGGGTTAAAGAAATAGGGGAGCTATGGCAGTGGATATCGCAAAGAAGATAAAATCAATGCCTGATGCCGCGGGCGTATACCTCATGAAGAATGCCGCAGGTCAGGTTATCTACATCGGTAAGGCAAAATCGCTAAAGAGGCGGCTGAATAGTTACCTGGGCAGGGAGCTTTCCGCTAAAAGTATCTCTATGCTTTCCCGGGTAAGAGATATCGAGTATATCCTGGCACCCACCGAGAGCCTGGCCCTGCTTTTAGAATCTAATCTGGTCCATAAATATAAACCCAGATACAATATTTCGCTGCGCGATGATAAAAGTTTTCCTTTTGTCAAGATTACCGCAGAGGCGTTCCCGGCGGTATGCATTACGCGAAGGAAGGCCTCCGACGGCAGCCGTTATTTCGGCCCTTATACAGACGTTAAACTATTGCGCCAGGCGCTTAAGATTATCCGCAGGTATTTTCCGTATCGTTCCTGTAAGACCCTTCCTAAAGAGGCCTGTATTTACTACCGGCTGAAATTATCTCCTGCCCCCTGCATCGGCAAGGTAACAAAGAATGAATACGCCAGGACTATAAGGGCGATTTCTCTCCTGTTACAGGGAAATACAGAAGCCCTCATCCAGGGCCTTTCCCGTTTTATGTTTGAGAAGGCCGAAGAAAAAGAATTCGAAGAGGCAGCTAAAATAAGGGATAAGATACAGGCATTAGGCAGTATAGGCACGCAGGGGCCTGTTGCGGGTAACCAGGAAGAATTGGAGAGTTTAAGGAGCCTTTTAGATGTTCCGTTTGTGCCGGAACGCATAGAGGCATTTGATATTTCAGATATCGGGGGAAAAGAAGCATGCGGCTCCATGGTCAGCTTTTATCGCGGCATAGCGGATAAGAACAACTATCGCAGGTTTCGCATTAAGACGGTCAGCGCCATAGATGATTATGCGATGTTAAGAGAAGTGATACACAGGCGGTATGTGCGCCTCTTAAAAGAAAAACTGCCTATGCCTGATACCGTTCTTATTGATGGAGGAAAAGGCCACCTGTTTACCGCAGAAAGGGAATTAACTGCGCTCGGGATAGAATTGCCGCTTATAAGTATTGCCAAGGACAGGGAAAATATATATATTAAGGGGAGGAGCGAGCCGGTAACTTTTAAAGAGGATACCCCCGCGCTTAACTTAATACGCAGGATCCGGGATGAGGCGCACCGCTTCGCCGTCTCGTATCATCATATATTGAGAAGGAAGAAAACGATAGGAAGATAACAGATGTCACCACGCCACAAAGTCACAAAGCCACAAAGTAAAATTTTTACATGTGACTTGGTGACCTTGTGGCCACGTTCTATTAACCATAGCGAAATGACCCCTTTTGCCAAGAGAGTGTATAAGATAGTATTAAGAATACCCATCGGCCAGGTGCGCACCTATAAGTGGGTTGCGCAGAAGGCGGGTAATCCTCGCGCCTGGCGCGCCGTTGGCACAATCTTAAAAAATAATCCCCTGCCGCTTGTAATACCATGCCATCGGGTGGTAAAAAGTAACTCTCGTCCCGGTAGTTATGTCTTTGGTAAGAAAGAGAAGAAAAAGCTTATTGCGTTAGAGAGGGAGGTTGGATTGTGTCTGGCGAACAGAAGATAAGGGCTTTTCTTTTTTATCTCAGCGTCCTGGTTTTTTTCGTAGCCCTTCCTTTTATTTTATCCTTCGCACTGGGGTATAAGTTTGACCCGCGCACTTTTAAATTCACGAAAACCGGTATCATCGCGATCAAGTCCGAACCCGCTGGCGCCGATATTTATCTACAGGATAAGCTGCTCGATGAGAAAACCACTACTAGTATTACCGAGCTATTGCCTGGCCAATACAATGTCCGGGTTGAGTTAGTCAAGCACTATCCCTGGCAGGGCGAAGTTTCTGTGCGCGCAGGCCAGGTAACCCGTATTGAAAATATAATCCTTTTCCCATTAAGGCCGCTTATTAAACAATTGAATAAGGCAAAGATATCCTTATTTTGGGCGGATTTCGTAAACCACAGGCTTTATTATGTTGACCGGCAGGATAATATCATTTATACCTCTGACCTTGGCGGAGAGCGTTTTGAGATGACCGGAGTCCTGCCTCAGGACTCAGCGCAACTTAAGGGTTGGAAGGTTTCCGCAGACAGGGAGAAATTGATTTGTTTTAATCCACGTGAAGTATTGATAATACCTTTGTCGGCGGGGACCGATAAGTCTCCGATTATACTGGAACACCCTAATTCCAGGGTCCTTGATATCTTCTGGCACGCGGACAGCTACCATTTTATATTGGTCACCGACAAGAAGATAGAAGTGTGCGAAGCAAAAGAGAAGGCCGTAGCCGTAGCGTTAGTAACATTAAATAAAAAAAATACCCCTGCGTTCTACGACCCGGATAACGATGCCCTTTATTTCCTTGATTCCCAGGCGGGCTCTGACGGCAAGCTTTATGATAATGTATATAAGCTGGAGTTGGGCAGGCAGAACTATTCCATACAGGAATTAATAAAACCACCATCTAATAATGAGCAATAATTTGGCCCCAAAAAGAATATACGAGATTATTCCGGGAACTCTATCGTGGGGGATAATCCTGGCTCTTGTATTGCTATCTATTTTTAAGCCCCTGTTGTGCGCGGTATTTATTATTGCCTTTGATTTTTACTGGATTATCCGCACTGTATATTTAACCACTCTTCTGGTAATGGCGCATCGCAAGCTGTTCATCCGCAAAGATAAAGACTGGATAAAGGAATGCGATGCCCTGGGGGCGGCGTATGATTGGCAGCGCATATACCAGCTGATTATCTTTCCTGTTTATAAGGAAGGGCCGGAGATACTCAGGTCTTCGCTTAAGGCATTGACGCTTTGTAATTATCCTAAAGACAGGATGATAGTGGTGCTGGCCCTTGAGGGGCGTAACCTAGCCTCAAGAGATAATGCAAAAATCCTGGAGGAGGAATTCGGGGGTATATTCTTTGCGTTCTTTTCCACTTTTCATCCGGACGGCCTTGCCGGTGAAACCAGGACCAAAGGTGCCAATGCGACTTGGGCTGCTCACAGGGCAAAGGAGTTCCTGGAGTCTAAGGGGGTAAAACAAGAGAATACTCTTGTTTCCTGTTTTGATGCCGATACATGCGTGGATAAAGAATACTTCGGATGCCTTACCTACCATTTCCTGATTAATCCAAGGCCCCATCAGGCAAGTTATCAACCCATGCCGGTTTATAACAACAATATCTGGGAGGCGCCCTCGTTTGCCCGGCTCGTAGAAATAAGTTCTTCTTTCTGCGAGATGATCGACAGCGTGCGCCTGGAAAAATTTGTGACTTTTTCCAGCCACAGCATGAGCTTTAAAACCCTGGTAGAGGTGGGTTACTGGCCGGTGGATATGATTTCAGATGATTCCGTCATTTATTGGAAGGCGTTCCTGTTTTACAAAGGCGAATACCATGTCGTGCCGTTATATATTAACGTGTCTATGGATGTGGCATACGCCAATGGTTTCTGGAAGACGATCGCCGTGCAATACAAGCAGAAGAGAAGATGGGCCTGGGGCGTAGAAAACTTTCCTTTTCTTCTGGAGGGTTACTCAAAATACGGGGGAGTCCCTTTATTGGTGAAAATACGCAGGGCGTTTAATCTCCTTGAGAGCCATGTTACCTGGGCAGTGTGGGCGGTAATCCTGGCTCTTATCGGCCCGATGCCGCTTATACTGGGGGGCGCGTTTTTCAGGGAGTCGGCCATCGGATACAATTTACCCAGGATTACGGGTCTCTTGTTTAACTTTACGCTCATTACGAGCCTTGTATGGGTGATACTTAGTAGGACCATACTGCCCAAGCGGCCGAGCCACATCAGCTGGCGTAAGAATATAGTAATGGTATTGGAATGGGTTATCGTGCCCTTTATAATAGTGGTGTTAGGTTCTGTTCCTGCGCTGGATGCGCAGACGCGCCTGGCACTGGGCAAATATATGGAATTTAATCCTACCGAAAAAAAGAAGAAAGTGGTATAATCAACTGTAAAAATATTCGGAGGTATTTATGGGGATAAAAGATTTCTTGAAGAGTATGGCGGAACTTGATGCCTCGGATTTATTTTTCCGGACAGGCAATACCCCGCACATGCGTAAAGACGGCCTGGTAGTTAACATGACCGATAAAGCCCTTACGGCAGACGATGTCATGCAGGCCGTAGGCGAATTAACTACCCCCGCACAGCAGGAAAAGTTTAAAAATAACCTGGATGTTGATTTTGCCGTATACCTGCCGGAACTGGAGCGCAGGTTCAGGGTAAGCATATTTATGCAGAGAAACTCCCCCTCTATGGTTATTCGTTGTATAAAGGGCACTACTCAGACTTTCGAGGAGCTGAATCTGCCCGCAGATATATTAAAGAAACTTTCATTGGACCGCCGCGGGATAGTGCTTATCTCCGGCACCATGGGTAGCGGTAAATCCACCACCATCGCCAGCATGATTGAATATATTAATCAGAGCGGCCAAAGGCATATCCTTACCATTGAAGAGCCCATCGAATACACCTTTAAAGACAAGAACTGCGTTATCAATCAAAGAGAGCTGGGCGTCGACGTGCTTTCTTATGCGGCGGGTTTACGTACGTTCCCGCTACAAAGCCCGGATGTTATATACATAAGTAATATCCGTGATTACGAAACAATGTCCAGCGTTATCACTGCCGCAGAAACCGGAGTCCTGGTACTCAGTAGCTTACATACCGTTAATGCGAGCCAAGGTGTAGAGAGGGTCATCAATTTTTTCCCGCCTCATCAGCACGAAGAGAAAAGAACCCAGTTGTCATATTTGCTAAAAGGGATTATTTCTTTGCGTCTCGTCCCTTTAAAGAGCGGAAAAGGCAGGATCCCCGCCTATGAAGTGATGTTACTGACTCCTACCATAAGCCGGTTGATCCGTGAGGGCAAGGTCTGGGAGATACCGCAATTTCTCGAAGAGGGCGGGATAATGGGGATGCAGTCCTTTAACCAGTCACTGGTAAAGCTTGTAAATGAGGGCAAAGTAAGCGAGGAGGTGGCGGCAGATTTTTCGGATAATAAGGATGAATTCATTCTTTCCCTCCGAGGCATAAGGAAAATCCGTTAAAGGAGAATTCATGTTAGAAGAAATCAAAGATAAGTTGTCGCAATTAAAGACGCGCCTGGACCATTTACGGGGGTATCTTTGACATAGATAACAAGAAAAAGCTTATCGATGAATTGTCCTCTTCCATGTCTCGCCCGGGATTCTGGGATGCTGCGGCAAACTCTTCAAAAATCATAAAGGAACTAAAGATTTTAAAGTCCAGCGTCGAGCCCTGGGATGCGGCTTATAAGAAACTAACTGAACTTAATGAACTGGCTGTAATTACCGGGGAGACCGACCAGGAACTTGCCTTAGACCTCTCCAAAAATATAGACCTTCTTATCAAGGAAATTGAAGAGCTTGAATTCAAGGTCCTTCTTAGCGGCGAGCTCGATAAGAATAGCGCAATCTTAAGTATTAATGCCGGGGCCGGCGGGACAGAATCCTGCGATTGGGTCAACATGCTGCTACGCATGTACAGCCGCTATGCGGAAAGGCACGGCCACAAGGTAAAAACCATAGATATCCTTTTCGGCGAAGAAGCCGGTATCAAGAATGTCACGATATTGATTGAAGGCCAATACGCCTATGGATATCTTAAGGCGGAGCGGGGAGTGCACCGGCTTGTGCGCATATCGCCTTTTGACGCGAATAAACGCCGGCATACATCTTTTGCTTCTGTCGATGTGATCCCGGAAGTAGAAGAAGATATAGCTATTGAATTGGAAGAGAAGGATTTAAAGATTGACGTCTACCGCTCTAAGGGCGCAGGCGGCCAAAGCGTCAATACCACGGATTCGGCGGTGCGCATAACGCATATTCCTACCGGCCTCATCGCCCAGTGCCAGAATGAGCGCTCGCAATACCAGAATAAACAAATGGCTGTTAAGATCCTGAAAGCGCGTATTTATGAATTCCAGCGCCAGAAAAAAGAAGAGCAACTGTTTAAGCAGTATGGGGCGGATAAAAAGAGAATAGAATTCGGCAGCCAGATACGTTCCTATGTAATGCACCCTTATAATTTAGTAAAAGACCACCGCACGGATTTCGAGACAGGGAATGTAGATGCGGTGATGGACGGTAAGATTGACGACTTTATCGAAGCATACCTTAAACATAGAAAAACAAGAACATAAGAGATGATTAAGACCGTAAGAAAAATACTCCTTAAGACCAGGCAAGACAAAATCACCAGGAAATTCCCGAATGTAAACATAGTCCTGCATACGGATATGCCCAGCCCCTCTATGGCTAAGATGGTGGAAGCCGCCCGTATCGTAGCCCTGGTGAATTCTTTGGAACCCAAGATAAAGGCACTTAGCGATGCCGAGCTAAAGGGGAAAAATGAGGAGTTTAAGAAAATTATCTTTGAAAAAGCGAAGGAATACGGGCCCGAGATAGAGGGAATGGAGGCGGAATTAGCAAAGGTCGCTATCCCCGAAGATAAGGCAAGGCTTAAAGAGAAGATAAAGGATACCCGCAATAAGATTTTTAAGGATGTATTGCCTGAGGCCTTTGCCGTGGTGCGCGAGGCATCAATCCGCACGATTGGCCTGCGCCATTTTGATGTGCAGATTGCCGGAGGACTGGTCCTACATGAAGGAAGGATCTCTGAGATGGCTACCGGAGAAGGGAAAACCCTCGTAGCTACCCTGCCGGCATATTTAAACGCGCTTTTTGGCCGCGGGGTGCATATCGTTACGGTTAATGACTATCTGGCGCGGCGCGACCGGGAATGGATGGGACCGATCTTCGAATTCCTGGGTCTTTCTGTGGGCGTGATACAGCATGATATGAGCGACGAGGAGAGAAAGAGCGCCTATTCCTGTGATATCACTTATGGCACAAACAATGAATTCGGTTTTGACTATTTGCGCGATAATATGAAATATGCCCTTGATGAACTTGTGCAGAGGCCTTTTTATTACGCCATCGTAGACGAAGTCGATTCCATATTGATAGATGAGGCGCGCACCCCTCTGATTATCTCCGGGCCCGCGGAAGAGTCTACGGAAAAATACTATATTGCCAAAAAGATTGCCGACCAGCTTAAGGGCAGGCGCGTTACCGAGAATGAAGAGATAAACGCCAAATACAAAGGCCAGGATTTATCGGCCGGCTATGACTATGTGGCTGACGAGAAAGCGCAGACCGTAGCGCTTACCGACGAAGGCGAGGTAAAGGCGGCCAAGCTTTGGGGGATTGACAGTATGCATAGCCTGGAGACCATGGAACACAGGCATCATACAATTCAGGCGCTGCGCGCCAAGGAATTTTACGAGCGCGATGTGGATTACGTGGTAAAGGAAGGAGAAGTGATTATCGTCGATGAATTTACCGGCAGGATGATGCCGGGAAGGCGCTGGTCAGACGGCCTGCATCAGGCGGTAGAATCAAAGGAAGGCCTTAAGATCGAGCGCGAGAACCAGACCCTTGCCACGGTAACCTTCCAGAACTATTTCCGTATGTACGAGAAGATGGCTGGGATGACCGGCACCGCTTCTACCGAGGCAAATGAATTTAAGGGCATCTATCAGCTCGACGTTGTGACCGTTCCTACTAACAGGCCGCTTATCCGCACGAATTATTCTGACCGTATTTATAAGACTGAAAAGGAAAAGTTTGACGCCGTGGTGGAAGAGATTTCAGAGCTTTATAAGAACGGGACGCCGGTCCTGGTCGGTACAATAACCATAGACAAATCCGAGCGCCTGTCGCATATGTTGAAGATGCGCGGCATACCCCACCAGGTGCTGAATGCAAAATACCACGAAATGGAAGCGCAGATTGTTGCTCAGGCAGGAAGGTTTGAGGGAGTCACTATTGCCACTAATATGGCCGGTAGGGGCACGGATATACTGTTGGGCGGTAACCCGGAGTTTATGGCTAAGAACTTATTGAAACAGAAATTAAAACCGGATGACCATAACCTCCAGGAGGAATATAAGGCGTTTTTAGCAAAATTCAAAGAAGAGACAGAGATAGAGCATAAAAAAGTAGTGGAGTCAGGGGGTTTGTATGTGCTGGGCACTGAACGCCATGAAGCCAGGCGTATAGACAACCAGCTGCGCGGCCGCTCAGGCAGGCAGGGAGACCCCGGCTCTTCGCGTTTTTATGTTTCGCTAAATGATGACCTGATGCGGCTCTTTGGTTCCGAACGGCTGGTCGGCCTCATGGATAAATTGGGGCTCGAGGAAGGCCAGGTAATAGAACATCCCTGGGTTACGGGTTCCATTGAAATGGCCCAGCGCCGCGTCGAGCAGCATAATTATGAAATCAGGAAGCAGCTCCTTGAGTATGATAACGTGATGAATAAACAAAGGGAGATTATCTACGGACAGCGCAGGCAGGTGCTGGAAGGTATTTCTCTAAAAGAAGAAATTCTTGATATCATACATAAAATTATTGAGGGGTTGCTTGTTTTATACGTTAATGAGAATTCTACCGATGAAGCAGGACTCGTAAGCGCTCTTCAATCAAGGTTTGGATTAACGACAGAGCCGTCTCTATTATCAACGAAAACACGCCAGGAGCTCTTTGATGATTTATACAATAAGGCCACAGGTATATACGAAGAGAAAGAAAAATCTTTGGGCCCGGAACTTATGCGTCACCTTGAACGGATGGTTTTCCTGCAGATTATCGACGCCAAATGGAAAGACCATCTCTATGCCATGGATAATTTGAGGGAGGGGATAGGTTTACGCGCGTACGGGCAACGTGACCCGCTGGTGGAATATAAGCGCGAGGCCTTCGGCATGTTTTCCCAGATGATAGCCTCTATTGAAGAAGAAGCTGTGGATGCGCTTTTTAAATTGCAGGCAGCACGTCCGGAAAGATTCAGGGGCGTATTCAGCTCCGTGCCTCAAGAGCTCTCTCATCCGGAAGCGGTTAAGTTCGAAAAAAAAGAAGAAGCCGAAAGCGTGGGCTATTCCGACGCACCCGCTCCTGCCGAAGAAGCGGCTTCCCCAAAACCCTTCCGTTCAGACCATCCTAAGGTCGGACGTAACGACCCCTGCCCGTGCGGTTCAGGAAAAAAGTATAAGAAATGTCACGGAAAGTAAATTGGTTCATAGTTCATAGTTCATCGTTCATAGTAAGAGAATTATCCCTCTGCGTATTATCCGCAGCTCTCCTGGTTCTATCTTTTCCAAATGCCAATCTATGGATTCTGGCTTGGGTTGGGTTTGTGCCTTTATTTCTCGCCACTAAAGACAAATCAAAAAGCAGGGCATTTTTACTTTCTTATATTACTGGAACCTTATTCTGGTTTGGCGCTATCTATTGGCTCATTCATGTCACTTTATTGGGAATGATTTTGTTGGTTTTATATCTCGCCTTATATTTTGCCTTATTCGGATTAGTTGTTTCAACTATGAACCATGAACCATCAACTATTAACTATATATTCATCCCTTGCGTTTGGGTGTTACTTGAATATATCCGCGGCAACCTTTTGACAGGTTTTCCCTGGGCGCTTTTGGGGTACTCCCAGTATCTGAATCTCCCCGCAATTCAAATCGCGGATATTACCGGGCCCTGGGGCGTTTCGTTCTTAATTATGTTCGCCAATACGGCAATTGTGGAAATAATCTGGTCACTGAAGAAGGGGCTAATGCCCAGATTTAAGAGAACTGTTTTCTTGTTGATCCTAATTTTGATTCTAAGTTTAGGCTACGGTTATTTCAAGATAATCGGAATCAATGTTGCCAGCCAGGATAGAGGGGCAGCGAAGATATCGGTTATCCAGGGGAACATCCCCCAGGAGTTAAAATGGGATGAGCGATACAGTAACTTCGCGCTGGAAAGATATTTATCCCTTTCCCGTTTAGCGGCTAGGGAAAATCCGCAACTCATCGTTTGGCCGGAAGCATCTGTTCCGGGAATATTAGGCGAGGATAATCGTGTATACCAGGAGGTATTTTCTTTGGCCAAAGAAATAAAGATACCGTTACTTGCCGGAGCAGTAGTCAAGGATGGAGCAAATTACTTCGGCAGCGCTTTGTCGATTAATGCCGGCGGAGAAATCGCTGGGCGTTATGATAAGCTGCATTTGGTTCCTTTCGGCGAATATATCCCGCTAAAGAATATCTTCCCTTTTTTAGAGACAATCGTGCCTATAGGGGATATCCAGCGGGGCAGGGAATACACTATATTTAAACTCCCGGCTCCCAACTCCCGGCTCCCAATTAAGTTTGCAGTTCTTGATTGCTTTGAGGATGTTTTTCCCGAATTGGCCAGGGAGTTCACAAAAAGAGGGGCTCGTTTCTTGGTGAATATTACTAACGACGCCTGGTATAAACAGACCTCGGCTCCTTATCAGCATCTGCAGGCCTCTGTATTCCGGGCAGTGGAAAACCGAGTGTACCTGGTCCGGGCGGCGAATACCGGAGTATCTGGCTTTATCTTTCCTACGGGGAAAATCATTTCTTTGGTTAAGGATAAATCAGGCCGGGCGATATTCGTTGAAGGTTTTCTTACCGAGCGAATATTTACGCCGGATTGGCTCAATAGTTTTTATACGCGCCACGGAGATATTTTTATAATAATCTGTATTTTATTGTTTGGTTATGGTATGCTGTCTTTTTATTTAAGGAGCAAAACAGGCGCATGAAAAAAATCTTGTTGCTATTCTTGTTTATTTTACCTGTTTTTCTTGTTGGCAGTATTTATTACCTGGATAGGGAATGCTTCCTTTGCCCCATACAATATACAAGGGATATAATTATACGTAGTGACAGCCGCGGGGGAGGGTTTTTTGCCGCGCAGCGTAACGGCGCAAGGACCCATCAGGGATTAGATCTCTTTGCCCAAATCGGTACACCCGTACTTGCCGTCAGGTCAGGCAGGGTGGCTTGCGCCAATCAAAATAATGGCATGGGTAAATACGTAATTATAAGTCACCTGGATAATATGTCTACTTTATACGGCCATCTTTCCAGTATCGCGGTGAGAAATAATGAGTTTGTGCGGCAAGGCCAGGTTATCGGCAGGGTAGGTAAAACCGGCAATGCAGGCTTTCGTGATATCCAGCCGCATCTTCATTTTGAAGTAAGAGTAAAAGGCATAGCCGAAGACCCCCTGAAGTATTTAAGCTGATGTTCAATATAATCTTATTGGGCATAACCAGTTTACTGACGGATATTTCCAGCGAAATGGTTTATCCGATCCTGCCGGTATTTCTGGTAACTACCCTTGGCGCAAGCCCCGCCATCTTAGGCTTTATCGAGGGGATTGCAGAGAGTCTCGCCAGCCTCCTCAAGGTTTTTTCCGGATATTTTTCAGACAGATTAAAACTGAGGAAGCCGTTCGCTATATTAGGATATGCGAGTTCTACGGTGGGAAAATTATTTTTATACCTTGCCGGTACCTGGCATCTTGTTTTACTTGGCCGTAGCATAGACCGTTTTGGCAAAGGGGTACGCACAGCGCCAAGGGATGCCCTTATTGCAGAGAGCTCGCGGCAAGGTAAGAGGGGCGCTGCGTTTGGGTTACACCGGGCAATGGATACATTAGGGGCTGTGCTTGGCGTAGGATTGGCTTATATCCTCCTGACCCGCGTCAAGGAAGATTTAAGGAAGATTTTTCTTTTTTCATTGATACCTGCTGTGTTAGGAGTGCTTGTTTTGTTTTTCGCGAAGGAGAAGAAAAAAGAGGCGGTAGGGGTTATAGATAAGTCAAGGTTCCGGTGGCAGGCGCTTGATAAAAGATTAAAACTTTTCCTGATATTCAGTTTTATTTTTACGCTGGGCAACTCTTCCAACCAGTTCCTGTTGTTGCGTGCCAAAAACCTGGGAAGCCCGCTTCCTTTGATTATCCTTTTCTATCTGGCATACAATATTATATATGGATTAGTAGCGTATCCTGCATCCTGGCTTTCCGACCTATTGGGTAGGAAAAAGGTGCTTGTGTTAGGGTATCTGGCATACGCCGCGGTTTATTTCGGTTTTGCCATAAACAATTCTTTGGGCGGCCTCTGGTTGTTATTCGGCATTTACGGCTTGTACAGCGGATTTACCGAGGGAGTCGAAAAGGCGTTGATTGTTGATGTCGCGCCCCAGCAATTGCGTGCTACCGTTATCGGGTTACACGCGACTTTTGTAGGTATTGGTTTATTCCCGGCTTCTTTATTGGCGGGTTTATTCTGGAAGTTCCTCGGCCCTTCGGCGCCATTTTATTTCGGCTCTGTTATGGGCCTCGTTTCTGCGGCAGGCTTTTGGATAGTCCTCGCAGAGCTTTAGGATTCTTTTGGCTCCATATGCACCACTACATCCGTAATCTGCGGGATTTCCTTTTTTAATTCCTCTTCAATCGCGTAGCTTATCTTATGAGCATCATCTATATGCATGCTGGGGTTTACCTGCACGTGCAGGTCTACATGGATGTCATCCGGTCTTCCGCGCGTTCTTATCTTGTGGCAGTTCTTGACACCCCTAATTTTTAATACAATATTTACTATCTGTCTTACATCCAGCGGTGCGGCGGTATCGCAGAGTATATCAGAACTCTGCTTTGCGATTTCATAGCCGGCATGGACGATAAAAATAGAGATAAAAATAGTGGCAATAGGGTCTACTATGGGGTAGCCGGCCTTTATAAAGAAGAAGGCTATGATAACGCACAGGGAAGTAAGGATATCTGCTTTTGTGTGCAGGGCGTCCGATACAAGGATATCGCTTTTTAAGGCAATCCCCCTTTTCTTTTCATAGTGCATGACCCAGAAATTAACCGCTATAGTTACTAACATTACCACGAAATTGTTCACTCCGATATTCGGCACTACGGGTTTAGAGAATCTGGCAATACTTTCCCTGATGAGGTTAAAGGCCAAAAGAAAAAGAAGAAAGGATATCCCTAATGAGAAAAATGTCTCATATTTTTTGTGCCCGTATGGATGGTCTATGTCTTTTGGCTGACAGGCGAAATATATGCCGATTATTCCGATGATATTGGAGGTGCCGTCAGCAAGGGAATGGAAGCCGTCTGCCGTCATTGATTCGCAGCGGCTTAAGAAACCATAGATAAGCTTGGCCACCGCAACAGCCCAGTTAAGCAGAAGCACTATAATTAATATGCGGTTTACCTCGGAATAATGCTGGCGCGTTGAATTGGTCATACTTATATTATATACGATTCCGGGTAAAATGTAAACACAGCAGTCTTGCGATAAGCAATAGTGATTGAGTTGCGCTGGTTTTATGATAAAATGGAAAACTATGCAAAGAAAATTCACCCAGATTATTCTATTCGTGGTTTTCTTAAACGCCTGTTTATTGTTTAAAACGGCGTTTTCCGCTGAGGAAAACAAGCTTACCCTATTTACGCCGGTAGCAAAAAATGACCGCATCATGATTCTTTCTCCTCATCCCGATGACGAGGCGATAGCCTGCGCAGGAATAATCCAGGAAGCGGTTAGCAAAGGTGCGCAGGTGAGAGTAGTTTATCTTACTAACGGCGACCATAATCAGTTAGCTTTTATCGTTTACGAAAAAAGGCTGACGCTTCGGCAGGGCGAGTTTATTCATATGGGGCGAGTGCGCCAGCAGGAAGCAATTGACGCTATGAAGCTCTTGGGGGTGGGTAAAGAAAATCTCATATTCTTAGGGTATCCCGACTTCGGGACATTCAGCATATTTACTAGATACTGGCAAAGCAAAAAGCCGTTTAGAAGCATGCTTACCCGTATATCGGAGGTGCCGTACAAAGAGAATTTCTCTTTCGGAGCGTCCTATGAACCAGAAAGCATTTTACGCGACCTGGAAGCGATAATCGCGGATTACAAGCCGAACAAAATCTTTGTTTCACATCCTGGGGATACCAATGTCGACCATAAGGCGCTGTATCTTTTTTTACAGATTGCCCTTTTGGACCTGCAGGATAAAATTCCGGCCCCTAAGGTATATCCTTATCTTGTGCATTGTCTTGGCTGGCCCCTGCCGCGCCACTATCATCCTGAATTAAGTTTAGATCCTCCCCGGCAATTCCAGGGCAGCTCGATTAACTGGGTGAAATTTGAGCTTACCCCGGAGCAGCTGGAGAAAAAGAACCGTGCCATACTTTGTTACAGGAGCCAGACCAGCTCAAGCGCTTTTTACCTTTTATCCTTTGCGCGTAAAAATGAATTATTCGGCGACTACCCGGAAGTGGAACTTGAAAAACAGGTATCTTTGAAGGAACGGGCAGTTTCATTTTTCGGTTTCTCCTATCTTTTTAAGGATTTCGGTAGGGATCTCCTGGGGGAGCAGAATGCGCAGGATTTCGGGAATAATAAAGACAGGGTCAGTTATGCCGTCGTGGATAATTCAGTTTTTGTGCGTATTGAGAAGTCCGTGGAATCTAACCGCAGGTTAATGGTTCAGTTGTATTTATTCGGTTACAGTTCTAAGGTCCCTTTCGCCTTAATGCCGAAAATCCGTATTGTTGCCAGGGGCAATAAAATTGACGTATATAACCAGAATACAAAGATTAAATCCGACACCGTGTCTTCCGAGATGACCCCCAAGATATTTACTATAAAAGTCCCCCTGGGTCTGCTCGGTAACCCTGATATCGTCATCACTTCTATAAGGTCCTTTGGCGACGTTTTGTCTATGGATGTCACTGGTTTCCGTAAGTTAGTGATTAAAGAGGGAGGCCGCAATGCCGGATCTTAAACTGGTAAAGGTAAATAAACCAGACGATGTAAATATCATCCTCGGGCAGAGCCATTTTATAAAGACCGTGGAAGACCTTTACGAGGTGCTGGTAAATAATGTCCCCGGAATAAAGTTTGGGTTGGCCTTTGCAGAATCTTCAGGCGCTTGCAAGATACGCAGCGAAGGTAACGACGCGGAATTAAAGACACTGGCCGCCCAGAACTTGCTGGAAATCGGCGCCGGGCACAGTTTCCTTGTGCTGTTAAGAAATGCCTATCCCATAAATGTTTTGAATGCCGTAAAATCAATCCCTGAGGTCTGCAATATATATTGCGCAACTGCAAATCCGCTAAGCATCGTTATAGCGGAAACTCCAGAAGGAAGAGGAATCCTCGGGGTTATAGACGGGACAAGGCCAAAAGGCATAGAGAACGAATCGGATATAAACTGGCGAAAGGATTTCTTACGTAAAACAGGATATAAACTTTGATAATTCAATAGAGGTTTGGTTTGCGTTTTAAATCCCCTCTGCTATAATAAATCGATAAATGGACGCAAAATCTATACGTAAAGGTGTAGGCCGCTTCGCAGGATGGTTTGGTTTTAAGGCTTGTTCCTTGATAATCAGGTATATACCCGAAAGATATATTTATGGTTTTGCGGGGTTTATCGGTAACATGGGTTACAGTCTGGCTAAAAAGCAGCGCAAAATTGCCATTGATAGCCTTTCTATTGCTTTTGGCAAAGAGAAAAGCCGTTCAGAGTTAGAGCAGATTACCCGGGATTGTTTTGCCTTTCTGGCAAAGGCAGGGACTGAGCTCATATTTCTTATGGACAGGCCGGCGCTCCTTAAGCAGCGGGTCACCATGGCCGGGATAGAACACCTGGATGGGGCCTTAAAATACGGCAAGGGAGTTATTTTAGTAAGCGCCCACTTTGGTAATTTCCCTCTTTTAATGGCAAGGCTTGCTCTAGACGATTACAAGATCGGCGGGATTATGCGCGAGATGCGCGATGCGCGCATGGAGAAGATTTTCTTAGAGAAGCGTAACCGCCTGAACATAAAAACCATCTACAGCCAGCCGCGTAGCGTCTGCGTTTCCAATACCATAGAGGCGTTACGTAACAACGAAATAGTTTTTACTCCCATAGACCAGAATTTCGGCACAGGCGGGGTTTTCGTCAACTTTTTCGGCAGAAAAGCGGCGACGGCAACAGGCCCGGTGATTCTTGCGCAACGCACCAAGGCGGCAATAGTCCCTTGTTTTATCGTGAGAGAGCCGCAAGATACACATAAGATAATTTTTGAACCGGCATTAAATATTGTAGCTGGCAGTAATCCCGAAGAAACCGTTCTTATAAATATACAGCGCTTAACAGATATAATCGAATCATATATACGCCGGTATCCTGCTGAATGGGGCTGGATTCACCGGCGCTGGAAAAGTCAGCCGGGTTGATCTTGGGTCAGGCGGCGGTAAACTAAAGCTCCGCACATAGTGCGGAGTAAAATAAGCCATATGCGCCAGGGGCATGGTTTATTTTAAGGGGGGAAGCTATGGCAGAAGAAGTTAAGAAAGAAGAGAAGAAAACAGAGGCTATACTACTTAAGGTACTGCTGGGTATGGTGTTCCTTGTGCTTGCTGCATACTTGTTGATAGGCCGCAGCTGGTGGCGCGATACCTGGACGCTTATCAAGGGTTGTGCCGGCCCATTTTTAGCATTGGTAGCTGTAATTACTTTTGCAATCGCGAAGGAATAGCTGGATTTAAAATAGTTGAACCAAAGCGCCGCGCATAGCGCGGCGTAAAATAAGCGATAATCACCGAGCATGGCTCGGTGTGATTTTGGCATATGCACCAAAGGTATGCCAAAATCAACGCCAGTGGCATGGCTTATTTTAAAAGGAGAGAGTAATGGAAGCGATATTACAGAAAGAGGTAATTACAGACAGGGCTATATGTCGGCTTGTAGGCGCGGCAGCATTTGTTTTTTTGACGGCACTGGGTGCTTTTGTGCGCATACCCTTACCGTTTAGTCCGGTGCCGCTTACCCTGCAGACATTCTTTGTCCTGCTATCAGCAGCTTTATTAGGCAGACGCCTGGGCAGCATTAGTCAGTTGATATATATATCGTTAGGCGTTGCGGGAGTGCCTTTATTTACTCTCTCCGGCAGCGGCTTATTTTATCTTGCCGGACCTACGGGAGGGTATTTGGCAGGGTTTGTCCTGGCGGCTTTCTTTACCGGCAGTTTTCTAAAATATGCCGGTAACCGGTTCTTATCCTGTTTTATCTTATTTTGTATTGCAGATGCGCTTCTTCTGGCATGCGGCTTGCTTTGGTTAAAAGTGCTTCTTGGTTATCCTTTTAAGAAACTTATGCTTGTCGGTGCTCTTCCTTTTATACCGGGGGATCTGTTGAAAGCTTTTCTGGTCACAGTAATTTACGTAAGGGCCCTGCCCCGTCTTAAAGAGATATTCTAAGCGGCAGTATAAAATTTTTCCGCATATGCTAGCCAGGGAGAGGTAAAGTACACTAAGATATTGACAATATCGCCAGGTTATGTTAATCTGATACCTTAAATAAGCGGAGGTGCTATATGAAATTAAGAATAAGTTTAATTACGATGGCTTTAATCTTTATAGCCCTGGTGGTTACGGGTATCAGTTTTGCCGAAGATGCGGATATAGTGCACGGCGGCGCTTATCCTCAGGAAAAAAATGAGTCTCAGATGCAATGGGCATGGGGTGAGGTAACCGTTGTAGACCCTGCCTCCGGCACGCTCACCGTTAAATACTTTGACTACGATGCCGGTCAAGACAAGGAACTGAATGTGACAGTCGATGAAAAGACTGCCTATGAAAATATATCCAAGATTGACGACTTAAAGCCAGGCCAGAATGTCAGTGTTGATTATTCTGTTCTTGCGGAAGGCAAAAACATTGCCAGGAATATCAGTTTAGAGAAAGCAGAAGACACGGGAACGCAGACAAAAACAGAGGAAGTAGCTCCTGCAAAGACAGAGGAAACAGCAGCCCCCGCGGTAAAGACGGAAGAACCGGCCTCAATGGAAAATACAGAAACAGGCACAGTTAATCCCGCAGGAATGACTACTGCAACACAGGAGAATACAACTGTTGCGGTACAGACAAGCGCAGCTATAGTGCCAGAGGCGACCGCACAGGTAAATACAACCGCGGCACCAGAGATAAATGCAACTGTAGCTCTACCGGCCAATACAACAGTTAGCTCGCCGTAATAACGCATAGAATAAAAGGCAAACGATTTAAAAGGCAGGGTTGGGTACCCTGCCTTTATTCTTAGCGAATATGGAGAATATTAAACTCATTATTTTTGATCTAGACGGCACCATTGTTGACGCTTATCCGGCTATAATCAGCAGTTTTAATTATGCCATGGAAAAGACAGGTTATCCTCTCCAATCCGGACCAGCCATCCGCAAAGCCGTAGGCTGGGGAGATGAGAATCTCCTGGAACCTTTTGTAGGTAAACGCGACCTGAAAAAAGCCCTTAAAGCATACCGCCTGCATCATAAAAAATCCCTTCTTGTAAAAAGCCGGCTTTTCCCGGGGACAAGGCAGCTGTTGAAGTATTTGCGCGATAGGGGTTATAAGTTAGCGGTTGCAAGCAACCGTCCGACGCGGTTTTCATGGCTTCTTATAAGGCATCTGAAACTTAGGCCGTATTTTTCCTACGTTCTATGCGCCGACAGGGTAAAATATGGCAAGCCGCATCCGGGGCTTCTTAAGAAAATAATACGGAGATTTCGCGTTGCTAGCTCCCGTGTTATTTATGTGGGCGATATGACCATAGATGCCCAGGCCGGCCGAAGGGCGGGGGTAAAGACTGTTATTGTCACCACGGGCTCAAGTAGCAGGCGGGAAGTTAGGAAAGAGAGGCCTTGCTTGATTATTTCCAATATCGTTAAACTAAAAGAGCTTCTTTAGTCGCTTTTGTCTTGACACTAAAAAGGTTTGGTAATATAGTAAAAAAACAAGGAGGCTTTTCATAAAAAGATTAATTTTTCTTGCAGGAATTTCATTATTCCTCATAAATTTTGGCGGCTGCGCTTACTTTAAGCATTCTAAGCAGGCAGATGCCAATGCAATACTGCCCGCCTATTCAGGGCCTAAGGCGCGTATCGCAGTGGCAGAATTACAGATAAAAGCAGCAAAAGCAACTTTAGATGCCGCGCCGGCGTTACGTGAAATGCTGGTAGCTGTTGTAATCAGCACAAACCGTTTCGATGTCGTAAAAGTAGAAACGATGAGTGCGGGAAAGCAGAGCCAGGAATCCGGTTCTGGCGGGACAGAACAGGCAGCCAGCGCCGCGGATAAAGGAAAGGAGAAACCTGCAGACCTGATTATAAGTGTCGCTGTCACTGAATTTGAACCACAGGCTTCCGGTGGAAGTGCCGGGATCGGAGGAGGAGGCGGCATAAGGAGCGGGGTATTGGGCGCTATGTTGGGGGGTTCTTTAAATAAGGCGCATATGTCGCTGGATATAAGTATCATCGATGCCTCTACCTCTAATGTGCTGGCCACCAAAGTTCTTCAGGGTCAAGCCTCAGATATATCGGGTGCGATAATGGACGCTTCCTCGTTTAAATGGCCTTTAAGCGGTGGACTATCGGGATACGCGAATAAGCCGATGGAAAAAGCCATCCGCAGTTGCCTCATAAATACGGTGCGTTATACGGCAGAGAATATCCCGGCAAGTTATTATAAATATTAGACGAGTTGTCCTGCGTCCCGAGCCTTTATTCTGATAAAGGTAAAGGCGCGGGGTCAAATTTCTCTTAAGAAAGCGAGGGTAAATTTAGTGGGCAAAAGAAAAAGAAGAGGCAAGCTTAACTGGCGTTCAAAAAGGGCTAATAAAGGAAGAAAGCCCTGTCTCGGTTAAACCATTCCTTCTATGATATTAGTCTGGATATTGGCAAGCACATTTATTGTCAGTCTTATCTCGCTCATCGGCATCTTCACCCTGGCTATAAAAGATGATATCCTGCATAAGCTTATTTTCTCTTTAATAGGCTTTTCTGCAGGCGCCCTTATAGGAAGTGCCTTCCTGCATATCATTCCCGAAGCGCTGACTAAAACAGACAGCACCACCGTATTTTATATTTTAATATTTGGAATAGTGCTTTTCTTTATGTTGGAGAGGTATCTTTACTGGAGGCATTGTCATGAAAAGGAGTGCAAGGTGCATCCCTTTACCTACCTTAACCTTATCGGAGCCGGTTTCCATAATTTTATAGATGGTATGGCAATTGCAGCCAGCTTCCTTGTTTCAATAAAAATCGGCCTAGTTACTACCCTGGCGATTGTTTTACATGAAATACCGCACGAGCTAGGGGATTTTGGTGTGCTCATCTACGGCGGTTTCACTAAAAAGAAAGCGCTCTTTTATAACTTCATATCTGCGCTTATGGCGATGATAGGGGCTGTGGCAGGTTACCTTATTTCCGATATCACAAGGTATTTCCCTGTATTTATTATGCCATTAACAGCGGGCGGCTTTATCTATGTAGCCGCCTCCGACCTTATACCGCAGATACATAAAGAGAGTAATCTGCGGCGGGCAAATCTTGCCTTCGTAGCTTTTCTCTTCGGTATTATTTTTATGGCCCTGGCAAAACAATTCCTCTCAGAATAATCTTTTCACCCGCCTAACCCCTCTTGTCGGTAGCGAACTTGATTTATTGCTGCTCTTAGGATAGAATATGGCTCTTGAGGCAAGAATAATGGAGAAATTAGCATTAATATGAAAGCAATAGCATTGATTTCAGGGGGGCTGGACAGCAGTTTGGCCGCGAGGATAATTCAGGATTTAGGTATAGAATTATTGGCCTTTAATAACAGGAGCCCGTTTTGCCTGTGTAACCATCGTAGCTCTACGGGCTGCATAAACTCCGCGTTGACAGCGGCTAACCGGCTTAATCTTAAGTTAGTTAGCGTAAATGTCACCGAAGAACTTCTGAAGATTGTCAAAAAGCCGAAATTCGGATACGGCTCAAATATGAATCCCTGTATTGATTGCCGTATCCTCCTTTTTAAAAAGGCAAAAGAATGCATGCAGAAAGAGGGTGCCTCGTTTATCGTTACAGGGGAGGTCCTGGGCCAGCGCCCTATGTCGCAGAGGATATTTACAATAAGACTGATTGAAAAAGAAGCGGGCCTGGATGGTTTAGTGGTTAGGCCGCTTTGCGCAAAACTACTGAAACCTACTATTCCAGAGGAGTCCGGCTGGATAGACAGGAATAAATTGTTGGGAATAAACGGCAGGGGAAGGAAACAGCAAATCTCTATGGCAAGAGAGTTTGGGATTAATGATTACCCCTGCCCTAGCGGCGGCTGCCTACTGACCGACCCTGGATTTAGCAGGCGGTTAAAGGACCTTATGCGTTATGCGCCTGATTTTAGCCCGGATGATATAAACCTGCTTAAAATAGGCAGGCATTTTAGAGTAAGCCAAAACGCAAAGTTGGTCGTAGGAAGAAACGAAATTGAAAACCAGAAGATGATTAATCTGGCTATCCCAGGCGATTATATATTTATGCCGGAAGAAGATGTAGCCGGGCCAACTTGTCTTGGCAGAGGGGAATTTAGCCAGGAGACCATTGAGATGTCCTGTGGAATTGCGTCCAGGTATTGCGATTTAGAGCGTAGCGTTGGCGCAAGGCTTATATATATGCGGTTTCCCGAAAAACAAAAGAAAACAATTGAGCTACCTGCCTTTACAGAAGAAAGGGTTAACCGGTTTCACATATGAAAGAGGCCTTACTTTACGAAAGACTGGAGAATAAACTTGTCCATTGCCATCTTTGCAATCATCACTGCAGGATAGCGGATGATGAGTTTGGTTTCTGCGGGGCAAGGCATAATATCGCAGGTAAGCTCTATACGCACGCTTATGGAAGCGTAATCGCGGCGCACGTCGACCCTATCGAAAAGAAGCCTCTGTATCATTTTCTTCCTGGCCATTTCAGCTTTTCCATCGCTACTATCGGCTGCAATTTCCGTTGCGGCTTCTGCCAGAACTGGAAAATTTCCCAGCAGTCATTTAGAGACGGGAATAGCCCGGGCCAGGAATTTTCTTGCGAACAGATTGTAGAGAGTACACTTGACAATAATTGTAAAAGTATTTCTTATACTTACACCGAGCCAACCATATTTTTCGAATATGCCCTTGAGACCGCAAAATTAGCCAAGGCCCGTGGGCTGTATAATATTTTCGTGACTAATGGTTTTATGACCGAAGAGTGCCTTAAGATGGGCGAACCTTACCTTGATGCGGCAAATGTGGATTTGAAGTTTTTCAGGGATAGCTCTTATAAGAAGGTATGCGGTGCGTCCCTGGAGCCCGTCTTAGCTTCTATTAAAACCATGCATGAATTGGGGGTTTGGGTGGAAGTAACTACGTTGGTAGTCCCGGGAGAAAATGATTCTGATGAAGAATTGAGCGATATCGCAGGGTTCATTGCCGGAGTGGATAAAGGTATGCCATGGCACGTTTCAGCATTCCACCCGGATTATAAATTTACTGATCATGGCCCTACGCCGGAGGCCACACTCAGGAGGGCGCAGGAGCTTGGGTTTAAAGCAGGCCTGGATTTTGTCTATGCGGGCAATGTTTATGGCTGGGGCAGCGATACCAATTGCCCTCATTGCAAGAAATTACTAATTAAAAGAGATGGGTTTATCGTCTCAGAGAATAAGATGCAAGAGAATGGGTGTTCTTTCTGCGGGGAGAAATTATCCGGGGTGTTCGAATGAAGGCTAAAAGAGCGCTTTTAGTTGTGGATATGCAGAATGATTTTTGTCCAAACGGCGCATTAGCTATCCCGGAAGGGGATAAGATCGTACCCGCAATCAATAAATACGTAAGAATCTTTTCCAGGAAGAAGCTGCCGATATTAGCAACGCGCGATTGGCATCCGCCAAGAACAAAACATTTCAGGGATTTTGGCGGGGTCTGGCCCGCGCATTGCATTCAGAATTCTTTTGGCGCCCAGTTCCATCCAGGGTTAAAATTACCAAAGGAGGCGATACTGTTATATAAGGGGATGGACCCGGAGAAAGACAGCTATTCCGCGTTCCACGCCCAGGATATGCGGGGCCTGTCGCTTCTGAAATTATTGGATTTGCATGGAGTAAAGGAATTATATATCGCAGGATTAGCCACAGATTACTGCGTAAAATTTACAACTCTTGATGCAATGAAGCAGGGTTTTAAGGTGAGGATACTAATGGATGCGGTCAAGGGAGTGAATTTAAAGCCCAATGATGTAGAGGGCGCACTTAAGATTATGCTGAAGAAAGGCGCAAAAAAATTGACCTTGAAAGATATGGAGGCGTAGAGATGCCATTGGATGATATTAAGATTTCTCAGGCGATCATAGAAAGTTATAATAAAAAACTTCTCCAGGCCCTTACGGCAGATGTCGCTATTGTAGGCGCAGGGCCTGCGGGGATGACCTGCGCTTACTATCTTTCCAAGGCAGGTAAAAAAGTGGTTATATTCGAACGCAAGCTTTCGGTAGGCGGCGGCATGTGGGGCGGCGGCATCATGTTTAATGAAATAGTCCTGCAGAAGAAGGCAAAAGAGATACTTGATGAATTTGGGGTGCGGCTGCGGCATTATGAGGGCGATTATTATTTAGCGGATTCCATAGAATCTGTATCTTCTATAGCTGCCAAGACCGTACAGGCGGGGGTAAAAATATTCAACCTTTTAAGCGCAGAGGATGTAATGGTGCGCCGCGGCCGTATATGCGGCTTAGTCTTAAATTGGACCGCAGTTGAGATTGCGAATTTGCATGTCGACCCCATAACCATGAAGGCCGCCTTTGTGGTAGATGCTACGGGCCATGCCGCGGAGGTAGTGCGCGTAGCGGAGAGGAAATCAGGATTAAAACTTAAGACAAAAAGCGGAAAGATTATGGGAGAGCGCTCCATGTGGGCAGAGGTGGGGGAGCAGACGATAGTCAGGAATTCAAAAGAGGTCTGCCCGGGTTTATATGTCTGCGGGATGTGCGCAAACGCGGTATTCGGCGCGCCGCGTATGGGCCCGATATTCGGAGGCATGCTCCTTTCGGGAAGGAAAGTAGCCCAGGATTTAATAAAGAGATTGCGTTAGATTAGAACCGGTAAGCTATGCCGGTAAGTATGGAGTAGGTGCCGATTCCGTGATTGGGAGTTTTAATGCCGGCGTTAGAAAGGTGACGGAAGCGGCCCTCTAGGATAAAAGAGGTGTTCTTAGAGAAAAAGCACTGTATGCCGGCACCTCCTTGTTCGGTAAAATTAAACTGCGTGGCTTGTTCACGCATATGCTGCGTCATATAAACCATCCCCACGCCGGCCTTGACATAAGGCTGGAATCTGGAAGTATCAGGCAGGAGTCCCGCTTTTAACATGAAAGAAACCCCTGTTTCTATATTATCATCGGGGCTGGATACAAACGACATAAAAGGCTCCAGCTGGAATAGGACTGCATTCCGGGGGGAAAATTTAAATTTCTGCAGGAAGGGTTTCAGGTCAAAATCAAAATCCACGAGGAAAGGTACGAGATGGTAATCTCCCTGTTTCTTGATGAGTTTACCTTCGCTAAAGCCGGTAAGCACTTCAATCCCGCAAAGGCTTTTATTTTTAGGGGATTCGCCAGAGGCAGCGAGCGTCATTGAAACGGATAGGCATGCGGCTATCGCTAAGAACATTAATTTTTTCATAATAAGGTAATTATTGCAGCGATTATTTTAAAATGCAAGAAAAATCTTGTAGGTACAGCCAGTTTATAAAGCTCAAAGCGACGATAAAAAGACATGCTTTTTACGGGGCGCGCTAAGCAAAAATTTTTCTTGACAAATGATACTATTATAGTATCATTCATTCTGAAAAGTAAACTTTACAGGTTGCTCGTTTATTGCCTTAAATCTAGAAAAAGGAGAACAATGAAATTACTGACGAGGGATACGGATTACGCCATAAGGGCACTATGTCATATCATGAAACAGAAAGAAAGAATGGTTGCGGTTACCGAGTTGGTTAGGGCCTTAAAGATTCCCCGTCCATTTTTAAGAAAAATCCTGCAGCGTTTGCATAAAAAGAAGATTTTAAAGGCCTCTAAGGGGATAGGAGGAGGTTTCTCTTTGGTTGTTTCTCCCGAAAAGATATTCGTCATGGATTTAATGGAAATATTCCAGGGCCATTTTAGCCTGAACGAATGTTTATTTAAAAAAAAGGCCTGCCCCAACATCGGCACCTGTAATTTAAGAAAAAGGATTGCCGTTATTGAAAAGAATCTTATTGCGCAATTAAGGCCTGTTTCTATAGTGTGCCTGTCTGCAGCAAGATGATATGGCAACGAGAGAAAGAAGGAAAACAATTGGAGAAGGATTGAGATGATAAATAAATGTCCGGGACAGGACTCCAGGAATATCCAGGCGCAGGTAATAATCTGTTCCTCATGCGGTTATAAGGTAGAAATCTTTTCAGATGAAATTAAAGCCAGGTGCCCAAACTGCAAGCGGGCAGTTTATAAAGACAGGTTGCCTTCCTGTATCGAATGGTGCCGGGCGGCAAGGGATTGTATCGGAGAAGAAAAGTTTGAACAATTAAGAGGGGATATTTAAGAAATAAAACTTATTTTTCCCTGGAAATAGTTGTATAATTATGTATATAAGTTGAACTAAAGCTCCGCGCATAGCGCGGAGTGTTAATCCCGTCCAGGGGACGGGATAAAATTAAAGCAAAGCGCCAGGGGCAGCGGCAGACTGAATCGCCGCACATAGTGCGGCGTTAAATAAACAATAAGCGCCAGAGGCATTGTTTATTTAAAAGGAGGTGAGATATGAGTTGCGGTAAATGCGGCACAAGGAAAAAAGCCAAGAAGAAGGGCAAGAAAAGAAAGTAGATTTTTTTGGGCAGGTAAGTTACCTGCCTGTATTTATAATTTTCCAATTCATATTGAAATATCCAGGGCTTGCGGTAAAGCTCTAAGAATATAAAGGTAGAATAAGGGAAAACAGAAAAAGGGAGGTGGGCCATGGTAATAGGCAGAATATTCGGGTTATTAATGTTTGTGCCAGCGACCATGTTTCTAGCCGTGAGTTTTTTCATCTTAGTGGTTATCCGCAGAATCGACGAGAAAGGACTGAAGAATTTTGGATACGTAGTAGTAACTTTGCTCTGGATAGGGTCGTGCATTCTTTTTACCCTTGGGGCTTATAAAGTCATTACGGGAAAAAGGCTTTTACATCCTGTCTGGGAGTATAGGATGCATCAGATGATGATGCCTGCGGCTTGCCAGCAGCAAGAAAAACCGATGATGAAACATTAAACCGGAAAGGTTCTTATCTTCATCTTGCGGTATCTGATAAGGAGAGGGAAATGAATAAATATAAGTGTACGGTGTGCGGGTATATATATGACCCGGCCGCGGGGGACTCCACTCAGAATATTAAACCCGGCACGCCTTTCGAGAGCCTTCCGGAGAACTGGACTTGCCCTGAATGCGGAGTGGGCAAGGATATGTTTGAGAAGATAAGTTAGCCGAGAAATGAAAAAGGTAGCGGTTTTAGTAGAGGAACAATACCAGGTCTTAGAGGTATGGTACCCGTATTTACGCCTGCGGGAAGAGGGTATTGAGACGGTCCTTGTGGGTACAGGTAAAAAAGAATATAAGAGTAAAGACGGGTATCAGGCCATAGAAGAGATTTCTATTCAGGAAGCCGATACAGATGATTTTGACGGAGTAGTTATACCCGGAGGCTGGGCCCCGGATTTCTTAAGAAGAAACCCTCGGGTTAATAACTTTGTCAGGCAGATGCATGAAAAAGGAAAGATTGTCGCGGCTATATGCCACGCCGGCTGGGTCCTGGCTTCAGCCGGCGTCTTAAAAGGGAAAAAAGCCACCTGTTTTTCCGCTATCAAAGATGATCTGATTAATGCCGGGGCCGATTATATCGACAAGGAAGTAGTGGTTGACGGAAATTTGATTACTTCGCGTAACCCCTATGATTTGCCTGCCTTCTGCCGGGAGATTATAAAAAAATAAAATAATTATGTCCAATGTTACAGAGGTAAAGATAAAGGAGATAATACAGCGGACTCCCCAGGTGAGGAGTTTCCGTCTTGAGGTAATAAACCGCGGCGATTTCCAGGCGGGCCAGTTTTTAAGGGTCTCGCTTAAGGAGGGCGATGAATTCACTAAATACCTTTCCATTTCCAGTTCCCCCACAGAGAAAGACTATATTGAATTTACCAAGAAACTGACGCAAAGCAGTTTTTCATCCCTGTTAAATCATCTAAAGGTAGGAGACAGCGTAAAGATAAATTATCCTTTTGGGGATTTCATCCTTAGAAAAGATGTCAAAAAGATTGCCTTTCTTTCAGGAGGCATAGGCATTACGCCCATAAGAAGTATCTGTAAATATGTTGTGGATACAAAGCTAGACGTGGATTTAATTCTGCTATACGGGAATCGTTCCTTGGACGATATTGCCTTTAGAGAGGATTTTGATATTATGGAGAAAGAATTCTCCAGGCTCAAGGTAGTCCATGTCCTTTGTGAAAAAAAGCCAGATTTTAAATGCCGGGAAGGCCAGATAGACGGTAATATTATCAAGGAAGAGATCCCTGATTACAGAGAGAGGAAATTTTACCTTTGCGGTCCTCCGGGAATGGTAACGTCAATGCAGGATATCCTGGTTAAGCAGTTAGCCGTAAAGAAAGAAGATATCATCACGGAGAGTTTTAGGGGCTATTAAAGACAGGGGGGGGTTAGATGTCAGTTGTGAAAGTATTAGAAAATATTTATTCAGTGGGGGTCGTGGATTGGAAAGTGCGCGAATTCCACGGGCATACCTATACTACAAAAAGAGGCAGTACCTATAATGCCTACTTAATCGTAGATGATAAGATAGCCCTGGTAGATACCGTTATGGGTTCATTTGCCGAAGAGCTAATCGCGAATATACGCCAAATAGTTAATCCCGAAAAGATAGATTATATAATTGCCAATCACGTTGAGACGGACCATTCCGGTGCGCTTGTGGAGCTGGTTAAGTTATGCCCGCACGCAAAAGTGGTGGGGACTGCCAAGTGTCAAGACGGCCTCTACAGGAATTACTATGCAGATTTGGATTTCCAGGTAGTCAAAACCGGGGATAAGATAAAATTAGGCAAGAGGACGCTTAGTTTTATCGAGGCGCCGATGATTCACTGGCCTGACAGCATGTTCACGTATTGCCCCGAAGAGGCGCTTCTTATGCCTAATGATGCCTTTGGCCAGCATTACGCTACGAGTGAACGTTTTGATGACGAGGTAGACCAGTGCGCGCTGATGGATGAAGCAGCCAAATACTACGCGAATATCCTCTGGCCGTTAGGAGCTGTGATACTAAAGAAAATTGAAGAAGTGCAGAAGGCAGGCATCCCCATAAAAATGATTGCGCCAAGCCACGGGATTATCTGGAGGCATGAACCTGCCAAGATAATCAATGCTTATGCCGGCTGGGCGGCAAACAAGACTCAGAAGAAAGTAGTGGTAGTGTATGAGACGATGTGGGGCGCAACCGAGAAGATGGCGCGTAAAATTGTAGAAGGGATAAGTGCCGCGGGTGTTTCCGTAAAACTTTTTGACATCTCCACAAGCGACCGCACGGAGGTTATCAAAGAGATGCTGGATGCAAAAGGATTTTTGTTCGGCTCTTCTACCCATGATAACGGTATGTTGCCGACGATAGCGGGTTTCCTTCAATTTGTAAAAGGCGTTTTAGCTAAAGACAGGATCGCGGGCGCCTTTGGTTCCTATGGCTGGGCAGGCGGGGCAGTCAAGGAACTGGAAGAGGCGATAAAAGAAGGCGGCATAGAGATAGGCATGCCAGGGTTATCAGTGAAATATTTTCCTGCCAGCGAGGAATTCAAGCGCTGTTTTGATTCCGGTTTTAGTTTCGCCAAAAAAATAGCAGGATAATAGCAGCTGTGAAGAAAATACCCGATAATATCGTAAATTTTTTACATGAACAGGGATATGTAGTAGTCTCTAGTATCGATAAGAATGGTTTCCCTCACAACTCCTGCAAGGGGATTGCGGAGATAAAACGCAGCGGAGAAATCTTTCTTTTTGATCTCTATAAGGCCCAAACATACGAAAACCTGCGGCAGAATCCCAATATGAGCGTAACCGCTATTAACGAACATAAGTTTGCAGGGTATTGCCTTAAGGGTAAGGTTAAGATACTATCGCAGGACCAGCTTAAGGCAGAATTGCTTAAGGCATGGGAGGACAGGATAACCAGCAGGCTTACTCAGAGGCTATTAAGGAATATACGGGATGAAAAAGGCCATCCCCGTCACCCCGAAGCGCTTTTACCTAAGCCGGAATACCTTATCGCTATGGAGGTAGAGGAGATAGTTGACCTTACCCCTCCTCATTTAAAGGAGCCAAGCCATGGTTAATATTCTTTCAGGAAGCCAGATGGTAGAAATCGGCATACAGATTGAGAAAAACGGCCGGGATTTTTACAATACGCTGGCAAGGCAATCAGAGAACCAGAGGGCAAGGAGTATTTTTAAATTCCTGGCAGGAGAAGAAGAAAAACATATTGAAGTGTTTAAAAAGATTTTAGGGACTGTAGAGAATTATGGATCTGCGGAATCTTATCCGGGCGAATACCTTGCTTATATGGCTGATTTGGCCGGGGAATATGTCTTTACGCAGAAAGAAAAGGGAGAAGAGGCTGCCCTGGCGATAAAAAGCGAGAAAGAAGCAGTTGATAAGGGCATTGGTTTTGAGAAGGACTCTATTGTTTTTTATGAAGGAATGAAAAAGGCAGTGCCGGAACAGGCCCTCGGAGTATTGGACGCTTTAATTAAACAGGAAGAGTCCCACTTCAGGCAGCTGGTAGAACTTAAGAAGATGCTATAACAAGGAGAAGAACGATGCCTAAAAACGTAAAAGTTTATAGCACCCCGACATGCCCATGGTGTATCCGCACCAAGCAGTTTCTTAAAGACAGCAATATCATCTTTGAAGATGTCGATGTTGCCTCAAACCAGGAAGCTGCCGAGGAGATGATCCAGAAAACCGGGCAGATGGGTGTCCCGGTGCTGGATATCGAAGGCGAGATTATTATCGGTTTTGATAAAGAGCGGATAAAAGAGGTATTGGGGTTGTAATATGTACGATTTAATTATCATTGGCGCAGGGCCGGCAGGCATCACGGCCGCAATCTATGCGGCGCGTAAAAGGATGAATTTCATGGTCGTCACCAAGGATATAGGGGGGCAAACTGCCTGGAGCGGGGATATAGAGAATTATACGGGCTATCAGTTCATTACCGGCCCCGACCTTACTGTAAAGTTCGAAGAGCATATGCGTAGATACAATATAGAGGTCAGGGAGAATGAGCCCGCGGTAGAAATAAAGAAAATCCAGGATAGGGTGCTGGTAAAAACCGGCAAGGGCGAATATGAGGCATACACCGCTATTATTGCTTCAGGCAAGAAATCTAAGGAATTGGGTGTTCCAGGGGAAATAGAATTTAAGAACAGGGGGCTTACCTATTGCGCTACCTGTGACGGCCCGTTGTTCGCCGGTAAAGACGTAGCTGTTATCGGCGGTGGTAATTCAGCCCTGGATGCGGTCTTACAGCTCATGAATATTGCACGCAGTGTTTATGTAATTAATATCACTCCTTCTTTGGGAGGCGACGCAATCATGCGGGAGAAAGTTTCAAGTAGCAATATCGTCACGGTCATAAATAACGCGCGTGTCAGCGTAATCTCTGGAGATAAAATGGTTTCCGGCCTTAAGATAATGCGGGATGGGAAAGAAGAGGCCCTCTCCGTCCAGGGAGTTTTCGTGGAGGTAGGGCTCATGCCCAATTCAGATTTTGCGCAGACGATAGAAAAGAACGAGCTTGGCGAAATTAAGATAAATAACCGTAATGAAACAAACCTTCCCGGGATTTTCGCTGCCGGAGACGTAACTGACGTTACGGAAAAACAGATTGTTATTGCCGCCGGCGAAGGCTCTAAGGCCGCTTTAGGTGTTTTCAAATATCTTGCCCAGCATAAATTCTAAAGATAAAACACCCCTTCCCTTTTTTGCGTATCAAGGAAGTATAAAAATACTTGACAAACCGTTTACTATATGGCATAATCTACTATCCTGATAGAGATTATAGGGAATGGAGGTAGCGTGAGGATAACTTACCGGGGCGACTACGCCCTCAAGGCAATGCTGGGTCTTACTATCCACTATGGAGAAATAGTTACTATCCATGACCTGGCCAGCGCAGCGGATATCCCCTTGAAATTCCTGGAGCAGGTCCTGCTTGACCTTAAGAGGGCCGGGTTCGTAGAGAGCCGCCGCGGTAAAGTAGGCGGATATATGCTGGCAAGGCATCCTTCCCGGATTAAAATCGGAGAAGTAATAAGATTTGTCGATGGTCCGGTTGAGCCGATAGATTGCCTTTCAAAGAACTACAACGGTTGTAAAGATATATACAGGTGCGCATTCCGCAAAATCTGGCAGGAAGTAGGAAAGGTAACTGCCGGCATAGTTGATAGCGTCACCTTTCAAGACATAGCAAGGGAAACTAAACATAAACGGACACTGGTAAAATAATGTACCCCGCGCTTATCGGTATTGCGCGGGTGTTGCCCCCGTGGGCAAGGAGGTATATATGAAAGATAAAGTAGAGAAGGCATTGGAAAAAATCCGGCCCATGCTTGCGGTAGACGGCGGCAATATAGAATTAGTCGATGTCAGTAAGGACGGCGTGGTAAAACTGAAGCTGACCGGTACCTGCGGCTGTTGTCCCATGTCTCAGATGACGTTAAAGATGGGCGTTGAGAGAATCCTGAAGCAGGAGGTGCCGGAGGTTAAAGAGGTCGTTGCCATATAATTTCGTTTAGTTCGTTAATTTCATCCAAAGAAAATAACGATATTAACGAAACTAACGATAATAACGAAAGCAGGTATAAAATATGCGTACAATAAAAGAGATTAATGAGAAAATAAAAAAAGGCGAGGTAGTTGCCGTGACCGCCGAAGAATTAATCGAACTGGTGAAGAGAAAAGGGGTAAAGAAAGCCGCGCAAGAAGTAGATGTGGTTACGACCGGCACCTTTGGCCCAATGTGTTCTTCCGGCGCATATTTTAATATAGGCCATTCTAAGCCGCGCATTAAGCTGGGGGGCGGGGTAGTTAAAATTAACGATGTGCCATGTTATACGGGTTTTGCGGCAGCAGATATTTATATGGGCGCAACCGCTATTCCTGATGATGACCCCCGCAACAAAGTGTATCCGGGTGAATTCAAATATGGAGGAGCCCACGTTATCGAGGAAATAGTCGGTGGCCGTGATGTACGCCTTGAAGCGACTGCCTACGGCACAGACTGTTATCCCCGCAAAAAACTAAATACCCTACTCAACATTAAAGACCTTAATGAGGCAGTATTATTTAATATCCGTAACTGTTATCAGAACTATAACGTTGCGGTCAACCTTTCGGATAAGATAATATATACCTATATGGGCGTATTAAAGCCTAATATGGGAAATGCCAACTACTGTTCAGCGGGGCAACTTTCTCCGCTCCTTAAAGACCCTTATTATAAAACAATAGGCATGGGTACTAAGATATTCTTAGGCGGAGGGATTGGCTATGTTGCCTGGCATGGCACCCAGCATAACCCGTCAGTAAAACGCAAGGATAACGGAATACCTTGTGTGCCGGGTGGGACACTTGCCGTTATAGGCGACCTGAAGCAGATGAAACCGGAGTGGCTTGTAGGAACAAGTATGCTCGGTTACGGGGCGACCCTGATTGTCGGTATAGGCGTACCTATCCCGGTACTCAGTGAAGATATCCTAAAGTTCGCCGCAGCCAGCGATGGAGAGATATACGCGCAGGTGGTGGATTATAGCCATAATTATCCTCAGATCGTACCCGGCTCAGTAGGCGAAGTAAATTATGCCGAGCTTAAATCCGGTAAAATAAAACTGCAGGGAAAGGAAATCCCTACGGGAAATCTCTCCAGCTATTCCAAGGCGCGCTCAATAGCAGAAGAGTTGAAAGATTGGATTAAAAAAGGAGATTTTCTACTGACTGAGCCGGTCGCACCTTTACCTCAGGCAGATTCCGGTTATTCCTTTAAGTTATTGAACGAACGTCCAATAGAGTAACAAGGAGATAAAAATGGTGCATAAGCGCATAGTGCTACATTTTCCGCATCGCCTGGTCGACCAGCCGATTGTTTATAAACTGGTGAAAGAATATGACCTGCAGTTTAATATCCTGAAGGCCTATGTCACTCCGCAGGAAGAGGGGCTTATGGTCCTGGAACTTTCCGGGAAAAAAGAGAATTTTGACCAGGGGATCGAATACCTGAATTCGGTAGGGGTAAAGATCCAGCCCTTAAGCCAGGATGTGATACGCAATGAAGCCAAATGCACTGACTGCGGCGTATGTGTGCCCATATGCCCAACCGGCGCTTTGGTGGTAGATCCGCTTACTCGTAAAGTCCATTTTTATGATAATAAATGCATTGCCTGCGAACTCTGCGTGAAAGTCTGCCCGCCGCGCGCAATGGAAGTGCGCTTTTAACAATGCAGCCTAACGATAAATTAAAGCGGCTTAAAAAGATAATTTCAGGTTATGGCTCCTGCGCAGTTGCTTTTTCAGGAGGGGTAGACAGCACCCTACTTTTGAAGGTCGCCTCGGGGCTCTTACCTAAAGATAAACTGCTTGCCGTGACGGCAAATTCACCCACCTATCCCGCAGAGGAACTAATCGCCGCCAGGAAAACCGCAAGAATTTTAGGCGTAAGGCACAAGATAATCAAGACCCGCGAACTAAAAAATAAGAGATTCCTTTCCAATCCTGTTGACCGGTGTTATTTCTGCAAAAAAGAGCTTTTTTTGAAAATGCGTTCGCTGGCCAGAAAAAATGGAATTATTTCTGTGCTTGACGCAAGCAATCTTTCGGACTCAGAAGATTTTCGTCCGGGAAACCTTGTCAAAGAGGAACTAGGCGTGCGCTCTCCTTTTGTGGAAGCGGGCTTTACCAAGGAAGATATCCGCAGGACAAGTAAACAATTAAAGCTGCCCACATGGGATAAGCCAAATCTTGCATGCCTTGCCTCGCGCATACCTTATGGCACAAAGATTTCGGTTGATTTACTTAAGCGGGTTCATCGGGCTGAGAGCTATCTTAAAGAGATGGGCTTTAGGCAGGTAAGGGTCAGGCACTACAACGGCCTATGCCGTATTGAAGTTTGCAGGAATGAAATCCCCCGGCTCATTAAAGATAGAGAAGAGGTGGTCGACAAGTTAAAGAAACTGGGGTATAATTATATTACGGTAGATTTAAATGGATATCGTACGGGAAGCTTAAATGAGGTGATAGGGAGATGAAAAAGATTTATCTTGATTACGCGGCTACCGCGCCTTGCGACCCCGAGGTCTTAAAGGCGATGGAGCCGTATTTCTTTGAGAAACCAGGAAACCCTTCCAGTATACATGCCTTTGGCCAGGAGACAAAGAAGGCCGTGGAAGACAGCAGGGAAACCCTAGCTTCATTTTTAGGCGCAAAGCCCGAGGAAATAGTTTTTACCTCCGGAGGAACAGAAGCAGATAATCACGCCATAAAGGGCGCTGCGGCTGTATTGGTAAAAAAGGGCAATCACATTATCACGAGCGTAATTGAACATCACGCGGTGCTAGAGCCATGCGCATTTCTGGAGAAAAACGGCTTTAAAATCACCCGCGTAGGGGTTGATAAATATGGCCTGGTTTCCGTCGCCGATATAAAAAAGGCAATCACCGACAAAACCATCCTTATTTCGGTAATGCATGCCAATAATGAAATAGGCACTATTGAACCTGTAGCAGAGATAGGAAAAATCGCCAAAGAGAAAGGTATTTATTTTCATATTGACGCGGTGCAGACCGTAGGCCACATACCGGTAGATGTGAATGAATTAAATGCTGACCTCCTGTCGCTGTCGGCGCATAAGTTTTACGGGCCTAAAGGAGTGGGCGCGCTTTACATCCGTAAGGGGACCCGTATTGAGCCGCTTTTACAAGGCGGAGACCAGGAGAAAAACAGGAGGGCATCCACCCTTAATACGCCTGGAATAGTCGGGCTGGGCAAGGCCGTAGAACTTTGCCGGGAGAAAATGAAGGCCGAGGCAGATTTTCAGGCCAGGCTCAGGGATAAATTGATAAAGGAGATACCAAAGAATATCCCCGAAGTTATCCTTAACGGCCATCCGGAAAAAAGGCTGCCGAACAATGTCAATTTTTCAATAAAGTATATTGAAGGTGAATCCATTATGTTAAGCCTTGATATGATGGGGATTGCGGTCTCTACGGGTTCTGCCTGTACCTCTAGTTCCTTAGAACCGTCCCACGTGCTGCTTGCTACGGGGTTATCCGCTGAAGTAGCCCATGGTTCCATAAGAATAACCATGGGCAGATGGACGAAGGAAGAAGAAATTGACAGCTTAATTGTATCTTTCTCCAAGGTAGTCGAGAAACTGAGAGCAATGTCTCCTCTCTATGAAAAGAAGTAAGTGTGCGCGAAAAAATCCTTGATTTACTGAAGCGTAAGACCGACTATATCTCCGGTGATCTGCTGGCGTCACGGCTAGGTATCAGCCGCCAGGGTCTCTGGAAACATATCCAGGAGCTAAAAGAAGTTGGCTACGATATCGTAGCAGTCCCGCATTTAGGTTATCGCCTGCAAGCCAGTCCCGATAAACTGCTCGCTTACGAAATCTCCCACAGCCTGAATACCCGTTTTCTGGGTAGAAAAATATATTATTTTGAAGGAGTGCCATCTACCATGGATACGGCAATGAACCTCGGGATAAAAGGCGCTGCCGAAGGTACTGTAGTTATTGCGGAATCGCAAACCAAGGGTAGGGGCAGGCTTGGCAGAAACTGGTTTTCCCCCAAATATAAAGGAATTTATTTTTCGGTGATACTACGGCCCAAACTACTGCCCTCCAAAGTTTCTATCCTGACACTCCTTGCCGCAGTAAGTGTTTCCGAAGCAATAAAGAAGGTAACCGGAGTGGATATCCAGATAAAATGGCCCAATGATATCCTGTTTGAAAATAAGAAGCTGGGAGGTATCCTTACGGAATTAAATGCCGAGATGGATAAGGTTAATTTTGTGGTAATAGGTATAGGGCTTAATGTCAATAATGATAAAAAATCCCTCATAAGCGGGGCAACTTCTTTAAGGGAAAAGTTGGCCCAAAATACAAACCGTATTGAACTACTGCAGGAGGTCTTGCGTAGGATTGAAGCAAACTACTCTTTGCTGCAGCATAAGGGCTCAAAAGCAATTGCCGAGAAGTGGCGCGAGCTTGCCACGACATTGCACAAGAGGGTTAAGGTGTATTCTCAGAATGAGCATGTGGAGGGGGAGGCGGTAGATATCGATTCAGACGGGGCATTGCTCATAAGGAATGATTCTGGCCTCACGCAGAAAGTTACCGCCGGAGATGTAGTGCATTGCAGATAAGTGAGTGCATAAGTTATCCGCATATTAACGTAAACCATAGATTTATTTTAGGTTGACAGATAAATCAGGATTGTTATAATAGCCGCATGCGCGACTTTAAGGCATGCGGTTTTTTATTGATATTAGCCCTTGCGCCCCAATTTCATTTTCCGGCCTTCGCGGAAGAAAACTCCACCCTTAATTTAGACCCTATTACCGTTACTAAAAGCAAAACCCCTTTACAGAATTACTATGTGATGAGTTCCGGAGAGTTGCAAGATTTGCCGTCAGATTCTCCTGTGGAGGCATTGCAATACGCCCCGCTAGATTTACAAAGCCGCTTGCCCAAGTCAGGTGTGCAGTCCGATTTTACATTGCGCGGCTCTACATTCCAGCAGGTATTGGTTCTTTTAAACGGCAAGCGTATCAATGACCCTCAAACCGCTCACCACAATGCCGATATACCGCTGACCAAGGAAGATGTTGAAAGAATTGATGTCATTCCCGGGCCAGCTTCTGCCATTTTTGGTCCGGATGGCATAGGTGGAGCGGTCAATTTTACGGTAAAGAAGCCGCAGGAAAATAAGATGGTTGTAGAGGCAAAAGGTGGACAGTATAAGACTTGGTCAGGATTAATGAGCGCAACTACCAGCCGGGATAATTTCGCGGCAAGGTTATCTGTTGAGAATGAAGGCTCAAGCGGCTTCCATGAGGATACGGATTACAAAAAGTTTACGACTGCTTTCTCTTCTTTCTTTGAAGCCGCCAACGGAGAGGTACAGGCTGATTTCGGTTACCAGCAGAAGGAATTTGGCGCCTTTGACTTTTATACTCCGGGCCTGGGTTTTCTTTCCAAAGAATGGACAAGGACACTTTTATTTAATACTCAAGGCAGCTGGGATATGGCCGGCTTTACAATAAAGCCGGGTTTTCTCTGGCGCAGGCATTTTGATAAATTCGCCCTGGATAAAACATTTACGCGCAGCACCTATCTTAACCATCATCGCACAGATATGTTTACCCCGGTTTTTTATATACAGAAGGATATGGCCGGTCTCGGTAAGGCAGGTAGCGGAGTTGAGTTTGGAGATGAGCGTATTGATTCCACTAATCTAGGGAAGCATATCCGTAACCACAAAAGCATTTTTGGTGATTATTGCCTGGATTTGACGGATAATCTATCTTCTGCCGTGACGGCGCGTATCGATGACTACGATACATTCGGCGAGGAGTATTCCGGCTCCCTTAACTTTAAATATCAGCTTTCCAAAGAGCAGTCCCTGCGTCTTGGTATTGACCGTGCTATCCGCGTCCCATCTTTCACAGAGCTCTATTACAGCGACCCTACCACGATGGGTAATGACAATCTTTCCGCGGAAAAGGCAATAAATCTACAGACAGGATATGATTTTAAGGATAGGAAACTATCAGGCGGCCTTACATTGTTTTACCGCCGGGAAAGGGATTCTATTGATTGGGTTAAGCATTCCCTGGCCCAGGGAAAATGGCAGGTGGAGAATATCACGCGGGCCGATGTAGTGGGAGAGGAATGTTATTTTAACGTCAAGATTTATAAGTGGGTAGAGCTGGATTCAACTTATACTTATACCGATAAAAGGGTCGATGAACAGGGGTTGAGCTATAAATACGGCCTGAATTATTCCCGCCACCTTACGAATACGCTTTTGATATTTCATTTGCCAATTGGTGCGCAAAGCATCGGTCTGACCTACAAAAAGAAGCCGGGCAGGGACGGCTGGTTTTTACTCAACAGCCGCCTCTCTTACAATATTTCCCGCTCCTCCCAGATATTTTTAGAAGCAACAAATATATTGAGTGTAGGCTTTGAAGAGATAGAGGGGATTCCTTCACCGGGAAGGTGGGTTGAAGGGGGCCTACGTTTTGAATGGTGACAAAATCATTTGCATTTATATTTTTCTGTGTATAATAGAAGAATGTTTATACATTCCGCCTTATTCGAAATAGATACCAGAGAAGTAAAGGCTTACCGCAAGGACAGTCTTATGTGGGCAAGATATGCCAGGAAGGCCAAGGGCTTTGTGGCATATCACACTATGCAGCGCCTAGGCAAGAAAAACCAGTTTGCCTCGGTCTATGAGTGGAAGAATAAGGCCTGCCACGACCGGTTTATGAACAAGTACCACAACTGGCTGGTGAGTAAGTCCAAGGCCAAGGTCCGAGTCCTTGATTATTATAACCTCAAAGCGATAGACAAGCTAAAGTAATCGCCTTAAGAAATATCGAGGGTATTCTCTAATGGGGATACCCTTTTTGTCAATTATGGTATAATTAAAAGCATGAAAGAACGGGTAGTCGTAGCCATGAGCGGTGGCGTAGATTCATCTGTTGCTGCGGCGATCTTACTGGAAAAAGGTTATGAAGTCGTGGGTATGACCATGTGCTTCAATCTAGCTGATATTACAACTAGGAAGCCGGCCTGCTGCGGCGTGCAGGGTATAGAGGATGCCA
>Ga0187886_1000601_pt1 | contig 40929 bp, 43 predicted proteins | sample June2016WEW_20_1_FD_133001 | JGI IMG/M metagenome (GOLD analysis project Ga0187886, IMG submission 133001) | Peatland microbial communities from SPRUCE experiment site at the Marcell Experimental Forest, Minnesota, USA - June2016WEW_20_150 | ecosystem: Environmental > Terrestrial > Soil >...
AAATGCAAACAGAGCCAATTTTGACGTAACAATGCCGCTTCTGATAAGTTTATTATTAGTAGTAACCAGGCATCTAGTATAATAGAAACAGGAGAAAAACAGGATGGAAGCGCTTAATATATTGGTGGTCACACCCTCATTCGATAAAGGGCTGCCGCGAGCCGATGAAGAAATTTTACGCCGTATCCGTGCCGTCAGCCCGAAGATAAAGGTACACGACGCCTCCAACCTGCTCATGGCAGAATTCCAGGGGGACAGCTCGAAAAAAGTGGAGCTAGACAACCTGCTGGCAAATGCGGATATCCTCTTCGGGTTCGTGCCGCCTAAAAATGTCATAGCGCGGGCGCCGCGACTAAAATGGATGCAGGTAACCTCCGCCGGCGTAGACCGCCATCAGGGCACAGAAATCTGGCGGAGCAAGGTAATCCTTACGGGCGTTAGCGGCATCCACGCTACCCCCATCAGTGAGTTTGTTTTAGGTTTGATGTTGATGTTCGCCAAGAATACGCCGCTTAGCTTTAAAATGAAGCAGACCCGCCAATGGCAGCGGTATATGTCGGGTACGCTGTGCGGCAAGACGGTAGGTATCGTGGGATTGGGGCATATCGGTGGGGAAGTGGCGCGGCTGGCCAAATCCTTCGGCATGAAAGTCATCGCCACACGTAGGTCAGCTAAAACAGCGGGGAAAGCTAAAAACACCGATGTGCTACTGCCGCGCGACCGGTTGAAGGAGCTGCTCGCCCAGAGCGACTACGTCGTCCTGACTTTATCCTTAACTCCGGAAACCCGCCACATTATCGGGGAGGCGGAGTTTAAAGCAATGAAACCGACTGCCTATATTATCAACATCGGGCGGGGGAGCCTTATCGACCAAGAGGCATTACTGCACGCTCTCGACGAAAAACTGATTGCCGGGGCGGGGCTGGATGTTACCGTTCCCGAACCTCTCCCTAAAGAGAATCGACTCTGGGATTTCGATAACGTTATACTAAGTCCTCATATCTCCGGCGGTATGGAAGACTACATGATGCGCGCCACCGAGCTATTCTGCGAGAACCTTAAGCGCTATCTCGAGGGGAAGAAACTGCTTAATGTAATAGACCGGAAGAAGGGCTATTAAGGAGGTAAAAATGGCGATGACCATGGCGGAACTGGAAGCGGAGGTCAAACGTTTAAAGGAACAGGTCGCCGAGGGCGCCTGGGCTAAAGACTACATTGAAATCTGGAAATTACAATCGCTCTACGCGCACCTCTACCACATCGGTAAAAGGAAAGAAGTGGCGAAACTCTTCGCGCAAAAAACGCCGGGTGTGAACATGGAGATAGAGGACAGCGGCGTTTACGAGGGCATCGAAAGCATTACCCGGTTCTGGACTACTGTTTTCGCCGAAAAAAGGATGATGACGGCCGGCTTCCTCGCCCTGCATATGACCGTCAACCCGGTGATTGAAATTAATAAAGCGCGCACCCGGGCTAAAGGATTATGGCATTCCCACGGTTTTGCCTCGATGGGAGGGGGCGGTTATCTAAAGCAGTTTTTATGTCTGGGTAAATATGACATGGAGTATGTGAAAGAAGACGGAAACTGGAAATTCTTTAAATTCGCCTACCGCCTTACCTTTATGTGCCCTTATGAAAAAGGGTGGGTGGAAGAGCCGGTGGGAGCCAGTATCGCCGGGTCGCCGGAGAATATCCCGGACAAACCCACCACCTATTTTATGCCCTACAGCCGGCACCGGATAAACATTATGCAGCCGCCACCGCCCGAACCCTATAATGACTGAAAAACCAATGATTCCACGATAGCTACGGGGCTACCTGCACCACTGTGCCATCAGCAGCAAAGGAATAAAGGCAGCCGGAATCCAGCTTAACACCGTCTAGATATTCGGATAAAACCAGCGGGCATATATCCCTGGTGCAAACCTGACTCATATCCGAGGTAGAACCGACGGGCTCCAATGTGCCGCAGATACTGTCGTGAAGCATTTCTTTCACCGCCGTCTGGACTGTATATAACTCGATGGTTCTATCTTTAGCCTCACTCTTGGCAATCATCTGGCCCACATGAGGCACAGCGATGACCGAAAGAAAGCCTAATACTACGATAAATACGAAGCTAATCAAGCAAAATCCAGCTGTCTGTTTTACCTGCATCCCTTAAAACCTACATATCCAAGGTGTTTAGTTTCCCTGGCATGTCCTAGTACTAATGTAATAGGTGTTCAGAACGCAGACATCAATACAAATCGCCATTTTTTATGGGTGCTACCTCCCAATTGTTGAAAAAACCCATATATTGGTAGCTAACCCTCAAAGAAAATAGATGCTTTATTGGTGTTCAGGGATAGAGGTGATGTATTAGATTAAAGTTACCAAGATGAAGAAGCGAATCCTATTTATTAACCATTGTACCGCTACGTCAATAGTGCCCGAGATTGTTGCCCAGGCAGGCTATAGCGTTGATATCGCATTAAAAGCGGAGGCAGCTTTAAGTAGACTGGTCACGACAATCTATGACCTGATTATCCTCTTGGAAAACTCTTATGCTGAAAGCTGGTTGGTTTGTGAAAACATCCGTAAATCAACCTCTATGCCTCTAATCGTTATCAGCGCTGATGCTAGTCCGGAAACCTGCGTCAAAGCCATCGGCGCGGGGGCTGACTACTTTATAAGAAAGCCCTTTGGTCCGATGGAGCTGCTTGCCAGAGTCAATTCTCTCTTACAGCGTATTCCTTCCCATGTGCTGATGCCGCTAACCTCTTAACTTTTCCGCCGAGAAAAATCGACCGCGAAGCCTACAAACAACCTCTTCACCTCACTATTTCACTCCCCCTGGCTATTTTGGAATTACCGCCCCATTAAAGTAAAATATAGCCAGGGCAATGGACGAAAAACCAATTATTAAAAGACTGGTAGTGGGGTCGCTATCTGCCAACTGCTTTATCGTTGGCAGGGAATCCACGGGGGAGGGGATGGTCATCGACCCCGGGGGCAACAGCGAAGAAATCTACCGTGCCATCACTGATACCGGCCTCGATATCCAGATTATCGTGCTGACGCACGGTCACTCCGACCATATCGCCGCTTTGCGTGATATCCAGGATAGAACCGACGCCCAGGTGGCGATTCACATCGCCGATGCCGATTTTTTGGAAGGTCGCGGCTCTTTTAGCTCACAGTTCGGTATTTCTTACCGGACCCCCCACCCGCCGGAAAGGCTGCTGCGCGAAGGCGACAAAATAGACATCAGCGGGATGAGCTTTATCGTAATTCACACCCCGGGACATACGCCGGGCAGCATCTGCCTGCTTACTGATTTCGGGGTGTTCACCGGCGATACTCTTTTCCGGCGCGGCATCGGCACCACTCTAATGCCGGGGAGCAGCCGTCCCCAGCTATTAGATAGCATCCGCAAAAAGCTCATGGTGCTGCCGGACGATACGGTAATCTATCCGGGCCACGGCCGGGAGACGACTATCGGCGCCGAGCGGCGCGACAACCCTTATGTAACCGGCAAACACGAAAATAGCTACTGGTAATCCTTATCTAATCAGCTATAAATCCAACAATTCCTATCGTCTGCTTCTCTTTTTTATATTTTCCCATCGATCGCAAATCTCCTAAATTGTGACTTTTTTGTGATGTTAACATCGTTTATTGTGAGAGTACTGTTAACTTGAGATATTAAATTAACACTAGAACTATTGTTAATTAGGTTAATCCTGTGAGAAGCGTCAACAATAAGATTAATTTAATATTCGTTAATCGGCGACAAAACAGGTCATCTATAACACAAAGATGCCAGAGCTTAGGAGGAAAATTTGGATACTAAAAGAGAGAACGCCTACCCCCAATACCTAACCACGGGCGCAGTCGCCAGAAACTGCGGCGTGAGCAAAGTGACTGTTTTGAGATGGATAGAAAAAGGCAATCTGGTTGCCTTCCGGCTTCCGAGCGGACAGAACCGGATACATCGGGATGATTTCTTTGCCTTCGCGGCAAAACACCACATACCCTTGACAAAAGATATCGGGTAATACCAGGCAAAAAGCAATAGCATACTTTTGTTATCTATAGCTGTACCTTTTGATTACAAATATGCGTGGCGACAATAATATATCTTCTCTGAAAAGAAAAACTTCTTGTGATTATCCTGTGATAAACGTGAACGATCTTGTGACCCTGTTGTGACAAACCTTTCATATACTCCAAATATCACAAGCATCGCTAGCATCAAATATATTAACAGTTTCACTTGGTCGAAAAAACCCGATTAATCGTAATGATGCGGAATGAGAGGCAACTTTGCTAAGAACGACCGAGGAGTTAAATCCGGAATATATCTCGGTTGGCTTTATCGCCAAGCATTGCGGCGTGAGTAACACTACCGTTCTGCGGTGGATAGAGGCCGGCCAACTGCCTGCCTTCCGGCTTCCCGGCGGGCATCACCGGATAGGCAGAGAGGACCTTAATAAATTCCTTAATAAATACCACATGCCCATAGGAAACGAAAAATCAAAAAACTATTTATAGTTAAGCATCTTCAATAAAAAAATGGAAAGGAGTTAAATGAACAACTATCAACACAATAGTAAAAAAGGAGGTAGCATCATGCGTCGGTATTTTAAGAAACTCAATCAAATGAAAGGCTTTACCCTGGTGGAACTGCTCATCGTTGTGGCCATACTTGGGGTACTGTCCGCGGTAGTCCTGCCTAACGTCATCGGATTATCCAATCAGGGGCAAGTCGAGGCTGCCAAGGCAGAACTGGTAACCGTGCAGACAGCCATGGATACCATGATGGCGAAGACCCATATAACCACCGTCACCGTGACCGCAGCGACCAATAACATGTCCTCCTTCCCTACCGGTAATGTTTTATATCCGACCTACTTGAGGACATCCTTAACCAAGGGTACTTATTCCTGTGACGCTACTGGTCTAGTAAGCCAGGCAAGCACCGGCTACTAGATGGTGGGAAAATCGGTTATAAAAATACTAGGTAATCACCATTTATTGTCTTAAGCAGAGTTTTCTAGGGGGCGTTTGTTTAGCCTGGCAAACGCCGAAAGAAGGAATATGATGCATATCACGATATTAAGAATGCAGCAATTGAAAAAGAAAATATCCAAGGTGAACAAAACATTCATCGATTGGTTATTGGGAGCCCGTGCCGGCGCGGAGCCACAGCAGCGCCGGCGGCTCCAATTACTTTCGGCATTCATGATATTGATGGCTTTTAATGCGCTGTTAAATACGCTCGCCACAAGAGATTTCGGCGGTAATACCTGGATGGTTACGCTATCTACCTCTATTTTCTTTTTCATCGGTTACATCATCAGCCGTAGCAGGTATCATCGTGTAGCGATAATAGTGGCCATAACCATCCCGCTCATATCTCCCCTGGCTACAGTTATTTTTCAATTCCGCCAGATAATCATGATGGGTGATTTAATGTGGCTGGCCCTGCCCATGTTAGTTGCCAGCCTGATGTTATCAGCCAAGAAAACTACCTACGTAGTGTTCTTCTATATCACCTTCAATATATTATTGGCATGTTTCGGCTCACTGGGTTTTCAAATGCTCCCGCCATTGATAATATACCTGCTGATTATCGCTTTTTTCATAGTCACCATCACTGCTATGCACGAGAAAAACCAGGCGGAAATCGAGAACCAGTTAAAAAAACTGCAACAAAAGGAAAAGGCTTTACGAGAATCAGAGGATAAGTTCAGGAACCTGTTCGAGCACGCCAAAGATGCCATTCTTCTTACCGATACAGAAACCGGAATAATACTAGATGTAAACACGGCCGGGTGCAGTTTGCTGGGTCTGCCAAAGAAAAAAATAATAGGTAAACACCAATCTGAACTACACCCCCCGGAACTGGTTAAAAAGTATAAGCAACTCTTTCAGAAACATATCCAAAAAGGAATTGTTATCAGCGATGGCATTATCGTCCAGAGAGCTGATGGCACAAAGATACCTGTAGATATATCCGCTAGCGTTGTTAAATTGCGGGGTAAAACAATCCTCCAGGGGATTTTCCATGATATTACCGAGCGTAAGCGGGCAGAGGAGAAGTTAAAACTCGCATTAACCAGCCTCGAGCACTCAACGGCTCAATTGCAGGTGACGAATAAGGAGCTGGAGAGCTTCAGCTATTCCGTATCACATGACTTGCGTTCACCGCTAAGGAGTATCGACGGTTTCAGTCAGGCTTTGCTGGAGGATTATGCGAATACGCTTGATGAAAAAGGCCAGGACTATTTTAAACGCTTGCGCGGCGCCAGCCAAAAAATGGGTGAGCTGATCGACGGACTGTTGAAGCTGTCTCGCGTGACCAGAAGCGAAATGCATCAAGAAAAAATAGATTTAGGTACACTGGCAAAAGATATTATCGGCAGACTCAAGGAAACAGACCCAAAGCGTCACGTTAAAGTAACCATTGGCGACGACCTAGTGACTAACGGCGACTCCCAGATGATGAGGGTACTGCTGGAAAACCTGCTCGGCAACGCCTGGAAATTTACCGCGAAAACCCAGCACGCCAGGATAGAGTTGGGCAGGGGTGTGAATGGCGATAAAAATACCTTCTTTATCAAAGATAATGGCGCCGGCTTTGATATGGCTTTTAAAGATAAACTCTTCGGCGCTTTTCAGCGTTTTCACGATACTACCGAGTTCCCCGGAACAGGCATAGGCCTGGCGACAGTACAGCGGATTATCAACCGGCATGGCGGTAGCATCCGCGCCGAAGCCGAGGTCGGCAAAGGAGCTACCTTTTATTTTACTTTTAACGAGGGGGCATAGCGATGGTTACTAAAGATGAAACAATCTTGCTCGTCGAGGATAACCCTGATGATATTGAGCTGGCGATGCGGGCATTCCAAAAAAACCATATCGCCAACAAATTCATCGTCACCCATGATGGCATCGAGGCTCTGGACTATCTCTTTTGCCGCGGGGCTTATGCCGGCCGCGATATTACCGATAAGCCGAGATTAATCCTGCTGGATCTAAAATTGCCCAAGATAGATGGACTGCAAGTGCTGGAAAGATTACGCGCCGAAGAATCTACTAAATACCTACCGGTGGTTATACTAACCTCCTCGAAAGAGGAGCATGACCTGGTACAAGGCTACCGGTGCGGCGCCAACAGCTACGTCCGTAAGCCGATAGATTTTAATGCGTTTGTTGAAGCGGTGCGGAATATCGGGCTTTATTGGCTGCTGATAAATGAGCCGCCGCCCGATAACACCTAATAAGTTATTTTTCCATGAATGATAAGGACGAGCGATATGGAAAATAGAACAATTAAAGTATTATTAATTGAAGATAGTGTTGACGACGCCGAGCTGATTAAACGGAAACTGGAAAAATTAGTACGTTCTAAATTCCAGGTGTCGGTTGCCCAAAAGCTCAATGATGGGCTGGAACAGGCGGAAAAGAATCCGCCAGACCTGATTCTTTCCGACCTCGGCTTGCCGGATAGTCATGGCATCGATACAGTAACGAAGATTCTGCTGGCGGTGCCGCATATTCCGCTGGTGGTGTTGAGCGGTTTTGATGATGAAGATATCGCTATCAAAGCCGTGCAGTCCGGCGCGCAGGACTACCTCGTTAAAGGACAAATCGAAAACTTCCAGTTGGAACGTTCGATCTATTATTCCATTGAACGGGCACGGTTGCACGATGAACTGGAACAAAACGCACACGAAATTTCTAAGCTCCACGCTAATTTACTTAAAATCCTGGAAAATAATGCCGATGCCATCGTTGTCGTCGGCCAGGAAAATCGTATCTTATTTACCAATCCTGCCGTAGAGTCTTTATTCGGACGGAAGCCAAAAGAGCTTTTACATCTGCCATTCCAGTATCCATTGAATGCAGGCAAGACATCCGAGGTTGAAATCCATCGAGCCGATGAGAAAATAACCATCGCCGAAATGAGCGTGGTGAACATATCCTGGGAGGGCAAACCTGCCTACCTGGTTTCAATGCACGATATAACCAAGCGCAAGCAAATGGAAAACGCCTTAAGAGAATCAGAGGAGAAATTTTCTAAGGCTTTTATGCATAGCCCGCAGGCTATCGTGATAACCAGCCTGGATCAAGGTATAATACTGGAAGCCAACGACACATTCCTACAACTTACCGACTACAGCCGTGAAGAGCTTATCGGCAAAAAAGCCATCGAGCTTGACCTCTGGAACTCCCCCCAGGAGCGTACAGAAGTAATAAAGACCTTAAACGAACAGGGCATCGTGAAAAACCTGGAACGCCAGTTCAGTAAGAAGTCCGGAGAAATACACACCTGGCTCTTCTCCGCCGAAAATATCACTATCGATAACAAGCCCTGCATGCTATCCGTTACCGTCGATATTACCGAGCGTAAAAAGACCGAGGAGCTGCTACGTTTTTCTGATATCGCCATTAAATCTATCCACGAAGGGATTTTGACCTTCGATAATAATTCTATCATCACCCGCTGGAATAAAACCTGCGAGCAGATAATCGGTATAAAAGCGTCCGAGGCGATAGGCAAACCTATAGATGACATTATCCACTTGGTTGAGGAGTATCCAGGGCAAAACGATGAACGTCTAAAATTACTCCAAGAAAAGGGCGTTAACAGGGAAGAACAGATTTACCGAACACCCCGCGGCAATATCTGGGTTGAGGTGCAAGCGCAGGCGATGGAAGACAACGGTAAGCGCACCGGGTGGGTGACGCTAATAATAGATATAACAGCCAGGAAAAAAACCGAAGAAGCCCTGAAACAGAGCGAAGAGAAGTATCGGGAGCTGATCAATACTTCCACAGATTCCATTATCTCCAGTGACTCACAGATGAATATTACAATTTTTAATCACGGGGCGGAAAGGATATTCGGATATACAGAAAAAGAGATACTGGGACAATCGATAATGACCATTTTCCCGAAATCACTTCATCGATATATCGCCAGAGAAATTATCAACATAAAAAATACTGGCACGGCTAAATATGTCAACAGGATATTTGAAACTTACGGTTTAAAAAAAGACTGTACTACGATACCCATCGAGGTCTCCCTCTCGACCAGAAAGACGGAGAATAACTATATAATTACTTCCATAATAAGAGATATTTCTATCCGCAGAGAAGCACAAAAAAAGTTGCGAGAAAGCGAGGAACGCTACCGCGACCTGTTTGAGAATGCCACCGACTTTATTCAGAGCTGCAACGCCAAAGGAAAATTCGTCTATGTAAATAGAGCGTGGCGTAACGCCCTCGGATATAGTGAAATTGAAATCGCTAATCTTAAATTTTCAGATATCGTTCACCCCGATTATCTTGAACACTGCAGCCAAACTCTTAAAAAAGTTATGTCGGGTGAAACGGTGAATAACGTTGAAACCGGCTTCATCTCTAAAGATAAAAGATTAATACTGGTTGAAGGAAACGTCAATCCCGTTAGCGAAGAGGGGAAAGTAGTTGCCACCAGGGCTATTTTCCGCGATATCACGATGCGTAAAGAAGCAGAGGAGAAGCTGCGGAAAGTCGACCAGATGAAGTCCGAATTCCTCTCTAATGTGTCTCACGAGCTGCGTACGCCTTTGCAGTCCATCAGCGGCTTCACCAAACTGATTTTAACCAATAAGGTGCCTGACCCCGCCATCCAGCAGGAGTTCCTCCAGATTGTCGATAGAGAAACCGTACACCTGGGCAATCTTATCAACAGTCTGCTGGATATGTCGCGCCTCGAAAGCGGTCGATTTCAGATTTACAAGAAAATAGCATCGCTGTCTGATATCTTCACCGATTCTATCAAGATGTTTCATAGCCTCGCGAGAGAGAAGGATATCACCTTTAATGAGATAATCCCCGCGAAGCTGCCGAAGATAGAGGTGGATATCGAACGTATGCGCCAGGTGATTATCAACCTGCTTAGCAACGCCATCAAATTCAGCGACCCCGGCAGTGTTGTCAACGTCAAAGTAGCCGTGCGAGACGGCGAGCTATTGTTCCAGGTCACCGACAATGGTATCGGAATAAGGGACGAAACTATGGTGCATCTCTTCGAACGATTTTACCGCGTCGAGGGTGAGACGGTCCGGGGAGGCACTGGGTTGGGACTATATATATCTAAACAGATTATCGATGCCCATGGCGGGCGAATCTGGGCAGAAAGCAAATTCGGCCAGGGCAGCACTTTCAGCTTTACGCTGCCCCTTAATAATAGAGAAGGAGGTAAGAAAAATGACCAAGAAGATTCTGGTAGTCGAAGACGATCCAGCGACGCTAAGACTGGTCGATTACTCGCTAAAGCAAGAGGGATACCAGGTAATCACAGCTTCTAACGGACTGGATGGGATAAGAAAAGCCATCGGAGAATCGCCTGACCTGCTTATTCTGGATGTCATGCTGCCGGGGATGGATGGATTCGAAATATGTTACCGATTAAAGTCGGACCCCTCTACCGCCAAGTTGCCCATCCTGATGTTCTCCGCCAAAGCGCAGGAAATAGATAAAGATACAGGTATCAGAGTAGGCGCCGACGATTACCTGACCAAACCTATCGCCCCGTCGGAAATAGTAAGCCATGTTGAGAAGCTATTGGCTAAAAAGAAGGGGACCATAACAGCTCGGGAGAAAATAAGTGGATAAAAAAAATCCAGACACATCTGTGGACAAGGTTATAAAAAAGAACCTTGGCGAGATGCTAGTCGAGGAAAAGCTTATCACACCGGAGCAGCTGGAAAGTGCGCTGGATATACAGCGGCAAAAGGGCGGCAAGCTTAGCGATATATTGCTGCAAAAGGGACTGATTAAAGCCGAGGAGCTGGCGGTTATCCTTAGCATTCAGCTAAACCTGCCGCTTATCGACCTTAAAAGGCATACGATACAGCCGCAGGCGCTTCGTCTAATCCCGGAAGAGATGGCTCGTAAGCATATGTTCATTCCCATGGATATCGTCAACGACTCCTTGATCGTCGTTATGGCCGACCCTGAAGATATCCGCACTATCGAGGACATCAAAGTCCAGGCTAAGATGAGAGTGGAGGTAGCGATCGGCGTCCGCCTCGATATCGAGCGAGCGTTAAATATTTATTATCGCTCGAGCAGCGCGATTGAAAAACAGGTAAGCCAGCTGGCACCGGAGCCGGAAGAAAGAACAGATAACGCCTCTATTTTAACAACACAAACACCGATCGCCGAAACGCTCGATCTGCTAATAACGCAAGCAGTTAAGGACCGGGCATCGGATATTCACCTCGAGCCGCAGGAAGAAAGATTGCGTATACGATATCGTATTGATGGCATCCTGCATGATATGTTCTCTTTCCCGCTCAATATCCATTCACCGCTAATATCACGGGTTAAAATCCTTTCGGAGATGGATATTTCGGAGCAGCGGCGACCGCAGGACGGACAATTTTCTATTAAAATAGCCGGCAATGAGGTTGATATCCGCTCCGCAACGATGGAAACACCTTATGGTGAGCGGGTTACACTGCGGATTCTGGATAAATCGCTGGCGCTTTTCGCCCTGACTGAACTCGGTTTTCAATCCGATGTTCTTAAGAAGTACCAGGCAATGCTAAAGAGTCCTCTTGGCATGATACTAGCTGGCGGCCCGACGGGCTCCGGCAAAACGACCACTCTTTATGCATCTATTAACGAGCTGGATAAAAACGAGCTCAATATTATGACAATCGAGGACCCGATAGAATATAATTTTACGAATGTTAACCAGACCCAGGTTAATGTTAAAGCCGGCATTACCTTTGGCAACGGTCTGCGAGCTATCATGCGACATGACCCGGATGTCATACTCGTCGGGGAGATACGGGATAAAGATACCGTAAATACTGCCATCCAGGCCGCTCTTACCGGCCACCTGGTGCTATCTTCAATCCATGCCAATGATGCTGTCGGGGTGCTTTTCCGTTTGATGGATCTGGATGGCGAACCGGCTTCCATTTCCACGACGCTTATCGGTATCGTCTCGCAGCGTATGGTCCGCCGTATATGCCCTAACTGCCGTACCTCCTACCAACCGTCCGAGGAGGAGCTAGCCGCTTTTAAGAAAGAAATGGGCGATGAACCTGCCACATTTTATCATGGCGTAGGATGTAACTTATGCGTTAATACCGGCTATCGGGGGCGTATAGGAATTTTCGAGTTTTTAGTTATGCGCGAATCCATCAGGAACCTGCTGCGGAATCACGCCGGGGCTAATGAGATTAAGGCGCAGGCCATCACCGAGGGGATGTCAACGATGAAACAGGACGGCATGAAAAAGGTCAAGGAAGGGATTACCTCAATCAGTGAGGTAATGCGCAGCGTGTTTTCTATTAGCTGACGAGGGAAGTATGACTTATAGATATATCGCCTATTCCGCTGAAAAAAAGCTCGTTGAAGGCAAGATTGACGTCGCCTCGGAAAACCTTGCCGAAACCGCCCTCTATCGTGCCGGATTCGAGAATATCATTAGTCTTGAAGAGGTGGCGCCGGGGACGAGCATCGAAAAGCTGATGCCGACGTTTTTCAGCGTCAAACCGCGCGAGGTGATTGATTTTTCCAACCAGCTAGCCACGCTCATTCAGGCAGGTATCACGCTATCATCAGCTTTAAAACTGCTCGAAGGACAGGTTACCAGGAAAGCTTTAAAAAAGATCTTTAGCGGGCTAATCGAGGAAATCCAGGCTGGCAATTCGCTGTCCCAGGCACTGACACAATACCCCAAAATTTTTCCCAATACCTATTGCCAGATAATAAAAGCCAGCGAACAGGCGGGAACGATGGAAATCGGCCTCAAACAGGCAGCTAAATACCTGGAAAAGCAGGCTTCTGCGAACCAAAAAATTATACGCGCGATGCTTTATCCATCCTTTGTTTTAATACTGGCTGTCTTTGTCGCTATCCTGTTGATTACCGTGGCTTTGCCGCCATTGATAAGCCTATTTAATTCGCTTGACGTTCAGTTGCCCTGGATGACCCAACTACTGCTTAATATATCTAATTTATTAACAGCTCATAGTTTACCTATGCTCGCAGGATTGGTCGCTCTCATTATATTAATATTGGTTTTACTAAGGTTACCTTCTGTGAAGTTAGCCAGAGATAGATTGTATTTGAAAATACCTTTAATAGGTAAAATTTATATTGAACGTAATATGCAGTTATTCTGCCGGACAGCCTCGATGCTTTTGCAGGCAGGCTTACGGCTGCCACAGATAATCGATATCGTTATTCAGACCAATCGTAACCAGGTTATACGCAACGCTTTTAATAATGTGAGGGAAAGGCTGGTACAGGGGGAGGGACTATCCCAGCCGATGGCAAATAATAAACTGTTCCCACCACTGCTAGTGGAGATGGCAACGGTTGGTGAAAAGACCGGCACAATGGATGCTACCCTGGGAACCCTGGCGGATTTTTACGAAAGCGAAATCGACCGTAAAATCGACTCTTTAATATCCATGATCGAACCTGCTTTAACGTTGGTTATCGGAGGGGTGGTTATTTTCCTCGCTCTTTCGATGATTACGCCACTCTACTCCATTCTTAAATCCGTGCATTAAAAAATAAGGAAAGATATGTTGAAATCAATAGGCGTAAAGATGCAGCTAAATAGTCAAAAGGGCATCGGTTTGGTGGAAACGCTAATTGCCGTGGCGATTCTAGGAACCTCGGTAGTGGCTTTTATCGTTGCCCTTTCGGTTGGTTCTTTGACGGCAAACGAGCAAAACAAAGAGACCATCGCGCAGGGTTTGGCACAAACGCAGATGGAATATACCAAAAACTATACTTATAACCCCGGCGCGACTACTTATCCCATTTTAGCTGTGCCAAATACATATAGTGTTACCGTCGTAGTTACTACTGTGCCCAGCACCGATACCAATATGCAGAAGATAACGGCAACCGTCCTAAAAAATGGCGTAAACATTCTTACCGTGTCCGACTATAAGGTGAACCGATGAAAAGACAGGAAGGCATGACCATGGTGGAGCTGATTACCGCCGTTGCCATTACCGGCATTATCGTCGTTTTCCTGGGGACGGCTGTTTACCATATTATTACAGTCTCCGAGTACGGCAATGACGAGTTCACCGCCTCACATGAAGTGCAAAATGTTGCCTACTGGTTTATCAAAGACGGGCAGGAAGCGAAAACAGCCGTCGGCGGTAGTCAGCTGATATTGACGTTAGCCGATAACTCTACCGTCACTTATGCTTTGGTAGGCACCAACCTGCGGCGTACCACCGGTAGTCTTCAGACGACGCTGGCACGTAATATCAGCAGCGTCACTTTTTCGGTCAATAGCCGCCTAGCAACGATGTACCTGACTTCAGCCCCCGTGGGGAGAAATAATGTGAGCGAAAACGGAACGTATATGGTCTATTTAAGGCCGGTAGAGGTGGCTCAATGAACGGTGAAAAGGGACAAGCCTTGCCTTTAGCTATTTTAGCGTTGACGATAGGCATGCTGCTCATCGCGCCTTTCCTCGGGCACGCCAGTGCCAGCGTGATAGGCTCTAGGACATATGCCGATGCCATTTTCTATCGCAACGCTTGCGATGCTGGTGTGGAACACGCTATCTGGAGGCTGGTGTACGGCGGATTGCAAACCTCGCTACCTAACCCCGGCGACCACATCACCTATCAACTCCCCGAAGCAATAAATGGCGTTACTCCTTCGGTCACCATAACCGCCAACGCCACCGGCGGCGGAGGAGCAACCGGAAACATCACGAAAACAGTAATCGATACTCTTGATTTCGATACCGGGGGCGGCTATACACCAGATATTATCAAGGTTTCAAACAACGTCTGCGCTATTGTGTATCGCGGCGGAAGCAATAAAGGCTATCTCAAGACGTTATCTGTTTCCACCAGCGGCGATATCGGAAGCTCGGCAATCTCTACACTGGCTTTGGATACGTCTCAATGCTATGAACCTAATATTATCCATGTCACAGGCAACATTTATGCTATCGCTTATCGCGCCGCAAGCAACTGGGGCTATCTTAAAACAGTATCTATCGATACCAATGGTATTATCGGCGGTTCGGTAATCAGTACACTTATTTTTGATACCTCCGCATGCTATAAGCCAAGTACCGTCCAGGTAACCACCAACATATTCGCCATCGCCTATCGGGGCTCCAGCAACCGGGGCTACCTAAAAACAGTATCCATTAATTCCAGTGGTATTATCGGCGGTTCTGTTATTAGTACACTTATTTTTGATACCTCCGCATGCTATGAGCCAAGTATCGTCCAGGTAGCTGGCAACATATTCGCCATCGCCTATCGGGGTTCCAGCAACCGGGGTTACCTTAAAACAGTATCCATCAATTCTAGTGGTATTATCGGTAGTTCGGTAATCAGCACACTTATTTTTGATACCTCCGCATGCTATGAGCCAAGTACCGTCCAGGTAGCCAGTAGCATATTCGCCATCGCTTATCGGGGCTCCAGCAACCGGGGCTACCTTAAAACAGTATCCATCAATTCCAGTGGTATTATCGGCACCTCTGCTATCAGCACGCTGATATTTGAGACTACCACCTGTTATGAGCCAGATATTATCCCTATCGCTGGCGATGTCTATGCTATTACTTATCGTAACTCAACCAATAAGGGATATTTAAAAACAGTATCCATCGCATCAGACGGAACCATTACTCAGACAGCAATTGACACTTTCAATTTTGAAACTTCCAGTTGCACAACCCCTCGCATTATCAATATTTATAATAATATTTACACGGTAGCCTACCTTGGAGCAGGTAATGATGGCTATCTGGAAACCATAGGTATCGCCAGCGGCACCGGCGTAAACGTTTATAAAATCGACGCCAGCGCCGGTGATACCTCTATCCAGGCTTATGTGAGTACCAGCGACACAACAGCGTCTATATTATCCTGGCAAATAAAATAATAAAGGGGGATAAAATGGTAACTTTCGAGTCAACAACGGTAAGTAATATCTTCCTCGCTTGCATCGCTCTCACTAATCTTGTGATAGTGGCGATGCTATACGAGCGTTTCGGTAAAAAAAGAGTAATTATCATCAAGAATAGGAAAGACAAGAAAGAGCTTTAATGAAAATTCGTAACCTGCTCATCATCATACTCATCGTTGTCTTAGTGGTGGTCTATTCTCTTGTCGTGACGGACTACCTGAAGCAGCAGAATCAGAAGGCAACGCTCGAATCTCAAGTTGCCGAAGCGACTGCGTCGCTGGCTCTGATTCCCAATCCGCCCGCCGACCTTGAGGAGCAGCTAGCCGCCGCCCAGAAGGGCTTTGAGTCGGCTAAAGACGCTTTCGCTATTGATACGAATGATACCCACATCGTCAACAGGATTCTTGAAATCGCCAAAGAGAACGGGGTCAAGGCGATACCGCTGGCAACACAACCCTGGGTATTAGAAAGCGTCCTAAATCAAAATTACTCTGTTTTTCGTACCGATATTGCTGCTACCGGAAGCTATCCACAGTTGGTTAGCTTCCTGAACCAGCTGGAAAACAGCGAGCCAAAGACTCTTGTTATTGAGTATCTAACGGTTGATGCAGCGCCAGGTTCTTCACTGCTGGATAGTGCAACTAGAAATGCCCAATTGTTGAACGCTGATATCAAACTAGCTATTTATGCTCCTCCCATCACAACCAGTTTATGAGGAAAGGCTTAAGGAATAAATGTATACCGCCCTCAATATAAGCAGTCGCAATATTAAGGTCCTGTCGCTCAAAGGCAGACGGGTAAATAGCTGGGCAAGCGTTGACCTTGCCCCCGGGCTGGTGCGTGACGGACTGATTTTACAGCCTCAAGCCGTTGGAGAGGCAATAGATTCCCTGTTTAAAACATCTGGCATATCAAGAGCTAATGTCATCGTCGGCGTGGCTGGACTCCCCTTTACCTACCGGTTTATCAACCTGCCCCGACTAAAGCCCAGTCTCATGGAAGAGGCTATCTTGCGCACCGCTAAAAAAGAAATTTCTCTGCCTTTGAATGAGCTTTACGTTTCCTGGCAAGCAGTCCCGGGCAAGGGGGAGGAGCAAAGATATTTCGTCCTCGGCGTGCCGCGTAATCCGGTTGATACGTTACTCCAGACCTTAAAAATAGCTAACGTGGAACCGTATCTCGTAGAGCTGCCGCCGTTAGCTCTGGCACGGGCGGCTAACCGGAGCGATGCCATCATCGCCAACATGGAGCCGGACTATTTCGATATCGTTTTAGTGACCAACGGCCTGCCCGCGGTGATACATACCATCAGCTCCATGAGTGAGGGGGCTACCCTGGAAGATAACATACGTCGCCTGGCGGAAGAATTGATTAAGATAATCGCTTTCAACCAAAGCAGTAACCCGGATATTCATATCAGCTCGTCAACCCCCCTGCTGCTGACCGGTGAATCGGCGGCGGACCCCATGACCAGCAAATTGCTGCAATCCGAGGTCGAATACCCACTAGAACCGCTGGTTCCTCCGGTAGAATTCCCTGATAATCTGCCTATAGCCTCCTATACCACCAGTATCGGGCTGGCGCTCAAGAAAACGGCGATAAAAACATCCGTCGGAGGGGAAGATTCTTCTTTTTCCGATATCAATATCAATATCTTAGCCGATAAATACGTCAAGCCTAAAACCAAACCTACAGCCATGAGGAACCTGTTACTGGCGGCTTTCCTCATAGTTGCCGTTGGCGTCATTTTCCCGCTGTACCAGGTACGCGACCAGGTCATCACGGATAACAAGGCGCTGGAAGCAGATTTAAATAATGTTAACCGGGAAATCGAGCTGGCAAAACTGGTGAACGAGGAAACATTATCAACCGAGGCGACGATTAATGAAATTACTGCCATCACTAAAGCCCTGGAAGCCGCTAATGAAAACGTCCTCGGCGCCCGAGGCTATTTCAATACTGGACTACAGCGGATTGTCAGAATAATGGCAGCTAAAACCTATTTTACCTCAATAGAAATTAAAAAAGACGCTATTACGATTCGAGGAGAGTCGGATGATGTATTTACGGTTATTAAATACGCTACCGCTCTCGAAGCTGAAGGGGTATTCACTGAAGTACGCATCACCCAGCTGGATGATGTTATGGTTAACGTGCTTACCGCCGGAGAGAACGATTCTGCTTCATCACCAGTTAGTGTTATCACATTCGAAATCCTCTGTAAAAACTGACATCACGCATAAAAAGGAGATAACCAGATGCATATTGACGAACTGTTGAGAACGGCTATTTCCCGGAACGCCTCCGACCTGCATTTAAAGGTATTCAATTATCCCGTTTTACGTATTAACGGAGAGCTCACAGTACAGGAGAATTCCGCCGTAATCACGCCGGAAGATATGGATATCATCTTCAAAGAAGTAACTACCGAACTGCAGAGAGAAACATTCGCCAAAGAGCTGGAGGCGGATTTCGCTTACCAGGCTCAAGACATTGGCCGCTTCCGTATCAATATCTTCCAGCAGGAAGGTACGATAGGTCTGGCTTGCCGGCCGATAAGGTCAGGAACACCGACCATAGAAGAGTTGGGACTGCCTGAAATATGTAAGACCCTCGCCTTGAAAAAGAGCGGTCTGGTAATAGTTACAGGACCTACCGGCTGCGGCAAATCGACGACGCTCGCCGCCATGATTAACTATCTTAACCATAATGTCAACCGTAAGATTATCACTATCAAAGACCCTATCGAATATTTACACAATGATATTAAATGTATAATATCCCAGCGGGAAATCGGCCGAGATACCCGGTCTTTTACCAATGCTTTAAAACACGCCATGCGTCAGGACCCTGATGTAATCATGGTAGGCGAGATGAGAGACCTGGAGACAATGGCGGCGGTGCTCACGGCGGCGGAGACGGGCCACCTAGTATTGACCACTCTCCATACAATGGGGGCAGCGGAGGCGATTGACCGCTTTATCGATGTTTTCCCGCCACACCAGCAGCAACAGGTGCGTTTCCAGCTATCTATCGTACTGGAAGGAGTTATTTACCAAGTTTTGATACCTCGCTCTGATAAATCAGGGCGGATAGCCGCTATTGAAGTAATGCTGGCAACACCTGCTATCAGGAATCTCATACGCGAAGGTAAAACATACCAGATGGGAAATACGATACAAACAAGCACGCATAACGGTATGCAGACCTTGAACCAATCGCTGGCCGAGCTTTGCGAGAAAAGGATAATCACCCGCGAACAAGCCCTCGCCTACAGTATCAATGCGGAGGAATTATCCGAGATGCTGGGCGTCCATAAATAGCATCATTAATACCTTGATTGTAAGTTCACATCCTAGATTCCAAGAGAAAACCTCCCGTTTTAACAAACCAAAATATCCTTGGTGTTCGGTTAAATCATTTAAAATGATAAAAATGTATAAAACGTCTCCGTTTAAAAATGAATCTATTTGACTTATAATCGGATTGATTTATAATAATAGAACCAAGAATATCTTCTGACAGAAAGCGAGGCAGTCGATATGCCTAAAAAGAGAGCTTTAGTACTGGTAGTCGATGATGATATTCGCATGTTGCGCATGATGAAGCGTATGCTAGAGTTAGAAGATTTTGATGTTCTTACCGCCAATTGTGGTGAAGCTGCTTTAAAATCATTTGATAAAGATACCCCCAACCTGGTGCTGCTCGACATTATGATGCCAGATATGGATGGATATGAGGTATGCCGGCGTATTCGAGAGTTCTCCCAGGTTCCCATTATCATGGTCACCGCCAAAGGAGATGACAAGGAAAAAGTAGAGGGACTTAACACCGGTGCGGACGACTATGTGACCAAACCATTTGCTGCCAGCGAGCTGGCAGCCCGGGTCCGGGCGGTGCTGCGGCGTACCAGTGATCAGACTAAACCCCAAGAAGTAGTCTTCCGCTATAAAAATTTGGTAATCGATTTTACGTCACGCCGCGTTATTGTCAATGAGCAGGAGCTAAAGTTAACTTCAACGGAATATAAAATGCTTTCCTACATCTGCCTCAATGCCGGCCGTGTAGTAACTCCGGACCAGCTGCTAAATAACGTCTGGGGCGAAGAGTATATCGGCGCGGCGCATCTGCTGCAAGTGAATATCGCCCGACTTAGGAAAAAGCTGGGGGATAACGCTAAAAATCCCGAATATATTCTTACGCGACCTGGAATAGGCTATATTATAACCAAGCCATTCTAACAACAGCTGGCTTTCCCAAGTAATAACACACAAAATCAACCAAGTCTCCTCATAAAAATGGGGGAGGCTTTTTTGTTTTTAGCCGTAATTTGTGATTTTTGATTACTCTGTGATGTCACAATTGCTGCTTGTGACGTCACCGTGAGCCGCTTTCTCTAGACTAAAAATGGATTCGATAGAGAGCGGCTTCGATGAAAAAAGTAATTACCTTCATTCTAATTACGTTAAGCGTGCTGACGGTGGGTTCATGGGTAACATCCACCGCCTATGGCCACACCAACAACATAGCCGGTCTGGCAGGTGCCGGTTCCAATAGTGAAATAAGCATTGAAGCCGCTTCTCCGGAAGCAGCACCTGCCGTGAACTTCTTCGGCAACTATATCGGCAGCGTTGAGCCCGGCGACCTTTTCTATATCAATGCCACTGACAGCCAGCCAGACATATCCATCAACCTCTACATCACAAACCCCGACGAGCTCGTCAAATCCTTAAGATATCTCATTATTAAGGTGGCGATATATGTGGAAGACGGCAACGGGCAGTGGCAACTAGTCACATCACAAAACGGCACCAATCGACCCGATACCTACATCACACTGGAAAACCCCCAGGTGAACTTCACGCTGCCCGGTATGGCACATTATAAAGTCACGGTTGAGTCCGGCAGTTATAAAAGCTATCCAAACCCCAAGGGCCGTGATATCTCACCTGAATTCTACCTTAATGCGGAACACGTTTAATATCACAGCTATGTGATGTTTTTGTGAGAATGACCTAATGCTTGGTGATTAAAATGTGAGCACCATTTAGTACTGTTACTAATGTAAGGCTGGGAGAACAAAAATGATTCTGGTATGGAACAATATAAACTCCTTTAACCGACACCTCAAAGATATGAGAGTATTCTGCCAGGCACATAAAAATGGGCAGAAATGGGAGCCGAAAATAACCGAGGATGTAAAAACGCTCAAGGATATGGGATTACTCTTTGATGTTCAGCCGCCTCACGAGAAAGGTTTAATCAGAAGCATTACCGATGCCAGGGGTAAAATAGTCTTCGTACCTATATGGGAAATGATATTACCCAGGGGTTCACAAAACTAAAGAAATGGAGAAAAATTGAAAACTATAAATGATACAAAAGAACACGAGCGTATCCTGGTGATGGATAACAACCAGGATATGTTGAAGTTATTGAATCGTACGCTTGAGTTGGAAGGCTACGATACTGTGGTTGTGGCTGATTACGATGAAGCATTGCGTCTTTTCGAAAAACTGCACCCTGATATGGTAATCATGGATACCTTCACACCGGATGATGAAAGCCTGCGTACAATCGATAAGATGCGGGAACACTCTGATGTGCCGATAATCGTCATTGCCACCAATAACGAACTAGAGACACTCAAGACGATGCTGGCGCACGGCGCCGATGACTTCATTCGTAAGCCTTTCGCGGTAAAGCCATTCATCGCCAGAATAAAGGCTAAATTAAGACGCTATCACCACCAGGTCCTTCAGCCATCTAGCTAAGCTGCCTCTTCCACCAAAACAAACCGATATTCCGGCAATAAATTTTCCCCGTAAACTTTTATTTTCGTGGCTTGATTTTTTCTTTTAGATAGGGTATAGTTATAGCACAATTGAATAAGCGAACAGGGGTGCCCGAGCGTGAGCGAGGGACTAACTGGATAGCAAGTCGGTGAGAGTCCGACGCGGCCGCGCCGCTGTATTTGGCTACCAATAAGGGCCATCAGTCAGAACGCCAACCTCTGTAATGCCTACATTACTCCGCGGGGGAGTGGTAGGACTTTTTATTGAGTCGTTATCACCCCTTAGCTGTAAAAAGGCAAGGGGTGATTTTTTATAAAGGAGATAGATGAAAAGCACTATTAAAAAAATCGGACTAATATTATTGGGGGTAGCATTATTCGCAGGAATTTTTACATCATGCGCCCCAACGGCAACGCCAACGCCGTCATCCTTTACCATTACGGACTCTTACGGGAGACAAATCACCATCAATAACAGTCACCCACAGAGAATAATATCGCTGGCACCTAGCAATACAGAAATCCTGTTCGCGCTGGGGCTAGGCGACCGCATCGCCGGCGTTACGGACTACTGCGATTACCCGCCTGAGGCGAAAACGAAACCGAGCATTGGCGCTTATAACAATCCTAATATCGAAGAGATTATCGCCAAGGAGCCGGACCTGGTGCTGGCGACGGATGCCCAATCGGAAAGTACCTACCAGCAACTGGAGAGTCACGGGTTGACCGTCGTCGCTTTAGTTCCCCATAGTATGGACGAGGTTTTAAGTTCGATTACGCTGGTGGGGAAAATCACGGGGCAGGATGAAGTAGCCGCCAAGCTGGTGGCTGACATGCAAAAACGGATTAACGCCGTAACCGCAAAGACAAGCAAACTCACCCAGGCGCAGAAGCCGCATGTTTTCTATATCTTCTGGCAAGACCCCATCTGGACAGCCGGCGCAGAAACCTTCGAAGATGCCCTCATCGAGATAGCTGGCGGCATTAACATCGCTCACGGATTGAATGGCCATGCAAGTATGAGCCTGGAGGCGATTATCGACGCTAACCCGCAGGTCTATATCGCTGGGATAGGGATGGGGACAGGGGAGGATTTGCCGTTCCAATACATAAAAACAGAAGAGCGACTGAAGGATACCGAAGGTCGCCAGAACAATAGGATATATAGTGTGGATATGGATATTATCGGCCGGCCGGGTCCAAGGATAGTGGATGCATTGGAGGAGTTTTTCCGGATGATACATCCGGAGCTGGAGTAAAAGGGAAGGAAAAATGCGCTATCATTGCGAGGGCGAAGCCCGTGGCAATCTCTATCATTGGACTAATATATCATCGAGATTGCCACGCCCTCGGACTGAACTCGGGCTGAAGCCTCCCGATTCGCAGGGGGATTCCAGGCTCATCGGGATGGCTCGCAATGAAAATATAGAAATAAAGGTTGTTAAATGGCATCTAAACCGAGAGAAAAAATAAAAGACACAGCTTATCTTGCCGGCAGGCGCCGGCGGATTATCAGTCTGGTGGGGCTTGGCGTGGCGTTGATAATCATTATAGCGCTGGCGACGAGCATCGGCAGCGTGCCTGTGCCCCTGGGGACGACCTTCAGCATCCTGGCGGATAAGCTGCCCTTTATTAATATCGACCAGACATGGTCGAACACAACAGCGACCATTGTCCTGGATATACGCTTGCCCCGCATCCTCCTAGCGGGGCTGGTAGGCTCCGCCCTGGCGATAGCTGGAGCAACCTATCAAGGGTTGTTCCGCAACCCCCTCGCCGACCCTTACCTCATCGGGGTGGCGCAGGGGGCTTCGCTGGGGGCGGTTATCGGTTTTTTACTGCCGGCTGCCTGGAACCTCACGGGAATTGGCGTGATACCAATGTTCGCCTTCATCGGGGCTATCGTCGCCACGATAATCGTTTACCTCCTAGCTCGGAGGGGCAAATCGCTGCCGGTGAGCACGCTGATTCTGGCCGGGGTAGCTCTAAGCGCGTTGCTTAGCTCCATCGTTTCTTACCTTATCATCTCCAGTGGAAACAAACTACACAATATTATCTTCTGGATGATGGGGAGCTTCAGCTCGAGCAACTGGTCACAGGTATTAATCGTCCTGCCTTATGTTGCCATCGGGACAGCGGTTATCGTCATTTTCGCCCGATTGCTCAACGTTATGCAGCTCGATGAGGAGCAGGCGCAGCAACTGGGTGTTAATGTGGAGAGCTTAAAGCTGATACTGCTGGCAGCCGCCACTTTAATAACGGCCGCCAGCGTTTCTTTCGTGGGGACGATTGGGTTCGTGGGCATCATCATCCCCCATGCCGTCCGCCTGATTTGGGGCGCCGACCACCGCTTCCTGCTGCCGCTGGCGATACTGACTGGAGCGATTTTCATGATTCTCACCGACCTGATTTCCCGCACCGTGCTGGCGCCTACGGAGATACCCATCGGCGTAATTACGGCCATCTGCGGTGCGCCGTTCTTCCTTTACCTCCTGCGGCGGCGGAAAAAGGCGATTTTTTAAAAATCTCCCTTCATCCCTTCAGGGAGAACCTTCAGGGTGAACCCTCTTTACGAAAGAGGGACAATCGATAATAAAAAAATAAGATATTGTATAAAAATGCTAATTTCGTCTCCCTTTGTAAAAGGGAGACGAGAGAAGGATTTAAAAATTCAGGCAGCAGTTATGATAGAACTGGAAATGTGTAACGTAAAGCTGGGCTATGGTCGCCATCCGGTGATGGAGGACGTAACCCTTAAAGCATCACCTGGGGAAATGGTGGGGCTGATAGGGCCTAATGGCTCCGGCAAGTCCACGATTATCCGAGCGTTAAGTCACCTCATCCAGCCAAAAGCGGGGAAGATATTGGTGGGGGGAAGGGATATAAGAAAGATACCGCGGCGGGAACTTGCCTGCCTGGTGGGCGTGGTACCGCAGCTGCCGCTGCTGCCCAGCACCTTTACCGCTTTCGAGATTGTGCTGATGGGACGGAATCCGCATCTAGGATTATTCCAGTCCGAAAACTGGCAGGACTGGGATATGACCCGGCAAGCCATGGAAAAGACCGGCACCACGAAGCTGGCGAACCGCTATGTTAACGAGCTTTCCGGCGGCGAGATACAATGCCTGCTGATTGCACGTGTATTGGTTCAGGATACCAAGGCGATTCTGATGGACGAACCGACCGCCAACCTGGATATCGGTCGACAGGGGGATGTACTGGACCTCATGAAAAATCTCTGTCGGGAGAACGGCCTGCCCATTTTGGCAGCTATCCACGACCTCAACCTAGCGGCACAGTACTGCGACCGCCTGATACTGATTCACGAAGGGCGTATACACAGTCAGGGCAAACCGGCAGAGGTCATCACCGATAAGAACATCAAGCAGGTCTACGGAGCAGAGAACTGCGTCTATACCCACCCTCTTAACGGTCTGCCGACAGTGCTGCTAAGCGCTCATGCGAATCATCTACGGCAAAATGGCGTTTAATATGGAAATACTATGGATTCTCGCGCTGGCTTTCTGCATCGACCTAGTATTAGGCGACCCGCCGGATATTATTCATCCGGTGGCTTGGATGGGTAAAGCTATTTCCCTCCTGGAGAGGGGCGGATTAAGACTGCGCCCCATCTGGCAGTTTGTTTATGGTATGATGATGACCTTGTTGACTGCAGCGCTTTTCGTAACACCAGTTTATTTTCTATTGAATTATTTACAGGGTTGGAATCAAATAGCCTATATCATCGTTAGCGGGGTTTTGCTTAAGCTGATGTTCTCTATTCGGGGACTGTGGCATAGTGCTGTAAAAATTAAACAGCTATTAAAAGAAGATAACCTGGAAAAAACACGCTTCGAGCTGCGAGCCTTGGTCAACCGTGATACGCGCAACCTGGATAAATCCCTGATGGCTTCAGCGGCGACGGAATCGGTGGCTGAAGGCGTCGGCGATAGTGTTATCGCGCCGCTCTTCTATTTTCTGTTGCTCGGCGTACCGGGGGCTATCGGCTACCGGGTAGTGAACACGCTTGATTCCATGTTAGGCTATCACGGCAAGTATGAATACCTGGGCAAGTTTTGCGCTCGATTTGACGATGTGCTTAACTTCATTCCTGCGCGGCTGGCGGCGCTGGTAATATTAATCGCCGCTGCAATGAAAAAAAGAGGGCGGAGTACCTGGAGTACAGCCATGCGGGAACACGTTAAAACGGAAAGTCCTAACGCCGGCTGGCCCATGGCGGCGATAGCTGGCGCGCTCGACGTGCGACTGGAAAAACCGGGACACTATGTGCTGGGTGAAGGCAACCCGGCGCCGTCGTTGGAGACTATCGGGAGAGCGTTAAATATATTCTTAATTGCCGTGGCGACGTGGATAGTGATTTGTTTTATCGCAGGGGGTATCAGAATTGCCGTTACAGCCTAAAAGAGAGATAGCCAAACTAAAAAGCGGCGTCCACGGAGGTATCGACTTCGCCGAGTTGGAAGCCAGTGGTATCGATGCGAAGAGCATCATCGATTTTAGCGTTTCCACCAACCCGTATATGCCTCCTCCCGGGACAAAAGAGGCGCTGGCTGCCACGCCGGTCGAGTGCTATCCCGATTCACAGTCGACTGCCCTACGCTGGAGGCTGGCGGAAAAACTGGGGGTAGACGCCGCCAATATTCTGGTAGGGAGCGGTACTACCGAGCTGATTCGCCTCATCGCACTGGTCTATTTCCGTCGGGTCGACCGTATCGTTATCCCGGAGCCTACCTACGGCGAATATGAAATTGCCTGCCGACTTGTTGGCGTCCGTCCGACAAAATATCGCACTAAGGAAAATGAAGGTTTTTCCCCACGCATCGAAGAGGTGGTCGACCTCATCCGTCAAAAGCAGTCCCGAGGTATCTTCATCTGCAATCCTAACAACCCCACCGGTTTATACCTCTCAAGTAAAGATATTGAAAAAGTGATGGAGGCGATGAAAGACGGACTCCTGATACTCGACGAGGCGTACCTGCCCTTTGTGGCAGAAAGCTGGAACTCGCTAAACCTGATAAAAAATGGCAATACCATCATTTTGCGTTCCATGACCAAAGACTACGGACTGCCCGGATTGCGATTGGGCTACGCCGTCGCCTGCCGCGAGATAATCGATAGTTTGCGTATCGCCCTGCCGCCCTGGAACGTCAACGCCGTCGCCCAAAGCGTAGGTCTCGCGGTTCTGGAAAAAGAGGAGTACCTCAAAGACAGTCTTAAGAAAACGCGGGAAGCCAGGGATTTTTTGGTCAGTGAAATAAAGCGACTCGGCTTCAAGTTATTGAGTTCCGATGCCCATTTCTTCCTCGTAAAGGTCGGAAACGCTACGGCGTGCCGCCGGGCTCTCCTGACTAAAGGCATCCTGGTGCGGGACTGCTCGTCTTTCGGGCTGAAGCAGTATATCCGTATCGCCCCCCGCCCCCTGCCGGAATGCCGTAAACTGATAGCGGCGTTTAGCGATATTTTAAAGACAGGCGGTGATGCTGTTTCATAACAGTTGGGTAAACGTATATAATGGTGTCAAAATATACGTTGAAGAGGATTAAAACACAATGGCTAACAAGAAAACGGCGACAATAGATATTCGCGTACAAGAAGTACTGGCGAAACTGGATGTAGATATGGTGGGCGTGGCGCGTATCAATGAATTGAACGATAAAAAACTCAAAGCAGCGGCGCAAAAGTTATTGCCGTCGGTAAAATCAATCGTCGTTCTGGGGATGGAGGTTTTTCCGGAGTTCCTCGATTTAACCAAGCCGGCTAGGGAGATGGGCACGCCCAATTTAAACGAGCTGCTGACCCGCCACGTGGACTATCTACGCGGTCGACTGCTCAAAGCGGCTTACGATGTGGCAGCCGCCTCACATCGGGCGGGACTTAAGGCACTGCCGCTTCCGGCACAGGGTCCGGCGGTGGATGGGAGGTTTTTAGAGTCGGTCATTTCCTACAAACACGCCGCGGAGGCGGCAGGGCTGGGGAACATCGGGATGTGCAGCCTGCTGGTGACCGAAAAGTACGGTCCCAGGGTACAGCTAACCGTCTGCCTGACCGAAGCGGCGCTGCAATCCACATCTGGCGAGGTACAAAAGAACTGCCGCTACTGCAATATCTGCGTCCTTAAGTGCCCGGCACAGGCAATAGGACGGCCCAAGGCAGGCGAAGCCTATATGCTTAATAAATTTGCTTGCCGGACCTATGTTGAAGCCTCCGGCGGCTGCTCCGAATGTATGCGGGTGTGCCCGGTGGCTTCGCCGATATATAAGTAAACAGTAAACAGTAGACAGTTAACAGTTTGGGGGGAAGGGGGTACTGTAAACTGTGAACTTATAACTGTAAACTAAAAAGGAGAATTCATGGATTTACTGACCAGGACAATTGAGAAAATTAAGCCACTGGATGAAAAGGCAATGGCTCAAGCCCGTAAGCGCCAGGATGAGTTGACCAAACCAGCGGGCAGCCTGGGAAGACTGGAGGAGCTATCAATAAAAATAGCCGGTATCCAGAGGAAGGCAAAACCAGAGATTAAAAACAAAGCGATGATTACCATGGCGGGCGACCACGGCGTGGTGGATGAGAAGATAGGTAACTGGCCGCGGGAGGTTACCGCCCAGATGGTGGAGAATTTTTTAAGGGGAGGGGCGGGGATTAACGTGCTGGCGCGGCAGGCGGGCGCGAGAATAGTCTTCGTGGATATGGGCGTAGCTAGCGACCTTAAGCCGAACAAGCAACTCATTGTGAAAAAGGTGGACTACGGCACGAAGAACATGTGTCAAGGTCCGGCGATGACTGGCGAACAGGCGATAGCCGCCATCGAAGCCGGCATTGAAATCGTTACCGGGGAGGCGAAGCGGGGTCTGGATATCGTCGGCACGGGCGATATGGGCATCGGGAACACCACAGCCAGCAGCGCCGTTTTCGCCGTTCTATCCGGCAAGACTGTCGAAGCGACGACCGGGCGTGGCACCGGACTAAGCGATGAGCAACTCGCCCATAAGATAGACGTTATCAAGCGCGCCCTGGCGGTCAACAAACCCAATCCCGCCAAACCGCTGGAGATTTTAGCGAAGGTGGGGGGATTTGAAATCGGGGGGCTAGCGGGCGTCATGCTGGGAGCGGCGGCACAGCGTATACCGGTGGTCATCGATGGTTTTATCTCCGGGGCGGCGGCTTCAATCGCTATTGCCCTGGCGCCGCAGCTTAAGGACTATCTAATCGCAGCGCATGTATCGGCGGAAGCCGGGCATGCCGCGATGCTGCAGTACCTGGGACTCAAACCGCTATTGAATCTGGAAATGAGATTGGGCGAGGGCACCGGCGCCGCATTGGGGATTATTATCGCTGAAGCGGCCGTGAGGACGCTCAATGAAATGGCAACCTTCGCCGAAGCTGGCGTGTCGGAAGGAGAGTAGGGATATCATAAGCTTTTTAGCCGCTTTTCAGTTTTTAACGAGCATCCCCATATCTCTCAAACGGGAGCTTAACTCGAAGCAACTGGGAAATGCTATCATATGCTTTCCGCTGGTGGGGCTGGTTATCGGGGGGATACTGGCGGGAGTGAACTGGTTGCTTAATTGCATATTACCAGCGTCCGTGGTCAATGTTCTGCTTATCGTGGCATTGGTGATACTTACCGGCGCGATGCATCTGGACGGTCTCTCCGACACCTGCGACGGTATCGCCGGACACAAGACAATTGAGGAGAGATGGAAAGTGATGCACGACAGTCGGGTGGGGGCTTTCGGGGTAGTGGGAGTCGTCCTGATACTGCTGGTGCAATATATCTGCCTGAACAATGTGCCGTCGGACAAGATGACCGCCGTATTGCTTTTTATGCCGGTGATCAGTCGCTGGGCGATGGTCTATGCCATCTTCGCCTACCCTTACGCTCGCCCATCAGGACTGGGTAAAGCCTATAAAGAAGCGACCGACTGGCGGCATTTCATTATCGCCACTATCATCACGCTGGGTATTGCCGGCGGGCTTTTACCGCTATTTTACGTAACCGGATTCCTGCTGGTCGGCGGCATCTTGATTATCACGACCGCTTTTGCCTTTTATTTAAGATATAAGTTTGCCGGGCTGACCGGCGATACCTACGGTGCTATCAACGAGGTAGCAGAGGTGACAGCGCTGTTGCTGGTGATAATTATCGTTAAAGTTGGACCGGGTTTAATAGGATGAAAAAAGCCAAAACCATCATGATACAGGGCACGGCGTCGGCGGTGGGGAAAAGCATTATCGTCACTGCCCTATGCCATATCTTTATGCAGGACGGCCATAAAGTAGCGCCGTTCAAGGCACAGAATATCGCTCTCAACTCCTTCGTGACGGCGGGGGGAGGGGAAATAGGGCGGGCGCAGGCGGTGCAGGCAGAAGCTGCCGGTATCGCACCAACTGTAGACATGAACCCGGTGCTGCTTAAACCTACTGCCAACTCCGGCTGCCAGGTTATCGTGCTGGGGAAAGTAGACCGGTCGATATCCGCCCAGGACTATACTAATTATGCCCCTGCCCTGCTGCCAATTGTTACGGAAGCACTGGAACGTCTACGGGCGGAATATGATATCGTCGTTATTGAAGGCGCAGGGAGTACGGCGGAGATTAACCTCAAAGACCGGGAAATCGTTAACATGCGTATCGCTAAAGCGGCAGGTTCGCCCGTGCTGCTCGTCGGCGATATCGATAAAGGCGGCGTTTTTGCCTCGCTCGTCGGCACACTGGAACTGCTGGACAAAAAAGAACAACATTATGTCAAGGGGATGATTATCAATAAATTCCGCGGCGATATCGCCCTGTTAAAGCCGGCTATCGACTTCGTCGAGAAAAAGACAGGGTTGCCGATGCTCGGCATTATCCCCTATTTTAAAGATATACGTATCGCCCAGGAGGACTCGGTCTATCTCGACGAACGGAAAGCAGGTATATCTTCGGGCGGACTTAATATAGGCGTCATTCGTCTGCCGCATATATCCAACTATGACGATTTCGACCCCTTAGAAGAAGACGGCTGCACCGTGAGCTATATCAACAAGCCATTTGAGCTAGTGAATCCCCACCTCATTATCCTCCCCGGCACCAAAAGCACGATTAACGACCTACAATACCTGCACCAGTCCGGTTTAGCAGATGTGATTCTGGAAAAAGCCAAAGCCGGCATACCCGTGGTGGGCATTTGCGGCGGCTACCAGATGCTCGGCAAGAAAATCCTCGACCCACAAAGGGTGGAGTCGGAAAAAACGGAAGTAGCAGGACTGGGACTGCTTGATGTTGTCACCGAGTTTGCCGCGGAAAAGTCCACCACCCAGGTCAAAGCAAAAACTGTGTCTCAAAAAGGGCTCCTGGCAGGAACAAAAGGTATGGAAATAAACGGCTACGAAATTCATATGGGTCAGACCCGCAGCGAAGAAAAAAGTAACGCTTTTAAAGTTATCGAGACGCCGCAAGGCAGAACTGACTATCTCGACGGCGCGCTGGATGCCACGGGAATGATACTGGGAACATACATGCATGGTCTCTTCCATAATGATAGTTTCCGGCAAGTATTTTTAAATAACTTACGGCGGCGGTGGGGATTAGTAGAAAATAGCACTGGCGTTGGCACAGAAAAAGACCGCCAGTACGATAAGCTGGCGGAGCTGGTGCGACAAAACATCGATATGGCGCGAATATACAGGATAATAGAGGCAGGGATTTGAAAAGTATTCTTTTAACCGGTGGCGCCCGCAGCGGAAAAAGTCAAATGGCGCTAGAGTTGGCGACTAAAGCCGGCGGACAGGTACTTTTCGTGGCGACCGCCGAGGCAGGTGACGAAGAGATGCGGCAGCGCATCGAGATGCATCGTAAGTCGCGACCAAAGGACTGGAAAACGCTGGAAACAGTGACACATATCGGCAGCGAGATTACAAAAAATATCAGCGGCGTAAAAACAGTAATCGTCGATTGTATTACCCTACTTATCAGCAATATCCTGCAGCAGTACGATGAAAACACCGATGCCGCGGTGCTTGAGAAGGCGGTCATAGCAGAAATAGATGAGCTATTGAACTGTATCAGCCGTTCCCGAGCGGATTTCATCATCGTGACCAATGAGGTGGGGATGGGTATCGTGCCGGGCGATAAGGTCAGCCGTTTATACCGCGACCTGCTGGGTAAAGCCAACCAGATGCTGGCGCAAAGTGTTGACGAGGTGTATTTGATGGTTGCTGGCATACCTATCCAGGTAAAATAGGCCTTAATGGTAGATTTAGCCATTGAATAATTATAACTCTTGTGATATTATGTTCATTGTGGACGTAAAGTTAGCTTTATTGGCCGATTACGCGAATATAACACGTGAAGGTAAACTAAATGTAATGGGGATTTTTGCCGATATAAACGCCCCGATTCTACCGTGGATCCATCCTCAATTACAGATAGTTTTACAGCTAGAAGCGAGTGCCGCTGAATGGGATACGGAAAAAAATATTGAAATTAAGCTTCTAGATAAAGATGCAAAACAGATCATTTGTATTAGTGGGAATCTTAAAATACCAAGAGGTCAGCCAGGCAGGCGAGTGAATATCAATTCACAAATGGTTTTTAATAATTTGAAGTTTGAGACAACAGGGGATTATGTTTTTGCGGTACTTATAGGCGGAGAAACTAAACAAGAGATTCCTTTAAAAGTTAACTATGTACCACAACCTCAGCAGCCACCTCCTTCTCCACACGACTAGCGGTGACGTACATGTCATCCATTGAACGTTTATTAGAGAGGATGCGTCGTAGCAAAACCGGATGGACCTGCGAGGACTTAGAAAAATTGTACCTCGGTTTGGGATTTGAAAAACAAGAAGGCGGAAAACACACGATATATGTCCACCCAAAATTCTCCGAACTACGAGCTACTATTACGCGCTCTCGTTCTTTAGCTATAGGATATATTATCCATGCTATTCGGCTTGCCGATATGCTCAAAGAAAAGGAGTCTAAAAATGAATAGGAGACAGCAGGAATATCAAGATCTGCCTTATTCCAATATTATCGTTCCAGACGTAACCACAAACAACGAGCCTTGTTATATGGCATATCATCCTGAACTTGAAGGGTGTATGAGTCATGGGAGTACACAAGAAGAAGCTTTGAAAAACCTTAAAGAAGTTACAGAACTTTATATTTCAACGTTAATCAATAAAGGCTTAGATGTTCCAGTTCCCCAAGGGGGAGGAATAATTTGGGACATCGTGATCCCAACAATTGAACCGGAAGCCCAAAGAGTTCCTTCAATAACACAGCCTGTTTTTGAGTTCGTGTCTTAACTACCCAAGGTAGTACAACTTTTCGTTATTGGCTTATGAGTACACTTGCATATCTATTTTCATTCTAAAACAGCTCTCATGTAGTGACCGATGTTACTAAGAAATCGATTTAACCAATAATAATTGACAGTTTGTATCTAGTAGTGTAAGATAATCTAATCGGACGCCCTAAACAGATAACGATAGGGCTATTTTTTTTGAGAGGTGATTAATATGCCGTACTATATGATGCTGACCAAGCTAACCGACCACGGAAGAAAGACGATGATGCAAAATCCCGGCAGACTCTGGGAGGTCAACAAAGAGGTGGAGGGCATGGGGGCTAAAATAATCAGCCAGTATGCGCTGTTGGGTGAGTGGGACTTCGTCAATATGCTAGAAGCTCCCAATAATACCGTCATCGCCAGGGTCGCCTCGGCGCTGGGCTCGAGGGGAACTTTGGAGCCGCTGACCTGTGCCGCCATCACGGTTGAAGACCTGATTAAAGAAATCCAGATGGCGAAAGCCCTGACCGATAAATAGTTGGCTACATAAAGCTATTACCGAGTAAACACACCACACCCGCGGGGAAACATCTTTAAGTTAAGCTCCCGGGTGTGGTATTGTTTATGGGCGAGGCGAAGTTATGCCGGTGAGATCTTTGAAATGGTACCGCCAGCTGGCTGATAAAAATGGCAGGCTTGAAACCGGTTTATTCCTCGTCGAGGGAGAAAAAGCCATCCGCCAGATAGTCGATGGCCACCCGGATGCGATAACCGATATTTTGTCGGTGGCAGAATATCCACCGCTTTTCTCCAGTTATCCAACGCGTATTATTACCGCCAGCCAGTTTCGCTATATCAGCAGCGTGCAAACGCCGCAGGGGATAATGGCGGTAGTTAAAACCCCCACCGATATCTACTCCCCCAGGCTGCCCAAAGATACAGGCAGGCATATTCTACTGCTGGAGGATATACAAGACCCCGGCAACGTAGGGACGCTTATCCGCACTGCCGCCGCTCTGGATTATAACGGCGTGATTCTTACAGAAAGCTGCGCCGACCCGCTAGCCCCGAAGTGCGTGCAGGCGAGCGCCGGAACAGTGCTATCCGTCTGGCTACGCAGGACAGAGCAATATCTGGAAATCGTCCAATCGCTAAAACGGGATGGCTATACGTTAGTCGCCGCCGACGTTCGAGGCACCGATGAACCGTCGATATTAGCAGGGCAGAAAAAACTGGTGTTAGCGCTGGGCAACGAAGCCGCCGGTCTATCTAAAGAGCTGTCAACAATCGCCGACCATCGTGTGCGGATACCCACCGTAAAGGAAAAAGCGGAAAGCCTGAACGTCGCCGCCTGTGGGGCGATATTGATGTATTTGAGCTCGAGCTAAAGCCTTACTTATCCATGCCGCGTTTGAGTCCACGAATATAAGACATCTCGCCGGTATGCTGGGCAGCGTGGCTGACAAGTATCGTAAATACTACCGCCATCGGCAGAGGTCCAAAACGCATCTTGATTTGTTTATCGAAATCCGCTGGTTTCAAGGTGTCTAGATAAGCTAAAGTGGCTTTATGGACGGCGGCGCTATATTCAAGGATAGCCTTGAGCTTGGGCACCTTAAAAGCATCAACCTGTTCTACCGTATAATGGGCGCTGGCTTCGGTAACCGGGAGGTCAAGTTTCTCATACCATTTTTCCGTCTCCCAGAGCTCTTTCTTTTCCTGGAGATTGGTCTGGATAAACGAGTCCTCGACCTTATATATGTGAAAGAGAATCAGCCCGATAGGGTTGCAGCCGCTTTTAGGCTGCCAGGCTATTTCTTCCTGCGTTAAGGTATCGATTGCCCGTTTGATAGCCTGGTCGGCGCCGTCAAGCTGCCCGCGTATAAACTCTTTAAGTTCCATTTTTAAGCTCCTCCTGAAATACTATTAATAATGTCGTTTTTTGTATTATAGTTAGGTAGGCGAGGATAGTCAATTTGGGGCAGCGTTTGCTTAAAAAAATACTCACCCCCTTAGTCCCCCTCTCAAATTGGATTATTTACCCTGCTCGATTTTTTATATGTTTGAGAGGGGGAAGTGAGTTCAGAGAGGGGTCAGGGGTAAGGTATAAAATTAAAACCAAATGCAAATAATACCTATCGTTGAACAAATGGGCATTAAGGTAATAGAATACATTGAGAATATATTAGAGGATAGAATATGAAGTACAATTTCGATCAGGTACATTCCAGGCGGAACACGAACTGCGCCAAATGGGACGCCGTTAAAGCCATCTTCGGGAGTGAGGATGTAATTCCCATGTGGGTAGCGGATATGGATTTTCCCACCGCCCAGCCCATCGTCGAGGCGCTGAAAAAGCGCGCCGAGCATCCATTCTACGGCTATACCCAGGCGGGGTCAAACACTATTAAGGCAGTCGTTGACCGCATGAAGCGAAAATTCAACTGGAAAATCAAGCCGGAATGGGTGGTCTTTACGTCGGGTGTTATCCCCGCTATAAACGCCGCTATCAAAAGCCTGACCCACCCCGGCGACGAGATAATACTGCAGGAGCCGGTCTACTATCCGTTTTTTTCCTCGGTTAAGTCGAACGGCTGCCAGATTGTCACCAACCAGCTTAAACTCCATAACGGACAATACGAGATGGACTTCGCCGACCTGGAAAGTAAGTTCTCGCCGCCAGGCGGCATGCACTTTGGAAGCAGCCGCATCAGGGCTATCGTCCTGTGCAATCCCCATAACCCCATCGGGCGGGTGTGGGGACGGGAGGACTTAGTTAAATTAGGTAAAATCATCATCGGGCACGGGGCGGTCGTCATCTCCGACGAGATTCACTGCGAACTGCTATTCAAGGGCAATAAACATACACCCTTCGCCTCTATATCCAAAGAGTTCGAGCAGAACAGCATCGTGTGTATGGCGCCGAGCAAGACCTTCAACCTGGCGGGGTTGAGCGCTTCTTCCATTATTATCCCAAATAAAAAGCTGCGCGACGGATTCCGCGAGGCAGGCGTAGGGCATGGCATCAACCTCTTCGGGTTTACTGCGTTAGAAGCCGCCTATCGCTACGGCGACGAATGGCTGGAGCAGATCCTCGACTACCTGCAGGGAAACCTGGATTTTACCATTAAGTATTTCAAAGAAAGAATCCCTAAAATCAACGTCGTCAAGCCGCAGGGGACTTACCTGCTCTGGCTGGACTGCAGCGCGCTGGGTATGGACGATAAAACTCTAAGCAACTTCATGAAAGAGAAGGCTAAAGTAGGGCTGGATGACGGCTTTATGTTCGGCGCCGGGGGCTCGGGGTTCGAGAGGATGAACATCGCCTGCCCGCGCTCGATACTTAAAGAAGCCCTGCAGCGCATCGAAAAAGCGGTTGCCGGGATTTAAATTCTCCTGTTTTTCCAGCGTCCCATTTTAAAATATACCGTATAAATGGCGGCTCTCATGACGATACCAATCACCACCGCCCACCGTATCCCGTATACCCCGAGGTCGGTGTACCGGGACAGGAAATAAGCCAAAAGCAGCTGCACGAACACCATCGTTAACAGATTGGTGAGCATCTGCACCATGGTATCACCCACCCCATTTAACACCAGGCTCAAAGAGACCACCAATCCCCAGACCAGGTAACTGACAATCGAGATGCGGAGGAAATTGGCGGCTATATCTATTACTTCGGAATCCTGCGTGAAAATACTCAAAATAGGGTTAATCCAAAACCATATCACGATAATACAAACGAACGAAACAGCCGTAGCGAGAATCACGGCTAGCCAGCCGGTTCTGGCTGCTCTATCGGGTCGACCGGCACCCATATTTTGCGCCGCCAGTATGCCCGCCGCATTACCAAGACCGCCGGAGAGGTTCTGTAAAAACTGGTCGACCCTCTGGGACACGGACTGCGCGGCTACTGCCAGAGTGCCGAAAGGCGTGATAAACCACATCAGTATTAGCTCGGCGATGCTTCTCTGCATAAAAGAAAATGATGCCGGGATGCCTATTTTCACCGTCCGCCAAATCATTTTGCCGTCAAAGCGGAAATTCCTTAAGGTTAACGTGATGCGCGTCCTCCCGGAGAAAAGGATGAACAGCGCCAGTGCAGCTCCCAACCCCTGGGTAATAACGTTGCTTAAGGACGCCCCACTGACCTCAAGTCTGGGGAGGAATCCCCAACCGAAAACCAGCGCCGGACAAAGTACCACCTGCAGCAGACGGTAACCAACGCTAATCATCAAAGGCTGGACGGCATCTCCCGAAGCCTGTATAATGCTCTGGGCAGCCTGCAGGATAGTCATCGTGACGATGCCAATAAGCTGAATTCGTAAATAGGTAGCACCCTCGTCTACCACAGCGGGGTCGACACCGAGCGACCTTAAAAACGGTACAGATAAAAAGACGCCAATAAGCGCAATGAATATGGAGAAAGCCAGACCGATAATAAAAGCCTGCTGGGCGGCGCGGTTAGCGCCCTGTTCATCTTTAGCGCCGATGTGCCAGGCTACTAACGCAATAGTGCCGGTGAAAAGTCCTGCAATTAGTGAGTTTATCACCATAACGGCGAGACCGGAGATACCGACGCCGGCGATAGCCGAAGCACCTAATTTACCGACCCATATCATGTCAATAGTAGGGCCCAGGGCGTTGAGGGTATTATTAATCAACATGGGCCAGGAGAGTACCCAGAGGTTGCGAATAGTGCTCCCCTCGGTCAAGTCGCGAGGCGCCAAATTCGATTTAGCCGGGGAACTAGGTGGTTCTCTCATAAAAAATTAGCGCACTGCAAAAAGGCTATTTTATAAATAGTATTCCAAGTAGCGGCTTGTAGTAAAGGGCTATCAAATGATAAAGCCGTAAAAACGTTATAGGAAAGGATAAACCATGACCACATTACGCTACACCAAGAACATCGTAACTGATACTAGGGAATACACTCCGGAAGAAATAGCCCAAATACAGGAGATGATGAAGAAAAGCCCTATTAAGTCGACCGTGGAGCTGATACGGCTGCTCTGGATGGACGATACCAAGGTAAAAGGCGCCATGTTTTACATGGAGTGCATCTGGCTATGGGGCGGCAAGACCACCTCCGGCACGACGGAAGAGCCGCATGTCCACCCCTTCGATGAGGTCATTGGCTTCATCAGCAGCGACCCGGAAAACCCCCGCGAGCTGGATGCGAGGATGGAGATAATCCTCGGCGATGAGATGCACTTCCTGACCAAGAGCTGCCTGGTGCACGTGCCGGCAGGGATGAAACACTGCCCGCTCACCTTCCGCGAGGTGAACCGACCGGTCTTCTTCTTCACGCTGGCGCCCATCAGCCGGTACGGGCGTAAATCAGAGTCCATGAACCATAAGAACGCGCCCCCCATTAAAATACCAGAATTCAAGGCGCCGCCAAAGGACGCGTCGGGCTCGCGGTACGGAAGGTATATCATCACCGAGCCGAAGCGTCACGGGCCGCCGCCGGATAAGAGCAAACCGCTGCCTCCGCCTAAAGCCAAGACCACGCAGATAGTATCACTGGATAGTACAGTTTCACCGGGAGCTTTTTACGTCGATTTCGTCTGGATATGGAGCGGGGATATGACCATGGCGCCGCAGCCACACGCTCACGACTTCGATGAAATGATAGGGCTGGTGGGTTGGGCAGATAAAGCTAATCCCCGCGCTATTGACGATGAAGTGTCCATCAAGCTCGGCGATGAGGAGCACAAAATTAAGCAGAGTTCGCTCATCTACGTACCGAAGGGACTGACTCACTGCCCCATCGAGTTCAAGAGCATCAAGCGGCCGGTGCTCTGCTTCACCATCGGCAACACGACGAGCTGGAGTCAGACGGGGAAAAAGTAGAACGCTGCACTATGTGACGTTTGAAGGTTTGTATTCACCCACAAGCGATCAAATTCATATTATCGTTCCTATTTGTATTAGTGTCATCAATATAATATATTATTGAAATATGGCGATGACAGAAAGCGATAAATGGGTAGCAGCCATCAGAAAAGATTTTCCAGCGCTGCAAAATAGGCGTAACGGTAAACCACCTATCTACCTCGATAGCGCCTGTACCACTCTGGTACCGCAGTCAGTCATTCAAGCTATAAACGATTATTATACCGGATTTCCCGGTTGTGGAGGAGCAAGAAGTCGTCACTGGTTCGCCGAGGAAGTTAATAACCGTATTGAAGGCAACCACGAGAAAGGCATCAAAGGTTCTCGGGAAATAATCAAGGAGTTCATCAACGCAAAGTCGGAGAAAGAGATTATCTTTACGCAGAACACGAGCCACGCTATCAACATCGTGGCGCTCGGTTTTAAATTTCAGCCCGGGGATACCGTCCTGCTGACCGATAAAGAGCATAACTCTAACCTCCTTCCCTGGCTACGCTTACAAAAAAAGGGGCTCATCAAGGTCGAGCATATCCCCGCGAATGAAGACGAGACGATTAACCTCGGTATATTGGAAGAAGCGCTGAAAAAAAACCGAGTTACTCTGGTAAGCATGGCTTATACATCAAATTTAACCGGCTATACGATACCCGCCGATGCCATTATTAAGCTGGCTCATGCTCACGGAGCAAAGGTACTTCTTGACGCGGCACAGACAGCGTCGCACCATAAAATAGACGTCCAAAAGCTGGATGTCGATTTCTTGGCTTTTTCCATACACAAAATGTGCGGGCCGAGGGGAGTGGGGGTTCTTTACGGCAAGCAGGAGCTTTTAGGGCGGGCTCTTCACGAGGAGGATGACCCTGCCGAAGCCATCAAGCCCTGTATGCTGGGCGGCGGTACGGTGGGTGATACTACTTATAATAACTATTCTTTACTAGAGCCGCCGGAGCGTTTCGAGGTGGGCATTCAGAACTATCCCGGGCAAATAGCGGCGGGCACGGCGGTGCAATACCTGCAAGAAATCGGTATGGAGAAAATAAACAGCCAGATGAACTACCTGAACCAGTATCTAACAGAGCAGCTCCTAAAAAAGTATGGCGACACAAGCTGGTTCAGCGTCCTTGGTCCGGCTGATGCCAATAAACGGGGAGGGATATTGACCTTCGAGGTCAGGCGCCCTAATGCCGTAGGTATCGCCGAGGAGCTTAGCGAGCGGAATAATATCATGATACGCGACGGTGTTTTTTGCGTCCACTCTTATCTAAACTATAAGTTCGGGCAGGGTTGGATGCGCCCTCGCTTGCCCTCGGAACATAGAATGACTTACCGTGTATCACTCTATTTCTATAACACTATAGAGGAATGTAATATTTTCCTGGATACGCTGCACGCTATCTTTGAAGAACGCAGCTATCTATAACTACGAAAAGACATTATTTAAATGGATGAATTGGTTGTTAAATATTACCGCCGTTTATGCAAAATGGGGTTCGAACACGCCGGCGAACTGGAAAATCCCTCGATATTCCTGGATACCGTCGGTGAAAAAATAAGGATTTGCTCGCATGTCAGCCATGCTTACATCAACATCTATATCAACGTCCGCCACGGCATTATCGATGACATCAAGTATCTGTGTACCTGCGACCCCACCGCTAATGTCGTCGTCGAGATTTTATGCTCTTTAACTAAAGGCAAAACCATCAAAGAGGCAGAGGCTCTGACCGAAGAGTCCTTTTCCCAGGCACTGGGAAGCACCGGTGAAGAGTTCCTAAAAAAATCCAGGGGCATCATCGAGCTGTTGCATCGGGGCATCACTCGCTATCAAGCGGGCATTAAAAAGTCATAATGGTATTTTCGTTATTGACAAATTAATATAATAATGATACTTTATTTACAATGTATGGTTTAATGTAGTACAAAAAACTACTATTTCTCCCTTACTTGCCATCAGGTATCTAAATAAGTC
>Ga0187886_1000607_pt1 | contig 40799 bp, 36 predicted proteins | sample June2016WEW_20_1_FD_133001 | JGI IMG/M metagenome (GOLD analysis project Ga0187886, IMG submission 133001) | Peatland microbial communities from SPRUCE experiment site at the Marcell Experimental Forest, Minnesota, USA - June2016WEW_20_150 | ecosystem: Environmental > Terrestrial > Soil >...
GGACAATTACTATGCCCCCGCCGAGCTGACCGAAAGGATCCGGGAGTGGGTGGAATATTACAATCACCAGCGGTATCACGAGGCCATCGACAACGTGACCCCCGCGGACAAGTATTACGGAAGAGACCGCGTCATCCTAAAAAAGAGGGAAAAGGTCCGCACAGAGACCATGAAGATGCGGAGGGAGTTGAACCGGATGGCCATGCTTGAAGCCTTGCCAAACGGCGTCAGCTAAATTATCACGAGAAACGGAATCCGTAGCTAAAGAAATCAGCACGCGAGTCCGAAAGCGCCTGACGACGAACAATAACTAATGGTGCATAAAGGAAAACTAGACATTTCCCCCTGGAAATCGAGTTTTCCCCATATGTCCAAGAGTGTAGGGAAGGGGACTCCGGATCCAAAGGTCGGAGGTTCGAATCCTCTCAGGCACGCCGCGTTCTTCTCTGCTTTTCAACGATTTAGCTTTCCCGTCTTTTTAGCCTGAGTCACTAAAACTGAGCCGTTTTCAGCGGCTTTGTCCACGCCGTGTCCATACGGGTGGCGCCGGGGAGTGGCCTGCCACATCGATTGACACGTCTACATATCGGTGCTAATCTTTGAATCGCATTGGGGAGAGGAATAGGGCAAGAAGGGGGAATTGCCATGACCGGAGAAGAGATTTCTTCGACCAAATCAATCTTGGGCTTATCACTTTGCTTATCTGTGCTGTTTCTTTCTTGCACATCCGTTTTTGGCGCGAAAAGAAAAAGCACGATGGAAATTCCCGAGGGTTTGGCGGGAATAGTCGCTTACGGCTCCCTGATCTCTTTGACGAGCATGGAGCAGACGCTCGGGCATAAATACCAGGGTCCGATCAATCAGATCCATCTGACGGGTTATGAGAGGGCATGGACATGCGTTCGTCCGTGGAACGATCCTCAAGCGAAGTCAGCGGACATCAAAAGGTCCGACGCCTTCTTTTTACGCGGCAATGAACGCGTTCCTATTACAGGGGCTGCGGAGCTGAATATCTATCCAAAAAAGAAAGGCAGGATCAATGCCATTTTGTACCTGGTCAGCAACGCGGAGGTGATCAGTCTCGACAAGAGGGAATCGGGTTACCGAAGAGTGGATGTGACCGATAAGATCGAGGAATTCCAGTTCCGGGGAGGGAAAGTCTATGTCTATGAGGGACTTCCCAGGCGTACGGATGGGTCTTCGACTGAGAAGGGAACATACGTCTTGATAAAAGAGTTCGTCGATTCGGTGACCGGCGCTTGCGATGCCATAGGAAAGAATTTCCGCGACGAGTTCGACAAGTCTACCAGGCCTTGCGCATACCAGGTCGTGTCTTATAAAGAGATCGTCCGGGAAAAGGCCAAATAGCCGGTCATTTCCAAAGTGGAGTAGAGTCCGGGCATTCATCGCGGAAGGCCATCCGACTTCGAATCCAATGGGGGAAGTCCTGCGATAAAGCTCCTCCTTCATTTGAGCGTAACTTGACATCTTCACACGCCGCAAATTAGTATGGCCGGATGAACGTCCATCCCCCGATCCGGCGGAAGATCCGTCGATTGTCCCAAGTTTAGATGCGCACGGCGGTGGATGGAATCAGTCTGTTCGGCTGATCAAGCATGACGTCCCAATGTGACGTTCAAGAAGGAGCGAACATGAACACCGCAAGAACCGTATTCACTCGCCGCTGGATCCCGGTCTTCGCCTTCGTCCTGGCGGTCACGATGACTGCGGCCTACCCGATGCCGCAGGCGCAAACCGCCGCCAAGAAGGCCATGACCGTCGACGATTACGCCAAATGGCGCGATATCGCCAGCCGGGCGATCTCGGGAGACGGCAGGTGGGTCGCCTACGTCCTCCAGCTGACCAACACCATCCCGGCCGAAGCTAAGCCGATCCTGCACCTGCTGAATCTGGAGACCAACGTCGAGGTGACGGTGAACGACGCGTCCGATCCGGTCTTCTCTTCGGACTCGAAGTGGATCGCCTATCAGGTGGATCCGGGAGCCGCCCAACGCGCGCGCGCCGCCCGGACCGGCCCCAGCGGAGCACCCTCGACGCAGCCGGCCGCGCCTCCGGCGACACCGCCCGTGCCTGCCCCGACTGAAGTCCCCGGCACGCAACAGGGTCAGGGCCAGACCGGCCGGGGGGCGGCGCCGGCGGCCATCCCTCCGCGGCGCGTCGAGCTGCGCAATCTGGAAACCGGAGCGGTGCGCTCCTGGCAGGACATCGGAACCTTCGCGTTCGCCCCGACGTCCACCCATCTCGTCCTCCGCCGTCGCGGCGCCGAAACGGCCGGTCCCACGGGCCGGAGAGGCGGTGGCGGGCCGCAAGCGCCGGCCGGAGGCGCCGGGTCTGCGAGCGCAGACTCCGGGCCGCGCGGGCAGGACGCCATTCTGTTGGATCTGCGGACGGGAAGCTTCCAGCTTCTTGGAAGCGTGGGCGACTTCGCCTTCAACCGCAGCGGGGAGCTTCTCGCCTTCACCGTGGATGCCGCCGTGAAGGACGGCAACGGCGTCTTCGTCTTCGACACGCGTAATCGGCGCGTGACGCCGCTCGACAACGATGCCAAGATCTACAGCCGGCTCGCCTGGAACGAGGACGGCACGGCCGTTGCCGTGCTCAAGGGGACCGAAGTCGAGAAAATGCGCGAAAGGAACAATGTCCTCGTCGCCTTTCCGGACATCCCCGCGGCCTTCAAGGACGGAGCCGGCGCACCCCTGGCGGTTGTCCTCGAACCTGAAAAAGCGGATGGCCTCCCCAAGGGCTGGGTCGTCAGCGACCGGGCCCCTCTCGCATGGAGCGAGGATAACAAACGGGTGTTCTTTGGCATCAAGGAGCAAGTGCCGGCGCCCGATACGACGCGCAAGTCGACGGACGAGGCGGCCGACGTCGACGTCTGGAACACGGGAGACGAGCGGGTCCAATCCCTCCAAATGGTCCGCGCCGAACAGGACCGCAACTTTGCGTTCCGCCAGGCCTTCGACGTCTCGGCGAAACGGTTCGTCAAGCTCGCCGACGAGACGATGCGGGAGCTCGACGTCGCTCCGGACGGCACGTGGGCCGTGGGATTCGATGAGCGCGCCTATATCCGCAACGAGAAGATCCTGCCGACGGCGGACATCTACCGTGTGAACACGTCCACCGGCGAGCGGACGCTCATCGCCAAGGGCCAACTGACCGGCAGGAACACGTTCGGTATCACCCCCCATGGCCGGCATTTCCTCTTCTGGAAGGACAACCAGATCCAGGCCTACGACTTCCAAGCGGGGACGACGAAGGCCCTCGGCGCCGGCAAGGTGAGCTTCGTGGACCTCGAATACGACCACCCGGGGACGAAGCCCTCCTATGGCATCGCCGGCTACTCCAGCGACGGCAAGGCGGTTATCGCCCAGAACCGCTACGATCTGTGGCTCGTTCCCTTTGACGGCAGCGCGCCGAAGAACCTGACCCAAGGCGTCGGGGCGAAGAGCGAGATCCGCTTCCGCATCCTCCGCCCGGTGCCGGCGGACCCGACTCTTCCACGTTCGGTCGGTCCCCGCGGGACCATCGATCTCACGAAGCCCGTCACCTTGTCCGCCTACGGCGAATGGACGAAGAAATCCGGATATTATGAGCTCGCGGGCGGGCAATTGAAGGAGCTGATTTATGAAGACGCTTCGTTCAGCAACCCGGTTCGGGCGATGAAGGCGGACCGCTTTCTCTTCACCCGCCAGACGTTCGTCGAGTTTCCGGACCTCCGCGTCTCCGGTCCGAGTTTCAGGGAATCCAAGAAGATCTCCGACGCCAACCCGCAGCAGAAGGACTTTCTGTGGGGCCATCGCGTGCTCTTCGACTACAAGAATAGGGACGGCGTGAGGCTGCAGGGCATCCTAGCCATCCCGGACGATTACAAGCCGGGCGAAAAGCGGCCCATGCTCGTCATCTTCTACGAGAAGAACTCGCAGAACATGCACATGTACAGCGCCCCGGCCTATCTTCCCAGCATGGGACGGATGCCGGTCCAGGCGGTCAGCGACGGCTACCTGTCCATGCTGCCGGACATCCATTTCCGCACCGGCTCCTCGCACACCGACATGCTGGAATGCGTCGAGGCGGCCACCCGCAAGGTCATCGAGATGGGTTACGCCGATCCGAAGCGCATAGGCGTCTCCGGGCATAGCTACAGCGGCGAAGGCGCGGCCTTCATCGGGACGATGTCCAAGATGTTTGCCGCCGTCGGCATGGGGGCCGGCGTTGTCGACTTGTACAACGATTTCAGCATGCCCTGGGGCTGGGGATACGGTTACCAGGGCGGGAGCGGCGATACCGCGTTCAATTACTACCTCTACGATCAGGGCCGTTGGGGCTTCTCGCCCTGGGACAAGCCCGACCGGTACTATTTCGAGTCGGCCCTCACCCATGTTCCGAACGTGAGCGCGCCGTTCCTCATCATGCACGGGACGGCCGATCCGACCGTCGGCTTCATCAACGGGCTCGCTTTCTACAACGCCCTGCGCTACAACGGCAAGAAGGCCGTGCTGCTGGCCTATCCGAACGAGGGCCACGGGCTGCGCGGATTGGCGAACCGAAAGGACCTGACCATCCGGTTCTTCGAGTTCTTCGACCATTACCTCAAGGGCGCGCCGGCGCCGAAGTGGCTGACCGAGGGCGTGCCTTACCTGAAGAAGGAGGCGGGCGTCTCCTAACTCTCTTACTTCGTTCAGGATGCAGTCCCGGCTTAGTGCCGGGGATACCGTCCCTACGGCGCTCAGGCTTTGGGACGTCTGCTCGTGAAGAGCGCGCCGACGTAACGAGAGACGATGGTGGCATCCTCGCCAACCCCGAGGAAGAGCGAGGACTTTCGCGTTCGCAGAAAATGAACGCCCACGAAGAACAGCCCGGGGACGATAGGACTTACGCCATCTCGTTGGAGCGGGAAGCCGAGCTCATCGAAAGCGTCGGGCCACGGAAGCCAGGAGCGGTAGTCCGGGCGAAAGCCACCCGCGAATATGACGACGCCGAATTCGGAGAGATCCAGCGATTCGGGCGCGTGAGCAGAGAAGGCCCCCGGCTCGTCGATCGGCGGCAAGTCAAGCCCATGTTCAGCCGCGAACCGCTTGATCAGACTCATCAACTCGCGGAAGCGCTGGTCTCCCCATGCGGCGCTCTCCGGCAAGTCCGGCGCGAAGCGGGCCAGACCGCCCTCCGCCCCCAAGAAGTGACCGGTTAGTGTGACCCCCTTCGCCTGGAGTATACGCAGGTGCAAGTCGTGGCCGCCGCCGTGACCGGTAGCTATGGGATTGGCGGCGAGGCGCGCGGCCGGCGTCGGGAGGGTCCCGATCGTCTGGTCGAAGAAACCCGCCTGGGCCAGCCACCACACAATGTCGTGCCCGCCGAGGCGACGCGGAACCCACGCCGCCTTCCCGCAGGCCAGGACCACTTCGCGCCCCGCCTCACGCAACTCCTCGCTGATTTGCGCGCCCGACTGGCCGCTGCCAATAACGAGAACCTTCCCGGGCGGGAGGGCGCCTTCGTTCCGATAGACGTCAACGTTCATCTGGGGCAAGCCGGCGGGCAATGTGTCGGCTGCCGCCGGCCGGTGAGGCCGCTGGTAAGCGCCGGTGGCAAGTACCAGGGCGTGGCTGCTCAAATCTCCGGCCGTCGTGCGCACGATGAAGCCGCCATCCGGCGACGATTCTATCCCCACAGCCGTGGCGCCCTCGCGTACGGGGGCCGCGAATGCGCCGGCGTAATCCTCCAAGTAGGCGACGATCTCATCGCGTGACATGAAGCCGTGGGGGTCCGGCCCGCCTGTCCGGCCCCCACAATGATGACGTCCACGTGTTCCATCGCGCTACCCCTGTTCAGACATGCCTTCCTCCTCTCACCGCGCCGCCCATCCGAAAGTGATTGTATTCCTATCGCCAGCCCTCGACAAGGACCTTCGCTTCCGTTGCGTTTTAAGTAAGGTTATTTTACAGGCCGCGGGTCGGCTGCCCGATCTCCAGGGAGGACGCTTCTGGCGCCTTGGCATGGGAATTGCTCCAGACCATCAGAGAGAGTCGTTGGAAATCGAGATTCAGAGACACGGGGGCGTAATGAATAAATTGGACAAGACAACGATAATGAGGACGAGCACGGCCGCGGTGATCGCGGCTTCGCTTATGGCCGTTTTTCTCGCGATGGCGCCCGCCGCGTTCGACCCGGCGAAGACCTATCCGGTCGAAGCGCTCAAGGAAGACTTCAAGATCCTCTGGGACATGCTGGAGGAAGGACACGCCGGGCTCTATCGCTATACGCCGGCGGAGGCGCTTAAAAAAAGCTTCGATGCCGCCGGGAACAGACTGACCGGTCCGTTGACGGAATTCGATTTCTACTCCAGGCTCCTGCCGCTTGTCGCCGAGATCAAGGACGGGCACACGCGTCTGATGCTTTCTCCGGCGGCCGCCGCTTACCTCGACGCCCAACCCGTCTTCTTTCCCATTGGGCTCCGCTTCCTGAAGGATAAAGCCTACATCTTCAGGAACCTGAGCTCGGACGCGAGCATCAAGGAAGGCGCGGAACTCCTGGCCATCGACAGGACGCCGATCATGGACGTCGTCTCGGCGCTCCTCCCGCTCATTCCGAGCGACGCCGGGATCCGGACCAGCCGGCTCCGACGCCTCGAGTATCCGGCCGCTTTCGGCCAGCTCCTGGCCCTTCGGTTCGGGCCGCGGGAATCCCGCCGGATCCGCTTCCGGCCGTTCCAGGGCGGGGAGAGCAAGGAGATCACGATACGGGGCATCACGGCGGGCGACATCATCCGGCTCCTGCCGGAGAGATACCCGGCGACAGCCGAGCGCCGCCCGTACTACGAGCTGTCCTTCAAGGGGTCGACGGCCGTTCTGACGATCCGGGCGTTCGGCGACGATCCGAACACGGCGAGCCCGCGATATCCGGAATTCCTGAAGGAGACGTTCCTCTCTCTGGAGGGAAAAAAGACCCCGAACCTGATCATCGACCTGAGGGGCAACGGCGGCGGGCACGACGAATACGGCAAGCTCCTTTTCGCCCACATCATGGACCGTCCGTTCATTTATTATTCGGCCCTGGAAACAAAGAAAGACCGTTACGACCTCTTCCGCTTCACGAACGAATCCGTGAAAGATGCCGAAGAGCTGGCCAAACCGCTCAGAAAGAACGCGCGCGGTTCGTTCGACGTCCTCGGCCATCCCAACCGCGGGCTCCAGATGCCCCAGGAACCCGGGTTCGCCGGGCGGGTGGCCATCCTTATCGACGGGGGCAGCTTCTCTGCGACGGGGGAGACGACGTCCGCGTTCCACTACTACAAAAAGGCCGTGTTTTTCGGGGAGGAGTGCGGCGCCGGTTACTACGGCAACACGTCGGGATTCATGGTCACGGCGACCCTCCCCAACACGCGTATCCAAATCCGCATCCCGCTCGTCATTTACACGATGGCGGTCGACGGCTATCCCAAGGACCGCGGCATCGTTCCCGATCTTCCCGTGACGCCGACGATCGAAGACCTCTTGGCGGGCCGGGATCCGGTGATGGACCGGGCCCTGCTGTTCTTGGAAAAGGGCAAATAGCTTCTTCTCCCGTACGCTCGGCCTGATGTTGTGCGCGGCGTTGACCATCGCGTCAGCGGAATCCGCGTGGGCACGAGAACATCCAGCACATGTTGATAAAGGCAAAATAACGCTTGACAAATTGTGCTCTACTGTACTAGATAAGTATAGCAGTGAGCAAAATAGACGGGCCTCTCCAGATCAGGGTCGATGCCAAGTCCGCTGTCCCGGCCTATGAGCAGATCAAGCAGGCCATCAAGCTGGCTATCCTATCCAGGCGCTTGAAAGACGGAGAGCAGCTCACGACTCTCAGAGAAATGGCCCTTAAGCTCATGGTTAATCCCAACACGATCATTAAAGTCTATGGGCAGCTCGAAAACGAAGGTTTCATCTATTCACGGCCCGGGGCCGGATACTACGTCAGGCTCGACCCAGCTAAATTTAATCAAAGCAACCATGAACTTTTCAGGGAGGTTACGCAGGACTATATTTCCAAAGCCTTGCAGCTTGGTTACTCCTCAGAACAAATGCTCCTAGAGGTCGCCGCGCTGACGAATGTCTTCATCCCAACCTCAAGGAGAAAGGATCACAAAAATGCTTGAAATTCGAGGGCTCTCCTTCAGCTATGGGAAAACGAAGGTTTTCAGGGATTTCAACCTCAGCATTCCCGAAGGTCAAGTCTGCCTTATCACCGGCATCAATGGCGTAGGCAAGAGCACACTTTTGCGGCTTATGGCCGGCGTCTTGAGGCCAGATAAGGGCGATATCCGATACGATGCCAGATTGGGCGCCGATCCCCGGCGAAGGCTCGGCTTCGTCTCCGATGCCTTGAGCCTCTATGAAAGTTTGACTGTCACCGAGGCCATCGGATTCCATAAGTCTGTCTACGGTCTTTCCTCGTTTGATGATTCACTCGTCCGACATACGAAGATTGGCTACGGCCAAAAGGTCCGGGAGCTTTCGGTCGGCCAGAGAACCCTCCTTCATCTCAGCCTCATTCTTTCCTTGGAGCCCGAGGTCCTGTTGGTCGATGAGATCATCCACTCGATTGATGCCTACCTGCGAAGAATCTTCCTTGAGCAGATCGTTCATCTCCTCTCCAAGCGCCGCCTGACGGTTGTTATGGTCAATGTGAATTTCCACGACATCGAACACCTGATCGAACGAGTCATTCTCTTAAAATCCGGCGAGATTACCGTCGATGAAAATATCGAAGACCTCAAGGCCAAGGTGAAAAAGATCGTAGCTCAAAACCGGCCGGCATCTTTGAACATTCTGTCCCGAATTGACTACTCTGATCACTCCGAGTTTTTCGTCTACCCGTTTAATGACAGTCTCCGAGAGACAATCGAAGGTGACGTATTCGATCTCAACTTGACGGAAATCGTCTCGGCCTTTATAGGAGGCGAATATGCTTAGAAAAGAAATCCGGGATGCCCTAAAAAGGTTCGTCGAAAGCCTAGTAGCCCTTCTTATCATTCCTTTTCTTTACATAGGAGACAAGCTGCTCACGAAAGCAGGTCTCGACTACGCCAGTCTTATCCAAACAGGGTTCTTTATCACGCTCGTTATCTATGCCGTCTATGCCGGAGCGACAGTCTTTCAATCCGAGAGAAAAGACCGGGCGTTCGAGTACCTATTCTCTCTTCCGCTGACCCGCAGGAAGATCATCCTGGCAAAGGTCTTGCCTCGCCTGGGACTACTATTATTCTTGGGTGGAGTGGCGACTATTGCTATTGGCCGCGGCCTTCAGGCAGAATCCGGGATCGCCTTACTCGTCCTTTTCTTCAGCGCATTATTCCTGAGCATCGGGGTTTTCTCTATCGTGATCAACCTTTTCGGTGTCGGGCTCATGTACATCATCTTTTTCCAGGCAGGGCTTGTCTTCGCCTCCCTCCTTCTAAAGTTCGGGGTCAATTTCACAGGTCGCCATGGCCCGTTGATCACACAGTTGGTTTCCGCAGCAGTCCTTCTCGGTCCCTTTGGTATAGCCTTCTGGTTGACCTTCAAGAAAATGGACGTCAGGCCAGTAAAGCTTCAGCTGAAGACATACTATTCCATTGTACTTCCGACGTTATTTGTTCTTGTGTCGCTTATCGTCCTGTTTTCCAGGAGAATCATGCCTGGACTTCAGGGTCGCTAAATCGTTTCGGGATCTGCGATTGCCAATGAATTGCCGCGGATTGGAAGCCCGGTAACGGAGCTGTAATCATCATTGAAGAATTCTTTTTTTCAGGTTATATTAGAAGCTCTTTTTATGTCAAAAGCTGGTCGTGAGATGCAGAAAAAGGGCAGGAATGTCGTCCGGGAGTATTTCGAACTCATTGCTGAGACGGCAGTTTTCGTATTCTTTGTCATGACGTTCGTCGTTCAGGCCTTTCAGATTCCTACGGGCTCGATGATTCCGAAACTCCTCGTTGGAGATTTCCTCTTGGTTAACAAGATGGCTTATGCGCGGCCCTCGTCCGCATTTGAGGGCATGCTGCTGCCGCGGAAGCAAATCAAAAGAAAAGATATCATTGTCTTCAAGTGGCCCAGTAATTTAACTAAGGACTTTGTAAAGCGCGTTATCGGCCTGGGAGGGGACAAGGTTGAAATCCGAGCCAAGCAGCTTTATATAAATGAGCAACCTATCGACGAACCCTACAAAATCCACAAGGATAGCCAGGCATATGCAAAAGACGACCAGTACCATTATGACCTTGCTATAAGAGATAACTACGGGCCGGTTATTGTCCCGATGGGACACCTCTTTGTCATGGGGGATAACCGCGATGACAGCCTGGACAGTCGGTCTTGGGGCTTTGTGCCTTTAGCCAATATTAAGGGGAGGCCCTGGATTATCTATTTTTCGTACGAGGCGGAGCGCGACGCATGGCAGAAAACGAGCTTCCGCGACCGGTTGAAAAAAATAGTGAGCTTTCTCCCCAAGGCCCATTGGGGACGCCTATTCAAAATCATTAACTAGCTCTGGCAAGCGCCGTCAACTTAATCCCCTTTCTCCGCGCCTCTGCCGGCCGTTTTCGGGCCGGGTAAGAAAAACTCAAGGGGTAAGCTCAAGGGGTTGTAAATATCGATTTGCAGGTGATACATTGACCGGGGGGCAGGTTTAGATGGTTGCCGTTAATCCCACGGTATGACGCCCCAAGGAGCAAGATTTCCATGAGAAAGAGGGTATGCCTTTTCGTTACAATAATCTTATGGGGCCAGGCGGGTCAGATCGGTGCGGAGACGATCAAACTTGTCCGAACCGATGTCGTCATAGATTTCAAGGAGGAGGGCTTCTACAAGTCGATTCCATTCATCGCCTTACAGGAAGATCTATTCTTCATAACGGATAATTTTACCCATCGGGTGCTTGAATATCGCTTCCGCCGAAATAGGCTGGAGTTTCTCCGAGCCATCGGACGGCCAGGCCAGGGCCCGGGGGACCTGATGCTTCCTACGGATATCTCGATCTCAGCCGATATCCTGGCCGTGAAAGACGAATCGGGGATCTCGTTCTTCGGCCTGGACGGGGGTTTCAAGAACAAGTTCCCGCTTCTCTCGCGGGCCGGGACGATGATGTTCGCGGGGGAGGAGATCTATACAGCCACGTACGATGTGGCGAAACCCGATCTGATCCATGTCTATTCGCGGAAGGGCGAGTGGCTGAGATCGTTTCAAAATAAAAGATCTCTGTATCCGATTCGGTACGATATCCATAAAGGCCTTTCTCCGGACGGGGTGGAGCAAATTGTTTTCGACGGCCTCCTCCGAAGGGACGGACAATCGGTCTATTTCCTCAGCAAGAGATTTGGAAACGTGCTCCGTTTTAGTCCAAATGGAAAGGAGACCGGAAATTGGGAGCTCTCTCGCATTCTGGGAAAGAGTGAAAAAGCCAAGGCGGAGGAGAACAGGAGGATGTTCCTGGACGAGGGATTCGATCTGATGAAGAACGAGCGCATGATTCCCAATTATTATCTCTTCGAGGACGCCCAGCTCGTTGACACCAGGCTCTATCTTCTTCTGCAGAACTATGATCTTGTGGCAAAAAACGTAAAGCCTGTCATCGAATTCGTCGAGATCGATCTGGACGCCTTGGCCGTTGTAGGCACCTTTAGGGCAGACGCTCAAGCCAAATGGGAATCCGCTCTGCGCTTTGTTTTCATCGGCGATAAAAGCAACCCCATTTTCCTAACGACGGTCCATGATCCCGGCGAGGACGATAAGCTCTGCATTTTCAGGACTGAAGCGAACATCAAATAGTAAGTTCCTTCTTGCGCGCCTCGGTTTTCTATTCCCATATTAGCCTGTATACTCGAAAAATATTAAAGCCGTCCCCTTTTTCTTGAAAACAATAGAGCCTTCCTCTCTTCATTGCCGCGTAAGCGAAATCTTCTCCCGGGCTGAGGATATTGAACGATTTTCTCCTTATGAACAAACCGGCTTTATTGAAGATGTCGTACCAGTATTCGCCGGGATTGACTCCTTTTTCGAATGTCATCAAGAAGAGCCTGCCGTTTTCGTCGGGGAAGAAATCACAGATGGGCAGATAGTGTTCCGGATAATAGTATGGTTGCCCTGACTTGGCGTATTGGTCTTCCCTCTTTCTTATGACATCTTCCGGGACTTTCACCGGAACATATTCTTTCCGAATCTTCGCCTGAAGGTTCCCCTGAAGGTCGAATTTTAGGATCTCATACCCTCTGTCTTCGTTTCCGATGTAGAGCCCACTGGCTGATGCTTTGGTCCTGAAAAAGTAATTGTGATTGATCCCTCTCCTGGCCTTTTTTGTGGGATTCGGATACTTATAAACATCAAGCTTCCTCAGTTCCCCGAGACTGCCATCTAATAGGTAATAAATGAAATTAAAATAATCCGAATTCCTATCGGTCACGACCCTGGCGTAGCCGATGAACCTCTCCTCGTCAATTGGATAGATGATATAGTAGCGCCCGTCGATAGGGTACTTGACCTCTTTTTCGAACACGCCTTCGTCCGAATACCAGATTATCTTCCTGATCGAGTGGTCGGAAACGATAAGATGCCCCTGCTCCGTGAGGCATGCCGCGCTTATGAACATCACCTCGCCGGGACCCTGACCGTCCGTGCCCCAGGACTTAAGGAACTTCCCGTCCGGTCCAAACTTGAAGATCTTATCGCCCTTTTTATTTGAGTAGAAGATGTATATGTAACCTTTCTGGTCCACTTCGAAGCTCGTGGCGTCGGCGATGCCCAATTGGCCGATCTCCGGACCGCCGAAGTCGATGGCCAGCTCTTCCTCAAGTCTGAAGTCGGTTGGCTCACCTGTCACGTGATAGGGTTTGATATGGTTGAAGACGACCTCCACGCCGTTCTCAGTTGTCCTGTCAATCTTGGGTTGCTTGCTTCCGCAGGAAGCCAATAGACTAATTCCGAGAAGACAGCAGAGAACTCTTTTCATATCTGCTCTCCCTGATGCTAGTCCGATTCTACCTCGATATAGCAGACGCTACAACACAATCCCCCTCTCCGCCCGTCTGCTGGCCGTCGCTCGGGTTAGCCGGGCCCTCCTGAGACCCCGTTGAACCCGACTCTTAAAATGGAATAACTTAGCTCCTGGGTCGTCTTTCCATATGAAAAGAGAATTCCAGGTGCTTTCGGAGAATGAGTCGCGACTCTTCGAGGGACTGATGGCTTTCCAGGAAGATGTCTTCAGGATTTGCCTCGGCTTCTCCCGAAATCCCGCGGACGCCGAAGACCTCGCTCAGGACGTTTATCTCAAGGCTTACAGGAATATCAAGACAGTTCATAGTCCTTATGCAATCAAGGAGTGGCTTTTTCGGATCGCGCGAAATACCTGTCTTGACCATATGAAAAGGACGCATGTCGCTCAGCTTTTTGACCGGCATTCGAACCGGTCGGAGGTGGTTGAGAATGACACGCCGGAGGCGGGAGCCGAGGTGCGTGAACGATTGGCAATCCTGAAGAATGCCGTTGAGCAACTCCCGAAAAAACAGCGGGAGGTTTTTGTCCTCCGGGAATACGGTGGCCTGTCCTATGACGAACTGGCCCGGACGTTGGGCATCAAGACCGGTACGGTCATGTCCCGGCTGAACCGAGCCCGCAAGGCGGTCGCAAATTTCATGAACGAGGCCGGCCATGGAAAGTGATTTGAAAAACCCTCGGGAAGACGAACTCCAGACACTCATCCGGGAAGACCAGGACAGGGCCCTGGCCGACTTCCGGACGGGGAATTTCGAGGTCAGAGTCAGGGCACGGATCGCGGAGACCGAGAAGGAACCCCGGATGCGCCCGTTCTTCCTGCGGGGCATTCCCGCCCATTCCGTCCCCATGGCGCTCGTGATTGTCGCCGCCGTCGCGGCTGCCGCTATCATGTTCTGGCCGAGACGGCCGTCTCCTTTGCTAACAGTCAACGATGTCCGGGCGTTGTGGACGGCGCTTGAATGGTCGCCCGGCGTAAAGGTCCTTTCCGGGCCCGGGACTTCGGCGGCGGCAGGGCCGGGGCGCCAGTCGGGGCCTCCGAGCTCATTCGAGCGGACCCTCCGCCTGCTCCAGGCCCAGGGGCAGGCCCAAGAAAACGAGGCCGGTCCCGGTCTGACCGAGAAACCGGCTCCCCCGTTGAGCTTTCGTGACAAGGTCAGGATTCTTTACCGTGATAAGGTCATAGAGCGCGCGCTTCTTTTGGCCATAGAGAAATCCAAGGAGGTCTAACTTGAAAAAGAAATGGTTTGTGGGGATGACGCTGATCTTCCTGGCCGCGAGCCTGGCTCCGGCGGAGAACCGGGCCCCGGCGGAGCGGAAGGGAGGATATGCCGTTCTGGACGTCTACATCACCGCGTTCCGGGAAATGGCCATGAAAGGGTCTAATGCCGGCCTGGAATCGAACCTTAACAACATTATGGCAGCGGCGGTCAAGGCCAAAACCCAAGGCGAGATCGACGATGTCTTCTACAGCCGGTTTGCCCGGTTAATGGCTTTAACGAAGCTCATAATCGTTCCCGATTCGAAACAGATCCTGAAGCCCATCGTTGAGAGAGAAATTCGGCGATTTGTCGGGGACATGCTGGGTGATGAGGCGGCTTCGGCGCCAGAAGTCGGCATAGGAACCGTAGCCGAATCTATAACTCAGGAACTCCTGAACTTGCAAATCTACCTGGACACGAAAGTTCAACGAACAAAGATGATCGAGGAATTCTACAAGAAGTTCGGTGACGCGGCAAAAAAATAAGCTCCGGAAGAGGGGGGGACGCTGACCTAAAGTCCCCCCCTTCCCCTTTCCCTTCCTCACCATGGAAAGCACACCGAGGGCGGGGAAGAGTCGATGTCCAGGGGAGCCCAATCGCTGCCCTTCGTCGATGAGCCGGCGTGGTTCGTGGCGTTGGTAATGGCCTTCGCCCGGGAAAAGCGGAAAAATTCACGTTGCCTTGACATAGAACAAAAGGATTCTTGACATCGCCGAACGGCCGGAAGTATTCTCCCGAGATGAAACCACGACACCGCCGCATGCTCCGGGGGATGGAGGCCAAGGAGGAACTCCCGGCGCCGAACACCGCCGGAGGCGCCGTTTGGTTCCTCTATGTCCTCGAATGCTGCGACGGGTCCTTCTACACCGGAGTGACCACCGATATTGACCGCCGGCTCCGGGAGCATCAGAAGGGGACGGCCTCTCGCTACACCCGGACCCGGCGCCCCATCGTGCTGGTCTACCAGGAGGAATGCGGCACCCGTCCCCAGTCCCTGGCGCGGGAGTGCGCTGTTAAGTCCCTGAGCCGGCCGCGCAAGGAAGAACTCGTCTCGGGACGGAAATCCGGTCATAGGCGGCCGTGAGAAGCTTATTGACTACGACCCGCGGCCGGGCATATCATCATTTTGTGAAGGAGGGTAACAACATGAAAGAGCTAAGACTGACAAAGAACCTGGGGCTAGTCTTGCTGGGCATCTGGCTCATTGTGACCGGGCTGATCGCATTACTCCATTTCAACTTTCAGGGGCTGTACGTGATCATGGCGATCCTCGCCATTGCGTCCGGAGTTTTAATCCTGATCGGCAGGTAAGTTCGGGAATTCAGTCCCCATCGCCCGTGAAGCCTTCCGGGGCGTCCGTCGAGGTTTGCAGCAACTTGAACGCTGAAGAGCTTTAGGAGGGGCTGTTGAGCGACCCGATCATCGATATCCACGTCCATTTCGGAGCTCCGGATGACCCGGCCAGCGGATGCTACTGGTCGGAAAAGTTTGCCAAGTCCCCCGCATATATTGCGATGCTGCTGCTCACGAAGTTACTCTTCAGAAAAGTGGATATTTCCCGCATCAAAAAGCACCTGTTCAAAACCGTCAACGAATCAAAGTGCGTGGACCAATTCGTCCTCCTGGCGCTCGATCAGGTTTATGACGAGCTCGGACGCGTCCATAGAGATCGGACACATCTTTACGTGCCCAATCAATATTTGGCATCTCTTGCCGATGAAAATAACAGGGTCCTTTTTGGTGCTTCCGTGCATCCCTACAGGAATGATTGGGAGCAGGAGCTGGATGACTGCCTGGGAAAGGGGGCTGTGCTCTGCAAATGGATTCCGTCAGCCCAGATGATCGACCCTTCCCACCAGAAGTGCACGAAGATGTATCGAAAATTGGCTCAGCACAGGTTACCCCTTCTCTGCCACGTGGGCCCAGAATACGCGGTTCCTTCTGCCGCCCCTAATCCCGAACGATATAATCATCCTGATCTCCTCATCCCAGCTCTCGACGAGGGGGTCATCGTGATCATGCCCCATTGCGCCATGCCCTATTTTGGCCCTCTGGATAAGCCTATCTACGAACAGTATTTCGAAGCTTTCTTGAATCTCATGGACAAAGCGGATGCCAATGGGTGGAATCTCTACGCTGACCTCTCAGCCATCTGCATCCCCACGAGATCAGAATATGTTTCAAGGGTGATAAACCGCGTTCCCCCGAGGCGACTTCTCTTTGGAAGCGATTATCCCATTCTCCTCACGGAGTTCTGCTATCACAGAGGCGAGACCTTTTGGGCGAGGCTGTCGTTTATCATCAAAATGGCGTTCATGGAGAATCTCTTGGATAAAAATTATTATCTCATCAAAGAGATGGGCTTTGACGAGTCCGTATTTACCAACGCTTCAGAGCTTTTTGCCCATATACAATAAGACTATTGCTCATGCGGCGGCCGGATGGCCTTGAAACTCCGATACAAGCCGAAGTCATACACAAGCTTGAGCGCGCCGGAGATGATGAACGGAGCGCCGATAAGGGCCTGGACGCCCATCAGCGGGGCGGACAAGACCGGCGCAAGCGAGGCCCCCAGGGTCCGGGCGATGCCGGTGACCCCGGCCGCCGCCGAGCGCTCTTCGGGCGAGACGACCGACAGCGTGTAGGACTGGCGCGTGGGCACATCCATCTGCGAAATGCTGAAACGCAGCAGGAGCATGGTGATGGCCAGGGGCAGGTTGGGCATGAGCGGAACGAGAATGAGCAGGATATTCGACGGGACGTGCGTGAACACCATGGTGTTGAGCAGGCCGATCTTGCGCGCGATCCAGGCCGCGGAGAGTGCCGAGAAGCCGGCAAAAATGTTCGCGCCAAAGAAAATCGCGCCAAGAAGGGCCGGGTTCACGCCGTAGCGCAGATGGAACCAGTAGGCGACGATGGCCTGCACGACGAACCCGCCGGCGAACGCATCCAGCGAAAAGAGCGCCGAGAGTTTGAGCACGATCCGGCTCGATTTCCCCAACCCCAATCTGTTGACCGTCGCCTTTGCGGAGACCGGCGCTTCCACGATCCGGGAGAGAAAACCAAATAAACCCGCCAGGACCATTCCCAGCCCGGCATAGATCAGGACCAGGACGCGGTAACTGGCGAGCGGCGCCGTCCCGCCGTTCTGCAGGAGCTGCGCCAGCCCGCCGCCTGTGAGGCTTCCCAGTGCCGTGGCCAGAGAACCGGCCAGCTGGTACCAGGCAAAAACCTGCGTGCGTTTCTCGCCGGGCAGGGTTTGCGCCAGGGAGGACTGCTCGATCGCCAGGAAAGGGCCGACTTCGTTCCCGCTCGGGCTGATGACGCCGATGGTCGCGGCGAGCAGGAGCAGGAAGAAGTTGCGGGTGGCCGCGAACAAGATGCCCGCGAAAATCATCAACGCCGCGCCGACGAGCAACATGCGTTTGCGCCCGACCCGGTCGGCGCGGGTGGTGATCCACAGCGAGATCAGGGCGTCGCCGAGCAGGGTCAGGGTCAGCAGCAGGCCGATTTGGGCCGTGGAGAGTCCGGCCTGCTCCAGATACAACGCCAGGATGACCGCCAGCAGGCCGTACGAGAACATGCGCACAATGCGCGTGGCAAAAAGGATGCGGATATCCCTAGTCATCTGGCCTTGCCCGCGTCGATTTTACACCAGCCATCGTCCGCTTCATAGAGTTCGAACTGAGCCGCCGCTGGCAACGGCCTCGAGCGACCGCGGAGACCGGCCAGCCGGCTTGTCCTCGGAAGGGGTCGCCATCCACTATAAAAGATAGGGCTTCAGGTCAGTCCTCGTCCCTCCGCAGCCGGACGAGCGTCGCCCCCCACCCGCCGGCCATCGGGCCGGCGTCCTCGAATGCCGCCACGCGGGGGTTCTTCTTGAGCAGGCCCTGAACGATCCCTTTAAGTGTCCCCGTCCCCTTGCCATGAATGATTCGGATCTCCGTGATTCCGCGCCGGAGGCATTCCTCTATATATTCGGGGACCAGGTCCTTGACGTCCCCCGGGCTGAAGGTATGAAGGTCGAGGACGCCTTCGATCGGGATTTCCACGGGGTCGTCGTCGGTCACGGAAACGCCCTCCGGGTCCGCAGGATTTTTCATCGCGTTGCGGGCCTTTATTAGCACAGGGTGCGGCCAAAGGTCAATCGTCTTGACACGACAATCACCCCGGTGATAGGGTAGCCGCTCTAGTCCGATATTCCACAAGGAGGGCATGCCCGCGATGAAAACTACCCGCCGATTTTCCAGGTCTTATTTCTTGCCGGTCTTTCTGTTCGCCCTGGCCGTCACGCTGATCCTGCCGTCGGCCGGATGCGCGAAGGCCGGGCAGACGGCCGGAGGGCTCAAGCCGCCCCAGGCCGAAATCATCCCCAAGCAGCTGACCCTCCATGGTCACACGCGTATCGACAATTATTACTGGCTTAACGAACGCGAAAACCCCAAAGTTCTCGAATACCTCAAGGCCGAGAACGCCTATACGGAAGCGGTCATGAAGCCGACCGAGGCGCTCCAGGAGAAGCTCTATCAGGAAATCGTCGGCCGTATCAAGCAGACGGACCTCTCCGTCCCGTACCGCTCGGAGGGCTACTATTACTATACGCGCTTCGAAGAAGGCAAAGATTACCCGGTCTATTGCCGGAAGAAGGGGAGCCTCGAGGCCCCGGAGGAGGTCGTTTTCAACGTCAACGAGATGGCCAAGGGCTACGGCTATTATTCCGTCGGCGGCTTTTCCGTGAGCTCGAACAACGCCCTCGTCTCCTTCGGCGTGGACACGGTCAGCCGGAGGAAATACACGCTCCATTTCAAGAACCTGGCGACCGGCGAGGTCCTGCCCGACGCGATCGTCAACACAACGGGCTCGGCGGCTTGGGCCAACGACAACAAGACGGTTTTTTACACCCAGATCGACGATACGACGCTCCGGCCCCAGAAGATCTTCCGCCACGTCCTGGGGACCTCCGCGGACGCCGACAAGCTCGTGTTCCACGAGGCCGACGAGACTTTTGACACCTATGCCTTCAAGACCAAGTCCAAGAAATACATCTTCGTGGCCTCCTCGAGCACGCTGTCGACCGAGTACCGGTTCATCCCGGCCGACAAGCCCGAGGCCGAGCTCAAGATCTTCCAGCCCCGGGAGCGCGACCTCGAATACGAAGTCGAGCATTACCAGGACAAGTTCTATGTCCGGACAAACCTCGGCGCCAAGAACTTTCGCCTGATGACGACGCCGCTCGCGAAGACGGCCAAGGCGAACTGGGTCGAGATGATCCCGCACCGGGAGGACGTCCTCTTCGAGGGCTTCGATATCTTCAAGGGCGCCCTCGTCATCGAGGAGCGAAAAAACGGCCTTAACCAGATCCGGATCATGCCCTGGGACAAGAGCCCCGAGCACTACCTGGACTTTGGTGAAGCCGCCTACAGCGCCTGGCTTTCGGCGAACCCCGAATCCGACACCGAGTGGCTCCGCTACGGATATTCATCGCTGACGACGCCCTCGTCCACTTTCGACTACAACATGAAGACGCGCGAGAAGAAGCTCCTCAAGCAGGAGGAAGTGCTGGGGGGGTTCAACGCCGCGAACTACCAGGCCGAGCGCCATTACGCCACGGCGCGCGACGGGGTCAAGGTGCCGATATCCCTCGTCTACAGGAAGGGGCTGGTCAAGAACGGCAAGAATCCGTGCCTCCTCTACGGCTACGGGTCCTACGGCGCCAGCACCGACGCCGACTTCAGCTCGGCCCGCCTGAGCCTGCTCGACAGGGGCTTCGTCTTCGCCATCGCCCACATCCGGGGCGGGCAGGAGATGGGCCGCTGGTGGTACGAGGACGGGAAGCTCCTGAAGAAGAAAAACACGTTCACCGACTTCACCGACTGCGGCGATTACCTCGTGGCCCAGAAGTTTACCAGCCCGGAAATGCTATTCGCCGACGGGGCGAGTGCCGGCGGCTTGCTCATGGGCGCTGTCGTCAACATGCGGCCCGACCTCTTCAAGGGCGTCATCGCCGGAGTGCCTTACGTGGACGTCGTCACGACTATGCTCGACAAGAGCATTCCGCTGACGACCGGCGAGTTCGACGAGTGGGGGAATCCCGAGAACAGGGAATATTACGACTACATGTTATCGTATTCGCCGTACGACAACGTCGAAGCCAAGGCCTATCCGGCCCTGCTCGTGACGACCGGGTGGCAGGATTCCCAGGTCCAGTACTTTGAGCCGGCCAAGTGGGTGGCCAGGCTGCGGGCCATGAAGACCGACAATAACCCGCTTCTGCTGTGGACGAACATGGAAGGCGGGCACGGGGGAGTTTCGGGACGCTTCCGGCGGCTGAAACAGACGGCCATGGAGTACGCCTTCATGCTCAATTTGGCCGGGATCAAGGAGTAGGGAAGGGCGGCGCTTCCAGAGGGACCGCGGGCCTTTGGAAGGGGTTTGACAAGGCGCCCCGACTCATCTAAACTAGAGGGGATTTTTTGGCCCGCTAGCTCAATTGGTAGAGCAGCAGACTCTTAATCTGCGGGTTGTAGGTTCGAGTCCTACGCGGGTCATTTCCTGCTTCCCCTGATTTTCTTCGTTTTCCCTATTATCCGGACGTTCTGCCTGATACGTCACGGCGATCAAACCGGCGGCGGCCGTCAACCGGCCCCGGCCGCCGCCCAGCGGGGGCTTCTATTGTCGAATCGTGGCTTCCGTCTCGACCCTAAAAAACTTATAGTCCCCTTGTCTCACCTCTGTCCTCGAGCGGACCAGGGCGGACCCCGATTCAAAGAGATAGGTTTCCTCGATCCTATAGAGGCTGGGGAAACGGACGCCGTTCTGCTCAAAACCGAATTCGGTGGTCAAGGTCAGAAGCGGTTTAGCTCCGATCTGCTTCGCCAAATCCAAGGTTCCTTTATAATTTCCGATGGATTCGGGTACCCACTCGATCCTGAGGACCCCTGCGTCGCTTTTCCGGACCCATATCTTCCCTGATAAGACATCCCCGTGCGACCCGGGCTTGGGATTCGCCTGGATAATAACGGCCCGGTCTTTGCCGAGCGTCGTTTCTTTGATGATCTTGAAGTCGTAAAGACCCTGCCGGTCGCGGCCGAGGAGCGTGGCCGGGCCCATAACGATATACGTATAGCTGAAAACATGGGTCTTCAAAGGGGCGTTCTTCTCGAGCACGGAGCGGCCGTTTTCTTTGATCAACGTCCGCGTTTCGATGATATGGCCCGGTTTGTCCTTGATGAGTTGATAATCGTAGACGAAATGGGACCGGACCCTCTTTTTCACACGCACGGCCGCGATCACTTGGCCGGGGTCCGTACTTTTCGCGATCCCCATCAGGTCTCCCGAGTCTTGAAAGCCTGCGCTATCGATATCCTTCGCGCTGGCGGCCAAGTACGCGACCATTTCCTCGATTTGCTCCAGGCAGACAAAGTCCAGGATGGCGCCCGAGAGCCGGTCGCAGTAGGCCGCACAGAGTTCCAGGATGTTGGCCAAATCGGCGGGGCTGCCTTGAACGGCCCGGGCGGGGGTCCCACGAGACTCAACGGGCACAGCGGAAAAAACCATGGCCGCGGCGATCGAGACAAGAAAAAAGGATAGGAGTCTCCTTTTTCGTGCCACAGGGAAAACCCGCCCTTCGGGATCGAAAACACCGTCCCCCATTACGAGATGATTATAGTCACAGCCGCGATTCGACGTCAACAACGCTCGATTTGGGGGTTGATAGGTTCGAGTCCTACGCGGGCCATTTCGTTTTCCCCCCGATCTTGCCCGTTTCACGATGAAGCGCCGGAGTAATGGCGGATCCCCAAACGCCAAAAGACCCGGGCGGCCGTAAAAAGCGCGGCGGCGAACGCCGCCGCGCCCAAAAGGACCTGCCACGTCACCCGTCCGGCGAGCGCCTGGGCCGGCACCGTGATCGCGAACGCGACCGGGACGAGGAACGTGAGAGCGAAACGCAGCCAGCCCGGATAGATGCTCACGGGCCAGCGGCCGGCTTCATACACGCTCTGGAAGATGACCAGGATATTTTCAACGCGCACAAACCAGAATGCGGTCGTGGCCAGGATCAGCCAGAAGCTGTAGACGATGACGCCGCCCGCGAGGAGGGCTGCGGCGAAGGCGGCGGCCTCCCGGAGGCCCACCCGCTCGCCCAGACGCGCCAGGGCGACGGCCAGCACGGCGAACCCCAGTCCGACGTCGATCATCTTCCAGATCTCGATTCTCCAGACGCTCACGAGGACCTGCGCGTCCTCCGGCTTGGTGAGGGTAAAATCGAGCGTCCCGTCGCGCACCGATTCCGTCAACTGCTCCATGCCGGGCTGGATCACCAGGCCGATGACCCCGCCGACGAGGAAATAGACCCCGACGAGAGCCACGAGTTCGTCCGACCGCCATCCGCCCAGGGTCGCCGCGTGAGCGAAGACAATGGCCAGCCCCGCGAGCGCGGTCCCCAGCTCCAAGGCCGAGTCGAGAAGATGAGCGAGGAAGTTTGCCGGATAGGCCATCTCGCCCATGACACCGACGCGCAGGAAGACCCACAGGAGCTTGAAGAATCTCATCCGCCCACCGCCGAGTAGTTCTTCACGCTGGCGCGCCAGGCCAGCTTCAATATCGCCAGGGCGGCGAGCAGCCACGCCGCCTGGACCGCGAACCCCGTGAGAATCTGGCCCGGCGTCAGGCGACCGAGAACAAGCTCCACGGGAAAACCGACTGTCCAGCGGAACGGCAGGATCGTCGCCACGACCCGGAGGGGAGCGGGGAGAACGGCCAGGGGCGCGATCTGCCCGGAAAAAAAGAGCATGGCCATGAAGTGGATCTGGTTGATGGCCGTCACCCGCGTCGTCCAGAAGGCGGCCAGGGCGATCGTCCATTCCACGAGGAATCGCACCAGAAATGCCAGAACCACCGCCGGCGCAAAAGCCGCAGCCGTCCACAGGGTGAGCTTGAATGCGGGATGGAAGATGGCGGTCAGCCCGGCCGCCGCGGCGATCATGACGGGCAGGCTGACGACCTTGGAGGAGAGGTTGATCGCTATGTCCGCGTGAATGGGATGGACGGGATGGAGAAGCAGCGGCGAGAATTGGCCTTCCCGGATCCGGTAATCGAACTCATACATCACCCAGGTGAATGTCGCCTGGTTGACGAGCATCAGAACGATATAGTAGGCGGCGAAATCCTGCGCGGTGTAGCCCCCGATGCTTCCGCCGCTCGATCGCGAAACGGTCGACCACACGACGAGATAGATGAGGGGCTCCAGGACATTGCCGATGAGATAGATGAAGAGCGTGGCCCGGTACTGGAGCATCGAGGCGATACCGGTCTTGAGTTCCTGCGCATAGATATTGGCCAGGCCTCTCACAGCGTCTCCTGGGCGAAAACCTGTTCGATGACTTCCTCGATCGGAGGGTCGGCCACCGTCAGGTCGATCACGGGCAAGTCCGCCAGGAGCCGCTCCGTGACGCGGGCCGTCTCCGTCTTGGGGACGCGCAGCGTCAGGCGGCCGTCCTCGCACGAAACGACCTCGCCATAGGCGCGAAGGTCGACCGCGCAATCCTTGAGCTGGACCACGATCGTTTTGTGCGCTGTAAACCGCCGCACGAGGTCGGCCAGCTCCCCGTCGAAGAGAAGTTTCCCGTGGTGGATAACGATGACGCGCCTACACAGCGCCTCGACGTCCGCCATGTAGTGGCTGGTCAGCAGGACCGTCGCCCCGGTGCGGCGGTTGTATTCGGCGATGAAGGCCCGGATGCGGCGCTGCATCGTCACGTCGAGCCCAATCGTCGGCTCGTCGAGGAAGACGACTTGGGGCCTGTGGAGGAGGGCCGCCGCGATCTCGCACTTCATCCGCTCTCCGAGAGAGAGATTGCGCACGGGCTTCCTCAGGAGCGGCTGGAGCTCGAGGAGAGCGACGAGCTCGTCGAGCGTGCGTTTGTAGTCCGCCGCCGGAATCCGGTAGATCGCCCGGTTGAGCTCAAATGAATCAGCGGCCGGTATGTCCCAGACCAGCTGGTTGCGCTGGCCCATGACGAGCGTGATTTGCCGGAGGAACGCCTTGTCCCGCCTCCACGGAACGTAGGAGAGCACGGAAAGCTCGCCGGAGGTCGGGTGCAGCAGCCCCGAAAGCATTTTAAGCGTTGTCGTCTTGCCCGCGCCGTTGGGGCCCAGGAAGCCGACGATTTCTCCCGGGGCGAGGTCGAAGGTGATGCCGTCCACAGCGCGAACCTCCGATTTCCGGCGGCGCACGAGACTTGCCAGGGCCGCGCGAATGCCGGGTTCGCGTTCGTTGACCCTGTAGATCTTTCCAAGATCATGAAGACGGATCGCCGGGGCTTCATTCATGCAGGCTATTTTAGCACACGTCGGGAGGCACCGCCGTAACACGAAGCCGCGTCCGGCACGCAAACGAAACATCCGGGCAGCATGGTCGTCCTTGTTGTATAATAATAAACAAGCGGAAAATTCGTCTTTTCCTAATCTTATATGGAAAGGAGACAAGACACATGACCGGCTATTTTGGACCGATTGAAGCGGAAACCATCAAAAACGCGTATTTTCGTCAGGTCCTGTTCACCGGCAAACACTGCCAGCTCGTGGTGATGTGCCTGCAGCCGGGTGAGGAGATCGGGAACGAAGTGCATCCCGACGTCGACCAATTCTTCCGTCTCGAGCAGGGGGAGGCCAAATTCGTTCTCAATGGTTCGGAAGAGCACCTGGTTCATGAGAATGAGGCCGCCATCGTGCCCGCCGGCACCTTCCATAACGTCATCAACACATCCAAAACCAAGCAACTAAAACTGTACACGGTTTATTCTCCCCCCAACCACCCGGCTGGCACCGTTCATAAAACCAAGGCCGAAGCTGAGGCTGCGGAAAAGGCCAAGCACCATTAGGAATTTGATTCCCTTTATGCGGTGCGGTATCATGCCCGCGGGATGGACGGCGCGACTCCGTTCGAGGAGGGAGGAACATGGCCCATCGCAATCCACTGAACAGGCGCGATTTCCTCAAAGGGATGGGGCTTGGCCTTGCGGGCGCGGCCGCCTTCGGCAAGGGGCTCCCGCTTTTAGGAAAACAGGCCGCCGGAGCCGTCACGGGCCAGTCGGTTGCGAAATCTTCCATTCAGACGGCCGGCGCGCTCTCCCGCGAGCTCTACCGGAACACGGCCGCCCAGCCCGCCGTCAGCTTGTTCCGAGGTGATAACCGGTACGACCTGGTTCTCGAGTCCCTCAAGTCGATCGAGGACGAGGTCCTGGCCTCCATCCAGGGCAAGCGCATCCTCCTCAAGCCCAACATCGTCCTCTCCAAGTGCGAACTCTGTTGCACGCACCCCGACGCCGTCCGGGCGGTCCTGGACTTCCTCTCGCCGCACGTCAAGGACCGGATCATCATCGGCGAGTCCGGGAACCAGAACACCGAGGAGGGCTTCAAGAACTACGGCTATTACAGGTTCGAGAAGGAATACAACGTCAAGGTCGTCGACCTCAACCACGACACGTTCCAATACCGGTATTGCCTCGGCGCCGAGAACAAGCCTCATCCGATCCGGATCATCTCGTCATTCCTCGACAAGGACACGTATCTCATTTCCCTGGCCCGGATGAAGACCCATAACTACGTCCTCGTGACCCTTTCGCTCAAGAACGTCCTCCTGGCCGCGCCCCTCAACGACTACAAGCAGAACGACAAGGGCTTCATGCACATGGCCCCCGCCGCGGTCAACGACCTCTGCCACTACAACATGTTCCATCTCTCGCAGGACGTCTGGCCCGACCTCGCCGTCATCGATGGCTACGAAGGAATGGAGGGCAATGGCCCGGCATGGGGATCGCCCATCCTGTCCAGGGTGGCGCTGGCCAGCCTCGACCCGCTCGCCGCCGACACGGTGGCGACGAAGATCATGGGATTCGACCCGAAGCGCGTGAACTACCTTTCGGCCATGGCCGAGGCGGGGATGGGGCAGGGGGACCTCGACAAAATCAGGCTGATCGGCACCCCTCTCGAGCAGTGCCTGACAAAATACAAACCGAACGAGACAATGGCCGAGCTCTACAAGCTCTGATGGCCGGAGCCGGAGAGAGAGGCGCGATGCGCCGGGCTTCCAGGGGATTCCAGGTTTTCGTCAAACCGGCCGGCCCCCTCTGCAACCTGGCGTGCCGGTACTGCTATTATGTCGATAAGCAGCTCTCGGCCCGGACCGGGCCGTCCCGGATGACCGACGGCCTCCTCGAAAACTACATCGCCCAGCATATCGCCGCCTCTCCGGACGAAATCATCCGTTTCTCCTGGCACGGCGGGGAACCGACCATCCTGGGCTTGGATTTTTTCCGACTCGTGACCGCCATCCAAAGGAAACACTGCCCGGCCGGCCGCCTGATCGCGAACGGCCTGCAGACGAACGGCCTGCTCCTCGATGAGGACTGGGGGCGTTTTCTCGCGTGCGAGGGATTCGCCGTGGGCCTCAGCCTGGACGGACCGCGCGACATGCACGACCGCTATCGATTATCCAAAGACGGGAAACCGAGCTTCGACCAGACGATGCGCGGCTACGAAGTCCTGCGGCGGCATCACGTTCCGACCGACATCCTCTGCGTCGTCAGCGACGTGAATGTCTCCCGCCCGCTCGAAGTCTATCGGTTTTTCAAGGACATCGGAGCGTCCTTCCTGACGTTCATTCCGTTGGTCGAGATGGCGCCGGGCGCCGGCGGGGGAGTGAGCGCCGAAACCGTCCCGGCCGCGGCCTGGGGCGAATTCCTGTGCGCGGTTTTCGACGAATGGGTCGCCGGAGATATCGGCCGGGTCAAAGTTCAGATTTTCGAGGAAGCGGCCCGGGCGGCGTTCGGCCAGGAGCATTCCCTCTGCGTTTTCCGCCCCGAATGCGGCGATATTCCCGTGGTCGAGCGAAACGGAGACTTCTACGCGTGCGATCATTTCGTCGACCCGGCCCATCGGATCGGCAATATCGGTGAAACGCCGTTAGCCGATCTCTTGGAGGGTCCCGCCCAGAAGGCGTTCGGGCAAGGCAAACGCGATTCGCTCCCGGGCTATTGCCGGGAGTGCGAATCCCTGGACATGTGCCACGGCGAATGCCCGAAGAACCGTTTCATCAGGACGCCGGACGGCGAGCCGGGGCTGAACTATCTCTGCGCCGGTTACAGGCGTTTCTTCAAACATTGCCGGCCGTTTGTCGACGCCGTGGCCGCGGCGTGGCGCCGGCAGTCTCCCTGACTCAGCCCTTGAGCTTTTCCCTGTAAAAATCGAGCGTCCGCTTCCAGGCGAGCTCGGCCGCTTCCTTGTTATAGCGCGGGGCCGGATTCGTGTCGTTGAAGAAGGAGTGTTCGGCGCCCGGGTACAGGAAAATCCGGTAATCGATGGACGCCTTCTTGAGCGCCTCCTCGAAGGCGGGGATTCCGGCGTCGATCCTCGCGTCGTTCCCGGCATAGTGGATAAGCATGGCCGCCTTGATTTTCGGGACGTCCTCGGGCTCGGGCTGCATTCCGTAGAAGGGGACCGCGGCCGCGAGATCGGGGGAATGGACGGCGACCTGGTTGGTCACTCCTCCCCCCCAGCAGAAGCCCATGCAGGCGACCTTCCCCGTGGATTGTGGGTCGGTCTTGAGATAGTTGACCGCGGCCACAAAATTCTTGATATTGGCTTCGTTGTCGAGCTTCTGGAAGAGGGGCCGCGCGTCGTCCGGATTCGGCGGCGTTCCCCCGAACGGCGAGAGGGCGTCCGGGGCCAGGGCCAGGTATCCTTCCTTGGCCACGCGCCGGGCCACGTCCTCGATATGGGGGTTGAGGCCGCGGTTTTCGTGAATGACGACGACGCCGGGTCTCTTCTTCGCGTCCTTCGGCCGGGCCGAGTAGGCGCGGATGTCGCCTGCCGCGCCGGCGTACTTGATATACTCCGTCCGGAGCCCCGGATCGTCCTTCGGAACGAGCTGGGACGCTTCCGAGCGGCCTTCGAGAAGCGGCAACAGCGCGGCCGCGGCGGCCGTGCCGCCGGCGAGGCGCGCCAACTTGGACAGAAAGTCTCTGCGGTCCAGGACGCCCCGCTGGAATTCCTCATAAAGACCGGCAATCTTGGGATCCATGTCTGTCCCCTCCTTAAAGAAATTGGCCTCGCCCGTCCCTAGCGAGACGGGGCCGGGGCCAGCGGCTTGTAAATCACGGCCACCAGAATCCCGGCGATGAGCATCTCCAGAAGGGAGAACAGCGTCCACCGGAGGATCATGGCGTAGGGGATCGGTAGCAGCACCCACATCGAGTGGTTCATCGGCACGGATACGAAGAGCCAGATGAGGATCCCGAAGCGCACGCCCTCGGAGATGCCTTTCCCCTCGCGTCCCTTAATGAAGATGTAGGTGAAGAGCAGCGAAACCAGCACCCCGATGACATACATCACCCACATCTTGGACATCATGTCGGGCCGCCACAGGCTGCTCAGCGAATCGTAGGCGGCCTTCATGAAGACGCCGTTGATAAGAACCTCCATGGCCTGGACGACCACGAAGACGACCAGGCTGGCCGTGAAAAAGCGTTTCCAGTTCATGATTCCCTCCTATTTTCCCTTTGCGGATACGTGCCGCAAGGATAGCACCGCGGCCGGAGGGAAGTCAAACCGTTACGTCGCCCCCGTTCCGGCTTGATAACGGCGGGGAGAAGTTGATATCTTAGGGGCGCCGTGTGAGAATCCGCCCCGGGCGGGGAGCCTCAGGGCCAACGTGAATCCTATGCGGAATGTGTCGCAAAAAGCGTACGACAGGATCGACAACGATATCTACTCCACCCGGAGCGGAAGCTGGTGGGATCCGGAGTCGGATTTCTACCAGATGAAGGTGGCCTTCAATCCCGTCCGGGTCGGCTACGCGAGGCGAATCCTCTTCGACGAGCTCAAGATCGACCCGCGCGGGAAATTGGCGCTCGAGGTCGGGAGCGGCGGCGGCTATCTATCGGAGGAGATCGCCGGCATGGGATTCGCCGTGACGGGCATCGACCCTTCCGGGAACTCACTGGAGGCCGCCGCCGGGCATGCCCGAGCGACCGGCTTGGAGATCATATACGCGGCGGGCACGGGCGAGGGCATCCCCTTCCGTGACCGCTCTTTCGACGCCGTTTTTTGTTGCGACGTTTTGGAGCACGTCCACGACCTGCCCAAGGTGATCTCCGAGATCTCGCGGGTCCTCAAACCGGGCGGCGTGTTCGTCTTCGACACGCTCAACCGCACCTGGCTAAGCAAGCTCCTGGCCATCAAGATTTCCCAGCAATGGAAACGGTGGGCCTTTATGCCGCCGGACCTTCATGTCTGGGAGATGTTCATCAAGCCCCGCGAACTGCGGGCTCTGCTCGAGCGCCATCAGCTCGAATGGAAAGAACACCGGGGGATCATGCCCAGCGCGTCCCCTTTCAAAACCCTCCGATTCCTGCGCAAGAGGGCCAAGGGGGAGTGGACCTACCGTGACCTCTCCGCGAGGGTCCGCATGGCCGAAAGCCGCTGCCCGGCAGTGATGTATATGGGCCACGCAGTCAAGAAAGCCGGATGACGGGCGCTATTTCTCCGGCGGAATTCCCCACCCGTAAGACCGCGAAAATTCTTTTCATGTGGTATCATATTTTTATCTCCGGAGAGGAGGCATGATGTGGACGATGTTTTGAAAACGGCCAAGAATTGCCGCCACTACGCCATGTGCAAGATCGATTTCCTGGGAAGCGGCGTTTGCGCGTCGGGGCAGGAAAAACACTACGTGAGCTATTTCCCCGAAGGGCGAATGGCCCTCTACGCCGCCCTGGCCGAGGGGCGGATACCCGTCACTGAAAAAGCCCTGGAGATCGCCGAGAGCTGCACCCTCTGCGACAAGTGCGATTACCAATGCTATTTTGTAACCGAGCTGAGGCCGTCCCGGGTCATGGAGGCGCTCAAAGACTATATCGCCGACGTGCTGAAAAGGGGAGGGGTGGTCGAAAAGGCCGTCGAGGACCCCGTGCTGCAGGAGATCCGGGGCATCGTCGGCGAGGAATGGGCGACGAACGACAAGGCCATCGCGGTCACGTATTCGCACGATCCGTTCCCGCTCTCGGGGCCCAAGATGCCGGCCTATGTCGTTCTGCCCGGAAGCCGGGAAGAGGTCGCCGCGCTCCTGCGCCTTCTCGGCGAGAGAAAAGTCCCTTGGGCGGTCCGCGGCAACGGGTCCCAGAACGCGGGGCTCGTCCTGAGCGAGGGCGCCGTCATCGACCTCCACCGGATGCAGGGCATCGTTTTTGACGAAAAGAACTGGGCGGTCCGCGTCGGGCCGGGCGTCTCGGCCTTCGACCTCCAGCGAGAAGCCGTCAAGCGGGGATTCCGGGTCAACGTCGCCGAACCCTCGGCCACGGTATGCGCTAACGTCATATGTTCCGGGATCTTCTCGACCTTCATGCCGGCCTACGGAACGGCGGCCGACAACTTCGTCGACGCCGAGATCGTGGACGCCGCCGGCTCGACCTACCTGCTCAGCGAAAAGGGCGCCCCGAACCTGTTCGCCTTCAAGCAAGCCGACCAGCCCATCCCGGGGATCTGCACGGCCATGAGCATAAGACTCCACCCCATGACGGACGACGAAACCGGACTCCTCGTGCCTTTTGATTCCCTGGAGAAAGCCATCGACTTTTCCAGGGAATGCGCCATTCGCCGCATCGGCCTGGCCATCGGCGTTCTCGCGGGCGAATACATCTCCGCGTTCCTGGCGCCCACCACGCGTGCGGCCAGGGAGGTGAAAGACGTTTTCGAAAACAAGCTCGGCATGCCCTATCTCGTCCTCGTGATCGGGGACAAGTACGCCGCTCAGAGCGTCGCCTCGATGGGGCACCCGGTCTTGGACCAGCGGCTATTCCGGGCGCTCGCCCTGGGCCTGCGGTCGCTCAAATCCGCAAAGTGGCTCGATCTTCTTTCGGAATTCTCGACAGGCGAGCCGTTTTCTTACCTCAAGGTCAAGGGCTTCGCCGACGTCGCCGAGGCGGCGCTGGCGCCCTCTCCGGCCGGGCACGTGGAGTCCGTGGACCCCGATCTGCGGCCGTTTTACGAGCGGGTGTACGCCCGGCCCGAGATGACGGACCTCGTCTGGCTGAATATGTTCAGGATCCTCAGCTCGAGGATGGGCCGCGAAAAACAGTTCTTCGTCAATATCATTTACATGCCCCTCGAATCCGCCCTGATCGGGGAAATCTGCGGGAAGTTCGGGACGATCGCCGGCCGCCACGGGCTGAAAAACGCCCTGGGGTTCATCACACCCATCGACGGCGGGAAGAGATGCCTCCTCGAGTACGATTACTTCTTCGATCAGACAGACAAGGACGAAATTTCGCGCATTCAGCAGGCGGCCATGGAGGCGGGCGGCCTGGTGATGGAATACGCGGCGCGGCTGGGCACCATCCGCTGGATCCGGCACGTGGTGTACCAGGGACTCAGCCGGAAAGAGAACCTTCTCTACACGTGAGTCCGTGGAGCTTCAGTTCCGTCCGAGGCCGATCCTCAATCCGAGCGACCATTCCGCCGTCGGCGCGGGCTGGTAGGAGTTGCCGTCCGGGTCGGGCTCGGTGAACCCGTAGTACAGGACGTTGAAGATGTTGCGGCCGGACAGCATGAGCACGAGGGGCGTCCCGTCGAACTCGAACTTGTAGGAGAGCCGGACGTGGACGAGCGCGTACGGGTCGGTCCGTCCGTAGCCGTTGCCGAGGATCCTGTTCGTCGAATCGATATACCAGGCGCTGACGTACTCCAGCGCGGCCCCGGCCGTCAGGGCGCTGGTGATGCGGTATTCGGCGTCCACGTAGAGCTGGTGCTGCGGGATGTTGGGGACCCAAGTTCCGGTCAGCGTTTCCCCGGTCAGCGTGTCGACGTTTTCGTACTTGAAATGGGAATACGTGTAGGCCAGCCGCAGGGCCAGGGGTTCGACGGGGAACCAGGCCACGGACGTCTCGACCCCGTAGCGGTTGGTCGAACCGACATTGCCGTAGAAGGTCTCGAGCGGGCGGGTGGCGATTCTGTATCGGCCGAAATCGTTTTCCGTATCCAGGTAAAAGAGCGCGACGTCATAGGCGAGAGAAGGCCCGAACGAGCCCCGGGCCCCGACCTCCTCGCCCATGGACGTCGACGCGACGAGTCGGGTGTTGAACCCGCCCAGCGCGAATGGGTTATTGACGAGTTCCTCGGTTCCCGGCGGAAGAAAGCCCGTGCCCCAGCTCGCGTAGAGGCCGAAATCGGCGAGCGGGTTCCACGTCACGCCGATCCTGCCCGTCGGTTTATTGTAGGCGACCGAACCAGACAGGTCGACCCCGCCGGCCTGGAGGTGGTCGGCAATCTTGTTGGTGACCCGGTCGTAGCGGACGATCCCCGACACACCCCACTCCGGCGTGAGGTCGAGGCGGTCGAGCAGGAAGACGCCCGTGCCCGTCTGGGTGAACCGCTGGTTGGCGAGCAGTCCCGGCCCTTCGACGGCGCCGCCCAGGTTGGGATGCTTGAATTCGTCGAAGCCCTGCCAGGCGAGGTCCACCCCTGCGCTCAAGTAGTTCCAGGTCCGGCCGAGAGCGGCCTTGTGGTTGACCTGGAAGGTGAAGCCGGGGGTGTCATAATCCCGGTGGATGACGGAGGAGGGGACGGACTCCGTGTACTTGGTATGACGATAATAGGCGGAGACGGCCAGGTCCAGGTTCGATCCCAATCCGATCGAGCTCGTCAGGCCGCCCGTCGCGCGCTGGGTTTTCTGGTATTCGTTGAACGTGTAGGAATCCGGGTTCGCCCTCCGGCGCAGGACCTCGGGGTTTGAGCTGAACCAGTTGAGGTTGAGGCCTTCGGGGTTCTGGTTGAAAAAATCCGTCCAGCCGACGATGGCCGTGACCTTGATGGTCGGGCTCAGGGTGAAAGCGAACTTGCCGCGGGCGTTGTCACCCTTGTAGGCCGACTGGTCGCGGTAGCCGTCGCCGGTGAGCATCGAACCCATGATGTTGTAGTTCAGGATGCCTGTCGTGCCGCCCATCTCGCCCAGGCCCTTCTTGAGGCCGTAGGCGCCTCGCACAAGGTCGCCGCCGCCCGTGACGGGGTCGGGGCCGCCGTCACGAGTGAGGATATTGATGATCCCTCCCGACGAGCTGCTGCCGTAAAAGGCCGCGGCGGGCCCGCGGAGGACTTCGATCCTGCGGACCGTGGCCCAGTCAACGTCGTAGAAGTCCGAGATATATCCGGACGGGTCATTGAGCGGAATGCCGTCGACGATGGTCCTGATACCGCGGGTGCCGCGCTCGGTCAGGATGCCTTCGCCCCGGATCGACAGGTGGACGCGCTCTCCGTCGGCCTGGTTATCGACCTTGACGCCGGGGACGAGCTTCATGACCTCGTCGATGCCGATCGTCCTCGGCATCGCCTGAAGAATGGGCGTTTCGACGACCGTCGTGGCCGCTGGGTTTTTCTTGAGCGGGATCTCGACGCGGGGCGCCGTGACGGTGATCTCGACTTTCTCTCCCGTCTGCGCCGCCTGCTCCTTTTCCTTGGATTGCTGTCCGGTTTTTTCCTCGGACGCCGTCTTCGCCGGGTCCTTGTCCTTGGGGGCGAGGGACAGGGCCAGAGACGGTCCGGCCAGGAGCATGAACGAAAAAGCGACGAGCAACAGGTTCCGGTGGGGTTTCGAGGGCATATAAAGCATAAAATTACTCCTTTATAAATATTAGACACGCGGAAAACCCCGATTCTTCCATGGATCCTGAACGCTCCCGCCGCGGACCTGAGACCGCTTGACATCTGTTCGGACCGTGGATACATTGGCGTCGTGGCTCCGAACATTTCTTCCGACGAAACATTGGCGCTCGGCGCCATCCCCACGGAAGGGGAGCGGCGAATCGTTCTGGCCGCGCAGCGGGGGGACGAGGAAGCGTTCCGGGAACTTTATCAAACATATCGCGATCCGATCTGGACCTTGATCAACTCGCTGGTCGGGGATCCCCTCCAGGCCCAGGACCTTCTTCAGAACGTCTTCTTCAAAGCGTTCCGGGGTCTCGGAGGCTTCCGGTTCCAGTCGGGATTGTTCACCTGGATCTACCGAATCGCTCACAACGAATGCCGGAATCACCTGCGGAAACGGAGTATTCCCCTCCTCCCGCTGGAGTCCGTCCTCGGGAGTCAGGCTGAAATCGACAGGACGCGGGTTTCCGACCGGTCGGAAGCGCGCAAGGCCGCGCTCCGGGCCGCGGTCATGGAGCTGCCCTTCAAGATGCGAGAGGTGATCGTCTTGAAGTACCTCGAAGGCCTGTCCTACAAGGAGATGAGCCGCATCCTCGGGTGTCCCCCGGGAACGGTGGCCTCGAGGCTGAACAGGGCCCTGACGGAACTGGAGGGACGCCTGCGGGCTTCCGGGGGACTCTTATGAAGATCGTGGAGGCGCTGGAGTTCAGAGCATGAAATGGCGATGTTTTCGGCTGCGCAGGGGATTCGTGTCCTACCTCGAAAGCGGCCTGCCTCCCCGCGAGGCGGAGCGTCTCGAAAAACACCTGCCCCATTGCCGGAGATGCAGTGTGTTGCTGGACAGGCTCCGCGCTGGACACGAGGCCGGGCGGCAGTTCGGCCGGATCGGCCCGGAGATCGGCCGGCGGCCGCCGGCGTTCGAGGAGCTCCGGGCGGTCATCGGCCCCGCTCGAGACGGGCAGGGTCTGCCGGTGCGGCCTGCCGGGGCTTTTCTGCGCGCTCTGACCACCCCGCTGGCGGTCCGCGTCCTCGTCCTGCTGGTGCTGGCGCAAACCGTCCTCCTCGTCGTGATCTACAGGAATACCCTTTGGCAGGCCGGCGGCCGGGCCGCCATCTCCTTGGTCAGCGGGCAAATCCAGGACTTCACCCCGCTCCGCATCACGGAGTTTGCCTCGAACACAAAATCTCCCGTCGTCACGGAAGGCATCGTGCGCGACGTTTATTTCGATAAAGAGGAAAAGACTCTCCACATCAAACTCGTGGATATCCGGCAGAAACCGGAGCCCTTTGTGATTTGTGAAGTCCGGAGTCCCGCCGGAATGGTCATCCCCCGGGAAGGCAGCCGCGTTCGCGTTTACGGGATGGCCCGCTACGATCCTCAGCCCGGCCGCGGCTGGAATGAAGTCAATCCCGTGATGACGATCGCCGTCCTGAAGCGCTGAATCCCCTTCGTGGGATTCCACGGACGCCATCAAGAGGCCGCCCTCGGCAGCCTCTTGATGACTGCGGGGGTTCTAGCCAACAGGACTCCCCGGATGTAAGTCCGTGGAGCTTCAGTCCAGCCCCCGCCCGTCGGAATGTCCCTAGCGGTCTACCGCGCCCTGAAGCGGCTGGTTTCCCGAACCCGCGTGCGCAGGCCGTCGATAACCGGCGGAATCGCATCGTGGGGCTCTCCCCGAATAACAAAAATCATGAGGGCCGCCTCGCCCGGGGCATCGACGCTCGAAGTGACCCCCACGCCTTGAACGCCTGGGCGGTTCATCCAATCGGCCGCGCGCGCCGCGTGTATGGCCGTGGCGCGGTCGGCTTCAGACTCCGGGATGGCATAGACGATCTGCGGCGGGGCCGCGGTTTCCTCGAGCGCCGCGCTCGAGGCCGCCGAGAGCGAACCGAGCTTTTCAGCCGGATCGACGGCGACGATGCGCGTGCGGACGCCGCCGATCTGGGCGGGGACCTTCGAGAGCGGCTGGCCCCGGGTCACGAAGACGAGGAGGGCAGCCTCGCCGGGGTTGTCGTAGCTTGGGCCTACGCCCACGGCCAGGACTTCGGGACGCGCCAGAAGCTCCGTCGCGCGGCTGTCGCGCGCTGCGGCCGCCGTTTGCAGGGCCTCCGCAGTCACGGCCGAATTCCCCAACAGCAGGCTCCGGGCCGCCACCGGCACCGGCTGGGGCAACGTGCAGGCCGCGACGGGATGCGGGCCCACGGCGGCGTTGCCCGCGAAGAGGGGCTTTTCTCCCGTGGTTTTGTCGGCAAGCTGGGCGAGAACGTCCGCAACGGGGTTCGCGACCGTATCCGAGTCCGAGCCGCCGTACAGCAGTCCCACGGGGTCGGCCGTGTCCTGGGTGACGATGAGCGATCCGGAATCCCCCTCGGCGCTAAAGCCCACACCCGGGATGTCCACTTGGTTCACGAAATTGACCGTAAACGTCGTGCCCGAGTTGCACCCCTTCTGGTATTGAACATTGATCGTAGCGTTGATGGCCAAGATCGGGGCGCAGGTCAGGCCGGTGGCGCTGCCGCTCTTGACGACGTTCCGTCCGACCGTGGGTGGAACCCCCGGCCCGGGGTTCGGCGTCCCGTCCGTCGGCTGATCCCCGTTGTTCACGGCGCCCAGCTGAAGGATGGTCCCCTCGGGATCGACGGCGCCCGGGTCGATCTCGGCGATGGCGGCATCGACATTCGGGACGGGGTCCGTCTCGAGATTGAAGAACTGGGAGAGATTCGCAGCCGTGAGCGTGCCGTTTATCGCGCAGTTGTTTTCGACGAGGCTGGGCTGGACAACCGGGTCTCCGAGGGAGGCGGCGTCGCTCCGGGCCTCGATATGGGTATTGCTTAGAATATAGAACTTGCCGCCGCGGGACACGAGCGACCCTAAGGTCCCGCCGCAGCAAAAGGTCTTGCCGCCCACTGTCGACGTGTCTTTTCCGTTTCCCCCCGACGTCCCGAGCGGGACCGGCGCATTGAAATGGGCCTGCTGGGGGGGCGCGATCAGAACGATGGCGGAATCGGCGGCCGCCGGATCCGCTTGGGAGACGGCCGTGACGACCACGTCCGTCGTCTGGCCGTCGTTGTTCGGCGCCGTGGAGACCGGGACGGAATGGGGGGCGCTGTAGAGCCCCAGGGACGAGATGGTCCCCGTCGTAGCGGAGCCCCCGGTGACGCCGTTGACCTGCCAGGTGACGGCGGTGTTCGCCGTCCCGGTGACGGTGGCCGTAAAGGCATACGATCCGTAGGTTGGAACCGTGACCGGCGCGCCGCTTCCCGTGATCGCCACGCTGACGCCGGAACGAGCCTGAATCGTGACCCTGGCCGTGCCGGACTTGGTCGGATCGGCGAAAGAAACGGCCGTCACCGATACCACGGACGGATTCGGAACCGTCACGGGCGCGATGTACACCGCGCCCTGAGAAATGAATCCGTGACTGAGGTCGCCTCCCGGAGTGCCGTTCACCCTCCAGCTGACCGTCTGGTCCGTCGTTCCCGAGATGGTGGCTGAGAATTGCTGAGTCGCGCCTGTCGAGAGGGTCGCGGTTTTTGGCGTGATGGTGACGGTCGAAGTGGGCGGGGGCGGAGGGTTGCCGCCGCCGCCTCCGGAGCCGCCGCAGGACCCGGCCAAGAGGATCAAAGCCAGACCGGACAAAATAATCAAGGCTCGGCGAGGCGCAAGGCCGGGGAAAGACGGCGATCTTCCGAGGCGGAGCCGACTGGCGAACACGCGGATCATGTCCTTTCCTGACCCCTAAATCATACCCCCTCTCCCGGAAAAAATGAAATTCCAGCCGCCATCCCGGGCAAGCGGCTCGACCCCGGGCCTGCAAAGTAGCGGGAAAAGGATCTAAGGAAGGATGGGGTCGGACGGCGGGCGGCTATTTTCCCAGGTCGGACTGCGAGTAGCAGTTCTTTCTGCAGTTGTCGCACCGGTAATAAAACCAGCCATGCTCAGGCCAATTCGACCATGTCGTCGGCCCTTGGCTCGACGCAACCCGGCTGACCGGCTTTTGGCACGACAGGCAATGCAGTCCAACGATCTCGAATAAACCGTGGGCGCATTTTTCACAGACGTCATGGGGCGATTCTTTTGCCGCGCGCTCTCCGGGCTTGAGATTCTTCCGGATACCGGTGGGTTTCAGGATCTGACAGCCCTTAAATCCCTGATGATACTTATGGCAAAACGTGAAAAGATCATTGACCAGTGTGGCTTCAGTTGTCATTTGTGGGATATCCCTCATAAAAGGATATACTTATAACGAGGTCTTGTCCATCTATTTGTCGAGCGCGGGTGGAAGCGGCCGGAGCCCTCGATCCGGAATCGCCGGTTGTTTCGCCCCTCCCAGGTGGCTTATAATCCGGAAAATAAGCGCTGAACTGGAGGTCCCATGAAACGCAAACCATCCCTGGCTTCTTCGGTTATCCTGCTGGTTATCCTCTCGTCGACGTTGTGGCTGTCGGCCCAAGGACGGCAGGCGGACTACGAGCGGGCCAACGGCCTGAGGGAGAAATTCCAGGCCCTGGCCCTCGACATCCCGGGCCGCGTCGTCTGGATCGAGAAGACCCACCGGTTCTGGTATCGCAAGAGCGTCAAGGACGGCTTCGAATTCGAAGTCGTGGACGCCGACAAGCTTGCCAAGCAACCGGCCTTCGATCACGAAAAGCTCGCGGCCGCCCTCAACACCGCGTCCGGAAAAGAATTCAAGGCCGCGAAGCTCCCCTTCATGATGATCCGCTTCACGGACGGCGAGAAGGCCGTCGAATTCGAGGCCGCCGATTTCCGGTGGGCGTGCGACCTCGCGACCTATGCCGTGACCAAGCTCGGCCCGGTCGAGCGCCGGCGCCCCCAGCCATTGGACGAGCCGCCCGAATCCAAGGAGCCGAAGGCCTCGCCCGACGGCAAGCGGGAAGCTTTCATCAAGAATTTCAACGTCTGGGTTCGCTCCAAGGACAAGGACAAGAAGGACGAAACGGCCCTGAGCCTGGACGGAAGCGAGGGCAACGCCTACGCCTTGAACTCGATCCGCTGGGCGCCCGATTCCCGGAGGCTGGCCGCTTACCGGGTCCGGCCCGGATACAAGCGGCTCGTCCAGTACGTTGAGTCCTCCCCTGAAGAGCAGCTCCAGCCAAAAGCCTCCACGATCGTCTACGCCAAGCCCGGCGACGCGCTCGACGTCGAGCAGCCCGTCTTTTTCGACGCCGAGGCGAAAACACGCGTCGACGTCGGCAACGGTCTTTTCCCCGACGCCTTCGAGCTATCGGACATGGCCTGGTGGAAGGACGGCCGCGGCCTGACCTTCGAGTACAACCAGCGCGGCCACCAGGTCTACCGGGTCATCGAGGTCGACCCCGCGTCAGGGAAGGCCCGGGCCGTCATCAGCGAGGAGCCAAAGACGTTCTTCTGCTACTCGGGCAAGAAATACCGCTTCGACGTCACGGACGGCAAGGAGATCATCTGGATGTCGGAGCGGGACGGCTGGAACCACCTCTACCTCTACGACGGCGCGACAGGCGCGGTCAAGAATCAAATCACCAAGGGCGCCTGGGTCGTGCGCGGCGTGGACAAGGTCGACGAGGACAAGCGACAGATATATTTCCGGGCGAGCGGCCTGATCCCCGGCGAGGATCCCTACTTCGTTTATCCCTACAGGATCAATTTCGACGGCACGGGCCTCACGCCTCTGACGGACGGAGGGGCCAATCACGCCGTCGTTTATTCCGCGGACACGAAATTTTTCGTGGACACCTTTTCACGAATGGACACGCCCCCGGTCTGTGTCCTCAGGCAGGCCTCCGACGGGAAGACCCTCATGCCGGTCGAAAAGGCCGAAATCGCCGGCCTCGTCAAAGCCGGCTGGCGGGCCCCGGAAGTGTTCACGGCCAAGGGCCGCGACGGCCGGACCGACATCTGGGGGATCATCGTCCGGCCCATGAATTTCGATAAGTCGAAAAAATACCCCGTCATCGAGAACATCTACGCCGGGCCCCAGGACTCCTTCGTCCCGAAATCGTTCATGCCATACAACGGGATGATGTCCCTGGCCGAGCTCGGGTTCATCGTCGTCCAGATCGACGGCATGGGAACGTCCAACCGGTCCAAGGCCTTCCACGACGTCTGCTGGAAGAACCTGGGCGACGCGGGTTTCCCCGACCGGATTCTCTGGCACAAGGCCGTGGCCGCGAGGTATCCTTATTACGACATCAGCCGGGTCGGCATCTACGGGACATCGGCCGGCGGACAGAGCGCCATGGGCGGGGTCCTCTTCCACCCGGAATTCTACAAGGCCTGCGTGGCCTCCTGCGGCTGCCACGACAACCGGATGGACAAGATCTGGTGGAATGAGCAGTGGATGGGCTGGCCTCTCGGGCCCGAGTACGCCGCCGCGTCCAACGTGGACAACGCCTGGCGGCTGAGGGGCAAGCTCCTCCTCTTCGTCGGCGAGCTCGACACGAACGTCGACCCGTCGTCCACGATGCAGGTCGTGAACGCCCTGATCAAGGCTAACAAGACTTTCGGCCTGCTGGTCCTTCCGGGCCAAAACCACACGAGCGGCGGGGATTACGGCGAGCGCGTGCGGCGCGATTTCTTCGTCCGCAATCTCCTCGGCGTCGAGCCGCCGGACTGGAACAAAATCGACGAGAAAAAGAAGGATGCCGTGATGCGCTAGGCGTGACAACTATTCACCGGGAGCGGCGACTAATTTTGCGAGGATGACCCCGAGGAGGTTCCGAACTCCGGAAAATTTCCTCCCCCCCCCCCCCCCCCACCACGGCCCCCCCCCCGTGCCTTATTAAAAAAAGTAGTGGGGGAGGGGGAGGCAAGAGGCAGAATACAATA
>Ga0187886_1000612_pt1 | contig 40561 bp, 40 predicted proteins | sample June2016WEW_20_1_FD_133001 | JGI IMG/M metagenome (GOLD analysis project Ga0187886, IMG submission 133001) | Peatland microbial communities from SPRUCE experiment site at the Marcell Experimental Forest, Minnesota, USA - June2016WEW_20_150 | ecosystem: Environmental > Terrestrial > Soil >...
ATTCTTGATGCTGCTCTTGAGGATATACACAAACCATTGAGGCATGATACCGTTCCAAAACTAGTACTGCCTGCAAGACGAAGTTCCGCTTCTCAGGAACGTAGTCTTGCGGAGAGCGAGGGAAACGTCCAGCCACTTTTTCAGACTCTTCGGATATCCGCGAAAACCGCTTCATCGAGTTCTGAATCAATGACTTCCGGGGATTCGTCTCAGACCCCCATTTCCCTGCTTTACGCTGCATTTCCCTTCAAAAAGGACGCGCACTGGACGCAGTGTCCAAGGAATTATGCTGTTGTGAAAGTAGCTCTACGCAAGCAAAAAGTCAAGCCTTCTTCTTTCGTTGCATCCGTCCGATTTCGCTTTTCGAAAGGGCATCATCGATTTGTTTCTTGGGAAAGCGAACTGCTGATCCGAGCTTGATGTGCGGAATCTTGTTCGCATAAGTCCAGTTGCGAATCGTTTTCTCTTCAACATTCAGGTACTCAGCTACATTCTTCGAGGTCATGTTCTCTGGGAATACTCGCTTTGGTTCCTCGATGGGAGCCGTCCCTGCCTTTTTTAAGGCTCTACGAACAAAGTACTGCCTCCAGTTCAAGTCCTCCGGGCTCGCTGAGATCTTTCGAAATGCCCCTTCAACATCTTCGCCGATCCTCAAGGTAATTGCCATCGTATTTCGCCGAGTGAAATTTGGAAATGCATATATTAGCCCCGACTCTCCGTAGAGAACATCAGCCACGATGTCGTCAGGTTCTATAATGAGTTCTTCGATCCAGTAGTCCGGGCGCAGGGCGAGAAAGAGCAACCCCTTCGGTCCAACGTCGGCTATGATTTTCCCCGCACCATTGCCATTGAACAATGGTATCTCAATGAAATCTAGTCCCAGAGGCTTCGCACCGTCCAAATGGACGAGCGGCCGCATTTTGCCATCCAGATACGGATAGTCGATCTGTTTGTCGTATTCAAATGTCTCAAGAGCGTGCGATTGCACCAAATCTCTGTACAGGACGATCTTGTTGACTTTGATTGGCATTTTCTCTTCCGTCTCTTGGTTGAACAATCAGTCGCAGTGTCACTAAATTACTACCACATGGTCCTAGGGCTTGCCGCATCGCACCCGTTCATGTATTCGCCGGTGTCAATGCTGGTAGTTTGCCTGATATTGCTCACTTGGACACTCCATAATGGGTGGCGTCATTCGAAAATGAAGACTTCCGTCAATGCTTGTGTCCTCACCAGCCTAATCTACACGAATAACGACACGTATTCAACCAAAATGCCGCATTTGAAGGTTTGATCTCTCGTGCGCTAGCAAGATTGCTTCCCTTGCCGGCTTAAGCATCTGCCCTAGGATATGAGACACAAACGTCGAGTCAAGGACACGTAAGGTTTGTGAAAACAGATGAGCGGCAGGAGCTGAGGAAGCTCACCGCCGCCCAGAAGGAGAGAATATTGAAGGCCGTGAATAGGGTGTTGAGGGAGGAACTTGAGAGAATGTGACCGTCAGAGTAGAGAGCTCTCGGATTGAGCTCCCACACACAGCCGGTCGCAAATTGGGTTTTCACGAAACTGACGACAGTACGCGTCTTGCTTGATTATGTATTGATCCATGGCATCCTCTCTTTCAGAGACGCTCGGAAGATGCAACAGAGAATGTAACTGCTCACACAGATTCAACCCCTGATCTTGAAGCCCAGTACGAAATGCATTCACCGTATCCATCATGTATCCGCCAAACCGAGATGTATTTACCTCGTTCAGCATCGTCAGCATCAACATGATTTCCTTCGGATCACAGTGGACTCCGAGCAACAGATCACCAGGAATGCATAGACCATCAAGTGCAGCACGGACCTGATCGTCTGGCCACGACTGGAATATGTTCGTATCCGCCACATCAGAGTTTGGCTCGCACGACAATATCACGTAGTTCTTCATTCTTTTCTCCCTTTTGAATACCCTCCGAGCGTATCCCGGAGGGCTCTTAATCTGTATCATGCCACATGGCTTCAGAGCGTTTCTCCGTCGCCACACCTTATAGATCCTACAACGCTACGCGGTTCCTCAGTCCGCCGATGTGTCTGTTACGTGACACCTGATGATTCAGCGACCCTACAATCAGGGTCGCCGTTTCACCAGACTGTACCTCTTTACGAGTGTACCTCTTCTGCAACCTCTTTCGAATCGCCACCAGCTACCGCAACGATGTCTCTGTCCTTGTAAATCTCCCAAATGTTACGGTACACCGCACTCTTCACCGCCCCGAACCGACCTATCTCCTGCAATAACCTTGGCTCTTTCTCCTGCACCAACGTGGTCAAGGCAGAATCAAATTTCGCCCTGTCAGAGCAGAGGAGGATAGCTTCGACAGTCTCCGAACATCCATCACCTATAGCGGCATTCCACGTTTGTTCGTGGATTCCTCGACGAATCTGTTCCGTGAACGAAGGTACACGGGACATCAACCGTCTCATAGCTCTGTGATCAGCGAGCCTCCGACCAGCTATCTTGTTGTTGTTGTGCAATGCACTACGAAGAGATCGTGCATACACCCGGTACTGATCCCGTGCTTGCTCCAGCTCGAACTCGAGCTCGAGAATTGACCGTCGCACATCCCGGCGCTCTGCCAGGGTGAGCTTCAGGATTTTGCTGTCCAACTTCGACTGCAGGACCTCAAGATCTCGCTCACGGGTCTCGATGCGGCTTTCTGCACCCTGCATCTTGCGACGCAAGGCTACAACACGAGCAGAAGGGATGAGACGGATTGTGTTCTGTACGTCTGTATTGTTGTCAGATTGTCCACCGTTAGTCGGTGATCCGGAAGTGTTCGTTGAATTTGTCATTTGAGTTACCCTTTGTGATTGAGATGTGCCGGGCGAATCAGCTGACACCCAGCTATTGGTTTTGGTTGATTGCTGATTGTGTTGCGAAACAGAACAGGTTGTCAAAGAACGATGAATCTCTAACGATTGAAGCATTGCCGTAGCAGCGACACCGTCATTAGGCGTTGTGTTGCGATAAAGAACAGTATGTCAAAGAACACTGACGGTCGCACTGCGAGATGCCTGGCGATTGTATCATTTGTTGCTGGTTGTGTATGAAGTAGATCCCTACCATTAATCCGCTCTTCGTTTACACTTTGAGTGAGTGCTTTAGACATTGGGACACCTTTGTAGAGCTAGACAGCTTTAAACGATTCGATATGGGTTTTCGTATCTCCACCATTGACGGGTGGGGTCGTGACATCGTTTGTTCGAGTCGTTGTATATCTTCTTCTGGAAGCTGGAGCTGATCATTTGCTCCCAGGCATTGGTTAAATTTGGTCGCTGGCCATTCTCCGGGTATTGTTAGTCCAAGAGCGATCCTCCAGCACTTCCACTGCTGCTTCATCGACTGGTATGTGACATGCTTCATGCTGTCAACGGGCAGAAATCGATCTGCAGGCACTTTTGAACAATCGTCTGACGGGATATAACGCTTTTGCCACGTTTGAATTGTTCTGTGCCATTCATCTTGCAGCTTTTCATTCTCCGCAATCAAATCTTCGGTAAAACGGGATTCAGCTTCGAAGTCTTTCAGGAATATGACTTTGCCGGCAGCATCTCGAAATGCGACAACATCTTGGAGGTCTGTGAAAGCCATTCGTATCGAGGTTTCATTTGACGTGTTGACCTCTATACCCTCCTCCGATACCTGGAGAGACATCACCGGGACTGTGACGTGTTGGTCCGTCTTCTGGAACCGGGTGTAGACCGGAAGCTGGATCGAGCTAGATGTGAGAATCTGGTTAAGGCTGATGGCCTTCGACTGGCAACTCGTGGTCTGTTTCATATGGGCCTCGCTGTTTGAGTGTGAAAGATGGGCCGCCTATTTGCGGCTACCCTCCTCTTACAGGGGGCGTGCCGATATGCAAAATGGTCAGAACAGCCAAAAAACGAGGTTATTGGGATGGGGGTACAAAAAGAAATCGAACTACTTCGAAATCGCTCGAACTAGTTCGACTTGGTGGAGATAGGTTGAATCTGGGAAACTACAACTACTAGGAGAATTTCTTCCTGGCGGATTCGTACTGAAGCAGTTTATGCAGGATAGTGGACTCTTCACCGCGGGTACCATCGAGCCCTGTAATCTTACTCGCATCCGTACGGCTCATCTTCAGGTCATCCAAATAGGATTTGGCAACAATTGGGGCAATTACATCATCAAGGATCTTTCCCATAGATGGCTCCCAGTTCCTTATTAGGGATCGTATTGTTTCCTGAAAATTCTCCAGGACTACCTGCTGGGTGTAACTACCGTCCCGTGGGGGGCTTTGCTTTATCATCTCAACAGAGACCAACATCGTTCTTTGATAACGGCAATCATCATGTAGCCCCTTCACATAGTTGATCAATTGTCTCAGATTGCCGGGCCATTTATATTGCTTGAGCTCTTCGATCGCCTCTGCAGAGATTTCAATGTCACAAAGGGTAGAGTGATTCAATCCAGATATGACCTTCTTTACCAGCGGCTCAACGTCAGCTATTCTCTCTCGCAAAGGGGAAATCACGAATTCTCGCTCCGAGATGCGTTCATAGAAATCATGGGCAAACTCCTTATCCTGAATCATCCGCTGGAGGTCCTGGTTGGTGCCAAACATGAGCCGGACATCCGACTGTCGCTCTTCTGGGTCTCCGAAACGACTGTATGTTCCCTTTTCGATAAATGTCAACAGAGACTGTTGCACCTTGATCTCTGCATAACCTATCTCATCTAGAAACAGCGTTCCTTTCTCCGAAGCTGCGATCAATCCAACTCCATCTTCCGTTGCACCAGAAAACGATCCCTTCTTCCATCCAAAAAGTGTCTGATACATTTGGTCATGGCGCAGCCTTGCACAATTCTCGGATTTGAATGGTCGTTTAGATCGTGATCCTTTCTTATGTATAAGTTCTGCTAGATACGATTTACCAACGCCCGTCTCTCCCAAGATTAGTACTCTACTCGATTCATCACAAACTCGACTGACCTTCTCGAGCATCTCCACATACTTTTCGTCTTTTGTGCAGCATTCATCGACAAATTCGCGATGGCGTTCCTGAAGTTGCTGGTGTGACCGGTATTCGCCCTTATCCATCGATGTCCATCGGTACAGAGCTTTGTCGTAGCCCGTTTGGGATTTTGGGTTTACGAAATTGAAATGGATATGAGGAATCTTTTTTGCCTCGTTCTCCCAAATAAAGCTAACAACAGACTCGGCAACCTTGTCCGCAATCGTTTGAGCAAGCTGAGTCTTCTGGGGTTCTTGCATACGCCCCAGCACGCCATACCCCAACGGGAAGGATCCGACTTTTCCAAGCTTTCTAGCCGTCGCATCTGCTAATACCTTCTTCAACCCGTCCGAAAGAGCTGCAATGTCCAGATTCATATCACCGTGATAGCAGAAGATGTGATAACTCATCGGTGCGGAAAGTGATTTGTGCTGAATCGTTATGAAATCACCCAGCGCATAAGTTTTCGACTTGTCAATCATTTCGTTGAGTGTCCCGTCACCAATCCGATCAAGAAACTCCTGGGAGGCACTTCTTTCTGCGAAAGAAAAGAACTTGTCGATGTGAATGGTGTTGATCATCGCATCACAGTCGAACAGAAAGAGGTTTTTTGCCATCGTCGTGATTGCATGCCTATTGCTGACGAGGTATGTTTCTTCAGCTAGGAATTTTTCCCTCCGGACAAAGTCTAAGACGACATTATCTGTGTTGCCATCTAGTGAATTGGCGGATATCCGCAATCCCAAGAGTTGTGCGTACAAGTCCTCCTTCTCCACGGAGCCAAGATCTTTTGAGTTTGGCAACGCTTTGTCGATAAGATCGATGGCTTTGCCGTACGCGCCAGTAGCTATCAACTGTTTGACTTTTTCGATAATGGGGTTCATTTGGTCAGTCTCTTCTGAATGCGGGTGAATTTAATGAGCGCTGCTTGGTCAATTCCTTTGTCGAGCTTTTCGCTATGTGACACGTTAGGCCCTAGCACGTTCACAATCTGAGGAAGTTCTTTGGCTGTTTCGCGTTTGTATTGAATGACCTTGAAGTAAACGTATCTCCGAAGTAGAGTAGCCCGACTTTTTCGGGGGCCAATTAGATCGCGGAATTTGGCCTGGTCAACGCGAAGGGCAAGTTGGGTGCGGAGAAGCTCCAGTACTGCCAGGTAGTCGGCGTAAATGTCTTGATTGTTCAGTCTCTTAGATCTATGAATGAATTCTCCAATTCTCTTTCTAATGTGCGGCTGGTCGAAGATTTGAAAGCCAAAGGTAACAGAGGTATCTTTAGACCCCAGGTAACCATGATTCCTCTTGAGGAGTCTTGGAAACTCGGATCGGAGAGCATTGAAAAGTGATTGGGAAATTGATTTTCGCTTAGCTACACCAAAGATGGAGACTTCTTCACCTGCGGGAATAAAGCAGAACTCTATGAGACCGGATCCTTGCTTTTGTCGCCATTCGCCAAGAAATTGATCCAACAAGGATGTGTAGTGATCTACGAGGTTTTCCCCTTTCGCACGACCATTGAGCGCGACGAACCGGCCAAGATTATCGATGTCGCCGGTCACCCCAAAGAGAATCGATCTGGGATCAGCCGCGAAGGCTGTAAATACATTGGTAACGGAGGGATTCCAGAGTGGTCTATGATTTGTCAATTTGCATCCACGTGATTGGCTTCCTTGATTAGGTCCGGACTCAGCTACGAAGAGACTAAACTCACCTACCTGGATTACTTACGCTTTGACTTTCTACTGCTTTGCCCCCGCTCCCATTTATCCTTCGCTTTTGCATCCGCCTTGGTCTGCCACTGCATGTTGGAGGGATCATCCCTTCCCCCATTCGCCAGTGGAACGATGTGGTCGATCACGTAACCAGGACGTCCGTGCGAATAGCCAGTCTGTTTCATAAATTGCCGTTTTGCAAATTCACTTCGTTTGACCTTGCCGTGTGAGTCTCGCTGGACTCCCGTAACGTAGGATTTGCGATGAGTGGTTGACGACTTGATGCTTGGCGCTGACTTCTTCTGATGCGACGAAGATGAGCGATAATGATTCGACGAGGATCTTGAATGAGATTGGTAGGTTCGACTATGAGTCGCAACTGGCCGTTTGCCCCCTTTGGATCTCTGTGCGTCAATTGTGGCTGGGGCAAATAGCAAGCATACCAGCGCTATGACAAACGCAGATATCAGTTTGCGGTTCATCGCTACGCCACCCTGGTTGCAATCACGGGATACCACCTATTGCGTTTCGCACCGAAGCCAGAATCTCGCTCAAATCAGAAGGTTTGAGAATAAAGTTGAACGCACCCATGCGTTTTGCCTCAACAACCGTTTCCCTGCTCGCATTGCCGGAATAGAAAATAACAGGAGTATCCGCTTTATCTGGATCCGCTTTAAGTGCCTTAAGGAACTGGAGTCCGTCCATGAAGGGTGAGTTGATGTCAGTGATGATAACATCTGCATGGTGTACTTTGAGCCACGACAGTCCGATAGTCTTAGACTCCATTCCGTAGACCTTAAACCCTGCCTTCTCCAGCCCTTTAATCAGAAGAAGCACAAAGTTTTTCTCGTCATCCAGAACCAAAACCACTTTGGGGTTCATCACGGAACGTGCTCTCTAATTGCTAATTTGTTGCCTTTTTCAGTACCAATTGATCTACGCTGCCCTGGTAACGTTGATCGGACACCTCGGCCCTACGCTCAGCTCACCATCCATAAGCTTCGTCTCTGAACTCATCAGCCCAACCGTCCGATTCAGCGGATCCCCTAACCAGCCCAAAACCATCCTGCCGTTGATCTCTGCATCCGAATGCGTCCTGAAGAGGAATGCTTCGTCCACATTCGCCGACCACCTGATGGAATTGCGGTCCCAAAACTCAAAGTGGGTCAGGTATTCGTTGGTGTCGGTGCGGTGTAGGATGGTGTATGTAGACTGGATTTGATTCATACTCTTGAAATCAGCTTGTCGACTCGAATGAATCGGCAGTCGGCTTTGTCGCCTCGCCAACAAGAAACAGAGTGCAATCATATTCTTTTCGTTTTCGCTTGCTCCTCAGCATTCAACCGTGCTGTTTCCTCTGCCGCCGTAATGCGAATGAGGTCATCAGACTCACTATAACCAGCGCCACAGCGCACGAAGTGTTTCAGCATGAGCGGGTCATCTTCCGCTTCTTTCGCCTCTTGGTCACAGAGCTCAAGAATGTCTTGATCCGTCCTGCACTTGGCAAGTGGTTTCTTCGGTTTTGCCGGCGCACCTGGTAGCGGGGCAGTGAGCGCCCTATGTTCCGCGACGGTCCGTTTGCCCACCTCCTCCTGATATCTGTCCTCGTAATTTAGCCACTGAGACGGACATTCCATTCTAAGTTCTTCGCTTGACATGTTCGGATGTCTGTCACGCCAAAGTCGGTAGGCAAAATACTCCACACCTTCTTTTGCACGCTGATCTGCCCACAATGCCTCATGTTCCTCCTCACTGTAATTATGCATAATGGTTCACCTCCAGCGGGGAGATGCTTTGTAATTGCTCCCCTATATGGGTAAGTCAATTCCACAGATTAGTCAGATTGCGGAAAAGGTAATTCAGACTGTGAGTCACTCTTTCGCCGGACAGTTCCGTGCTGCTCGAAGAAATCGACAATCGGTTTCTCGACATGCTCGGGAGGTGTCCGCTCGGTCGCAACACTCAACTCATTGTTCTCCTTTCAGTATTCGCTGCAGTAATGTTCCCTTCTTGCACTTGTCCAAGACATCCTGAGAGACACGACTACCCAGTTCCATCATTCTCTTGAAGTCCGCCAACGCTTTCTTCTTCTGGCCAAGATACAAGTATAAATGACCCCGCCTCTCGTAGACACCCACCCTTTTCGGGTTCAAGTCAATTGCTTTGTCGTAGTCGGCAATGGCTCCCTGATAGTCTCCAAGGTCGCGCTTTGCGTGCCCTCGGTTAAAGTAGGCTTCTGAATAATCTGGTTTCAGCATGATTGCTTTGCTGTGGTCAGCAATTGCTCCCTGATAGTCGCCAAGCTGAGCGCGTGCAATCCCCCGGTTGTAGGCTTCTACAAAGTTCGGGTTGAGGTCGACTACCCTCTCATAGTCTGCAATAGCTCCCCCATAGTCGTCAAGGCTTTCCTTCGCCTTTCCTCGGTTATAGTAGGCTTCTGCATAATCCGGCTTCAAGTCGATTGCTTTACTGTAGTCGGCAATGGCTCCCTCAGAATCTTTAAGGCCGTACTTTGAGGTTGCACTTCTGAACCAATCCGCCGCGTTATTCATTGTTCTTTCTTCGGTACTTGCTAGCTCTGTTGGTGCCTGTTCGCATTTATCCAAAACCTCTTGAGGGATGCGCTGACCCAACTCTTTGGCTCTCATGAAGTCCGCCAGTGCTTTGTCCTTCTGGCCAAGAAACAAGTACGCGTTCGCTCTGTTATTGTAGTCCCCTGCATCATCTGCCCTCAGCTCGATTGCCTTGGTAAAGTCAGCTATGGCTCCCGGATAATCTCCGAGGACACCCTTTGCCACGCCCCTGTTGTTGTAGATTTCTGCAAGTTTCGGTTTCAGCTCGATTGCCTTAGTGTAGTCGGCAACAGCTCCTCGATAGTCTTCTAGTCGCTTCTTTGCGTTCCCTCTGTTGTAGTAGGCATCTGAATCGTCGGGCTTCAATCCGATTGCCATGGTGTAATCAGCGACGGCTCCCTGATAGTCTCCAAGTTGAGACTTGGCGCTCCCTCTGCTGTAGTACGCACCTGCATAATTCGGGTTGAGACTAATCGCCTTCGTGTAGTCATCGATGGCTCCCTGATAGTCTTTGAGGTCAGACTTTGGCCGCCCCCTTAGGCTATAGGTCAAGGCATCATCCGGATGCAGACTGATTGCCGTCGTGAAGTCGGCAATAGCCCCTTGACAATCTTCAAGGAGCGTCTTTGCTACCCCCCTAAGGCTATAGACATTTGCATCATCCCCATTCAAGCCGATTGCCTTGGTGTAGTCGGCAATGGCTCCCTGATAGTCTCCAAGGCTATCCTTTGCAACACCCCTATTACTGTAAGCCTTCGCAAAATTCGGGCGCAGTTCAATTGCTCTGGTGTAGTCCTCAACGGCTCCCTTATAGTCTCCGAGTTCATCCTTTGCGCGTCCCCTGTCAAAGTGAGAAATTGCATCGTTCGGCCTCAGACCGAGAGCCACGGTGAGGTCCGCAATGGCTCCCTCATAGTCTTCGTTTTCGAGTTTCACAAACGCACGGTCAAGCCAATCCTCTGCGCTATTCATTGTTCTCCCTTCGGCGATTGCCACGGCGATACACGCTTACTTGCACATATCCAAAATGTTTTGAGGGACGGGCAGACCAAGCTCTATCGCTCTAAGAAAATCCGCCAAGGCCCTATCCTTTTGCTTAAGATACAAGTATGAGTGTCCCCTGTTTCTGTAAGGGACCGCATAACCCGGTACCAGTTCGATTGCCTTGGTGTAGTCCGCAATGGCTCCCTGGTGGTTTCCAATGTAATCCTTTGCAGAGCCCCTGCTGTTCAGGGCGTTTGCAAAGCAGGGCCCCAGACCGACTGCCTTGGTGTAGGCGTCCGGGTCTCCCGCTGACAACTCGAATCCCCTCCCGAGGTCTTCAAAGTCATTCGCTGCAAGTCCCCTCAGAAAGTAGGTTTTTGCCACATTCGGTTCCAGCTCAATGGACCGAGTATAGTCGGCTAAAGCTCCCTGATAGTCTGCATGGATTTCCTTTACAAGTCCCCTGTATCTGTAGGCGTATGCAATGACTTTCGGTAAATGCTCAATTTCAATTGCCTTGGCAAGGTCGGCAATGGCTCCTGGAGAGTCTGCCAAGTTTTCCTTTGCAAGTCCCCTATAGAGATAGGCTGATGCCGCAGAATCCGGTTTCAGCTCAATCGCCTTTGTGAAGTCCTCAATGGCTTCCTGGTAGTCATCGAACAAGAACTTATTCATTCCGCTCCAGGTCCAATCGGATTCGCTTTTTCTTTTGCACGCGGTAATGTGCAGACAAGCGACCAGTAAGACAAGAACAATCACTTGCTTTTTCATTCGGCCATCCTTCGAGCTTTGGGATTGCCCGTAACACTTGGCAGGATAACGGTGGGTGGGAACTACTTACAATCTTGCACAATGAAGCGACAATGTCAATGCGTGCTTCATCAGGTCATGCCTTTCAGATTTCTCCAATCGAAGCCAGTTGCTCCCGCCACTTGTGCATCTGCAATCCTACTAACCTGCCTTGAAACTTCTTGAACTTGTCGATATCCTGCAAAAGATTTTCTTCGCCGAGAGCACCTCCTTGTTCGAGAGATAGAATGTCCCGGACGAGCTCGCGCAACAGTAGGACGGTGTCAGAATCTTCAATTTCTTTGCTCAACAACTCTAATTTCTTGAGTAGGTCCGGATTTTCACGAGGCCATACATTCGACTTGAGCTCAGTCCCAAAATACTCAGGTCCAATTTTCACTATGGTTTCCGCCAACTCGTAAGCCCGCCGAATATCAAGGAGCTTCCTCTCACGCTGCGCCCTCTTATCCCTTGCCTCCTCAATCCTAGCCAACGCCGCACTAACCGTAGCCAGTGCTTTGGTATGTTTTGCGAGAAAGTAGGTCACTAAAACGAGTGCAATCGTGGCTACGGCTTGAACCGCCACTGAGATTGTCATCATCGGTTCTGGCATATGACAGTGCTTTCATTATTGGCTACTTTGAGTTCAACGCCCTTGAGTGCAAGCCATCCATATGACCTGGGCAACGAGCGACCCTGCTGTTCCTACTATGAAGCCAGTGACGACACTCACCCAGAAAATCCTCAGCTCATATCGATACCTATCAAGCCTGGCGACAATTGCCCGATGCATGTTGTGGCGCGCCGCTGCTTTGGCATTTGCGACGAGGTCATTAGATCGCCCTCTCTCTGAAGTAGACAGTACAGCGCTACTTTTTCCGCGGTTACTCAGCCTAGTATCACGAGTCTGAAGGTATCGTTCACCAAAAATCCGGAAATACTCTTCGAGTCTTTCGTTTACCCTTTCGTTCTCCTTTTTCGTTAGCGGCTTGAAGACACCTATCAGGGACGCCTCAAACACCTTCGGCAGCTCAACCGCAAGATATTCGAGCTCGCCATCAAAAGCACGAAAGAACAATCCTTCCTTATCAGGCAATACGCGGGCACCGATTTTAGCTGCAATGCTTGAGTTTTCTTTAGCCAAGCGAGTGGATGCGCTGCTGAATACATCCCCACAGATTTCAACAGCAGTACCCAGAAGAGCTTCGAACCTCTTTCCCCTTCCATCCACCATAGTTCTAATGTTTGTCATTCCAAAGTCCTTTAGGCAGGATGATACGATTTTGTTCTCAATCGGGGACGCTGTAGTATGCGATAGAATCGAAATCGTTTTTCTTGTATAGCTGACAGTTCTACGCCACTCTGGTGACATTCACCGAATACCATTCCCCTACTACCATTGAGCGACCCTGCAACTTGGCATTCGCACACATCAAACTAACATTTCGATTGAGAGAGTCCTTTAGCCACTCCAGAACCATTCTGCCGTTTATTTCCGCATCCGAATGCGTCCTGAAGAGGAATGCTTCGTCCACATTCGCCGACCACCTGATGGAATTGCGGTCCCAAAACTCGAAATGAGTCAGGTATTCGTTCGTGTCGGTGCGGTGGAGGATGGTGTATGTAGATGGAATGTGATTCATTCTTGCGCAAATTTCTTTATCGCATCGAAGTGCTTTACAATCGCTTTCGTCAATGCCACGTGGTATCGGGATTTGGCTTGTCGACAGTTGGGATGCGCAAAACAGGTTTGCTCTGGTATTCGCCGATGACGGGCTGCGCCTCTTGTTGTTGTTCTTCTTCCATTGTTCACCCTTCGTATTCGATGAGCGCACTGATTGTTCGTGGAATGGGTATCTCGTGCATATTGTGCTCGCCGTTTCATCCCACAGCAGTTGGTTTGCTGAATCGCTTATGACCAGTCCCGCCAAGCAATGTCGCCAGCCGCCTCACGGCTGCATTTCATTCATTTGCTTTCTCCAGCCCTTTTCATTGCCTCGACTTGCTCCAGGGTGTGCGCTGGAGGATTGTCCGAGAGTGATTCGACAAGATCATCCGTCACAATATCGCGACGGTGTTGCAGAGCATTCCGTGCCGCTTCGTTAACCACATGCTCCAGTTCAGCATATGTAAAGCACTCACTGTATTCGGCAAGTCGATGCCAATCGATCTCTGCTTGGGGACGACCACTCATGAAAAGCTTGAGTGCCTCAACCCGTGCCTCATAATCAGGTGGTGCTACGAAGATCCTTTTGTCCATCCTTCCCGGCCTGAGGATCGCAGGATCAATTTTACCGATGAGGTTTGTAGCAGCCAACACGAGGATACTCTTTTGGGAACATTCATTCAATTGCGACAAAAACTCATTCACTTCCGCTCGATAATGGTAGCTTACATCGCCTTCACTTCTGTTCGGCACAAATGCATCGATCTCGTCGAAGAACATAAGAGAGGGCGCTTTTGCTACTGCCTCCTCAAACAACTTTCCGATCATTTGCTGCGTACCGTGAACATAAATACTTGCAAGGTCTGATGCCTTTACTTCGATGTAGTGGTAACCAAGGCCTTGAGCTGCCTTCCGTGCAAACATTGTCTTGCCGCAACCCGGTGGGCCATAGAGCAATACTCCATTCGGTATGGGAACACGATATTGGGCATAGAGCTGTGGAAAATGCAGCGGTAATATAACATCGCGCTCAAACATGGATTTGAGTTCCCTCATCCCCGCTATGCCTTGCCAATAGTTGATATCGACGCCCCGTGGCTGATGTTCGTCAGGCCGTTTCTTGTCCCCTGCGGCGTGAAGATCGAGCTCAGCTTTCAATTGTTGCTTTAAGGCCTGTGCTGTAACGTTATTTGGGTACAGTTCGCATTCAAGACAAATCCATGCGAGTGCCTCGCTCAATCTACCCCACTCGCGCAACAAATCTATCTTCAATAGCCATGCGACGTGCCTCTCTTCAAGAATACTCTCATCACCACGAAACAATGGCATCACATCGTTTATGAGTCGATTCAAGAGACGAAGAGCATCAGCCTTCTTACGGCGGGTCAGGAGGCGAGAGAGCTTATTTCGCCATCGCGGGTCCCAATGCTCGCTTGAAAGAAGTGTGTTCACGATTATATTCTCTACTTTCCGGTATAATAATCAGTCATCATCCATTTAGGCCAGCAGATAGAAATCTTTCAGATCGGTAACTACTTTATCGGCCACCCACCGTGCTCATCGATCACCTTGTCGATCTCGGCCATGATGCGTATGGTTTCGTTGAGTGCGACAACGATGCGCTGGTAGTGCTCGATGTCATCTTTCGTGAGTGTGCGACCTTTGCGGTCCTTTAGCCACTTCTCGCACACCTGATAGCCTCCGATGTGAAACCCCCAAACGTTTTTCGGAACACCCGTGAATCCGCTCGTTTGCGCTTTGTCGATCCAAACGATGTTGTTGGAGTAGGTGACCTTATCCAGTTCCAACTCTTTGCCAACAAACTTGGTGATGTGCTTATCCAGCTTTGTCGACTCCATGAGATGGAGAGCGACCAGATCGCTTCCATGCTTGGCTAAGACATCGAACAATTCATTGTTCGAAGTCAGCGGGACACGAGGGAAATCACCCCTTAGAAAATCGGCGTACCTATTTCGATAACTGGCAGAGTGGAACACCCCATAAAAATAGTGAAGTAGGTCTCTCGGAGTGATTGCGCACTTTTTCTTGACTAAACAGAGTTCCAGACGCAGTTTGTCTTGCAGTCTTTTCTTAAACGAACTCGAAATGTTCGGAAGCGGTTCATCGTTCTCCCCTCTATCCAATTGATCTTCTTTGAATATAAAAAGGGGAGCCAAACTCATAGTACCGCGGTTACTGTAGAATGCCCTATTATCGACTGGATACCTCGAGACCCCGAAATGACTGTAGTCTTGTTGAACGGCCACTTGCCGCATGAAGACGAGGCCAATGTTATCGCGCCCGACAAGATTCTTCATCACCTCAAGTCTCGGTAGTTCGACTAAATAAGGGCTGTAGAATATGTCGCGCTGGTCGAAAGGTCTATAGTCGATCTTGGTAAACCAGGATCTCCATTTCTCGTCATTCCGCAGCCTCTTTCGACAAGTTTTTAGATCCCAACCATATGTATCTGGCAAGCCGTATTTTTCTCGAATTGTCGAGTCTGAAACCTTTTCACCCCTCAGCTCTTTGATACGCTTCTCAAGTGGCTCATAATCGAAATCTATGCAGTAATCATCTCGGTGAGTTTTTACTCCAGTCGAATTGAGTGGCATGATATCAACGATGGAATCATAGCCATAGAACTCTTCACGTATACTCGAACTTTGGACTGCGAACAAGAAGAATGGACTTGCAGGATCACACAGAGAACCGTCGATGCCTGTGACAGATCTCGTTGAAAGAAAATCATATTTCCTTTCTCTTGTTCCAAGAAGATCCATGCGCTTCACCTCGCACTTAGACTTCGTCAGTTTAGAACACAACACGGTTATTGCAACACCCTGAGTAATGTCGAACACATTCTCGTCTGTTTCACCGTCTTGTCCAAGCTCTTTTCTTGCAGTGTTGCCGTGGAGGTCGAGCACACTGATCTTGGCATTATCCTGAACCAGCGACCACCTCATTCCCCTTAGAGTTGGATTCTCAAGGAAGGAGTTATTTGAGATCATGCCAACGAGTCGAGGATGGTTTTCACCGACATATATCTGGGACAAACGGATGAATTTGACATAGTCGTCATTTAGATTCTTCTCCAGTTGTAGCGCGCCCTTTTCCTTGATACGATCTTGTCCTATAAACTTATACTTCTCAACAAGGCCCCTGGCGTATTCTGTCAAATTGTAGGATCGCCCAGAATATGGTGGGTTCCCGATCACAACAGTGAACCTCTTTCCCCTTTTGACATCGTTGACGGACTTTGCTTCATGTGCAAGGGGCAAGAACAAATCCGCTAACTGCTCATCAGCTTCGAGCGAGGGTGGTTCTAGGCTGTTTGTAAGATAAATATTGAACCTTCCTTTGCCTTCTCCATGATAGAACAGCTCACCCAGCTCTCGGCTTACTTCAGTCAGCTTTAGAGTGAGCTTAATGTCGGCGATCACGTAAGGGGCCATCATCAGTTCGTAGCCGTACAGGCGGGGAAGAAGGTGTTTGCCTACGTATTCATCCCAAAGTCTTGCTATTTCTTTCTGAGTGCGGCCCCCCTTCTCCCACTTGCCGATCATTGTTTTTGCAACAACGTCAATTACTTCCACGAGGAATGTCCCGGTGCCAACTGCTGGGTCGAGAACCTGAACGAACGGCTCGTCGGTTGACACTCCTTTTGGCAGCTTGATCTCCTGGTTGCTCCTAGCCATCTGACCCCACGTTACCGTTGAGGCAAGTCCATCCTCCAGTCCGAACTCGGTTTGAAGTAGCTCGTGAACGCTCCGCACTATGTATGACACCACCGGCCGAGGCGTATAGAACACGCCACGCTGTATCTTCTTCACCCTATCATACTCATTCAGGAAATCTTCATAAAAGTGAATCACCGGATCTTCCCGCTGGGTCTTGTTTCCAAAGTCTCGCAGAACCGCTTCGATATTCGTGTTCGGGCTGTTCAACACGTCAACAACATCAAGGATACCGACTTCGTCAAAATCGATCTTTCCTTTCTTGCCCCCAAATGTCAAAAATGTTCCCAGTGTCTCCTTGAGGAATGGATTACTCACCAGTTGCGCCAGGTTCTCTGTTACAACTCCCATGGGCCTTGAAACGCGAGCAGCCAACAGACCATAAGTGATGGTCTGCGCATACATGTCAGCAAAATCATCTTCGGTAAGCTCGTGTATCAAAGTTTCTTTGAAAGCAGCATGGAGTTGACGAAACGGACCTTTTTCCGACTCGACTTTGAGAACAGCGTTGACCCGCTTTCGTATTCTCGTCGCAAGCTCAGCGAGTTTAACGGCAAGCTCTTTCGATGTTGATATCACCTCGCGATGTTGAAGCGTAAATGCCTCTGCCCACTGACTGCGCCACGTTCGTATGTCGATAGCATTGCCCGGCCACTTCAATTTTGATTTCAAAGTACGGTCGGCATCGTCGAGGTGAAGAATTGTGTCCTGGTCATCCCATCCCAGCACACGTAATGCCGGCAATTCACTTGATTCGGGGCTTTCGGAAAAGTGTGCAAATGTGATTGATCGTTCTTTGTCTTCCCCATACGAAGAAATGAAGAGAAGATCATGGAGATTCCATGCAGGAAGCTGCGACTTGTTTGCACTTGCCCGTTTCTTGATCACGAGTTTCTGCAGAATGCGCCGGAGAACGACGACCGGCAATCGCTTCGGCTCAAAGCTGAGGAAAAAGACTCCCCAGGGTTGGTTGGTTGCCAATGGACGCAGTTGTCTTATGTCTTTGATTTTCACAGCCGATTTTGGGTCAAGCCCCAACTCTTCGGGCTGATATTCGAAGGTAAGCTGATCGAAGTCGTCGCTGTCGATGGGCCAGTCCAATTCATCACGAAGGTATTTGATAAGCTGGGGGAAGGTCTTAATGAGGGCTAGCCGCTCGACATCACTGTGTGGCATGATTGTTCTCCGGTTAAGAAATCTCCATCCAAGCTTTAAGAATAGGTTTTACACCTATTGGCGCCTGCACTCTGCGCAGATATGAATTCTTAATGTATTTTTCAACTTGGGCACGGATGTCTGAAAGCTTTTTCTTTTCTAAAGCACAATGGCGGGGTGTTTCGGGCAGGCTCTTAATAAAGCCTAATATCTCGGTTGGCTCTTCAACTATTTTTTCCGTAGCAAGATCGAACAAATACCATTTGCTTTGCCCTGTTTCTTCCTTCCATAATAAGGCATCCTTCGCTCCATGCTCTTCCGCGGCGGCACTTGGAGCCGGCAACACATAACAGAAGAATAGCGCTTGCGTCCCGGCTTGTGAATGCTCTTTTCCGCTGAACACCTTGCCTGGCAATGCGGTAAGTTTTGAAGGCAACTCGGGATCAGCCTGAATCAATCGCTGATATTCTAAGTGCATTTCTTCATAATCGGAGGTGGCGCCTTCGTAATCATGTGCAAAATCCTTCAGGGCTTCGTAATCATCTTCCGGTTTCAAAAGCTTTTTCCCTTCGATACCGAATGTCTTTGAAATGCGAAGCGTCTTGTGAGAGACTTTTTTATAGAGTTTCAGCAATTCATCTACTTCATCTGGGGGTAGGAAATTCCAATATGCGGCAGTCCCACGAATATCCTTTTCGTCCGGATGATCGGTGAGAAGTCTCTTTTCGATCTCGGGATTCATTCGCCTGTCAACACGTCCGATACGCTGCATAAGACGGACAGGATTCCAGTGGAGGTCGTAATTTATCAGCCGTGTTGCATCCTGCAGATTCAAGCCTTCAGAGAGCACGTCAGTCGATATGAGGATTCGTGTCTCATCCAGCCCCTGCGTCGCGAGATCAGCGCTTGAAGACTCATTGTAGTATGGAGCGAACTGGCGGATGATATCCCCGCGGTCTCTGCCTGAAGCACTGTCAACTTCATCGACATTTTTCAGTCCGGTGTTCTCAAGCTCTTTCTTGAGGTAGCGCGCGGTTGCCATGTATTCCGTGAAGATAAGAACCTTATGCTTCTTGAGAACCGGATCGGATTTCAAAAGCTGAATCAATGCCTTCAGTTTGTCATCGTGCGAAGGTTTGAACTTTTTCAACTCGCCGAGAAACTCGGCAATTTGGTCAAGATCGAGAAACGTTTCTGAAAGAATCTCGTCGATCTTGAATTCATTGCGTGAGATCTCTTCAATGTCATTCAACATTTCATCGCTCACGATATCCTCGTCAGCATCTTCTTCTGGTTCTCCACCGTATAGCTCCACTCGGTGTCCCTGCACATACTTCAGGATATCCGAATTCTGATCCTTCCAGCGTTGCAGCCTTCGCTTCTCTCCATCGGACTGGCTGTGTTTTTGCGCCCAGGTAAGAAGCCGCAATAACAATGTCTCACAGGAGAGCTCAAACGCTCTAGCTGAACTTTCAAAGCGTTTCAAAAATAGTATGCGGATAAGGCGCACGACCTGCTTCTGACGGTTTTCCTCAAATCGATCTATTTTCTTCTTTGGATCTTTTGGATAGGCCAATGGATAGTAGACAGCAAGCGAGAAGAGCGGACGTTCTTTCGAAAATGCCTGCTCGATTGTATCTAGAAGCTTTCCGTACGTTTTCTTGACTGAGTAGTTTGCAACAATTGGATCAGCGCGTTGGGGGAAGATTGCCGTGTTACCTTTGGACTGGCTTTGGCTGGCCTTGACATAGGCACGGCTCCGTTGAACAACAAGTGCCCGGAAAAGTGAGTCACTGAAAAGCACCTTGCCTGCTTCTGCCTGGTTCGTTTCAAAAGGAAGTTCTTCTTCAGTCCGTCCTCCCAGGTATTCTTCGAGCGCGTTCTCCATTTTTCTAAAATGACCGGGGATCGAATGAATTCCAAGGGGCGCGCCTGCGAAATAATCGGGTTTACGTTGGGAGAATAGCTCGATCATGTGCTGCAAATCGAGTAATCCATTGTTAATCGGTGTTGCGGTCAGCATGAAGAGATCCTTGCCTCGAGCGATGTCGTAGAGTTTCCAATATCGGCTTTTGCCAATGGACCCGGGATTTCTGAAATGATGAGCTTCATCAATAACAATGGCGTCTGCTTGCTCGGCCATTCGCTTCATTTCGACTTCATACTCACCACAGCGCATTAGATCGGTGTGATTGAAAATTCGTAGGTTTGTGAATCCACCGCCAAGATTCGGCAAGTATCTTCGGAGGGCCGCTTCCCAAACAGGTATTCGACCTGCTTTTGGAACTAGCAGCATAACTCGCTTGCGTTCGAATGCAACGAGTCGTTCGATAACCATTAAGCCAATAAATGTCTTGCCAAGCCCGACACCGTCACACAGAAAACCGCCGGAATATTTCGAGGCGATTTTCATCAGTGCCTGGTAGCCCTCTTTCTGGTACTGATCGAGTATCGGATAGACGTTGGACCCTCCATTTGCTGCACCTGCTAACTCCCATTCACCTACGGTCATTTCGTGTCCGCGAAAAAACTCATGAAGAGCCTTCGCATATATCTCAAACGGCGAGTATTCTCTTGTATGCCGCTCTATCACTTTGAGGAGTTCAGGAGTGATGTCTTCCGCTTGGTCCCAATGCCGTTGATACCAGTCTTGAAGGATCTGGACTTCCCGTTGAACTTGCACATTCAACTCAACGTTTCGCTCTAATCCTGGAGTTGTAAAGTTGCTCGAACCAACTAGCGCAGATGAACCGATGACGGCATGTTTTGCATGGGTGATGTATGCTTTTGCGTGGAACTTATCTTTGGAGTAGACGCGGCATTCAATCTTTCCCGACTTTAACCCATCTACTATGGCGGGCACACCTTGAAGAAAGTCGTTTGATTCCTTTTCTTTTTCGATACTTCTGTCTAGTGTGCTTTTTACACTTTGAATTCCATCTAGTAGTGCCTGTTTCGTTCGCTTGGATACTTCATCGCCCATCAAAATCCTAAGCTTTTCCAGCTTCTGCCAATACCCATCCAGTGCGAGTAACGCACCAATTTCAAAATAACCTGTTGCGATGTCGAACGAGCGGGCAATTTCAGTCCACTCTTGAAGGTAGTTTCTCACTTTCCAATCGTCGTCAGAATTATCGACGATGAAGAGTTCGTTGGCTTGTTTTCTTGTTGATTCGCTCATATTGCGAAGCCACTTATTGAATGATGATTAGTGATGGCGAGAAAAACCAAATGGCATTTACCGCTTACGTGAGGATTGCCTATGTCGTTTCGTTGCCAAACATGGCTGGCAATCGACCAAAAGCATTGTCACATACAAAAAATCCGCAGAAAGCACCTATTCGTCGCTCCCGCGGATCCTCCCCAACAGAAATGTAGCTCTTTTCATCAGTCTTATCAATGAATCGAAGGATATGCTTGCCGTATTCAACTCGTGCGAGCGTCGGTTTGCCGTTTATTATGAGTTCGTTGTGCTGCGTTCAGCGAATTTTGAGCCTTACCAACCTTCAAACGCGTCCAAGGGTGCTTTTAACATGACGAATGAACTCTCGCTTGCAACTGCCTGTACGCCCATTGTTCCCAATATGCGGATCGAGGTAGAAGTATCCGCTCCCAACCAGCCAGAAGAGCTTATCAGCGTTATAGGGAGTGACGCCGGAATTGTTTGCAACGCGAACAACTGCTTTCAATAGGTGGTAGTCGTTCGCACTTTCCGGACACAGCTCTAGTGCGACAAAGATCTCCCGAATGTGGACGTCGGGTTTGCCAAAGTTAACGTATCCAATTTCTTTGAGAAAGTCACAAGCAAGCGCGTACCCATAGCCACTTATCTCCTGAGAAAGCAACAGCGGAAGTGCCGCTCGCGAGCGATAATCCTTTTCAAAGACATCAAGCCAATTGTAGAAGTCACCCACCGAGGCGAACTGATCCAGAAAGGTAGCCGCTGACAGAATGGTTTGACAGTACTTTGGCCAGATGCTCCTGTTCGTACGCAACATCTTTCCCCTAGGCTTGACCTCTGCCTTGATCTGATCGAAGACGGACTCCCAGGTAGTGTATCGTTTGAGAACTCCAACCGGATCAAAGTCGCACAGGGTGGGTCCCAGTTTGATCACCCCGCCAATGGCTCCACCTACGACTCCAGCCTTCATGTTTGCATTCTGAGCCGATTCAAGCATTCGTAAATAGATCTCGGCGATTGAAGTCCCCTGCGTTCTAGGAGTGGTGGGTTGAAAGTACTTTGCCAATATGGTCTCATCAACATCTGGGATGTTTCTTCCAAGGATGAATTCTTTGGCCAAGGAGTATATCTTCTTGTCACGCTCCTGTTGAATCATATTGACTCCAGTTATGGACGCATGGGACGCAGCACGGTGCCGCTTTACGTTTAGGCAAACCGCCGTTACGAGCAATGGAACGAACTCTATTGTCCTAGGCTATCTTGATCTCTTCTTGCGCTTTGAGTGTGCGAAGGCCGGTTTGCCGTTTGGTTGCCGCAGCGGCAGCCGACAGTCATAGATAGTTAGCGTCAAGAAACCGGCGCAAGTAATCATACTCACGAGCGTGCAGGATATCCAGCTTGTTGAGTGTCGCAAGTGATACCATATCCCTGTACTTCTTCATGCGATGAAGCATCGGGGCCAAGAAGAGATGATAGTACCGGACAAATTGGCGAAGGTCGGCGACTGCAACAATAAGCTTGTAGCCAGATTTATTGCTGCTGATCAACACACCAGCATCACGAAGAGGCCCAATGATGCTCCTGCCGAACTGCTTTGAACTGACATTCAAAAGCGGATTTGAGCTGAAATACCGGAGAAACGTGCCGGTACTGATGTACTTCTCAGGATTGCCGTACTGAGCGTGGTACAGTAGTACCTTGACTGCTGCAACTTGTTCAGGGCTAAAATCGGTTGCTCTATCAGCGTTGTAGGTGATGAACTGATTCGCTTTTCGGACGCTTAGCTTGAGAACCTGAGCATCCAATGGATCAAGAGGTGGCTCATTTACAGGCTCCGTGTAGCGACTTCGCCTCGCAGGCCACTCATAAATTGGAAGAAGTTGACCACTCCTGAACAAGAGATCCAAGATGTGCTCGCGGTTGGGACTCAAAACAGAAGTGTCAAAGCATCGTGCCAAGCTGCCTGCTAAGAAGTCCGCAAGTTGTACCGGCCTCGAGAGATGACTCGCAACAAATTGAAATTGAGATTCTTGGAACAGATCGTTCGCCTGTATATGCCGGTTTACGTACGTCTCAAAGCCCACCATGAATGCCCTGTCGCCGACCTCATCAGCAACAAGTCGAACAGCCCCAAGTGATTGCGTCAGGTTTGCGTACGCAGTCTTGTTGAGGAACTTGTAGAACGACTTCTTGCGATGCAGTCCTTTGCCAAACATGACCGTTTTGTCAAATATCATACAATAGATGTGGAAAGGATTCCCGAGAATCTCTCCTAGGATCTGGATTCTTCGACCATCGTCGCTGGCGACTTTGCTCGATTTGATTTCCGATCCTCCGAAGTACGAGTTGGCGATACTGTCACCAAGTGATTGTAAGCTAGGAGTATCTTCTTCCTTTGCCACGACGCCACAAACGATGAAATGAGAAGAGACACCCGGCTTCGAGAAATCGAATCCGTTGTTGCCAAACTCGTCTAAATGGCATGTGGTCATATTGGGTAATCCTCCGGAGGCTGCCGTTGCGCCTAAGCTTCAGGCAAGCCGCCGTTGCTGCCGCGTGCGTGTCTGCTCATTCGAACTACTTGCCGATGATCGCTTTATCATTATCGAAGAGCCAAGAAATAAAACGGAAGAACCTCGTGCCATGCATTCCCTTGCCTAGATTCTCGACACCGCGCACGACTACGTACAGTCCGCCGAAAATCTGCAGTAGCACCGAGGCAGAAGACTGCGACTGCGAAAGCGAAAACGCTAGCACCCTTAGTGCAAACCAAACACCGAAAAAGATCTCGGTGAATCCGTAGGCTTGGCGATAGTAAGATCTTAGTAGATAGAGCAGCAGGCCAGTGGCAGAAATGGCGGCGAGGCTCCAAGCAAATCCAAGCGATTTCAGGAAAGGGTACAAAAATGCACTTGCCTCGTGAATCATGAATACGAGTGACCCAGCCATTGCTAGGTTCAACAGAAACCAGGTCATCTGGCTTCTGGCAGCCTGATCAACGAGCGTCTCGACCGCCGCTATGGCATGGGCTCCTTTGGAGAGAATAGCCCGGATTTTGGAGGGCTTGATTGTTTCAATTCCCATCGATTCGGCGAACGCAGCGACAGATTTGTCCCCCGTTACTAATGCAAAATCGGCTTGAGGATTTGACTTCCTGTAAGCAACGACATCTGAGACAAAATCCAAGACGCTTCCAGGCGCGAATTGTGAGAGATTGATTCCATGTGGTGCTTGAGAAAATGCCTGGCCCGCGGGCAGAATGCTGAATTGTACGGTGCCATCCGCCTGCGCTCTTTCTACAGCAGGCAAAAAAGAAATTCCAGAACCCGTCACAGGGAAATCACGCACTTGGTTTAATACGGAACCGGTGACGATTAGTCTGTTTTCCGGAGATGCCAAGCTGAGGATCCCCGGATCTTTGAAAAGTGACTGTGAATCGATAATGATATTCTTCAAGTTGAACCTCCTTCTGAGAACATCAGCGGTAGCAATGGTGGCTAACGTTCAGGCACAACGCTGTCGCGAGCCGGCGGCTTGCCTTTGTGAGGCGCCGCGCAGCCGCATTCAGGAAGACTCGGAAGAAGTAAGGCTGTCTCCAAAGTTGTCATACAGTATTGATTCCAAGTGTGCATTGCAATGATCCAAGAACGTGAGCACGAAAGCTTTTGACATCTGTAGATGCTCTTCCATGGTTGACAATGTCTTATCAGCTGCAATGATGTCGAGAATGGCTTGCTTGTTCTTCGACCGTCCTATGAAACCGCTGGCATGCGCAAGGCAGTTCCTAAGAACACGAGCAGTCTCAATAGCCTTGCAGTGTTCGTCGTTCTCTGGAATCTTGAGTGCTACGATTTGTGAGAGGAATACTCTGGATCGCCGGATGCCAGTATGCTTCAGATCTTCGGGACCGATAGGAGTTAGTTCCGCATTGTGGTAGCATTCGGATAATGCGGCCAGGCCATTTTCGAGTAGTGCGTATGAAGCAAGGAACACGGAACACCACAGTGTATTTGGATATAGGATCTTCAAGTCATTGAATCGTTGGCGTGCAAATAGCGCAGCGAGTAAGGTCTTGTGTTTTCCATCCAGAAGTGACGGCGGGTGTTCCATATTCTCTGTTCGAGCCTGGTTGAGCAACATTTCATCAACAGTCTCAACGAGTGACTTCAGTTGAGCCAAGTCGTGAAGTGCCTCTGCCAAGATTGTCACAGCCTCCTGCTTAATCATTCGATGATGACCTCAGTGCTTGAATGTTGGTGGACATTGATGCGGCTGCGTTGCGCTTAACGTTTAGGCAACAATGCGTTTCGAGCTGCCAGTATCGAACTGATCAACCATAGCTCTGGCGGCGAGCAATGGAGCGAGCACTTTACACTTAGCTAATCCTTGATTCAACGTCGCCTTTCCAGCATGCGAGCGCCGGTTTGCCTTTTGTTATGTGCCGTTTGCACCTTTAGGTCATTGTGCTGAGAAAATTGATAGAATTCGAGGCAGTTGCTCCAAGAGCCTAACAGCGACGATGCTTCCGGCCGCACCCTCGAGGATGTTGCGAACGGAAGTGAGGCATTCGCGAATGATGGCAGACTTGGGTTTGCGAGACTTTGCCTGGACCTCAATCGTCTGAATATCGGTCGCGAGTTGAGCTTTGTCGTCGCCAGTTAGTTTGAGGCTATCCAAGGAATCTCGCAAATCTCGCACGAATGCGTTCAATTGAGTGGTGTCGAAGTTGTGAACCACCATGTTCTGAGTGGAGGCGGAGGTCTCATGCTGGATCTGCGAGTGGATCATTTGCCCGATGTTGTACGTGACTGATGGCGCGATGCGTTTCTCATTGTCAGAGAAAACCATTTCCTCCCCCAGAATACCTTGCTCTTCTAACTTGAGCGCCCACTCGAGAATAAGATTCCGCACAGCATCCAGTATCCCCATGAGTTCAGATCGATTGATGACCATGACCGGATACATGCCGTCCAACATACGAACGAGAATTGCTTCAAGATCTTTGGGAATTGATAAAGTCATGATGCCCTTGCTGTCGCGATTAGCAGTGAGGTCTTCTAACTCGGCAATAGGTGTGCCAATGGCTTTGCGTGAGAAGGTCTTCGCCATCTCTGGCGGCTGGATAACAGGTATCAAACCCAGAGCTGGATTCTGTGCTTTCAGCTCAGTTGTCAGGTATCTGTAGTCCGGATACTTGCCGCCGTCCTCATAGCCGTTCAGTTCTTGGTCGCACCAAGTCCTAAAATCTTCGATGGAAAGCTTCCTGGCAACGACAAGGGCCTTGCGCAAGAGCGAAGAGACTGGGATGCTGACTTGCAGCGCATCATGCTGAAGTTCCCGGACAAGTGATGACATTGAAACCTCCGAAATTCTGAAAGGTGCAAATTGCGCTTAACGATTTCAGGCAAACCGCCGTTGCGAGCACTTTACTTTTGCCGATCTTGAACTTCCATCGCCTATCGAGCGTGCGAGCACCGGTTTGCGTTTGATGGGCGCAGGCAAAGTTCTTCCAGCTGCTTTTTGCGGCACAAAGACCCTGCAACTCTAGAAGGCCTAAGTCATTGCTTAGACGCCTCGAATTAGGTCGATTATTTCCTTCGCAATTTCGTCAATAGTATGAGTCGCGGTGCTGCGAGCCACTTTGTCTGCCAGTGACGGACTATAGTTGATCAGCTCCTGCTTCGTAATCTCATGCCAGATTGGAAGAAGTACCTGGTCGCCGGATATCGTGCGCGTAACAAGACCATCGAGCTCATAGTTTGTCCAACCCTTGGTGAAAAACGAGCGAGACAAAACCACCACGCCGAAGCGGCTGTGGGCAAGGCCATTGTCTATCTTACGACGAAGGCTGTCGCCGATGCGTAACTCGAATTCGTCGTACCACACCTTTAGCCCGCCGTCGCTGAGAGCGTGTGCAAGTGGTCGGACAACTGCGTCTTTGTCCTCGCTAGCGTGGGAAATGAACACATCATAGTCGCGGGGAACAGAGCCTCCATCCACACTCGGGGGAACGTCTCGCTGGACCAGAGAAGGAACTCTCGCTAATGGAACTTCCCGAAGCTCAGGTAGTGGACCAGGAAGTATGCGTGCGGAAGATCGAACTGAGCCACTCAACCCCTGCATGTCAACGGTCACGTACCAATGGCCCGAACTCGGAATCTGGAGATGAACTGGCGACTGCTTCGCGAGACCGCCATAGTATCGGTGATCGCGGCCACTTTTGTATGAGCTTAGATTGGAACTGTCCATTAGGCGCACGTTGGCTGCGCTACCGGAGAGTAGTATCTCTACGATTTCCCCACCCTTCCTGTAACCTAGATCATGTACAATGAATTGCATGCCGTGTCTCTTTCTTCGTTAGGCTTCATCGTTGCGCGCACGATTGCCAGTAAATTGCGCTGACCGGTTGTTCCTGAACAGAGGTGCCGCAAAACACATTTTGAATTGAATCTTCGCTTGCGCATAACTAGAGTGATACGGCATTGCGTTCTTCTCGCCTATATGGATTCATACTCGCCGCCCCGGTGTTTATCAACCTTTCAGCTGAACCAACCGGATATACGAGTGCAATGAATGATCTACGTGGGTACATTCGCAGTACGGTGCGGGGGATGGCGTTAATGTAGCCGAATTGGGGGCCGTATTCAACCCAAATGCCACGCTTGCAGGCACGCACGACCGTCCGGAGCGGGATTGCACGGGACTTCCGGCCTCAATCCTCCTGTTTGTTACCCGAACATCGGCTCTTCTCGACAGGATGCACTCGGAATCATTCTCGCTTGAAGGTCAACTCCTCGATTCATAAGGGCTTAACACGTATACACTTTTGTCATACATTCCTCACTCTTCTGTCATCTTTTTTGACACATCAGCGACACTTCGCTCACGCCTCGGCATCCCTTTCTGATGCTTTCTGATGCTTTCGTCATCCATCGGCCATAGATTCTGATACTTTTTTCCCAAAAAATAATCTGGGAAACATTTCATTCGGGTCTGATGGTACTATCGCGCCATATGCATCCGTTCCAAAAAAATAAAAAAAATGCTAGGATTCACACCCCCACCCCCTGACAGGTACTGCCTCTGTAGAAATCCGCGGTCCTCCTGATTCGATCGAGATCGGCGGCTATATCGAGAGGCTCAGCCGGGTGATGGCACCAGGTATCGGGTACCTCGGATGGGATCCCATTGGGTCCCATAAATGGGTCCTCCGATTATGGTATAAGATGGTGTGACCGCGTTACATCACTCACCAAAAGGAGAAACCACATGGCAAACAACACCGCTTTGTATTCGACCATGGTCCGATCTGGCCGAACAACATACTTCGTGGATTTGAAAGAGGCGAAGAACGGGAACAAATATCTCTCCATAACGGAATCGAAAATCGACGGCGATCAGAAACAGAAGATGACGATCCGTGTTTTCGGCGATACCGTTGAGGAGTTCCGCAAGGCAGTGAACGACGCAGCTGCTGCAATCACGCAGTAGCCAGCTCACACAAGAAAGGAAACAACAATGGCACACAATCTTTATGTCGGAAAATCCGGGCAAGCTAGCATGTTCTATTTTGGGGAAACTCCCTGGCATCGCTTGGGCCGCAAGCTTAATGAACCGGCGACCGCTGCTCAAGCGATCGAAGCTGCGGGACTCGATTACAACGTGGTCAAGCGTCCTCTCTTCACAAAGATCAGCCGACAGAGTGTTTTGGTTCCTGATCACTTCGCTACCGTTAGATTGGACACGGGTACAGTCCTGGGAGTTGTTGGTTCACGTTATGAACCGGTACAGAATCGCGACGCATTCAGTTTCTTTGATCCGCTGGTTGATCGTGATGAAGCGATTTACCACACCGGGGGAGTTCTGGGCAAGGGCGAGAAGATTTGGCTGTTGGCGAAGCTCCCTGGGTACATTCGGGTCGGGAAATCGAACGATCTGATCGAGAAGTACCTGCTGCTATACAATTCACACGACGGTAGCTCACACATTCGTGTGAAGCTCACGCCTGTTCGTTGTGTATGCAGTAATACGCTCTCAGTTGCACTTGCCGGCACAGAGCAAGAAGTTCGCATCAAGCACACCGCTACTGCTCCTGCCAAACTGGAGGAGGCTCACAAGCTGTTGGGGCTGACGAATCATCTCTATCAGCAGCTGGATTTCGTGTTCAATCGAATGGCACTGCGTAAAGTGACGGACCGCGAGTTGATCCAGTACGTGAGAGCGCTCATTCCAGATAATCCGGAAGCAGAGAGCAACACTCGGACTGAGAACCTTCGCAAGAAGATCCTTGATATCCACGCAACACAGCGGGATGCGACCATGCACCGCGGAACGATGTTCGGAGCATACAACGCCGTGACTGAGCTGGTGGATCACGTCAGCACAACCGAGGATCCCAGCAAGCGGTTGAAAAGCATGTGGTTCGGTTCGGGTGAGAAGCTCAAGCAACGGGCTTTCTCTCTCGCAGAAGACTACCTCAAGAACTAACCCACCCTTTTCCATTCAATTCGAAACGCTTCAGCATTCAGCTTGGACAGTGACAAGCTCGGCCTTGCATTGTCTCTTGGGTGTTGGGGCGTTTCCAGTTTATGAAAGGACGACAATGATACGACTTGAATGCACGACTGGGGGCCACAACAAGTTTTATGAGTTTCACCCCTTGCAGAACAATGGTCGGTACACGGTGAAGGCTCTTTATGGAGCAATCGGCCAGGCTCCCAAGGTCTCGATCATCTACGATGGCGAGAACAAGACCGAAGCCAACGAGGAGTTCCAGAAGAAGCTGAATGAGAAAAAGAAGAAGGGCTATGTCCTCGTGGGCAGTGACGGCGAAGCGACACAGACAGCAGGACAAAAAAAAAGACTGATGTTCCCGTAATCTGGCCGATGAATGCTCAAGGGATCAAGAACCAGGATCATTTCAATTGGCTCATCTGCAACGAAAACTATGCTGCACAGGAGAAATTGGATGGCATGAGGTCGATCATTTTCATCACGAAGGCCGGGCTTAGAATATTCTCTCGAAGTGCAGGAGTTGATGACCCATCTAGACCATTGGAGAAAACGTCTGCACTGCCTCATCTTGCGTCGCTGCGATTTCCACATCTTGTAAACACCATACTTGATGCCGAGATACTAGCACCTGGTGTTGATGCAGCCCATCTGTCTGGCGCTATCCACAGCAACGGAGTGGGCAAGACAAATGGGCTCGTGAAGATATTCGTCTTCGATGTTCTGAGATATCGGGGTGAGGATCAGTCATACAAGACGCTGCAACAGAGAATCGAAGTGTTGGATATTCTAAATGGTGCACTGCAATCGCCCTACATCATCTTCCTTCCGTGGGCTTTCACGGCCAAGGAGAAACGCGACCTATACGAAACCGTGCTGAGCCGAGGTGGAGAAGGCATTATGCTGAAGCGATTGAATGCGTTCTACATTCAAGGCGGCAGGCCGGCTAACAACTGGCTCAAAGCAAAGAAGTCCACATCCTTCGATTGCGTTGTGATGGGCTTCACGAAGGGAAAGGGCAAGTATAATACCTGCATCGGTGCTTTGGTGTTCGGCCAATACGTTGATGGAACGCTCACGGAACTTGGCCAAGCATCCGGTATGTCAGACGCAGAGCGGAACAAAATGTCAGCGCATCCTGACGAATTCATCGGGAAGGTTGTCACGATCAAGGGGATGGAGCGCCATAAGTCTGGGGCAATTCGTCATCCTCAGTATGGTGGTATGCGTTACGACAAAGACAGGCATCAATGTAGATGGTATCCAAACGAACAATAACCTTGAAGCCGCCAAAGACACACTCATAACCTTAAGCCGTGGGGGTGATGATCGGCGGCGGCTTCATTCTATATCAAAGGAGATGAAAATGAAGATCAATTGGAAACGTATCTGGCGAGCACTCCGCATCATTTTCGCAACTCTCGCCAGTGGACTTAAGACATGGAGGGTCCCGTGAAACATCTCAAATTCGTGTATGCGATTCTATGTAGCGTTGTCACTGCTCTCGAATCCATCATCGCATGGAGGAGGCACAAATGACCACGTTCATGGATGAGCTGTTGGCTGAGGTCGAACAGAAAGAGCAAAAGGTCAAGATCGATTTGGACCGGCTCAAGGCAGATCAGTTGTTGATGGCAGTAGCCAAGCTGGAGTCTCAGATGGACGATGTGAACAAGTTGGCAGACGATGAAATCAAGCTCATCGAGCAATATCGGATATCGGAGATTGAGCGATTGGACAAAAAGCGGTCATGGCTTCTCTTCAATGTTGAGAGCTTCTGGCGCGTGCAATCCGAACAGACCGGTGAAAAGACCCTTCGATTGCCACACGGAACGCTCGCACTTCGCAAAGGGCGAGACAAGATCGAAATCGACAATATGGCCATCTTTCTCAAGATTGCAGACCGCAACGGATTCCTGCGAACCACGCCAGAGAAGCAAGAACCGGATCTTACGGCAATCGCAGCTCACGTTCGGGCCACGGGTGAGATTCCGCTTGGAACCAGGCTCATCCCGGCTGCAGTCAATTTCTCATATCAACTCACGAAAGGAAACGGCAATGGGACAGAATAACGGAGGAAACCCTCCCAAGGTCGAACTGGAATTGAACCAAGAAGCTCGGTTCAAGATACTCAAGCCGGTGTACGCAGGTCAGAGCAGCTACGGGAAGTTCTATCTCTACAGCGTCAAAGATCTGGAAACTGGAGAAACCCGCAGCTTGTTTGCCACAGAGGAGATCCACTCGATCATAGAGGAGAAGCAGCTCGGTGTTGGCAGTGAGTTCCTTCTCAAGCGTGTACCAAATGGCAAGAAAGGCAGTTCGCTGGAGCTATCGATTCTGGGGAAAGCGCCGGCACCGCAACCATCAACCTCAGGCGACAATCTGAAGGAACTTCTCTTCCAGTCGATACGAGATGCGGTTGAAGTCGTGAGGGATTCTGGGGTTCAGTTTTCGAATGAGGAGATTTCAAAGCTCTCAGTTACGATCTTCATTCAAAGATCCCGTCTCGCCTGAAACAGAAAAGCAGCCGATGTTACTGGCTGCTTTTTTTATTGTGACGACGCGTGTTCCTCTTTGTCTGACCTTATCTCATTCCGACTTTTCTGCCACAAGTTTTTCCGGCTTCACCTTCAAAGCCTTCGCCAGTTTTGCTATGTTCAATGCGGACACGTTTCTTTCCCCCCGCTCGATTCCCCCGATATATGTTCTGTCCAGTCCAGCCACGTCCCCCAATTCTTCTTGAGAGATACCCATTTTCGTTCTCAAATGTCGCACATTACTGCCGATCACTGTCAGGATGCTCATGATGCCGACAATCTCGGAACAAGGTGCTTATAAGTCTACGGACTATAAGTAGCTTTTCAATTGCTATTTATAGTCATCTATCGTAACGTTCAACGTTTGTATTCAGCGCTCGCCGACCGGGATCTTCTGATCTAAGCCAAACGTAAGGAGGAACACCATGAGCAGATTATTGCTAGTTTGCACCGCCGCGTTGTTGGCGTGCACCGCGTTTGCACAGAGCCCAGTGAGTCAGGGCCTCCAGTTCATGAAAGACAAAGACTTCGGGAAAGCCATCGAGGCACTCACAAAAGAAATCAAACAGAATCCAGGGAATCTGAATCTCTATTATTGGCGAGGTTATGGCTACGCGAAAACGGAGCAATATGATCTAGCCATCAAGGATTTTAGGGCGTTAGTAGATCGTGCACCTAGGGTTGCAGCGGGCTTTGGCAGCCTTGGGTGGTCTCTAATTCTGGCAGGTCGAATCCCCGAAGCAAAGGAGCCTTCGCTGAGGGCGCACAGGCTGGATCCGACTCAGTTGGCTTGGACGCTAAACGCTGGCCACTCGTTCCTTTTTTCCAATGACGTTGTGCATGCTCGTGAGTACTACAAAAAGGCAATGCGCCAGATGCGGACCTCCAAAGGTTACGAAGACATCATAGACGATTTCGACATGTTCATTAAAAAAGGATGGAACGCGGATTTATGTCGGCAAGAACTCGAATGGATTAAGAATGAACTGAGACTAGATACCATTGCGTCAAACTCATTGCTTCCAATAATCAAGAACGACGAGTATGGTTTCATCGACAGAGATGGACGGGTCGTGGTTAGGCCACAATATCGGGAGGTTGGGCGATTTCATGGAGGCTTGGCAAGAGTACAGGGATATGACCCAAAGAGCAACTCATACAAATATGGCTTCATCGATACGAGGGGTAACATCGTCATCCCGCTGATTCATGAAACCGTTGGAGAATTCTCAAACGGCCTCGCGATGATATCGGGTCAAGTGCCGCCGGAGGTTAGTTGGCAAGACATTTTCCCTCGAACACGCCGGCCCCTTCGCGAATTGGAGGAACACCACTACTATAGGCCGGGAAACATAAACTTCGGATTCATAGACAAGAATGGAGATACGTTGGTCAAACCCGTATTTTCACATGCTACTCATTTTAGGTATGGTATGTCAGTTGTTTCAATGGACAACGGCCATGAAGGAAGTCCATTCTATGGTGCTATTAACACCGCCGGTGTATTCGTAATTGACCCGATCTATCATGCTGTTGGTCTCACGCGAGGGCGGTTCGTAGTTGTTACACTAGACCACGGTGAACAAAAGGTATCTGTAATGAAGGTTAATGAAGACACACTGAAAGAAGCAAGCGTAGCGTTGGCCAATTTGCGGGAGGAGGACGTAGAGAGTTCAGACACCGCTTCGTTTCTGATTCCTTTTGAAAGTGGGGGTATATCAGGTTTCATCGATCAGAATGGGGCAGTAGCAATATCCCCAAAATTCTCGCGTGCGTCTGATTTCTCGGATAGCTTAGCAGCTGTCCAATTGGGATCTGGCAAGTGGGGATACATCGACATTGCTGGGTCTTATCGTATAGAGGCTCAATTTGATTTTGTAGGTTCATTCAAAGAAGGATTAGCGGCCGTTACCAAGGGTGCGGGTTGGGGGTATATTGATCGTCAAGGGACATGGAAGATTAAACCCCAATACACGTCGGCTTCGTCTTTTTCTGGGGGATTGGCTTGGGTGGTGTCAAAGGAGCGGGGCATCCTCATTATTGATCACAACGGCAAAGTGCTACCTATCGCAATAGACAACCCGAAGGTGACATCCGGGAAGACCGCAGGAGGTTTGAACAAATTAGATAGGTCTCAACAGACTATTCTTGAGGCCAAGGGCTTCGCGTTTGGAGTAGCCGCCATTAAGGTTGGAACTCACTGGGGCTTGGTAGATACTTTAGGCAGAGTGCTAGTGGTTCCACAATTCGATGAAATTGGAGAATTCGATGGAGGTCTGGCACGGGTTTTCATCGACAAAAAGATGGGATACATAGATCTGAAAGGCAAGTCAATCTGGGAACCTACCCGATAGAGACCCTACTTCGGCGACTGGGGACGTGAGTTGCATACACACAATCATGTTAAGCATAGGTTCTAGGGGATCACATGGACAATAAGCCCACGGGAGCATCTCTTCCGCTGCAAAAGGCCACTCGCAAACCTCTCTACTGGACGTTCGGCATCATCGCGAGCGCTGTTGTTGCGCTGATTATTATTTCCAAGGCAACCACAATAGATGCCAACGATCTCGCTAGGTATGGTCGGGAAGGTCAGGTTGAAAAGCTTTTTACGTACATAAATGAAAACCTGAGGGATTCGCGGAAAAGGCAACTCGTTGAGGCGGCAATAGTCGCGATTTGCGAGACCAAGACCAAAAGTAATCTCGATTCGTTGGAACAATTCTACTATGCAACCAAAGAGAATCTAATTTTGCAGACGCTGAATCGTGACAAAACGACACTTCCAAGTTTTGACCGATTCTGGTCAACCAATAAGACAGCGATATTGGAAAACGGTACGAGCCCCGAGTTGTCAGATATGTGGGGCAACTATCCTCTCTCTCTGACACTACCTCGGCTTGTCGAGGCACTCGAAAATGCAGTTCGGGAGAGACAAGATGCTCTGGTCCTGGATCTGACCAAGGCACTAAGAGCGATGATTTCAAAGAAAGAACTCAAGAGTGATGAATTACAGAGAGCCCTAGATGCTCTTGCGAGTGGCGCCAACTCAATTTCGCAGATGCAAGCAGGAATCTCTCAGGATGAGGCTATACTTTCGCGCTTTGCGGGAGGAGATTACCTGATACAAACGTTTGCAATCAAGCGGCGATTTGGTTCAGAAGGGTCAAATGGCGTATACGAAGTACTGAACACTTCCACTTTTGAGCGGGCCGCGCTCGTAGCAGATCCAGAAGATATACCTTCAAGCCCAATGGAAAGGTTCAGTCTGAGGTTGGTTGTCCGAAAAGTTGGCGAATATCCTTTCGAACTCACCGATAGCTATGGAGACCGTGTAAGAACTGAATACTTCTCGAAATATGAGACTAGCCACGAACTCAGAGGTGTTCCCACAATCTCTGAGCATCTACCTCAAAGAAGAGTCTCCCTCCAATCACTGCAGGACCAATTTAGAAACGATTCTCCGTCTTTGGTCGAACAAATCAGGAAAGAGGCAAATTCGATTCTTGGAGTATCTCAGCCACCTAATGCAGCCGATAAAACAAGTTCAAGTGCATCACAATCCCTCAAAGGGTATCTGCTACAGATTAACTCTGATGATCCCGGTCCAAGCACGAACATACCCGAAGAAGTTCGCAAGGTGTTCAATGATGACGATGGATCTCACTTGCAGTCCGTCTCAGTAGACCTAAATGGTGACGGCATTAAAGAACTACTTGTTATGGGTCAAGGGGGCTCTGGAAGTGATCCTTGGGTCATTTTTGATGTCACAAATAAGCGTGTCATAGGAAAAATTGGTGCACTTGTTATCTTCGTTAAGGATCGAAAACAAGGCGGTTACTTTGTTCTCGAGGGTTATAACTCACTTGGTTGGCAATTCGGCAGTGTCACGCAGTATGCATTTGATGGACGAAGTTATCGCGACGATAGCAAATTCGAGCTGGAAGGGGATCAGAAGACCAAATACTTGAATGACAGGGAGAATCTACCTCACCCGAAATGACCATCGCTCTGAAGTCTGCTTAGCCCAGCAATCCGTCGTTTGTGCTCACATCTCTGATCGTCTATTACATGTTCTCGCGCGGTTGCGCGCATCAATTAAAGCCGCGGATGAACCCTTAGAAATCAGCGCGCATTGCGCGATAACAGGAGGATTAGGAGTGTTTTCTTTCGCGTGCCGAGACGTTCGAACGTGAGTGCGGAACCACGAGAGTTAATTATTTGCTTTGAAATGTTGAAGGGTATTGACAAAGCGCGGGGAAATTAATAGAATAATGAGAGACCAAGAATCATCCATAACTACTTGAATCGAGATGACAAACCTGAACTCACTCTGCCGAACGTTGGCAGCATTTTATCAAACGACAACTCTTTATGACATATGACAAAAACTTAAGCGACATATTTTGTGTTCGTGAATACGCAATCGGCGGAACAACCAATCGCCATCAGTTTCACTCCATCCAACATGTAGAGATGCTGAAGGGCAAAGACGATGCCTTTCAGTCCATCTACCTCCACTCCCCTACAATCCAAGAATACTTCAAAGCTCAAAGCGTCATCAACGGTAAACCGAGTCTAACCGGCTACAAAGAAATTGTTGGCTCTGATTTTCTTTTCGGCGATATCGATGTTAAAGGAGATCTGGCAACAGCTCAGTCAATTACGAAGTCGCTCATTGATCGTTGGGAACGCGACTTTCAAGTTCATAGCAGCACCATCAGAATTGTGTTCAGCGGCAACAAGGGTTTTCATCTGGACATTCCTGCCGAATTGTTTGCTGGTTTTTCCCCATCGAAACAACTTCCGCAACTGCAAAGCGCAATCGTTCGACATCTTGCTATGGGATTTGAGAATTCAGTCGATTTGGATATTTATTATACTTTGGGATTGATCCGAATCGAAAACACCAAGCACGGGTCCTCTGGGTTGTTTGCGATCCCACTCACATATGAAGAACTCAGCACATTAACCATCGACCAAATCAAAGCATTGGCAGTTTCTCCCAGGGACCTGGCACGAATCGACACGACGACGCTGACTTTTGTCCAATCGCTTGTAGATTTGAAGGAACAATGCGAACGGGATCTCGCATCGCCGGTGGTCGTTCCCCAGACGTATGGCGGTATGTCTTACACATCCTGCGATCCAAAGAAGTTTCCATCGGTGTGCAAACACTGTCAGGTGATGGCAGAGATCAAGCGTAAGTCAGAGGCGAAAGAACTCATCAGTCATCAGGAGCGATTGACCTTGGGCACTGTGGCCACAGCATTCGGTCAAGATGGAGTGCAAATCGTGCACGAGCTTCTGCAAGGTCAGCCGAATTATGATGTTCAAAAGACGGCATACTACCTACAGACTATGGCCCAGAACGCATACAAACCGACTCTCTGCAACACTATCTGCGGACCAGACAAACTGTGCGATTCGATAAAGGCAATCAGCAGAAGAAGCCCGATAGCGTTTGCATTTACATATGACTCACAAGTAGATGAACATATAAAGAAATACGTCGAAACGTATGTGCTGGAGAGGGTCACCAGACATTTTGATAATCTGATTTACGCAACCGTCGATCAGACTTACTACCGCTATCTCAATGGTGTGTATTGTGCGTTGGGAGATGATTGCATAAAGGCAATGCTTGAAGATTTCTTGCCCTACTATCTCCCGAAACATTTGATTACGAATGCGAAGTTGGTCAGCCTGGTTGATCGGTTGAAAACAATGAGAGGGAGCCGTTACGAAGGGAAGTTCAATACCGACCTTTACAGGGTGAACCTGCGAAATGGAATCTTCAACTTGAAGACAGCAATCCTGGAGCCGCAGACGCCGGAATTCAAATCGACCATTCAACTTCCGTTTTCATACGATCCGAAAGCGACCTCTCCAGTCTTCGACAAGTTTCTTCTGGATATTTTCAACAATGATCAAGCCGTTGTCGATTACATCCTGCGATACTGGTGCTACCTGTTGCTGCCGACGTATTCATTCCAAAAGGTTCTTGTGTGGATTGGTAGCGGTCGCAATGGCAAGGGGACGTTGAGCCGGATCATTCAGAATATGTTGGGGGCAAAGAATATTTCATATGTCGATTTGCATGATCTGGCCAAAAAGAGCTTTGCTGCCATAAACCTGAAAGATAAGCTGGTTAACTTTTCCACAGAATTGAAAACCGATGATGTTGAATTGGGGATGATAAAGAAGTTGAGCGGCGGAGATTTGATATCCGCTGATGTGAAGTTTAAGGATACGGTGGTATTCTCTAATATTGCCCGTCTGATCATTTCAGCAAATGAGCTGCCTCGGTTCTCCGATGTGGGCAATGCGATCACACAGCGTTTCGAATTTATCAAGTTTCCGAAGGAGTATAACGGAGCAGCGGTAGACACGATGCTCGACCAGAAGCTTCAGAAAGAACTTCCAGGGATATTCAACCGGGTTGCAGGTAAAATAAATGAGATTACTCAGCCCGATGGTAGCATCTTCTTTGAGTCGCCGGCATCCATCGCCGTCACCAAGAGCTCGGCACTTTCTGATCTAAGCACTGTGATTGAATTCGTGGAAGGCCGCTGCAAGAAGGACAGAAGCTATCACACCTACCTGGCTGATATTTATGCGAAATATAAATCATGGGCAAACGACTCAGGATATCGGCCAGTCGGATTGAAACATTTTAGAGGTGTAGTTGAGGGCACGCTGAAATTCAAAGTGTCCAATTGCACGAGGCACCACAACAGCGTTTGTATAGACGGAATACTATAAGGATTGATATGACTAACCAAGAATTTGAAAACATAATAGCCGCCAACCCAAGTCTGACCACACACGGCTTTGGTATTGACGGAAACCCGGGAGAAACATTTGAAACAGAACGGGCGAAACTACACGATTGCTATGATGAAGCACTGGCCTGTGAGGAGTTCCTGCTGGCCTGCAAGAGGACGAAGCAGCCACAGAAACAGTTGGGCTCTACATATCGTTTCAAGCATGTGGTTGAGAGGTTTGTGGACAGACGAAAACGAGAATCGATCTATATACGAGAGGGTGCGCTTATCCTCGCTGCGATCCATTTGGGTTTTCAGATGAAGCCTAAGGCGGGGGCGACATCGGTTTATCTGAACATATCTAAGAGGACGAAGATTGACGGGATCTGGGTCCAATCGTTCTAACAAAAATGCCCGACAGCGATGCCGGGCATTCTTAACTTTCTTAACCGAATATTAACCTCGTTCTTGGCGATTCTGATCTGATTTCGCGAGAAAGTTAATAGTTAATAATTCTTGAAAAACAACGGAGAGAAAATACTGAGCTACATATAGATAATAATAGGGCGATTGTCGACCATTATTAACTTTTGGCGGCGGGGATTCCCCTGGAAGCTGAAAGCATGTCAACCGCCCTTCTCAAATGTTCGGGCGCCAAGTGAGCGTATCTTTGTGTAGTGGCGATATCAGTATGTCCAAGAAGATCACGTATACTTCCCAAATCGACATTCTTCATCGCTAGGTGGCTGGCGAACGTGTGGCGGAGTTTGTGAACATCACCTCCAATTCCAACCTTCCCAAGCGCATTTATCAAAGCGTGATAGATTTTGTCGGGATGGATCTGATGCCCTTCTATGCTCGTGAAAACAAATTCCTTATTCTTACCCTTCTGTCTATTCACTATCTCAAGGGCGACATCGTTCAATGGAACGACTCTGGACTTGCCAGTTTTGGTCTCCCACTCGTCACAGGACTCAACAGTGATGCTCTCGTTCCCTGATGTCAGGTTCACACTTGTCCATCGAAGGTTTATTAGCTCACCTTTACGAAGTCCCGTATGAGCGATGAACTTCAGTGAGTCGACCCAGTGTGGATCCAGGGCAGCCCAGATTTGCTCGAGCTGATTCTCATCGAAGAAGTCTACCCTCCCGCCGGATGCCTCTCGAAATGGTTTGACCTTAGCAAGAGGATTGTGATTTATGTATCCACTTTCTTGTGCAAACCGGAACAGAGACCGTAACACCTTTATGCAATCATTGGTTGTCCTTGTCGACCAAGACGGCGTGGCTTTGTTTGAAGTGTCGGTGACTTGGTCCAAGAATTCGTTTACGTGCTTCATTTCGACAAGGCTGATGTCTGCAGCAAGGACCGGGAAGTAATCCTTGAAGAATGCGACGAATGGATCGATGTAGTTCTTGTACCGTTTCTGCGTAGCTGATCGTGTCGTTCGTTTCTTTTCCTTTGTGTATTCGCCAGCTAGCGAGTCAAGATTGATCTTCACCTTTGCTGCACCAGGCAGGTTGAACTTACCGTTGACGATATCGTTCACGCGCTGAAGTCGAATCATTTCTGCCTGTCGCTTGTCGCTGCCTACAGACTCACGCAAGCGTTTTCCATTCACACGGAAATCGAGTTGATAGATGATGCCCGAGGCTCGTCGGATTTTTTTGAGATTGACTTTTGGGATGGCCATAAATTGCCCTTTCTTTCCTTAGGTTTCCCTAAAAAGTGGACACATTATGGACACTCATCCAGGTGTGCGTTTGGTATGTTGTTGCGGTGCAAAGCGTTGAAGGAAAATTGCGGAGAGCGAGGGATTCGAACCCCCAAGGGCTTGCGCCCGCCAGTTTTCAAGACTGGTGCAATAGCCGTTCTGCCAGCTCTCCAAAAGCAACCCAAGATGCAATAGTTGATCCCGTTTTC
>Ga0187886_1000613_pt1 | contig 40518 bp, 34 predicted proteins | sample June2016WEW_20_1_FD_133001 | JGI IMG/M metagenome (GOLD analysis project Ga0187886, IMG submission 133001) | Peatland microbial communities from SPRUCE experiment site at the Marcell Experimental Forest, Minnesota, USA - June2016WEW_20_150 | ecosystem: Environmental > Terrestrial > Soil >...
AGACGCTGAAAACAGGGTCACAATGTCAAACTCGCCCGTTACTTCGAAAAGTTCTTCGAGATTTTCAAGCTTGGAAAGAGCTGCCACTACATTGTCCATTTCTGCTGATTCTACGAAGATGTCTATGAAGGCGAGAAGTCTTGGCAAACTTGATCATCTTCCAACCGAACGAGCGACCGGTTGATTTATACCTTGTGGTACTCGACGCGCGCTTCAAGAGACACAAGGATAAACGCGCGCGCTCTGGAAGTCGGAAATCAGTCATCACATGACCGACTGCAAGCGCGCGCCAACCCAGCTAGAAGCCTTTCCAGGTCTGCCAAAGAAAAATATCAAGGTCGACACGTTGAAAACTATTATTGCCAGTATGAGGTATGAAGTTGTATCAAAAAAGAGTAGACAGCCTCCAAACCGTGATTTCCAAATGAAAAACCCTGCGCGCGCGCTCAATCGGGATACTGCTCCCGCAATCTCCTTTTCGTCTCTGGCCAGTGCAGGAGTCAGCGTGGCGCGTTCTTGGTCATTCTTTTGTCAATGCCTTTGCTGGGATGAGAAGCAGGTTTTGTGCGATAAGGTTTGCAATTAGTGGTGGGAGTACCTGCGGGCCAAATGCCGCGAGGCCTACAACCAGGGAGAGGGCTGCGTTTTTCACTGTTGTCGCAATCTCAAGTGATACTGCTTTTCTGTGTCCGAATCCCCTAGTAAGAAAATGGGTTAACGTGAACGCAAATGCGAGTATTCCAAGTATGAAAGCGTTCAGTAATACAAATTCTGCAATGTCGTTTCTGACGTATTCAACTCCTGGCGCGATGGACCCCCAAACCAAAAGGGCGAGTATGCACAGTTCAGCTTTAGAACTGAAAAGGCTGGCTCTGTTCCAGTCAAGGTGGACAAATCTCCTCACTAAGAAGGAGGCGGCCAACGGAACCAAGATTATCTCTGCCAGATTCAACATCATGCTTGCAATGTCAACATTGAGGACTGTGCCGATAGCAATCAGCATTGTTGCAGGTACTGTGATTATGGAAAGCAGGTTTGTGGTTATGCTCATGACTAGGGCGGTGGCGACGTCTCCTTTGAAAGCCTTGGCCCAGAAAGCAGAGACGATCGCAGATGGGCAGCAGAGTGCGAGGATGATCCCAGCGTAAACGATGGATGAGAAAAAGGGTTTTGCGGAAAGCGCCAGCGCAGGCACCAGGACAAACGCTGTGAACAAGCCCATGATTATGACTGGATAATTCCTCGTTGCTCGTGCGATTTCGTTCGGTTCTATGCTTAACGCGACGAAGAACATCAAGAGCATCAGCAAAAGAGACAGGTACGGTTTCCAAATCACTCCGACCTGAGGAAGAGAGAAGCCCAGTGCTATGCTTAGAACTATGGTTAACGGCGTCAAGTATCTGCTGATAAGAGCGCTCATACGCCTGAGGCTTCCAAGAGAGGTCAATATAGCCGTGTCAGAGGTAATTAAAGTTTAATAGCTGAACATTTTGTATCAGCAGCTAATAACGTGGGGCGAGAAGGGAGGAGAGGTTAGAGTGCCTCAGGACATCCTTGTGATACCGCGTATTTCTTTAAATTCACGACTGTGCATAGTTTCGAGGAGGCTTTACCGTGGATGAGATCTCTGCTGACCAGGCAAAGGAACTGTCAATCAAAGCAGTTGAAGCAATGGAAAAAGGTGTTGAATACGCGGATGTACTCTGCGAAAGAGCTGGAGGTGTCTCAGTAGCTAAAGATAATGCTGAGGAACGCGTTTCGACGCCTGCAGCTTTTCAGGGCATTGTCCTCAGAGCTTACAAACTGGGACAATGGAGAGAGACAAGCACTTATGATCTTTCAGCTGCACGAGTGGTGGAAATGGCGAGGAAACTTGCCCGGTTTGAACCACTGTCTAGGAATTCTGTCAAACTGCAGGAACTCAAGCCTTGGGAACTGGATGAAGAGTTGAACGTAAAGATCAGCCCTTCTGAAGTGGATGTTGAAGAGAAGCTCAAGCACGTTCGAAGGCTTCACAATGAAGTCGTGAGCCACGACAAGAGGGTCGTCAATGCAAGAGTCTTCTACTCGGACACCGTGTTGGAAAGGGTTTTTGCAAACACTGAGGGCAGTGTGCTGCGGCAGGTAGTTCCGCGGATATCTCTTCAAATCGTACCGATCGTCAGAGAATCGGGCAAGATGGATTATGATTATCTGTCCTGTGGAGGGACTGCAGGGTTTGAAATTGTGAAGGACTTGGAAGAAAAGTCTGTGAAGGAAACTGTGGACAGTTCAATCAGCCTCTTGAAAGCGTCTGCTCCGCCCTCAGGACATTTCAAGGTGATTCTTGACCCAGGGATGACGGGGACGTTTGCGCACGAATCCTTTGGGCATGGTTGTGAAGCTGATCAAATAGTGAGGAAAAGGTCGTATCTCGTGCCGTATTTTGGCAAGCGCATCGGATTCGAGAAACTCAACATCTGTGACGATGGAACGCTTCCGGGCGGAAATGGTTCCTTCCTTTTTGACGATGAAGGAGTAAGAAGCAATAAGAACTACATCTTGAAGAGCGGCATTCTCAAGGGTTTTCTGCACGAGAGATACTCAGCATCGTTGATGAACGCTGAGCCAACGGGGAACGGAAGAAGAGAAAACTTTCTCCGCAAGCTCTTTGTTCGCATGACTAACACGTACGTTGAGCCAGGCGACTACAGCTTTGACGAATTGGTAGAAGAGATCGACTACGGCGTTATGTTCGCGCACTCTTTTTCAGGAATGGAGGACCCGCTTGCAGGCGGAATGGAGCTGAAGTCCAAAAAGGGTTACGTGATAGAAAAAGGAAGAGTGGGCAACGTTCTTTCGATGCTTACGCTGACTGAAAACGTTCCTGATTTCATCGCGTCAATAGACGCCGTAGGAAAGAAGGACCAGTTTCACATGGAGCAGGGAACCTGCGGCAAAGGTTACGAAGATATGGTACCGGTCGGAGACGGTGGCGTTTACATCCGAGCTGAAGCAGTGGTGGGTCAAGGATGAGCGAAATCAACTCGATCCAGAAAATTCTGAGAGAAGAACGCATCGGCCAATGGGACATCTACGTTGAAACCGCTGAAGAATACGATGTTCAGCTCCGCAACTTCGACGTCGAAACTGTAAGGGGTCCGATAACAAACTCAGGGTACGCTGTCAGAGTAATAAAACCAAAGAACAAGAAAGTCGGCATCGGCATCGGAAGTGGAAATTCCCTGCGACCCGCGCACATAAAGAGATGTCTAGAGACTGCTTCCATCGGAGCCAGAATCACTGAATACCCGGGTTACACACTGCCAAAACCCGCAAAGTATCCGACAGTGAAAGTCGCGGACGCCAAGATCACTTCAGACGCCGAGACAGTCGTCAAAGACAAGACTGAGGAACTGATTTCACTCCTAAGAAAGTCAAAAACGGTTCTGCCAACGTTCGGGAAGGTTCGAACATACAACGTGTCAACTGTGATCCGCAACAGCGAGGGATTGCACGCAGAGAAAAAAGAAACCTTCTTCTACATTGAGCTAGCGTTGAAAGCGGAACAGGAAGGAAAGCTTGCAGAGTATTGGCCAATGCATATTGTCAGAAGAGCAGATGACTTGCACCTGAGCGAGGAGATTCCAAAATGGGTGAAGCTGGCTGAGGACGCCTTGAAGGCGAAGGTTCCGAAAACCATGAAGACAGCAGTTATTTTTCCTCCTCAAATCCTGGGAAGCATACTTCCTAGCACCGTGGGCTTTCACTGTCTTGGATCCTCTGTTTTCAGAGGAATCTCCAGGTTCAAAAAAGGAGAACAAGTAGGCTCTAGGGAACTCACTGTCCACGATGATGGAGTCTTCGATTACGCCCTTGGGTCGTCGAGCTTCGACGACGAGGGAACACCCCAATCAAGAACGACCCTCATCGAAAAGGGAATACACAAGAGTTTTCTCTACGACGCAATGTATGCGGCCGTGTTTAACGTTGACTCAACTGGGAACGGCCAAAAGCTCCCAGCGTTTTCATTGGCATTCACCAGAGTTGACCTCAAGTACGCGATGTTGCCTTCTGTGCAGCCAACGAATATCATCGTTGAACCGGGAGACATGAGTTTAGACGAGATGATCGAAACGACGAAGGAAGGGATTTACCTGGAACAACTGTCTAGTGGTGGTTCCGATTCTGTTACCACCTCTTTCGGTTCGGAGATTAGAAACGCGTACCTCATCAAGAAAGGAGAACTCTCAACACCGCTGAAAGGCGGCCAGATCAACGGATTCCTGCTCGATAGCCAAGATACGAAAGGTCACAAAACAAGCGGTCTGCTCAATCAAATCTCTGGCATCTCCCAGAAAGCCCAAATCTCGGGCAGATGCATAACACCTCACATCAGATTTGAAGGTGTCCAAATAGCGGGCAAATAGATATCCATAATCGAGCAGTGAGAACACCGCCCCCAATTAGGTGCAGGCACTTCAATACAACGGAGAATTCACAACAATAGCCCGCGCGTTTTTCAGAGAAAAAGGTCGGAAGACACTAGCGCTTTGCCACTCTCTCTTTCTCAGCTTCTAACGGCAACCTAGAGCGAATTGTGCGTTCGTAAGTGGACACTTCTCCCGAAGTAGCCCTATCTAAGGAGTGACTTCCAACATTATTGATGTTTGCTGAAGTCTAACAAACTGTTATGGAACTATCCTCTATTTGCTTTTTTTCCTTTTGTAGGCTATGACTGCAAGCAGTGTTACTATCATAAATAGTGGTAGAATGAGTAATGATGGAAACTCTGGTACTATTGTTATTTGGTGTTGTGAGTGGGTGTAGTTTACGTATATGTATGTGTTCGTGGTGTCTGTCCAGTTTCTGAATGGGCATGGCTCTCCGTTCAGAAGAACGGTGTAGTTGCCCTGCCACAAGTCTTGAACGATAATGTTGGGGATGGCTACTCTGGAGAAGCCGGCTGTAGACTCGGAGCCGGTAACGTTGAAACTCAGCGTTTTCTGGGTGATGTCAGCCTGAAAGCCTGAAACAGAAGAGTTGCTCACCACGTAAACGTTGCAGGCCGTTTCATTCCAACTTCCAGCATCAAACGTGCCACATGGAGCCATAAGCGGATAAAGATCTATATTACCTACAAAAACGCTGAAGGAAGTGTCGCCTACGCCGTCGCTTCCAGTTTCGTTCTGATAAGGACCGCTGTAGAAGTCAGTGCCGTTGTACTTACTCCAGTAGTTGCCGCCAGAAGGATAAGCGGTGTTCCAGAAGTTGATCCCTGGCGCTTGCGCGGCGGGAGACGTATCATTGATCAAGTTGTTGTGGAAAATGAGGTTACCGCTGCCGTATTCATAGATCGCGCCTGTTGATATGCCGATAAAGCTGTCAGCAAAGGTGTTGTCTTGAACAAGATTATAGCTGCCCCCCAAAATCATCGCTCCAACTTCCAACATTCTCAGTTCGGGTGAAAGTTCCACCCAAGCCTCCTCGGGGAAAAAGGGGGCCAATTCAGGAAAGCGATGCATTTCTATGAGAGACCAGATGTCGCTCCCATTCACCAAATTCCCTGAGATGATGCTACCGAATGCATCGGGGAGGTAGATTCCAAGTGGATCTCTCAAAACCGTATTGTTTGTTATGATGCTACTGTTGCTCGAGATCCGCATTCCCACTCCGTTATCAACTATCATGTTTCTCTTGACCGTGGTGTTGAAAGAAGTATAATCGACGAACAGCCACTCATCGTCCGCGCGCGACAAGTAGCGATAGCCTTTGGCATCAATAGCATAAACGGTGTCACTTATCGAGTTGTTTGCTATGATCGTGTTGTTTGAAGCTACCGCAAGAACGCCTTGAACGTTTTTCGTCAGGTTCAAATCCTCAACCGATATGTTTGTGCAGTTTATCAGTATCACGCATCCAGCGTCCGTTGGAACCTTTTGGTCGTGCTGATTTATCCAATAGATTATTGGCTTGCCATCAACAGTGTTAGACATGTCGATGTCATTCAGGAATTCAGCTAGCGGATCCATGTTGGGCGAGCGACTTATTGTTTTCGGGGGTAGGCCAAAGTTCATTTGGCCACCGCTAATACTGTTGTTTCTCATGGTTGTGAACATTGAAAAATCACCAGGGTAAATGCCTTCCAAATTGTCGTTGAGTGTGTTTCCAACAAGTGTGTTGTTGTTGCCTATCAATAGATATATGCCGCATACATTATTGTCAATAGTACAATTTCTGACTGATGTGTTGTTTGTAGAATGAAGTAGTATGCCTTGGAGATTGCCTGACAGATTGACCCCGTCGATTGTGATGCCTGTACAATTGTTCAACCAAACGTATCCGGCGTCTGATGGAACCTGCTCATTTCTCCGGTTTACCCAGTAGTATATGGGCTTTCCGTTGACGGTGTTCGAGGCATCCACGTCGTTGTAGAGCCCAGGCTTCTCTCCCAAACCAAAAATCCAGTTCCATGTCTGTTCGAGCAGGATCAGCCCAAAATTGTAATCGTTATCGGTCATGTTGTTGTTTCTTAGGGTGTTGTCGTAACAGTTGCCATAGAGGTCAATGCCATACCCATTTTCTACCACGGTATTGTTCGTTATTGTGTTGTTGCCGGCGTTCCACAGATGAATGCCGAACAGCGCATTGTTTGCTATGACATTGTTGGATACGGTATCGTTTGCACAGCCCCTCAGAAAAATAGCTCCGACAACATTGTTTACGATCAGATTGTCTTCTATTCTATTGCCAGTAAATACAGGAAAGAAACCCACAACCCGTTGATCTTCAACACCAAAGCCTCCATTTCGTATTGTGAATCCAGTCACATTAGAACTGGTCCATAGTCGTACCGCAGACTGAGCCCACAGATCGTGTGCGCTTGCATTTCCGTCAATGATCGTACCGATACGGTTTTCTCCGACAAGCGAAACATTACTCCTGACAACGACATTTTCATAGTAAGTCCCGTTGTACACGAATACCGTGTCTCCGTCGCTTGACGCGTCCATGGCCTCTTGTATTGTGTGAAAATCTGCTGGTCCATCATCATCCACAGTCCATGTTCGCGGTTCTGCTTTAGTCGGTTGAATGTTAAATGCCAATGTCAACAGGCTGGTTAACAGCAGTGTGAGCGCTATTGTTGAAACCATCTTTCTCTTCATAAACAGCATTCTCCCTTCTCCAATTCAACTAACGCGCACGGTTGGATGTCGAATGCCACAGTCAACACACTCATCAGAAGCATGATGAACATGACTGCAGAAAAATGCTTTCCTTAACAATCTCCTTTTCCCCTGACCTGTGATGGTGAAATCGGCATATATAGTTTGTTGACAAGTCTTCTTTGGCATTTGATCGTGCATATCAATTCAACTTGCATCCAATTCTGCATTATTTCAGAAATCGCGCGCTATGCGTGTATCTGTGCGTCTGTAAGAGAGACTATGAGTGAGAGGAGTTGGAAAGCGCGCGCTATTTTCGCTCTAGCTTGAAGACCACTGGTCTTAATCCGTCTGTGCAGCACCCTACTGCAACTCCACGTTCATCATACCACTCGCTGAAGTTGCCATTTGACTTGAGCGTTATAACTGCCAAGAAGATTGCGCCCCAAGCATAAGGGCAAAACCCGCTTGGCATGCTGTCATCAACATAGAACACCTGTCCTTCCTTGAAGATGGAGCATGGACCACTATACTTTGCCTTGACTGGAGGATCTTTGAATACCTCTTTAGTGTCAAACCGTTTGAGCACCGTGATCTTTATACGACCCGCTTCCTTACCCAGACAAATACCTCACATACTTCATAGTTTTGCTTTGCGGCTTTTTTGTGGCTTGTGGAAGAAACTTCAATTCAGATATCAGTCGTTTAATGACCGTTTGCTCCCGCAATTCCCCTATTTTCCTGTTTCAACACAAGGTTGGGCGAGCAGCACTCTGACCTGACGTACGAAATGGAACAGGCTGGTGTTTTTGGATGACTATGTAGCTGAGGATTGTCACAGTAGCTATTTATTTTGGGCCTGGGCTTATTCAGCCTCTGCTCAATGGAACTGGGTGGGTCGTGTGAAAAAGCTGCACACATTACCACATAGAGTGTGTGAATCCACATGCTATGTCAACGGACTGGAAGATCTCGTTTCGTGGAGGGGAGCGCGCTATACTGATTTCTTGCTTTCTGTTGTTGGTGGTATGGCGGGTTTTACTTATCTTCGCTTCAAGAGGGCAGACCCGCCCTGCATGGTGTTTTGGGGTGCCAATCCCAAGTACCTGATGAAGGATCTCGCCAGAATAATTGGTTTCGAAGAGACTGTGATCGAGGGGAAGACGTTCAAGAACACGTTTCCGAAGCTGAAAGAGTTCATTGACGATGGACATCCCGTTGTGGCCGGAGCTCTTGACATGTACTATCTGCGATACTACCCAGATCTCTACAAGAAACTCCACGTTCCCATTCATTATGTTCTCGTCATTGGATACGATGATGAGGAACGCTTTGTCTTCGTGCATGATTGTAGCCGTGAAGGTGTCCAGCGGGTACCATACGATGAGTTTGAGAAATCTTTGGACGTCAACGTACTAGGGATGAGTAAGAGAAACACGATAAGGAAGTTTAACTTTCCTGAAAGATTGCCGTCTGAGTTCGAAGTTGCCGAGAAGGGTTTCTGCTACAAGGCTGAACGGTTCTTGAACCCGCCTGTGAAGCTGTTTGGCATCCCTGCGATGCGCAGGCTTGCCGATGAGATTCTTGAATGGGATAACAAGAAGTGCTTTGAACATATGGTCACTTATGCGACAACCCCTCCGCTGCTACCTAAGACTTTCGAAAACAGTCATGGAATGCGGTTCTGGCAAGCAGATGTGCTCAACGTTTTAGGAGCCAAGTACGGCGTAGACGTTTGGACTGAGGCATCGGCTCTTTTCAGACGATCCGGAGAGAAGATTAAGAAACTTTGTGAGGCAGCTCTGAAGCAGAACAGGCAGGAAGCATCGAACAGCTTGGTGGAAATAGCCGAGATTGAGGAACAAGCATACAGACTACTCAAAACCGCGCCTACTGGATAAGTTATTTTGTACTCCTGCTCTGAGTACACAGGGGTAATGTTGACGATGACCTCTGGAAAGGATTCAACGTCTAACAGGCTGATCTGTGAGAAGAGCCCTTACCTTTTGCAGCATGCCCACAATCCGGTGGATTGGTATCCTTGGGGTGCTGAAGCCTTTCGAAAGGCCGGCGCGGAAGACAAACCTGTCTTCCTGTCCATCGGCTACTCAGCATGCCACTGGTGCCATGTGATGGAGAGAGAATCGTTTGAAGACCCAGAAGTCGCCAGAATGCTCAATGACACTTTTGTATGCATAAAAGTGGACCGCGAAGAAAGGCCAGATTTGGACGCTGCCTACATGAAAGTTTGCCAAGCGATCACGGGAACAGGCGGATGGCCTCTGCACATAATCATGACTGCTGACAAGAAGCCGTTCTTCGCTGCAACCTACATCCCTAGAGAAAACAGGTTCGAGCAGTTGGGAATGAAACAACTTGTACCGCAAATCAAGCAACTCTGGGCGTCGAAAAGAAACGAGCTCATCGACTCTGCAGAGAAGATCACAGCGCTTCTCAAAGGGAGAGAAAATGAATCAAGAAGCCTGCAGCCAACTGAAGAACTTGCTGAATCTACCTTGGACGAAGCATACTTGCCCCTTGCAGAGAACTTTGACGAAGGCAACGGCGGCTTCGGGAACGCACCGAAATTTCCCTCACCTCACAACCTGAGCTTCCTTCTAAGATACTGGAAGCGAACTCGACACGACAAAGCCCTGCAAATAGTTGAAAAAACCCTCGACGCCATGCGGCTGGGAGGCATCTACGACCACTTAGGCTTCGGCTTTCACCGCTATTCCACAGATACGAAATGGCGTGTCCCCCACTTTGAGAAAATGCTCTACGACCAAGCAATGCTCGTCACAGCTTACACCGAGGCTTATCAGGTGACAGGAAAAGAAGATTACAAGCAGACAGCTCGCGAAGTAATCGCATACGTCCTGCGCAACATGACCGACCCAACAGGCGGCTTCTATTCGGCTGAAGATGCTGACACCGAAGGTGAGGAGGGAAAATTCTACCTTTGGACTGAACGAGAAATCAGGCAAGCGTTGCCTGAAGACGAAGCGGAACTCGTTAAAAAGGTCTTCGGCACTGAAGAAGAAGGCAACTTTGTGGAAGCAACAACTGACAAGGAGACTGGAAAGAATGTTCTCTACCTGAGAAAACCGCCCGCTGAACTAGCAGTGGACTTGCACTTTTCGCCAGAAAAACTTCAGAAACTAATCGAAGAAGCCCGTCAAAAGCTTCTTGCCGTTCGCCAGAAACGCGTTCACCCAAGCAAAGATGACAAGATTCTCACTGACTGGAACGGCTTAATGATCGTGGCATTGGCAAAGGCTAGCCAGGTTTTCGATGGGCCTGAGTACTCGGCAGCAGCGAGAAAGGCCGCTGACTTCATAATCGGAAACTTATGCGACGCAGAAGGAAAGCTCCTTCACCGTTACCGAGAAGGAGAAGCAAGTATAGACGGTTTCTTGGACGATTACGCTTTCTTCACTTGGGGTCTCATAGAACTCTACGAAGCGGTCTTTGAAACGAAATACCTCCGGTACGCCATCGACCTAGCAGACAGGATGCTTGCACACTTCTGGGACAAAGACCTTGGAGGCTTCTATCAGACTGCCGACTATTCGGAGACAGCCATCGTGAGAAGCAAAGAGATCTGTGATTGTGCCTATCCATCAGGCAATTCTGCTGCAGTCTTGGATTTGATCTACCTGGCGCGAATGACGGGCGAAACACGGTTTGAAGAGAAAGCAGCACAGTTGATGCGTGCCTTCTCAACTGAAGTGATAAAGGATCCTTCTGCCCATACCCAATTAATGAGCGTCCTTGATTTCGCACTGGGGCCCTCAAGTGAAGTAGTAGTTGTGGGAGACCCGCAGAAAGAAGACACGGCCAGGATGCTGCAAACTCTTTGGAGCAAGTTTCTTCCCAGAAAAGTCGTGATACTCCGCTCCTCAGCCGAGAAGTCTCAAGAAATAACTGACATTGCCAAATTCACAGAGAGCCTGCACGGTGAGGGAGATAAGGTAACGGCGTTTGTGTGCCGAAGCCACGTCTGCAACCGGCCAACAACAGATTTTCTCACTATGCTGGAACTATTGAATGGGCGATAACAGGTGCAGCTTATCCGTCTAGAGACCGCCGCGACATTTTGGGTGAAGGATAAATCACCGGGGCAGGAATCCTGACCCGAAAGTAGTTGTGGAACGCTATTTTTTGGGAAATGGCGGCGAAGTAACTGAAATCTAGACACTAATGCAACAAAAAAGAGCCCTGTGCATGGGCTCGATATAGAAAGTGGCAAATTCTAAGGGTAAGGCAGGAGGACGACGGCGTTCTCGGCAACCGAGATCTGTGCAGATGATTCTCTTAGTTCTCTCACGTGATTCTCGACGGTTTCGTGAATCTTCGCTCGGATGTCATTGCTGTTTAAAGGAGAAAGCCTGTCTAGTTCTTCCGAAAGTTTGGAGTCACCGAGAATTTTCTCGACCCAGTTTTGAAAGTCTCTTCTCTGAAGATGGAACATCAGGCTCTCTGACTTGATAGACTTGACCCTATCGAGAAAATCAGAGAGGTTTCTTGCAACTTCGCCAGTTGGTTTTCCAACAGCTTCGTAGAAATAGAAAGCTTCTTGGTCTCCTACCGTTCTCAGAACTTTTACAGCTTCTGTGTGAACCCATGGATTCTGTGTGTTCCTGCTTTTTGGCTTGTTCTTGTTTCTTGGAGGCATGGTTTTTTTCATTCTTGTTTCACCGTTAAACCTTGCTCGTGACGTGTATCTTGCGACTTAATAAACCTTCCCCAACAAGTGTAGAACTCAAACACTGATCCACGTTTAATACGCCAATGCAACAGAAAAGGGAACAGTGAGCGCGTGCGCTAATTGCATTGAAGATCCAAAAATAGGATCTGAAGATTTCTGTAATCCCTGTGTCACAGTTGCATTCATGACACCGCAGAGCCCGCGTTTAAGTTTTGTAAAAGCGTTGCCTTTTGCTCAACACTCAAACCTTTCAAAAGTCTATCTGTGGGACGAAAGCACTGCAACAGAAGGCACCACGCAAAACCGAAATGAGCATTTTGAATCATGCTATCTGAGGGTACGCTTTCTTAATTCGTTGTCTTAGCGCAACGTCAAAGGTGTACAGCATTGCTGAGATTACGACAAGTGCTAACAAGAAAAGGGCGATGTTATAGTTAACTAGAACCAGCAGTGGGATATGTACTAGATATATCGGGAAACTAATATTTGCCAAAAACGTTACAGGTTCAGAAAGATTGGAAGCTTTCCAAAAGAGGTTTCTTTGGACAACGTATATTCCTAGGCCGAAATCGAAAATTCTACACAAAGGAAACCAATCATATCCTCTGACGATTCCGGGAATGTGGCTGAAGATTATTCGAGTACTGATCTCAATAATCAGCAATATGAAGAGTGACACATTTGGACGTTTTCTAATCATCTTAAGAACAATCGGATATAACAAATACAGTGAAATTATTACTCCTATGAACCAAAAGGTCCCGTTGACTTTTCCGTAGAAGTCCTCAAGTGTCGACGCGAAGAAGGCTTGGAACCCCGAAACCAGTTTTGCGATATCTATGAGCGAAAGAGACGGAATGACCGCGTTGAATATTGTGATGTTGAAAAGTATTGCTGCCCAGTAGGCGGGGTAAATGCGTAGCGCTCTTTTTGCGAAAAAGTTCTTCAAGGCTTCAATCGTGTCAACGTTTGGGTAGTTGAGAGCCAAAGAGCAACCACTTGCAAATATGAACAACCAGATGCCTATATTTCCATAGTAAACATGAAAAATGTCGAAAAAGTTCAAACTGAAATAGAAGGGCTGCAATTGTTGCGATAACGAAGAGGTGGAAATTATGTGCTGTACTACAACCAGCGTTATGGCAATTATACGCAACATATCGATGAAAAGCGATCTTTTCATTCATGCCAGCTTCAGATTGAAATCTGTTAAAAAGAAGTACAATGGCCTACTAGAGAAAAACCTTTCCTAGTGCTCGCACTGAATGACCTCTTTCAACTTTTCAAACCACCGAATAGTTGCGCACACTTCATCTCGTCCTCGCGCTGTTTTAAACTCACCAGGGTCTTGAATAAGCACGCGCTACATCAGTAGTAGCAGGATAGGTCAGAGACTATACCTAAACCTTCGACACCTTCGTAGAGTTCGAAGCCAGGCGTTGATCTCCGATAGCACCGTTGACCGCTTGTCACGCTGGTTACTGTACTCTTTTCGTCGAAAAATGTTCAACAACGATCAATCTAATAGCACCGTTGATGGCTCGCGCGCTGCCTTGTCCCTTCATTATCCGTGCGCACTTGAACAGCCACGTAGCTCCGCATCCAACTTGAACAGCCTCACCGTTCTCAACAATGCTCGCCAACTATATATGCAAAACGTATATGCAAAACGTATATGCAAAACGTATATGCTCTCACGCGCGCGCTATCAGCGAATTAGGGGACAAGCCAGCGCGCTACTTGATAAATATTCCCCAACAAGTGTAGAACTCAAACCCTCATCCAAGTTTCAAACATCAATGCAACAGAAAAGAGAACAGCGAGGGCGTTGGCCTCGCCAATCGCAAGAGTTAACTTCTTCACGTTCTCAAACGGCAACATTAAAGAGGATACAACGTGAAGCGAACAGTCATGAGCAACAAATCCAACGATGGTTACCTTCTTCTCGTCTCAAAACTTCAGGAAAAGCACAAGGAGCTGACGGGATACAGGCAAAATATTCGCTGGAAATTCATTCAAGGACAAGCCCCCGAAGCCAGTAAGCACAGTTTTGACGATTCAACATGGGAAACCGTCAGCCTGCCCAAGACTGTCGATGCTAGAATAGGAGACGCTTGGCTCAGAACCAGAATCGCGATTCCCAAACAGATCGCTGGGATAGAAGTCTCAGGCTCGGTCGCGAAGATGTTCTCGTCAGTAATCCTTGACAAGATAGAGATCTACTTGGATTCTGAGAAAATATTCAGCGCAGACTACTGGGCGGATCTAGGAGAATACAAGATATTGTTGGATGAAAAGGCGACACCCGGCAAAAGCCATGTCGTCGCCATTCACCTACATCCAAAATACGAACCCGTCGGCGTCCCGTCTTTCAGCATATCCTACAGCCTCGTAGAGAGAACTGCGTTTGAGATAGACTCGTTTATCCAAGAACTTAGGTTTGCCAAGTTTCTTGATGAGAAATTGACTCAAAAGGCTTGTCAAGACTTCAGACTAGAGGCTTTCAATGGAAAGCCCTCAGCCCTTCTTGAAGAGATAAACAAGGCCCGAGCCAAACTGACCATCCTATCCCAGAAAGCTAAGGAATTTAAGGTATACCTCGTTGCTCACGCCCACATAGATATGAATTGGCTTTGGCCATGGGAAGACACCCTTAACACCATTAAGGAAACCTTCAGCACGATGGTCAAACTGATGGACAAGTACCCTGACTTCTGCTTTTCCCAGAGCCAAGCCGCCACGTACAGAGCCGTCGAGCAGGAGTATCCTGAGCTCTTCGAAGCGATAAGAAGACATGTGAAACGGGGCAACTGGGACATAACAGCCTCGATGTGGACCGAAGCTGACCTAAACATGGTTGGAACAGAAGCACTGGTCAGGCAGTTCCTAGAAGCCAAACGATACGTGAAGGAGAAATTCGGGTTCGAGCCTAAGGTTTGTTGGATGCCCGACACCTTCGGTCACATTTGGACGCTCCCTCAAGTCGCAAGTAAAGCCGGCTTGAAATACTACTACTTCATGAGGTGCGGCAAAGGCCATCCCATCTTCTGGTGGCAATCGCCCGACGGAACGAGAGCCCTAGCCTTCACGAGCGTTTACAACAATTCCGTTACCCCAAAGAACATAGTTGACGTAGCCATCGACCTTCACAGTCGCTACGGACTCAAGACGAGCATGTTCGTCTACGGGGTTGGCGACCACGGTGGCGGAGCCACAATCGAAGATGTTGAAGCAGCCCACGAGATTCAGAAGAAACAGGTCTTGCCTACAATCGCCTTCAGCTCAACTCACAGGTTCTTTGAGGAAGTTGAAAGACAACCAAGCATCAAGGCCCTTCCCGTCATTAATGACGAGCTGCAGTTCACATTTGACGGCTGCTACACCACACACAGTGACATCAAGCGTTACAACAGGCTTTGTGAGAGGCTGCTCGTAGACGCTGAACGGTTCGCGGTGCTCTCGGGCAAGTATCCAAGGGATTATCTTCGAAAGGCCTGGTTGAACATGCTTTTCAACCAGTTCCACGACATCCTTGACGGAAGCGGAGCCCCCGAAGGGTACGTTCTTCCTGTCAAACTTGCGAAAGAAGCACTAAGGATCGCTGACGATATCTTGAAGGGTTCTGTCAGGGCACTTGCAGAAAGGATAAAGTTCTCCGGGAATGGCATCCCGATTGTTGTCTTCAACTCATTGTCTTGGGATCGAACAGACCTCGTGAAAATCAAAGTTCCCAAGCGCGCGATTCCACGAAACCCGATCGTCGTTTCAGCTGGCGGCCAGGAAAAATCACTGGTGCAAGTCGCCGGAGACGAGGTCCTGTTCTTGGCCAAAGTGCCATCAATAGGTTACAGAGTTTACTACCTCGTCGAGGGCAGTTGTGCAGAAGAAGACCTAACAGGGCTGTCAGCCAGTGAAAACTCGGTTGAGAACGAATTCTTCAGGCTTGAAATTGAGAAGAACTCTGGTACTATAACGTCTCTTTATGACAAGGCTTCTGACAGGTTTGTCTTCAAAAAGGACAGATTCAAATCTACTACTCCCGTTTTTAGTAACCTGCTGCAGGTCTTGTACGAGCTTCCGCACGACATGTCCGCCTGGATCATCGGCGAGATAAGTCGAACAGAGAACCTCATAAGAGGCGCTGAAGTCGAACTCATAGAGTCTGGACCAGTGAGAGCTTCATTCAAGGTTACCCATAAGCACAGTAAATCCATGATCACACAGCGCATCTCGCTTCTGAAGGGCATTCCCAGAGTAGACTTCGAAACCGTGATAGACTGGAGAATGGTTTCCGACGACCAGACAGAAGCTCCCATGCTGAAGGTCTCCTTTACGCCCATACTGGGAGACTCCAAAGCAACGTTTGAAATCCCCTTCGGCTACGTCGAAAGAGTGGCTGACGGCACTGAGACACCCGCGCTGAGATGGGTTGACCTTTCAGACGGAGAGTACGGACTGAGCCTTCTCAACGACTCTAAGTACGGGTTCGATGTCAAGGGCAATACGGTAAGGATGACATTGGTCAGGACCAGCTACAGCCCAGACCCGAAGCCCGACCAAAGAGTGCATGAGATTAGATACTCCGTTTTCCCACACAAAGGCGGCTGGAAGGAAGCCCTGACTTTCAGGAAAGGCTACGAATTGAACCATCCGCTTGAAACTGTAATGGTCGCGAGATCGTCTCGATCGGACGGATCTGACCGTGAAATAGCAAGCTTCATCCAAGTCAAGCCGAACAATGTAGTAGTTTCGTGCGTCAAGCTGGCTGAGGAATCAGACGACTACATCATCAGAATCTATGACGCCTCTGGTAAGGGCGCCAAAGCAGAGATCCTCTTTGGTTTCCACACTAAGGAAGCATACGAAACTGACCTAATGGAGAAGAAACTAGCCATCTTAAAAACCCAAGGAAACAAACTGAACTTGTCACTGCGCCCGTTTGATATCAGAACAGTTCGAATAAAACGGAGCTGACACTGTTTGGCGCGTTACCTGTTTAGAATTAGTAATATCTCTTCAACGGGTTTCGCTGATCTGTTGCCAATTTCACTTGTCGCGGAACAGATATGCCCTGCCAATCCACTCCAGCGGTGCTCTTCCTGGCGCTTTCAATACTGATACTGTGCACATGAAGCGCGTAAGCCATTGCACGGTCTTGAGGGTTCTCGATCTGAAGCATCTGTTTTAAGCTTAGGTGCTCAAAGACTCGACGAATTGGGCGCAGAGAGTTACCGTGGCACGAGATTGCCACGTTACCCGGGTTCTGTCGGAGCCATTCTTCAAGCTGCAATAAGAAGGGCAACGTTCGATTTTCAACCATCTTCAGACTTTCTCCCTCCGGCGGTGGAAAATCATAACCCCTGTGAATTTGAGCGAACCATTCAGGCCTTTCCTCGGCAATCTTTCTCTTGCTTTTACCCTGAAGCAAGCCGTAGCAACGTTCGATGAGGCGGTCGTCCGTGAAAACATGAATCGCAGGATGCTTCTCAAGAACGATTTCAAGAGTTTTTCGAGCTCTCTTAAGGTGCGAGGTAAACGCATAGTCAATCTTGTCTCTCCCAAGTTGCTCTGCAATCTCCCGTGCCTGCGAAAACCCTTTCAAGGTGAGCACTGGGTCGCGCCAGCCCGAGAATATTCCACGGCTGTTGTCAGTGGTTTCAGCATGTCTAAAGACAAACAGATTGCAGATCATCAAAGGCTTCCTCCATACGAGCTAGCGCAATCTTCTAAATAGGACTTATCGCTCTTCTTCACTGTGAATTCGCAGCGGTCCCTTTGAACTAGACATCGGAGCATGAGTAAGTGAAAAAAACCAAGATCATCTGCACGATCGGTCCAGCTAGCATTTCCCGAAACACGCTCAGGAAAATGTACCGTGCGGGAATGAACGGTGCTAGAATAAACACGGCTTATGGGACACTCAAAGAGTACAGCATAATGGTTAGCCGTCTGCGGGAAGTCGCAGACATTCCCATAGTTGTCGACTTAAAAGGGCCTGAGATAAGGCTCAGAGCAAAGGGCAAGAAAATCGTCAACGTGGGAGACGTTTTCGAACTGGGCAAGGGCAAGAAAATAAGCTTCAACAACGACATCTATGAAGACGTGGATGTCGGAGACACTGTTCTTGTTGACAACGGTAGGCTGAGAACGCAGGTCGTGGAAAAACAGAAAGAAGTCTTGAAACTGCTCGCAAAGACAAGCGGCGAAGTAGATGATGGAAAGGGAGTCAACATTCCGAACAAGAAGCTCGCAGTCCCAACTCTCTCAAGAAAAGATCTTCAAATAATAGGTTTTGCAAAAGAGAACGATGTTGAATTCATGGCTCTCTCGTTCACAAGAAGTGCCCAGGACATCATTAAACTGAGGAAAGAGGCCAACGGTTTTAAGGGTGCAATCATCGCCAAGATCGAGAATTCTGAAGGTGTCGACAAATTCAATGAGATCCTTGACGCCTCAGACGGAATCATGGTGGCAAGAGGCGACCTGGGCGTTGAAATAGAACCTGAAAAGGTCCCGCATGTTCAGAAATCAATAATCAGAAAATGCAATCAGAGAGGAAAAATCGTCGTAACGGCGACGGAAATGCTTGAATCCATGACGCACCAGCCGATCCCGACTAGGGCTGAAGTCAGCGATGTTGCCAACGCAATAATTGATGGGACAGAGGTAACGATGCTCTCAGGAGAGACAGCAGTGGGGCAGTACCCTGTGGAATCTGTCCTGATGATGTCCAGAATTGCGAAAGAAACTGAAAAGGCAGTGGAAAGTCACGTCGAAGACGAGGGGTTCGTCAACATCTCAGACACGGTAAGCAAGGCGGTTCAAAGGATATGCCAAGAAATGCCCGTGCACAAAGTCGTCACGCTGACTAGGTCAGGCTACACAGCTCGAATGATCTCAAGGTTTAAGATCCCTCAACAAATAATCGCCGTCACACCTGTCAACCGCGTCAAGAAGCAACTTGAACTGTCCTACGGCGTCCACCCAGTGCACTTTGACTACCTCAAAGAAGATGACCGAATTCTGGCCACAGCGAACAAGCTTCATTCAATAGGCCTTATCCACGACCAGGACACAGTTCTCTTCACCGCAGCCTTCAGAACCTCCAAGCCGCATTCGAGCAATCTGATCGAGATACATAGCATTAGGGAACTTGTACAGCTTACCGATACATAACAAACTGCTTTCTCTCTCTATGAGGTCGCGCGCATGACAGGAGGGCCAGTCTAGCTCTTGTTACTAATAACGGACTTGTAAATGTCAATTGTTTGTTCTGCAACCTTTCTCCAGGTGAAGAATTCAAGAGCTCTTCTTCGTCCGTTTTCGCCCCATGTTTTTGCCCTCTGTGGGTCCTTTAGCGTCTCTTTTATTCCCCAGGCTATGTCGGTTGGTTCTTCACCGTTTATGTGAATTCCAGTTTGATTGGGACCAGAAGGGATGACCTGCTCTCGGAACCCAACCACTCCATGGGCGCCGACGACTATTGGTTTCTCCATGGCCATCGCTTCAAGGCTTACGATGCCGAACGGTTCGTACACGGAGGGAAAAACGCAGAGGTCAGCCGCTGCGTAGTGCAGAATTCTTTCGTCTTCTGGAACAAATTCGAAGCGGCAGCTAACGTTCTCTCTGATTCCAAGCCTGGCCGCCATCTCCAATATGTCCTTTTGCTCTTCTCCCCTGCCCAAAATGACAAGCTTGGTTTTCGGGTACTCCTTTAGAACCATCGGAATAGCCTGCACCAAGTTCCTGACGCTTTTAACCCAGGTGAGCCTACCGACGAACAACAGCAGATTCCAATCCTTTTGAACGCCATACTTTTCTCTTAATCCATCGATTGCTTCTTGACTACAGTTCTTGGGATTGTAGCGTTCCTCGTCGACACCGTTCCAGACGACGCTGATCTTGGATTCATTCCACCCGTGGCGAGTAAGGTCGTCGTGCATCGCGTAGCTTACGGTTATTATGTGGTCGGCCAGTTGCGCTGTTGCCTGCTCAAAATGAGAAACCACTTCCGAGCCCTGTCCTCCGCTTCTTCCCCACTCGGTGCTGTGAACGTGAAAGACCACGGGGATTCTCGTCTCATTCTTGGTTATGATGCCGGCGATGCTACTCAGCCAGTCGTGAACGCAGACGACATCGAATTTGCTGCCTTCTTTCTTGATCAGCCCATTGATGAATTTGGTGGCGCTCAGAACGTTGTACATGAAAATGTCGCTGAAGAACCGGATGTTGGTTCCCCATTTTACCAAGTCTTCCGTGACGAACATCGGGAAGACGTTGCTTGCGTCGGCTATCATGGGACGATGAACTTCTACCCCTTTCATAATTTCACGTGTCTTCAATTCTCCCGGGTTTAGAGTAAAAACGGCCACATCATGGCCCATTTCAACAAACTCGTGAGTTATGTACTCAGCGTAAGTTCCGAGCCCGCCTACGAGCTGTGGCGGATACTCCCAGACAAAAAAACCAACCTTCAACAGGTGCCCTCCACGCGCAACAACTTGCGCGCTTGTTCCTAATTAAGCAGTGCCCCTTAGAGAAGGGCTGTTTAACAAACTTGTATCAATCCAGTGCTTCAGCTAGGAGGGAAAGAGCCGAAGGAGTTAGCAACAGGCTGACGAGGAGTGTTCTCTTGTTTTCGGCATGCCGCAGGCGTCCAGAAGCAGGTGCTACGATTCTGCGGATGCACGGGGTCTTTGCAAATACATTTTGCATTTACACTTTGCATATACATTCATATTTGTCGACACTCGTCAGCGACTACTTCATCTGAGAAATGCTATCCAATTATTCCGCAATTTTGGCAGCCTTGCGGAGATCAGAAATAAGATAGAAAAAGGAGTGAAGAGCTTTATCGTCGAATTGACCTGACATTCGTGTTAAACTGACGATGGTGGCGTGAGGCTAATGTCCGACTTTGGTTTCAAGGCTATGGCTTTCACTTTCAGGATACGGGATTTCTTGAGGCCGCGCAGTGACATTGTGAAGGAAGCAGGGGCAAAAGAAGGTTTTCACGTGCTTGATTATGGTTGTGGACCAGGCAGCTATGTGAGAGCTGTCTCTGAGGTCGTTGGCGAGTCTGGAAAGGTTTATGCCTTGGACATCGAGCCGCTTGCCGTTGAGAGCGTTAAGAAAATTGCGGAAAAGCACGGCCTCGCAAACGTGGAAACGATTCTCTCCGACCGCAAGACTGGGTTGCCGGAGGAGAGCATAGACGTGGTTTTGCTGTACGATACCTTTCACGACTTAGTGGATCCGAACGGCGTGTTGGAAGAACTGAACCGTGTTTTGAAGCCAGATGGAGTCTTGTCGTTCAGCGACCATCACATGAAAGAGCACGAGATAATTTCAAAAATCACAAATAGAGGACTGTTTAGGCTGTTGAGAAAAGGAGAAAGAACGTACAGTTTTCTGAAGGAGGCATTTCCTTCCTAGGGCACGTTCTGAGCAACGCGCGTTTATCAGAGCTTTTTCAGGAGCCCATTCTTCCTTGAATCAGGAAATTGCTGAACCTCTTTAGCCGATTTTCAGCATCATCCAAGAGCTTCTTGAGCTCTGAACCGTCGACCTCGTATGGATCAGCCCGGTTCGGGAATTTCCAGATTTGAACCTTGCCCTCTTCGTCTGCTCCGATCGAATCGTCTATTTTGCACTCGTCTATTAGGCGAATGATGAACGTGGTGATAACTGCCATGTCGTCCATAACTGATTTGCTGGAATAGGATGGTTTGATGAAAACGTAGGCATACTGTGCCCCAGTTCCTATGACTTTGTAGTCGTTAACTTTGCTTGATGTTCCCACCGCATCGACGCAATACAAGAAGGGGCGAGCCAACTTGGGCTTATGACACACAAGCGCTTCAAAAGCCTCAGACTCGTAGTCAAAGCCCTCAGCCTTGTAGCGAGGACCGTAGATCTCGTATATTCTGTGAGCAACATCCTCAGTCAGGCCAACGAATCCTCTTGACGGGTCTTTCTTCACCACCCCCTTTTTCTCTAGGACGTGCAAGTTTCTTATGTCTTGGACAAACTTCTCACGTATATCCAAGAATCCAGCGGCGGCGACCACCAAGTTCTCATATTTTTCAACCGAGATTATCTTGTTCTCATAGTAAGTCATCTCGCCAGCCTTCACCTTCTTGTCACCGACTATCACTATCCCGTCTTGGCAAACGACTCCAACAATGCAAGTCATAACAGAAACCTCATTTTATGCTTGGTTGATTTAATCAAAATATAAGTTGTTCGATCTTCAGCGCGCGCTCCACGCTGTGGCAATAGCTATAAGGACATGAACATCGCTTTGACCTGCTGAATGCCGCGCATTCCTCTGACTCTTCCGATCAGGTCAAGTATTCTTTCGTTTTTTCCCTGCGCTATGAAGATTTCTAGGCAATACTTGTCGTCAATGTGTCTGTGAACGTTTTCTACTACTACGTCGTCAAATTCATGTCTGACTTCAGTCATTCTTAGATCAACATCTCTTCTCGCGTAGTCAGAGGTGATCATTATCGTTGCAGCCACGACGCCAGTTTCCAGTTTTGCAATGTCAGCCTCAGCAATCAAGTTTCTCACGGCGTCTCGAAAGGCTTCTGACCGACTGTAGTAACCTCGAGCTTTCATGAAGTCGTCGAACCTAATGAGAAGGTCGTTTGGAAGCGTAATGCTAATCACGGTGATGTTTTTCACCCTCTGCAATATTAACTTAGCACAATGATATTATTAATATATTAATATTTTGCTCGTATTCATCAGCACTAGATTAATATCGCGAATTGGGCCTTCATGACTTAAGGCTGACAGCAGATGGCTTGCAGGGATGAAGAGCAGACAATGGTTTACAAAGGAACGAACAGACAGAAGTGGATGTTGCTTGCTGTAGCGTTGGGTCTCACTATCCTAGCAACTACTGCGCTTGATCTCTTGTTTCATGGAATTCCGTTGGGCTTCAGCTTACCTTTGCTCAACGAGCCTGCAACGATCTCAAGGATAATGTATTATTTGGCAATCATTAGCGCAGGCGTATACGTAGGGCTTTTAGCGTTAAAAGAGCTGGTTGCCGAGAAGAGGTTCTCGGTCGAGTTTCTAATGTCAGCAGCTGCGTTTGGTGCTGCTTATCTGGGTTTTCTCTTCGAAGCTGTGACCGTGCTTTTTCTTTACGCGTTGGCCGAGTATTTTGAGGGTTTTATCGAAGACAGGGCTCGGAAGACGGTTGAGAGACTTTCGCAGTTTATGCCGGATAAGGCAACAGTGTTAGTCGGTGGCGCTGAGACGAGCGTTGGTGTGAAGGAAGTTCAGCCAGGTATGATTGTCCTTCTGAAGCCCGGTGAGAGGATACCTCTCGATGGGGTTGTGGTCGATGGCAACTCTCTTGTTGATCAGTCTCTCATCACAGGGGAATCAGTTGCTATGACAAAAGCGGTCAATGACTATGTTTACGCGGGCACGTTGAACTTGAATGGTGTTCTTAAGGTCATTGTGAAGACTGGGTCTCAAGATACTTTGGCTTCGAGGATTGGTAGGCTTGTCATCGAATCTAGGAAAAGAAAGGCATCCGTCGAAAAACTAGTTGACAAGTTTGCCCGCATCTACATCCCTATAGTCATATCCTTAGCCGTCCTGACGGCGCTGGTGTTTCCGAGAGTTTTTGGTGGGCCATTCGAAACCTGGCTCTACAGATCCTTAACGCTTCTGGTGATCGCATGCCCGAGTGCATTCATCATCTCGGTTCCAGCAACCGTTTTCACGGCAGTAACGATTGCCGCGAGAAAGGGAGTGATCGTCAAGGGCGGCATCTACATCGAGAAATTGGCTAAGGTCAAGTCGGTTGTTTTCGACAAGACTGGAACACTGACCTTCGGCGAGCCCACAGTGCACAACGTGAACGACGTTGAGCCTGCAGGGTCGCGTGCGCTGATGTACGCTGCTGCCCTCGAACAGTATTCTCACCACCCCCTTGCTCAGACCATCGTGAGAAAGGCAGCTGAGCGCAACTTGGATTTCAGTAAACTGGAAGTTAGGGAAGTGAAGGAGGTTCCAGGCAAGGGGCTCATCGGCTACGTTGATGACGCTCACGTGGCCGTTGGAAACATGGAACTAATGGAAGAAAACGTTTGCAACTGTGACCAGATAGCTGAGATCTACGAGAACGATGAACACACGTTCATCTGTGTGTCGATTGACAAGTCTGCCGTGGCAACCATCTGCGTGACTGATGAAATTCGAAACGATGCTGTTGAAACAGTAGAAGCTTTGAAAAGAGCTGGTATCCACACAGCGATGCTCACCGGAGACAAGACTGAGATCGCCAGTGAAATCTCTGCGAGACTGGGCATGAATGAGGTCCATGCGGAGCTTCTTCCCGAAGACAAGCTGACAGTTCTAAGCGAGATAAGAGCTAGGCATGGACAGGTGGCAATGGTGGGCGACGGAGTTAACGATGCTCCGGCGCTGGCCGCCTCTGACGTGGGCATTGCAATGGGAGGCAGAGGCGTCGATGTCGCTCTGGAGTCTGCTGACGTTGTTCTAGTCAAAGACAAGCTGATCCAGATTCCATACATGATCAAGTTAAGCGATAAGACCGTCAAGATCGCAAAACAGAATATTGTTGCGTCCATTGCCGTTAAGGTGGTCTTGGGTGCGCTGGGGCTGATCGGCTTGACTCCTCTATGGTTTGCAGTAGCCTCAGGCGATGACGGTTTGACCTTGCTGGTGCTTCTGAACACCTTACGCCTAAAGCGCGTAAATGTCTAGCACACGCAAAAGACAAATGTCGTTCTTGAATGAATGAAGTGTCCTGAGTGTAACGGTGAAATGTGGGTGCTACTTAATGCCTATCTTCGACTTCAGAGCTGTCCATTCATCGGGGCTAAAACCTTCAGCTTCGCCTTCTACTAGTTCCAGTCTTTCCGCAGGAATATGCGAAAGGAAAGTTGTGAAGTTGAACTGGCGCTAATGTGTGGTAGCGGCGAGGGAAAAGGACGGAGCGGTCTGGGCCGTGGAAGCGGTGAGGGTTCCAGTTCGCTCTCCGAATTCATTGAGAACCTCTCATGCATCTTCTTCACCCTCAGCCGCGCTTGGAAGGACGGTGAGCTCCATCAGTTTCTCTCCGCGAAGGATCGAGAGCTTTGTCCTTTTTCCGATCACATTTTCGGTCAGAAGTCTCGGAAGGTCGTAGAAGCTTGTGACGGGGCTTTCGTTGAACTTCACTATCACGTCGCCCATTGCTAGACCGGCTTTTTTCGCTGGTGTACCCTGCTCGACTGAGAAAACCATGACTCCTGCGTTCTGGTTGATACGTGATTGACTCGCGATTTCCTGCGGGATTAAAACAGTGTTCGACACTATGCCCAAGTATGCTCTTCTGATTTTTCCTCCAGTCATGAGCCTGTCGATGATGCCTTTCACCTTGTTGACTGGAATCGCTATGCCACGAGACCAGACGAATGCTGTGTTGAGGCCTATCATCTTGCCAGAAACGTCGACCAACGGCCCACCAGAAAAGCCTGGATTGAGCCTAGCATCGGTGGCTATTACATCTTCCATCGCTGTTCCTCTCCATCCTCTGAGTGTGCTTCCCACGTTTGTGATTATGCCGGTTGTTGCGCTTGGTTGTCTGTTGAACGGGTTGGCTAGGGCTAGTACGAACTGGCCTGTGCTCAGTGTTTCGGAATCGCCGAGTTCTATTGGTTTGAGGTTTGCCTGTTCTGCCTTGAGCAGTGCTATGTCGGAATAGGGGTCAACACCCACTGTCTTGGCTTCAAGGATTTTTTCTCCAGAGCCGATTCTGATGGAGGCGCTTCTTCCGAGAACATGGTTGCACGTCACTATGTAGCCCTCCGAACTGAAGACGACGCCTGTGCCTCTTGTCATCGTTGTGTTCACGCTGACCAAGGACGGTGTCAGTTTTCGCACGAGTTCAGTAGTAGCGTCAGAGAGCGACTTCAACACCTGCAAAGGATTAATTGACTGACTCATACTTTTTCACCTCAAAATATGAGAAGCCGGCGTCGTATTTGTTGACTAAGGAAAGCAGAAAGTCGGTCACACTACGCTGGCGTCAGATGCACGTCGAAATCGCCCACGTAGGCCACACGTCTGATCAACCGCGAGCTTGAACAGAGTTTGCCTATGTAAGCCACAAGCTGATAAGAGGCCCTCAAAGCCATGTTCAAGTCCTTATCATGCAAAAACTTGGCCTCAATCGTCAGCGCTCTGTCCGATACTTTAGCGTCAACTTGAATGCCGCCATCTTCCGTGATCCACTTCAAAGTAACCTCTTCGCGTGCGTTTCCCTCTGAGAGGCCTAGCCAACGAAGCAGACCGAACCATCTTCCCCTTAGTTGTGAGGTCAGATTCTGAACTGACATATCAGAAGGTAGAAATGTCTGAAGCAAAGGAACACGAGACTCATCGCTGCAGGTCGAATGTGGCCCTAGAAATTCATTGAGCTTCGATGTAACCCTGTAACCTCCATGCCCCTTCTCCACTATGCCCTCCTGCTCTAACCTGCCAAGGATCCTGGAAAGTGTCTCAGGATGCAGACCCATTCTTCTCTTAAGCCCATCGAACGTAAACAGGACCAAGTCCTCTTCGGTTATCAAATCTAGAACGTCAACGTCTCGTTCACTGAACGAAGACTTGGTGAGGTCGTCCCAGTCAGCATTCAAGGTTGCCGTTGTCACCTTCATGACTTAATTCATAGGAAATTTCCAATCAGACTTCTCCATTACTATTGTGCGATACTATCGTGTTGCCCAATGTAAGGAGAAAAGTCATGTTCACTATTGCGCCGATAAGGTTTGAATCCGGAATCAAGGACACCTTCACTGCCTCCTTCCATGACTGGCCTTGCTGATTGTTTCTGTTCTCTTCGGCTCCTTTAGCTGCGTCAGTCTTCTGTTGATTGCTCCCCGCTCTTTTTGCAGCTTCTTTATCATATCTTCAATCTGTGCTCGCTTGCCCTCTAAAACGCTGGCTGTATCTTCAGGTTTTCTCTTCCTCTCTTCGAGAAAGACTGAGAAAAAGTTCGGTATCCTGGGCACTGGAATCGGGTTCATTCTTATGTCCAACACGTCTTTCATGAACTCTCTGAGCAAGTCGCTCATGCTGTTGGCGATCTGACTTTCTTTGCCAAGGGCTCGCTGAAGAACCAACTCGCCCGCCCCCGTGACCTCGTATGTTTTTCGTCGTCTCTTCTTTTGAACATCCCATTCTCCCTCTATGTACCCGGACTTTTCCAAGTTTTGAAGTATGGGATAGATGCCGCCAGCCGTCGGCCTCCAGAAGCCCCCAGTCCTCTCTTTAATCTCTCTCATTATTTCGTAGCCATGATATGGCTTCTTACTTAGAAGAATCAGAACCGCAATTCGGATGTAGCCCTTCTGGGTTTCCTTAAGCCAATGTGCAGCCGTCTTTTCTTCTTCTGAAGTCATCGTCTTTCAGCCTTACTGGATGTAATCGGAATATTTATATTTTACTTCGATATATTGCGCTTCGTAATATATGAACATCATTTCACAGTGAGGAGGATGTATGAGATGGTAAACGAGCTGCCTGCAGAAAGGCTGAGAAGAGAATGCGACCCTAATCTTATGCACTGTGAGACCACGCAGGAGCTAGTCCCCCTTCAAGAGATTATTGGCCAAGAAAGGGCTGTCAGAGCGCTCAAGTTCGGGTTAGGCATCAGGGAACGCGGATTTAACATCTATGTTGCAGGCTTCCCCGGAACAGGGAGGACAACGGCCGTTAGAAACTTCTTGGAAGAAACGGCTCAAACCAAGCCGGTGCCCTCAGACTGGTGTTACGTGTACAACTTTCGCAACCCGTACGAGCCTAAAGCCATAAAGCTGCCTGCTGGCAAAGGCAAACACTTTCGAGACGACATGGCCACCTTCATCAACGAAGCATTGAGAATTCTGCCAAAATCCTTTGAAAGCGAGGATTACGGCGTAAGAAGAGCGAACACTGTTAAGACTGTTGAAGAGGAAAGGCAGAAACTCATCGGGCAACTTACGAAACGGGCCCAAGAGGAAGGCTTCATTCTGCAAGCGTCACCTGTGGGTTGGCTCATGATTCCAGTAATCAAAGGAAAACCTGTGAACGACGAAGAATTCATGAAATTAGACCAGAAAACTCGAGAAGGAATCGAGAAGAAGAGAGAACAGCTGAGCGAGCAATTCCTGAACACTATGAGACAACTCAGAGAATTAGAGGGGAAAGCCGACGCAGAGCTCAAAAAACTGAATCGTGAGGTTGCCCTTTTCGCCATCGGGCACATAGTGACTGACTTGAAAGAAGAATACAAGGATTTCCCTGATGTCGTCGCTCACGTAGACGACGTGCAGAATGACATCCTCGACAACCTATCCCGGTTCATAAAAGGGTCGGAAGAGCAACCACAGACTCCTTTCCCAGTTCCTTGGATGAGAGAGACTCCCTTCAGGAAGTACGAGGCAAAGATCATCGTTGATAACTCGGATGTTAAGGGAGCTCCTGTGGTAATGGAATCTAACCCCACTTATCAGAACCTTTTTGGTCGAGTGGAAAAGGAGGCTCAGTTTGGAGCGCTTGTGACGGACTTCACCATGATCCGTGGGGGTTCCTTACACAAGGCCAATGGCGGCTATCTGATTCTTCCAGTTGAAGAGTTGCTACGTAATCCTTTCTCATATGATAGCTTGAAAAGGGCCCTCAAGAATGAGCAAATCGTCATTGAAGAGGCAGAAGAACGTTTGGGTTTCATTACGACGAAGAGCTTGAAACCTGAGCCGATTCCTCTGGGCGTCAAGGTGATTCTAATTGGAGACCCCTACCTCTATCAGGAATTGTTCATCTTGGACATGGAGTTTAATCAACTCTTCAAGGTTAAGGCAGATTTTGACACAACCATGGATCGGACAGAAGAGAGCATACAGCAATACGCAGTTTTTGTTTGCACGTTGTGTAAGAAGGAGAATCTGAAACACCTTGACGGCTCAGGCCTGGCCAAATTGGTCGAACATAGCTCAAGACTGGCTGAAGACCAGCAAAAACTCTCCACCAGGTTTGCTGAGGTTGCTGACATCATTCGCGAAGCTAACTTCTACGCGACGCAAGATAACTCAGATTTTGTTACTGGAACTCACGTGAAAAAAGCTATCGAAGAGAAGGTCTACCGTTCAAAACTCATTCAAGAAAAGATTGAAGAGATGATCAAGAGAGGGTTCCTCCTCATCGATACGGACGCAGAGAATGTGGGTCAAGTCAACGGCCTTTCGGTGATAGGGCTGGGTGACTTCGCCTTTGGCAGTCCTTCGCGAGTAACGACCAGCGTGGGTCTGGGTCGAGAAGGCGTGGTCGATATTGAAAGGGAGGCCAAGATGGGAGGACCCATCCACACAAAAGGGGTCCTTATTCTAAGCGGCTACCTCAATGAGAAGTACGCGCAGGACAAGCCTCTCAGTCTCTCAGCCCGTCTTGTTTTTGAACAGAACTATGAAGGAGTGGAGGGTGACAGCGCCTCAAGCACCGAACTCTACGCTATCCTGTCCGCCCTGTCTGACCTGCCTATAAAGCAAAACGTTGCCGTCACTGGCTCAGTGAACCAGAAGGGCGAGGTTCAAGCCATCGGCGGAGTGAACGAAAAAATCGAAGGCTTCTTCGAAGTCTGCAAGGCAAAAGGATTCACCGGCAAACAGGGAGTGATGATACCGGAGAGCAACGTGCAGAACCTGATGCTGAAAGAGGAAGTAGTGCAAGCAGCTCAACAGGAGAAATTCCACGTATACCCCGTTAAAACCATCGATGAAGGAATAGAAATTCTAACAGGGGTCAAAGCCGGCCAAAGGCAAGAAGATGGATCTTTCGAGAAAGGAACCGTTAACTACAGAGTGGATAAACGACTTGGAGAAATGGCCGAAAAACTCAGAGAATTTCCACAGTATTTCACGGAAGAAAGGAAGAAAACTGAGAGTTAACCGCGGAAATAAAGAATCGCGCCTGCTGAAGAATTTTGTTTGCTAGCGAAGGCTAGAATGAAAAAAGCCGACATCTCCGCCGCTAATTCGGCAAATCTCCAAAAACAAGCGTAACTACTTGAGTTTACATTCAACTGCAAATGAAGTAAACTAGAATTTTAGGGCGAGTGCCCATAAAATCTGAAGAAAAAGGGAAATGACTAGCAGAAAAATGTGGATGCGAGGTCAGGTCATCTTTAACGTGCCCATCTCAAGGGTAAGTGTGGGCATCCACTTCAACCTGTTTCGGAAGCTTTTTGATTCTTATCTCCATGCTTAGCGGAGCTTCTTCCCCAACTTCCCTGAGGGTTTTCAAGAAACCGATCACTATGTTGGCCAAGGTTTCTTGCACAAAATGGTTCAGGGGCAATCTTACGTTGTTAACCCGCATCTCGGTCTCAAAATTCTTCTTGAACATTCTATGTTTGGAGCTCAAAACGTCACCGCTAGGATAAGCCCATCTTTGTGTTGATAACAATTATGGTGGTCGCGCCGGTGTGACGAGCAACCTCCCAATCGCGCGTTTTTTCCCAATTCTAATCGTGGCTATTCTATCTCTTTTGTTTTTGGAAAGGTTGCCTTTATTTTCATTATGAACTTGTTTTCAAAGTCAAGGGCTTCCATCGTGTCGGTAATCTCTTCCACATCCTCGTCAGAGGCGTATTCAGCGGGTTTTCCGGTCAGTTCGTCGAGTGCGAGCCCGCACGAGTATACGATGACCCCCTCTTCTGATGGTGAGATCACTACGTGCACGCCTGATCTCTGCGCCGCTTTAATGTACTGTTGCAGACTGAACGGATACAGCAGGGTTCTCAGTGTCAACGGCACCAGCGCGCCTTCCCCGGCCAGCACGGTTGTGCTGGCCTCTTTGGTTTTTTCTTCCTTCATGACCTTTAAGCCCATTTCCTTGAAGGCTTTTCGGCAGGCCAAAGCCACATCGTCGACCTTGGCTTCTGGAATGAACAGCTTTCTTTCCAAACACACAGCTTCATGTGCCATTCGAGGACCCCACAGCCAATAACTTGTCGCTTTCTTATTACGCTTTCCTGATGCAAGGAATTACCAGATGAGTACACCTAGTTCAGGTTCCCGGTTCGTGCAATTACGAGTGGCGCAAGATCAAAGCATTGAGGACTTCATGTTTTGACCCGATATGCTTAAATATCACATATGATATCACGGTTGACCTCAATGGTGATATACTATGCACGAATTTCGCAAACATTGGATGAAACACACGGCAATGGTTCCGAAGGGCTTCATACGCTACCAGGTTCTTGAATCTCTAGGTGAGAAGCCCATGTCTGGTTCCGAAATAATAGATGAAATAGAAAGCAGGACAAACGGTCGATGGAAGCCAAGCCCAGGCTCAATTTATCCGCTCTTAGCTTGGCTACAGGACAATGGCCACGTCAAGGAGTTGCCCGTTGAACAGAGCGGGATGAAAAGGTACGAGCTGACCGAAAGCGGCAGGGCTCTGCTTGCGGAGCAGAAGAAGATAATGGCAGAGCAGAGGAAAAAGATGAAAGAGTATACCAGGAACCGCGTGGGATTCAGGAGAGAAAGGTTCTTCGGCCCCCCTTTCATAGGCGAGTTTCTCTCGGGTTTGCCTGAGGAAAAGCTGGTTGAAGCAAGAAAGACGATGCACAAGCTTGTTGCTGCTTTCTTCGAGTTGGGACGCAGTTTAAGTGAGCATGCGTCCGATGAAGCTTTTGATGAAGCGTTGAAACTCTTAAATAACACGGCTGAAAAGCTTGAGGAGATAAATCAGAAACTGAAGGGTGAGAGGGATGAGTGAAGACATTATCAAGGCTGAAGGACTGACCAAGGTCTTTAATCATCAGTTGGTAGCCGTTGACCACGTGAACTTCGAGATCAAAAGAGGAGAAATATACGGTTTCCTAGGACCCAACGGCGCTGGAAAAACCACAACGATCAACATGTTGATAACCATTTTGAAGCCCACAGAAGGAAGAGCCACTGTCTTGGGTTTCGATATTCAGAAGCAAAACAATGACGTTAGAAACGTCATCGGCGTCGTGCCCCAAGAATACACGGCAGATGAAGACCTGACCGGCCTAGAGAACATTCTCTTGTGCGCTGATATGTACGGAATCCCACGGAAAGTCGCAAATGAGCGCGCGTTGGATCTGCTGAAGCTCGTTGAGCTAACCGATTTTAAGGATAAGAGGGTTCAAACCTTTTCCGGTGGAATGCGCCGCAGACTTGAACTTGCATGTGGACTAGTCAACAGGCCAAAAATACTCTTCCTAGACGAGCCCACTCTGGGCTTAGATGTTCAAACGAGGACTGCAACTTGGAACTACATCAGAAAACTGAAAAAGGAATATGGCATGACACTCTTCATGACAACACACTATCTTGAAGAGGCTGATTCACTCTGCGACCGCGTCGCAATAATTGATCATGGAAAAATAGTCGTGGTCGGCACGCCTGAGGATCTAAAGCACAGCTTGGGCGGCGACATCATAACCATAGGCATCAAAGAAGACGCTGAAGTGAGCGAGCTCATCAGCAAAGTTGAGAATGTGAAAGAAGTTAAGAAGGAGAATGGCTCATACCGAATCAAAGCTGAGAATGGAGAAGTGACGGCTCCGTTTATTATTGAAGCCTTGCGAAGAAAAGGGTATACTGTTGCGAAGCTCATGCTCACAGAACCTACGTTGAACGAAGTCTACTTGGAATACACAGGGAAATCGCTGCGCGATGCAGAAGAATCCAGGGAGGCTTTTGCTGCCCAAAGGATGATGATGAGGAGGGCCAGGCAATGAGCGAAACCAACGACAATTCAAAAAACAAATTACACGGTCTCTGGGCCTTGACCAACAGAGAGCTTAAGAAATGGTACAAAGCCCCCGTAATATTCACACTTTCCATAATTCAGCCGATTATTTGGATGGGTCTGCTCGGAAAAGCTATGAACCTCGGTGCTATTTTCTCAAGCGGTTCAATGGAGCAATTAATGAGCAAAATAGTTTTGATCCCACCTCTGACCCTAACGCAATCTCAACAATTAGGTGTGTTCTTTCAAGGTCTGCAGACAAGTATCATGCAGAATACGTTCCATACGAGTGATTACTTTTCCTTTATGGCTGTTGGTATGATTGCTTTCACAGCCCTCTTCACAACGGCATTCAGCGGCATGTCAGTGGTTTGGGACAGACGCTTGGGCTTCCTTAACAAGGCTCTGAGCACGCCTGTATCCAGAGCAGTAATAGTGTTCTCCAAAGTTCTTTCTGCAACTCTGCGATCAATGTTTCAGGCAGGCATAATAATACTGATCGCTATTGCATTCGGTCTCCAGTTTGGGGCTAGCTTCAATCCAGTGTTCATACTGGGCCTATTCGCGATCCTGTTCCTAATATGCGTAGGCTTGTCTTCAATGTTCATCGCGATTACGATAAGGTCAACAAGAATAGAGACTCCAATGGCCGTTATGAACCTGATAACGCTGCCGCTGATGTTTGCAAGCAACGCCTTTTTCCCAACGAGCATCATGCCTTCTTGGCTCCAAGCAGTAGCATCGGTCAACCCGATGACGTATACTACAGATGCGGTAAGACAGCTCTTGATATACAGCACACCTGACTTCGGGCAAGTTGGATTGGACTTCTTGTACGTTGGAATCTTTGCAATCGTAGTCGCAACGATAGGCATAGCTCTATCATGGAGATATCTTAGCAGGTAGCCAAGGATGGACGAGAAAACGAAGATGGCACCTGCGACGACGACAGTTGAAGCAGTCAACCTGAAGAAAACTTACATGCTTGGAAAGATTCCAGTCAACGCCTTGGATGGCGTGAACCTGAAGGTCGAGAGCGGCGATTTCCTCGCCGTTCTGGGCCCCTCCGGAAGCGGGAAGTCAACGCTGCTAAATCTGATCGGAGCCCTGGACAAACCAACAGAAGGCAAATTGCGGATCGAGGGCGTTGACGTTTCCACGCTCAATGACGGCCAATTAGCGGATCTTAGATGTCGGATAGGCTTCGTGTTTCAGTTTTTCAACTTGATCCCACGGTTCACAGCAAGAGAAAATGTTGAGTTGTCAATGGCTATCGCAGGTCTCGGCAAAGCAGAAAGAAGAAAGCACGCAGAGAATCTCCTGGAAACAGTGGGACTGAAAGAAAGAATGAATCACAGGCCAACCGAACTGAGCGGCGGCGAACAACAACGCGTAGCCATTGCGAGGGCTTTGTCGAACAATCCCAAGTTTCTTCTGATGGACGAGCCCACGGGGAACATAGACTCAAAAGCTGCCGGCGAAATAATCGGTCTGATCAAGAGACTCAACGAAGAGAAAACCGTGACCATAATAATGGTCACTCACGACCAACGTCTGGCGGGCCAAGCGAAGAGAATTGTGCAGATGTTCGATGGCTTGATAGTTCAGGAGGTCGTGAATTGACATGAAAGCCCAGGATATCCTGTCTTATTCTTTCAGCGCGATCAAACTGAGAAAGCTTCGAGCTGGTTTGACCACCTTAGGAGTGGTCATCGGCATTGCAGCCATCGTTGCCTTGCTCTCAATCACTCAGGGTCTGCAGGCCGCCATAACTGATCAGCTCAAAACAGGATTCGCCACCGACACGCTAATTGTCTCAACTGGAGGAGGCTTTGGAGGCTTCGGCGCCGGCGCCCAAGGCGGGACGGGCGCGAATTCAGGCTTCAAACTGTTGGTCAACTATACGCAGATGATCAACAATCTAACAAATGTCGAAACGTCAATGGCGATAATTCAAAGGACAGGCCGCATTGAGTTCAATCAAACAGTCCAGAATGTTACCATAGTAGGTGTGGACTTCGCTGAATACGCAAGCATATACAGCAGCACTTTTGTACCCGAGAATGGAACCATACCAACGAATCCAGAAAACGAAATGATCGTGGTTGGAAAACGCGTAAGTGCTCCCGGGAACAATGACACCTTGTTCTGCAGTGTAAATGACACAGTTGAAATGATTTGGACTAACGCAACGAAAATTCCACCGACAAATGAGACTTATGCTGGGAAAGTCACGGCTGTTCTCAAAGAGATCGGAGGCTTCGGCATCATCGGGCCTTCTGACACCGATGTTTACATTCCAATTTCTCAAGCTCAAAGCTTCTTTGGAACTGAGGAATGTAATTCGATAATTGTGAAATTGGCAAGCGATGATCAAGCATCGATTGACAATGCTACTCAGGCCATAAAGGCGGCTTTCAGCAACGAAGTCTCGGTAACCTCTGCAACAGCAGTGCTTAGCATTCTTTCGAATGTTTTCTCCGTGATACAACTCTTCTTAGGTGGAATCGCCGCCATCTCGCTTCTGGTCGCAGGGATAGGCATAATGAACATCATGATCGTGTCTTTGATGGAGCGCACGAGAGAGATAGGCATACTGAAAGCGTTGGGGATGAAAGGTCAAACAGTGCTCTTGATTTTCTTGTGCGAATCGGTGATAATTGGTTTGATCGGCGCAGCGATTGGCATAGGCTCAGGTTGGGTCCTAGCAAACGTGGTTGCATTAGTCTTTCGCGGAGGCGGCGTGTTCGGGGGAAACCGAGCTGCGAACACAGGTGGAATGACGATAACCCCTCTTTTAACTCCGACAGTAACCATACTGGCATTAGTCTTCGGCGTAGGGGTCAGTGCAATCTTTGCACTTTACCCAGCTTGGCGTGCTTCAAAGCTTAAACCAGTAGAAGCCCTAAGATACGAATAAAACAAGACCAAACCGATCTGAGCACGCACACGGGTTGCTGGAAATGCCTAAAATAGAAAACGCCAGTGGTTCCATGAAAACATCAGACGAAAAGGACCAAAGCCGACTTTCGGAAAGCATGGGCAGCAACTCGAAACGCGAGCCTAAGGGAAAGAAGTTTTACGTTCTCGGGTTAGTCATAGTGTTCGTGGCTGTGTACTCTCAATATCTATTTCAATATTTGGGGGTGCATCTCGGGCTGATTGTTGGGTCTCTACTTGTTTACGGAGTGCCGGTACTGGCTATTACCTTGCTCTGGGGAACAGCGATAATAAGGAGATTCTTCAAGAACACCTATTCCGGGTTAAAGCTGGGTTTAGGGTTATTCGGGGTTTTCACGGTCTTGGGAATAGTTTTGGCTGTGGTGATTCTTGTTTTCTTGGTTGCGCTTGACCCTTCCACCGCAAGACTGCTGGATAAACCGAATCCTGTGCTGAACGTTTCTCGCGATTTTGCTTGGATCATGGTGGGCGTCTCCCTTCTGGTGACGGGGCCAGCTGAAGAGTATATCTTCAGAGGTTTTGTGTTCGGGGGATTACTGGACGTTTTCAAGAATCGCCATTGGTTGATCCTCGCCTTCGTTTCTTCTCTCCTTTTCAGTGCTACACATCTCTACTATGCTGTTGTGTATGGGCCAGCTTCGTTGGTTCAATTTGCCGATCTTGTTACTTTCGGGATGGCTATGGCGGCAACGTATTATCTCTCAGGTGGTAATCTGTTTGCCCCAGCTTTGATCCATGGAGCGTATGATGCGACAGCATTCGTCGGCGTGGCAACTTCTACAAGTGTCGGCGGAGGTCTCAGAGCATTCATGATACTGCTAGGAATAATCGTTGCATTTTTGCTATACATTCAGAGGGGAAGTAGAAAAGACCATGACCCTTTCAATGTGCCTCAAGAGACCATACGGGCGAGGCGTTTCTCCGGCGGGGAAGACTGGATTTAGAACTGCACCTAGTGGCGATGTCTCCCGCGAGTCCCCTCTTCTTATCCAGTCGTCATTCTCTTGGCAAAAGTCTGCAAAAGCCTATTAGCGTTCTCTGATGATAAGTCGTTTCATGAACTATATAGAAAGACAGGAGATAATCGCTCGTTCGCCTATTTCTTTTGCCTATCTGAAGAGGTTCAATGCTGCTGCAGGTGTTCTGCATCTGATTCAAGGAATCCTAATGTTGACTTTGGGTTTCTTATTGAATTGGCCCATAAAGGTGCACACGTTCTACCTAAAAGCCGGCGGTTTACTGTGGATGCCTAACCCTCAGATCCTCTTCACGTTCAACAATCTAGGAGTCATACTAGCGACTTTTCCTCTGATTTCTGCGATAGCGCATTTTGCGATTGCTTATCCTAAGAACAAAAGCTATGATGAGAATCTGAAGAAGGGTATGAACCCTTACCGCTGGTACGAGTATGCCTTCTCAAGCTCCATAATGATAGCGTTGATAGCAACCTTTGTCGGCATCTGGGATTTCTGGTCCCTCTCAATGATTTTTGTGTTGAACGCGATGATGATAATGTTCGGATACCTGATGGAGCTGGTGAATCAGAAGACCGAGAAGACGAACTGGTCCGCATTCAGCCTAGGCTGCATCTCTGGCGGCCTCCCATGGGTCGTGATTTTCGCCTATTTCGTAGCCGCCGTCAACTCCTCAACCTCGGGTCCGCCTACATTCGTGTACTTCATACTCTTCACTTACTTCGCTCTCTTCATGGTCTTCGCAGTCAACATGGTTCTACAGTACAAGAGCATCGGACGCTGGAAAGACTACCTGTACGGCGAAAGAGCCTACATAATCCTCAGTTTCGCAGCGAAAACACTCCTAGCCTGGCTCGTGTTCGCCGGAGTATTCATGCCACATTAAGCATCCGAGCACAACTCTCCTTTTTGGATGCACCAAATAATCTGGAGGCAGGTGCAAAAACCCAAGAATATTTCTTGTCAGAGAATTCGTATTAGTTCCGCAGTTGATTTGATCTTCAAGAACACGTCTCTTGCGAGCCTTACTACTGCATCGTGATTCTCTTTGGTGGTTCCGGTGCATGCATCCTCAACTAAGAGAACGTCGTACCCTATGTCTCCGCCGTAGATTGCGGTTGCGAGAACGCATTGGTCAGTTAGGAATCCCGTGACGATGATACTGTCAATATCCATGTTCCTCAGAACGAAGTCCAGATTGGTTCCCGTAAACGCTCCTCCGTTTGTCTTTGGGAAAATCAATTCTCCCTTTACTGGTTTGACTTCATCCAAGAATCTACCCTTTTCCGCGTCCATGGGCACGATGAAGTCAGCTTTTCTGTTTATCTTGGCTGTATGCCTGGGGTTGCTGGTCTGTGCTCCTAACTTAATGTGCACTATGTCATAGCCTTTCTTCCTGCAGACTTGCAGTATCCTACGGGCATTTTTCACCGCTTTCTTGACCCTTTCATCATATTCTTGCAAAGCTTCTTTCACTTGTCTTTCAGGCAGCCCTGCGTCCAGTGCTTCTTGAAGCAGTGGTTTTGAGCTCACGAGGTTTTGAATGTCGATCAGAAGTAAGGCTGTCTTTCCAGGCTTTATTTTGAAGTCAGGAAGCGGCTTTGCCAAGGCTTTAAAGACATCGTCCATACTTAATTTTCCCATTGGCTAACCTCACATCTATTTTTGGCGATATCACTAGACGACGATTGCAATTATGCGTAGCACATATTTATAATTTGAAGACCTGCACCTGCCTCGAAGTTCTATTCGTTTTCAGAGTCTGTCGTGGTTACCTTAGCACTGACTCTCTGGCATTGGCTCCTTTAGGAAGTTTGTTATGATTTCTGGGTTCAGGACTTCTGGATGGAATAAACATCCGTAGAATCTTCTATGTTTGTGTTTGATTATGCATTTCAAGTTGCCCGATTCGCCGAGTGTCTCAAAGTCTTCGGTCGGTTCCACCGCCTTAGAATTCAAGAAATAGGAATAGAATTCATCCTTGGATGCAACAATGCTTTTTCGGATAATCTTCACCTTGTATCTTCCGATTCTTGTTCTTTCAATGATGTGACCATTGAAGAGTTTCGCAAGGATCTGCATTCCTGCGCAGATGCCAAGGATCGGTTTGCGCGATTCATTTATCCACGCGAATTTTCTTGTGCTACCCAAATACTTGAAATCCTTCAAGGCTGTTCCGCATATGATCACTTTTTCTGCTCGGCTGATGTCACGATGATTCACGCGCAGGAAGTGTCTTGTGAAGGATTCTGCTCCAGCCTTTTTCAGAATGTCTTCGACGGGCTTGACAAACTCCAGATAGCTTAGCTTGTCTGAACACACATTTACTATCAGAATCATTTGTCGATTAGCCTCAGACTTTTTATCCTGAACATGCCCGAGTAGTCCTTGTAAGAGACCTCAGAGTCCAGGATTTCTAGCCTTTTCTTAAAAAAAGGGGCGTCCGTCACAGTCGTCTCTATTTCCCCACCTTCCCCAGCAGGGCTTAAACCATACTCTTCCTTCAATCTTGCGAGCTTCTGAATCAGTTCATTATCCAAGTTTTTTCCCAAGAATTCTCTGTCCAAGGGAAAAGCGAATACGCCAGATATGATAACTTCATATTTACTCTTGACAACCTCGTTCAGAAGCTCTATCTCATCCTTTAGCCATAAGGGGTTGAAGCACCACAAACCGAGCTGTTTACAGATTCTTTGCACCCGTGTTGACTGATAGATTGATCTTACGGCGCCCGTCACTATTCCTTCCAAGTCAAAATCAGCTTTGGCCGTACAAATGGCTCTTTTCAGATCTTCGAGTTCCTTCTCTTTCTTGCCTTCCGTTCTCCTCTGAACCAGCGGCAACCCAATGGCTTCAGCCTGTTTATCAGTCAATTCTATGTTGGGAACATGAAACATGTAGCTCTCCTCACTTTCGGAGATCAAGCTTATCAGACAAACTGCATCATGAAAACTCCGCGATTTGTGCAACGCCAAACACGAGTCTTTTCCCCCTGAGAAAAGCACTCCGACTCTCATAGCAGGTGACTAAAACGCCTCGTTTTATAAAGGCATCTTCCTCGTCAAGACCCAGCGCGATCCTTAGAGTTTTCTTTAGGAAGCCAGTTGGGTATGGGCCCGCAGCCAAGGCGGCGGGTTAGAAAACAGTCATTGGGCCTTGTTCATAGATATCAAAACGCAGTGTCAGAGATTGGGAGAGCACTCAGAGAGCTTCCCGGGTTTCCAGACAGCGAGGTCTCTGTGCTCTTCTTTTAACTTAACGGTTTTCTTAGGTCTAAAACCTTCCGTAAGGCCAAAAGAATTGGAACACCGACAAGGAGAGCGATCAACACGACAAAGGCATCTTCAATGAAAGAGTCAACCCCGCCGCCTACAAACGCAACTACGGTGGCCTCAGGAGATAAGCCTAGAACGCTGCTGTACAGCCCGGCTGGTATGAACAGGAATACTCTGATCAGACCGTCCGTAGCCACTGTTATGAGCGACACGATAACCAGGGATACGGGGAGAAGGTTCATGTTTTTGCTGAACAGGTTCTTACTCAACCTACATGCAGGATACACTAAACAAACAGCAGCAATAATGTCCAGCATAGGCCAAAGCGGAAGCGACTGGCCCAAGGGACTGATGAAGTATGCGGCAAGCATGACGGCGTAAAGAACTATGACCGGCTGCCACTTGCCTCTTGTCAAGAAGCCTGCGGACATCACACTCAACGGCTCTGCAATTATCCCGAACATCCACAAAGGACTGGGAAGCAGCACTCTGCCGATCGTGCTGCCAATCAAGGCGGCTATGAACCCTGCCCAAGGACCCAGAACCATCCCCTCGATAGGCGATAAATAGATAGCCCAATTTCGCCATAAAAACGCGGGCGAAATCAAATACAACGTGGCATGAAAAGCCGCAAAAACCCCAGTGAACGCCAC
>Ga0187886_1000616_pt1 | contig 40408 bp, 37 predicted proteins | sample June2016WEW_20_1_FD_133001 | JGI IMG/M metagenome (GOLD analysis project Ga0187886, IMG submission 133001) | Peatland microbial communities from SPRUCE experiment site at the Marcell Experimental Forest, Minnesota, USA - June2016WEW_20_150 | ecosystem: Environmental > Terrestrial > Soil >...
ACAATTTTCTGGCTCTGGTTCATACCTGCTTGGTGTTGAATAGCGCCGCTGACCCCGACTGCGATGTAAAGCGAGGGTCTGACGGTTGTGCCGGTTTGGCCGACCTGATGGTCGCTGTCAATAAAGCCCAAATCGACCGCTGCTCTGGTGGCCGCCGGCGCTGCACCTAAGCAGTTTGCCAAATCCCAGATGAGTTTGAAATTATCCCTGCTGCCTACACCTGCTCCGCCGGCAACGATTATTCTTGCCGCTTTGAGGTTGACTTTTTTGGGCCGTTTGTGCTCTTCAAGAATCTCGAGTGGCAGGTCTTGCTGCGAAATTTGCACCTTCTCTTTGATAATTTCCCCCTTGCGCCCGGTATTCGGCTCCGGCATCGGCATCACGCCTTCGCGGACGGTGGCCATTTGCGGCCAGCGGTCGTAATTTATGATAGTTGCGATTATATTTCCGCCGAAGGCCGGCCGTATCTGAAACAGCAGGTTCTTGTGGAATTGCCCGTCTTTGGCGGTCTGGTGGTCACCGATTTGAAGGTCCGTGCAGTCTGCGGTAAGTCCCGCTTTTGCAGCGCTTGCAATCCGAGGTGCCAAATCCCTGCCGGTTATAGTAGCTCCGTAAAGCACAATCTGCGGCTTATACTTGTGTATCAAATCGAACATTACCTTTGCGTAACTGTTCGTCTGATAAGCGCCAAGCAGGGGATGCTCGGCTAAATACACCTTGTCGGCGCCGTAATGTATTAACTTTGCTGCAATGTCTCTGGCCCCATTACCCAAAACAGCCGCAGCTAATTTTACACCTAAGGTATCAGCTAATCGCCTTGCCTTGCTCATCAATTCAATCGGCGTATCTTCCAGGTGCCCGTTATGCTGCTCACCAAATACCCAAACCTCACCTTTTTTATTCACATCTATCATAATTTGTACAAGCGTTACGCTATTATCTTATCTTCAATCAGTTCGTGTATCATACCTGAAATGCCCTGGTCATTCGGCTCAATGTTTTTCGTTTCTTTCGTCGCCAGAACCACGCTTTGAATGCGATGCACTTTCGTCGGCGACCCGTTTCGCCCGCACCATTTCAAATCGGCCCCGACAAAGTCCAAATCCCATTGCTTAATCAGCAGGCCTTTTTCCTCTAATTCACTGCATTTGTGTTTAACGAGTTTCTGAATATCTGCTTCGGTTGCCTCTGCGTTTTCAGGTTTGATTTTTTGTTCAACCTCGATGGGTGTTCGTGCATTTTTATACTTCATTATCTTTTTCGCGGCGGCAACTCTGGGCTCATTTGCGTCAGCGGTAACGGTCAAAAGAGCGGGCAATTTGGTCCTGACCTGCTGCCAGCCGGCCCCGATGTTGCGACGAGCTGTTATGGTTTTGCCGTTAAGTTCGATAAGCTCTTCGACGTAAGTAATCTGTGGAACACCCAATTTCTCCGCCAACTGCGGGCCGACCTGCGCGGTATCGCCGTCAATCGCCTGCCTGCCGCAGAGGACTATGTCATAATCAACCTTTTTGACCGCACAGCTCAGGATATAGCTGGTTGCTAATGTATCGCTCGCGGCACATCGCCGGTCGGTTATCAAAATCGAATCGTCAGCCCCGCGGAAAAGCGAATCGCGAAGAATTGCACTTGCCGCAGGCAGGCCCATCGTGATAACCGTTATTTTGCCGCCGAATTTGTCCTTAATCTGCAGAGCTAACTCGAGCGCATTAAGGTCTTCCGGATTGAAAATGGCCGGCAGAGCTGAACGATTGACCGTGCCGTCATCGTTCATCGCATCGCCGGTAATCCTTTTGGTATCAGGAACTTGTTTGATTAAAACAACGCAATTATAAGCCACTTATTGGCTCCTTGAAGCTTACTGTTTTGATAACGCCGACTTTTAGGGAGACAACAGTTTAGCGGGATTTGACGCCAAGTCAACCCTAAATCGCCAGGCTTGTCCGCCGTAGGCGGAATGGCTTACGCCAGTTCGGCCTGGGATGGACGACCCCTGTGCGCCGGGGCAGAAAAACTGCTAAACCTAAAAACCAGAAAAGTCGATTTTAATAGAGAAGTTTGTATTTTTTGTAATCAAATATTACAATTTTCTTTGACAAAGGTCCTATATAAAACATAATCAGTGTTTTTGAGTATATATTTGTTGTAAAGCCCAGGGCTTATCTGAGAGGGTTAATGACAACAAACGAAACAAGTTACGATACATTATTCGGCAAAATGGCGGTAGAGCAGGGTCTGTGCTCAGACGAGGAGCTGCGTCGTTCGCTTGAGGAGCTGCAATCCCGCCGTAAAGTCAATCCTGTAATGCTCAAGGACCTTATGGTGGACCTGGGCTATATCACACAGAACCAGGCCGAAAGGTTAAAGAAAAACATCAAAGAAAGCAAGGTAGCTGCATACCAGATTCCGGGTTATAAAATATTAGGCAAACTTGGCGCCGGTGCAATGGCGGTCGTCTATAAGGCCCTGCAATTGAGTCTTAACCGGACAGTTGCAATAAAGGTTCTGCCGAAGCGCTTTAGCGGAAATCCCGAATATGTGGAGCGGTTTTTCAAAGAAGGCCAGGCCGCAGGAAAACTCAATCACAACAATATCGTCCAGGCCTTCGATGTCGGTGAGGCAGGGGGGTACCACTATTTTGTAATGGAATACGTCGAAGGCAGGACTCTGCACGATGATTTGTCAGCCGGCAAGATTTTTAAGGAAGACGAAGCACTAAATATAGTCATTCAGGTTGCCCACGCCCTTCAGCACGCTCACGCCTGCGGCCTCATTCACCGTGACGTCAAGCCCAAGAACATAATGATAAACACCGCCGGCGTAGTCAAGCTCGCTGATATGGGTTTAGCGCGTGAGACGACGGACATCGAGGCAGCGCAAACCGAGGCGGGCAAAGCTTATGGGACGCCATACTATATCTCGCCTGAGCAAATTCGAGGCAAAATCGACATCGACGGCAGAGCCGACATTTATGGCCTGGGGGCAACTCTTTATCATATGGTAACCGGCAGGGTGCCGTTTATGGCGGACGACCCTTCGGAGGTGATGAGAAAGCACCTGAAGGAAGAATTGATTCCGCCCGACCATATAAACACCAAGCTTAGCGCAGGGATATCCGAAGTGATTGAGGTTATGATGGCCAAGCACAAAGAGGACCGCTACAACAACGTCGAGGAGTTGCTGACGGATTTGGAAGCTGTTCGCAACGGCCAGCCTCCGCTGCGAGCGCACAAAAGATTCGATGTCTCTGTGCTGGAGCAGTTAGGAAAGGGAGATGTCATCGAAGCAGATGAAAAACTTTACAAAGAAGATACCGTCGCACATTACCGGATTGCGACATTAGTCTTGGGAGCTGTGGTAGCGACATTGCTTTTGATTATCATTTTCCTTTTGGTCCGTTAGCCGTACAATTTTATGCCTAGAGGCGGTGCACATTTTTCTTCCGAGGAGCTGGCCCAGGTCCTCAGCCACTACGACGTCGGCGTAATCCATCAGGCAAAGCCGCTTTCAGCAGGCAACAGCCGCGCGCCGAAAATGGCCATTACTTCCGAACGCGGCAAATTCCTGCTGAAACGCCGTCCCAAAGGCAAAGACGACCTCTACCACGTCGCTTTTGCCCACGCAATCCAGTCTCGCCTCTCAGAGATGGAATTCCCGCTCGCGCCTCTTGTGCCCACCTGTGACGAGAAAAATACAATCCTCCACCTGAACAATCACATCTACGAGCTTTTCGAGTTCGTCAACGGCTCTCGCTATGACGGCTCTGCCGAAGCTACCGCCGACACAGGCCGGCAATTAGCGAACTTTCACCGCTACCTGGCTGATTTTGTCGAGAATTGGAAACCGCCGGGAGGCAGTTTCCACGATTCTTCAATTGTCCGCACACATCTGAAAACAACCGGAACTGAAAAGGTGGCCCAGCCGGACAAAAAATTGCACAGAACTGCCGAAACATTGATGACCCTTTACAACGCCTCCAGCATTCGTGTGAACGAGCTTGGATTCGACTCCTGGCCGCAGCAAATCGTCCACGGCGACTGGCACCCGGGCAATATGCTTTTTTCCAATCACAAACTAACTGCGGTTCTTGACTTTGATTCGGTGAAGATTGCATCGACGGTTACGGACTTGGCCAATGGTATGCTGCAATTTTCAATTGTGGGGGACCGGCCTAATCCTGCCGATTGGCCTGATTATCTCGACCAGGCCAAGCTCGTCCAGTTTTTGAATGGTTATCGCGAAGTAATTGAGCTTGACGAAAACCAGTTGAATTCCATCCTTGATTTGATGATTGAGACGATGATAGCCGAGGCAATCCTGCCGGTGGCTGCGACCGGCTTTTTCGTAAATCTGTCAGGCCTGGATTTTTTAAGAATGATTCAGCGTAAAGCCGAATGGCTCAACAATAACCGTGATACATTAACTCAGGCAATTACCTCATAAATCACAATTAGCCCCTCGTAGCGCAGCGAAGACCCCAGAATGTCTTTATCTGGGACCCAGTTTTTCTACTTTCGACTTTCGATTTTCACCGCTTCGGATTTCTCATCGAACCTTCTCTGTGGTTTTTGCGTTCTCAGCGGTAATACAATTATACTTTTTCAAAAGTGAATTTGTGAGCGTCAGCGTCGATTTTTATCGTATCGCCCTCGGCGAATTTGCCGGCCAAAAGCTCAGCAGCAAGCGGGTTTTCCAATCGCTGTTGAATCGTCCGTTTCAAAGGCCTTGCGCCAAAAACCGGGTCGTAACCCTCGTCCATAATCTGCTTACGCGTATCATCCGTGAATTCAAGCCCTATCTTCCGTGCATTCATACGTTCCTTGAGGTAATTGAGCTGGATATCAACAATCTTTCTTAAATTCTCCTTTGTGAGCATATGGAAAACGATTACCTCGTCAATGCGGTTAAGAAACTCCGGCTTGAAGACCTTTTTGAGGGCATCTTTGACATGGGCCTCGATTTCCCAATCTGCCCCGGATTCTTCAGTCAGCTCCTGAATTTGCTGGCTGGCAATATTACTGGTCATAATGATGACAGTGTTTTTGAAATCCACGGTTCGGCCCTTGCCATCGGTCAATCGCCCGTCGTCGAAGACCTGCAGTAGTACATTAAAAACGTCCGGATGTGCCTTCTCAACCTCATCTAATAAAATCACCGAATATGGTTTCCGCCGTACCGCCTCCGTCAATCTACCGCCTTCTTCGTAACCAATGTAGCCGGGCGGCGAACCTATAAGACGCGCAACCGAATGCTGCTCCATAAACTCGCTCATATCAATCCTGGTCATAGCATTCGGGTCGTTAAACAGAAAATCAGCCAGCGCCTTGGAAAGTTCGGTCTTGCCTACGCCAGTAGGCCCGAGAAATAGAAATGACCCTATCGGCCGGTTCGGGTCGCCAAGCCCGGCCCGGTTCCTGCGTACCGCATTACTAAGCGCCTCGACCGCTTCTTCCTGCCCGACTACTCTTTTGGCCAGGGCCTGCTCCATCTTCATTAATCGCTCGCGCTCGCCGCTCAATAATCTTGCCACAGGTACTCCCGTCCATTTGGAAACTACCTCAGCTATGTGCTCTTCGGTTACTTCGTTCTGGATTATGGTTCTGTCGGATTTGGAGAGTTGGGTTTCTTTTTCCTCTAACTGTTTTCTCAATTCCGCTATTGTGCCGTATTTCAGACGTGCAGCGGCCTCCAATTCGCCTTTGCGCTGGGCGTTTTCAAACTGGTTTTGAGCATCTTCAATTTTTTGTTTTAGCTGTTTTATCTGGTCGATATCGCCTTTTTCGCTTTCCCACCGTGCCGTGAGTTTCTTGTCCTGCTCCTGCAATTTGGACAACTGCTTTTCGGCATTTTTTAATCGCTCTTTGCTCGCGGCGTCGCTTTCTTTTTTCAATGCCTCGCGTTCGATTTGCAACTGAATTATTTTCCTGCGAATGTCATCCAGCTCGGCAGGCAGTGAATCGTTTTCAATCCGCAGCTTCGAAGCTGCCTCGTCAATCAAATCTATCGCTTTGTCCGGCAGCCATCGGTCGGAAATGTACCGGTTCGATAACGTTGCGGCCGCCACAAGCGCAGAATCCGTAATTCGAACCCCGTGATGGGTATCGTAGCGGTCTTTTAGGCCTCGCAGAATCGCTATAGTTTCCTCGACACTCGGCGGGTCAATCAGAATCGGTTGAAATCGCCTCTCGAGCGCAGCATCTTTTTCCACATATTTTCGATAGTCGTCGATAGTGGTCGCACCGATACACCGCAATTCGCCTCGCGCAAGCGATGGCTTCAGCAGATTGCCCGCATCAACCGACCCCTCAGCTTTTCCCGCACCGACGACGGTATGCAACTCGTCGATAAAAAGTATTATTTGCCCTTTGGCGCTGACAACTTCTTTCAGCACGGCCTTCAGCCGGTCTTCAAATTCGCCCCGGAATTTCGTTCCCGCTATCAGTGCGCCCATATCCAAAGCAATAATCCTTTTATTCTTCAAACCCGTTGGAACATCGCCGGCAACTATCCGCTGGGCAAGGCCTTCGACGATTGCGGTCTTGCCTACGCCGGGCTCACCGATTAACACCGGGTTATTTTTCGTCCGACGATTGAGGACCTGCATACACCGCCGGATTTCTTCGTCTCTGCCGATAACGGGGTCAAGCTTTCCCTTTTGGGCCATCTCCAAAAGGTCAATCCCGTAACGCTCCAGCGCCCTGTATTTGTCTTCCGGGCTTTGGTCGGTTATCTTTTCACCGCCGCGAATTTCTTTCAAAGCATCTTCAATCTGTTTCGCTTCGATTGAATTAAGCCGTAAAATCTCTTTCGCATCGCTCTGTACCGAAGCCAGCGAAATGAATAGGTGCTCCACGCTCAGATACTCATCGCCCATCGCATCAGCTCGGTTTTGGGCATCGAGAACAATCTGATTGAAAGCCGGGTCAGGCGTAAGCAGGTTACCGCCTCGACCCTGCGGCAGACGGCTGAGTTCGCTTTCTGTCATTTCTTTCAGACGGGATATATTAACGCCCATCTTCTTTAAGACCATAACCACAACGCCGTCGTCGTCTTCCAAGATAGCGCTTAGTAAGTGTAGTGCCGACAGGACTGTATGCGACTTGGCCATCGCAAGCTGCTGTGCTGTGGCTAACGCCTCCTGCGCCTTTAATGTGAATTTGTCAAATTTCATAGCTTATTCCTCACTGTCTCTGTGACCCCCGCTGCTTTCTTACAAAAGCAGCGGGGGTGGCAATCTCTTTAGGGCGATAACAATTATCAATTACGCTCTAATATACTTCAAGAGCAAACACTATGCCAGATACAGTCCTTCTTTCTTCCCAAAGCCAATTTACGGCTTAATCCCTTATATTTCAAGCAGTTACATCCTTTTCTATTCTGTCTTCTGCGTTCTGTATTCTGTGTTCTGTCTTTTGTTATTCGTGCCAGTTTGGCAGGGTAGTTAGGGTTTAGGGGGTAGTAAAACAAATCAAAAATGTTAAAACTTATGAGGGAAAATAAGGCGTTTTATTTTTTAGGTTTTTTAAAAATCACCGCACCGAGGCCGAGCAGTAAGAGCGTGACGCATAATTTCGGGGATTTCACCGCCAGACAAGCTTCTCTTTTGCCCAGGAATTCCCTTAAGTTAGTGCCATTATATGGTGTCCCCGGATTTCCGCTTCAGGGGGCTGTCTTTAGTCAGCGTTAACGTACCAATTCAAACTTAATGGTAAACTTACCGTCCAGGAACGTCTCACTTAATACTCGAAAACGAGCCGGCTCAGATGTTGCTCCTTCTTGAATAACAATATTCTTTGAAGCACAGATTTCTTCTATTTGTTTCAGCATCCAGGGTCTGACTTCTGGTCCTTTGCCTTTTACAGATATATAACCTGTTTTTGTTTCCGGGTCGTATTCAAACTCGACTGGCGGCTCAGATGCCTTTGGCGGGATATCGGATTTAGCGATCTCTTCAGGTTTATAAGCAGCAGGTAAGCTCGGACGGTTAGCTGCAGCATTCCTTGTTTTTTCTATGAATTGTTCCGCCTCTTCATTAGTCATACCAAAAGTAAATCTGAAAATATTTCCACCTTGGTCTTTTCCGCTGCCCCATCCTGAAGCACAAGACAAACAGGAAAAATCAGCATTTACTATGCGTCCATCGTCAAATGTTAGTAACACATCCCCTTTTGTGCCCTCGCAATTCAAAGACGGAGACATATAAGTCATCCAGGAGCTTCCCTTGCCTCGGATTTTACCGTCAACACCTACTATGTTGATTTCGGAAGTGCCTGTAAACAAACTTACAGTCACCGTCCCTTTGAAAGTCTCATTATATGCGTCAAAAGAACCTACAACAGGATAGGTAACACAACCCTGAGAAAAAAGTAATAGGAGAGGCGCTAAGAACCATATTGCCTTATTCATATTACATCCGCCTTTCAAATTTAGCCCAAGATTGTTCTACAGTGAAATCCTATCGGCTTTTCGCCGACCAAGTATAAGCAAAATGTTGCTCTTACGACCGTGTTGCGTTATTATAGGGCTACCCGGTTAAAATCGGGCCGGCGGTCTTTTTATGATGACGATTTTGGGGGAGAAAATTCCCGACTTGCCTGCCGGTTTGTCGAAGGCTTCTTGCTTTCGGTTTCAACCAAACAAGTCCTGAGAAATACTTGTCAGCAAAACACTATCGTCCGTTCATAGGGGCTGTTTGCTCTGGCACGCTGTTAGGCAGACCGAATTTGTGCTTACCTAAGGACGCTTTGGTAAGGGCCACAGTTGTATGCAAACGATATCAATGAGCACACCCGCGACTCCAACTCGCCAGAGTGTATCACCCATATCATCACCTATAAAAAATGCGGCGGCGACAAACGATGCTGTTGCGAGTATGAATACTACAATCTGGAAATATCTCATAGTAGGTTCTCCTTAACATATATTCGCCCTCACCATCGCGACTTGTTCCTGTCCGTCGAACAACTGGTCGGCTGAATGTGGATTATAGCCGCTTGCCGTATTATTTGTCGACGCAAAAACACCTTTTTCTTTCTCTATTCCCGCCAAATCCGACACTGAAAACCAGAAACATTTTTGATTTTTGCTCTGTTATTTTGGTCTTTAATTTTTGAATTGACTCTCAAATCACCAGTCCGTCAATGCTGAAGTTCTGCTGTTGTGTCCTCCAGTTCGGCCCCCTGTAATCCCCGCGAAGCGGCTCCGCAATTTTGCATTTTACATTTTGATTTTTAAATTTCTTCTGCGGCTTCCGGAAACAACAGCAATTTGGGTAACTAATTTTTCTTCGTGACTTGGAGACTTTGTGGCAAAAACATCAATCAAAACCGTGGGTAGTCAGAAGGTAAAAAGGGGGAAATCGAAAAAAAATTTACTCCTTTTCTCACATCGAGTTGCGAGAATCTGGAATTGAGAATCAAGAACCTTTTTCGCCTCAAACGCGCAAGTTCGCCCTACTAAGGGAGGAAGTCTGTTCTCGAAACGCTATGAAAAAAGCCAATCACAAATTCGGAGGTACTTATCAAGGCCAACTGGTCCAGCCATTTACCACTTACCATTTACCAATTACCAATCACCAGCTACCAATTACCAAACTCAATCAATCAAAAATAACAAATTATGCAAAACAAACCCAATTTCCAAAAAAGTCAAATGTTTATAACACTAGTTTTAACAAGGAATTATAACGAAAAACAAACAATGGACACTTGGTCAAAACAAACCCAATCAAACCCAATTTATGGTGAGCCTGTCGAACCAACAAAGCCAACCTGCCCTGAGCGCAGTCGAAGGGTCTGTGGCAGGCAAAGCCAACCCAGCATAAAGGAATTTTTAAAAATTATCTTGCAGTTTTGGGCGATTATGGAAAAAATAACCGAAATTCTGGGACAGTTTACATGGAAGGACGTCGCACGGATGGTAGTTTTGGCAGGGATTGATGAAGCTGGTTTCGGCCCGATACTCGGGCCGTTGGTTGTATCATCGAGCGCATTTTCACTTCCGCAAAATTTATTGACGGCAGACCTCTGGCAGATCTTAAGAAAAAGTGTCGCCAATACGCGAAAACATCTTGCAGGCCGATTGCTCATCACCGACAGCAAAAAGGCCTACAGCAAACAAAAGGGAATCAAGCACCTCCAAAGAACTATCTTAGCGTGCCTCGGCTGTCTTGGTAAAAACCCCGCCACTTTGACGCAGCTTCTGTCGCTGCTATCGCCGGATTGTATCGAGCGGTTAAACGATTACCCCTGGCACAGAGATATTGCTGATTATCGTCTTTTGGTTGATGCTGGTGATATGGCGATTGCCTCATCGGTGCTGAAAGAAGACCTGGCCTCGAACGGCATCGAATTGCTGGAGCTTAAAAGCTGTTGTCTCGATGTTGCATATTACAACAAAATGGTCGGCAGTGTGAAAAACAAGGCCAGCGTTCTTTTTACCGCTGTCTCGCAGCTTATAAAGAACGCCTTTGATAATTTCGCAGAAGACTATCTGCAGATTATAGTGGACAGGCAGGGGGGGCGGACCCGATATCGAAGGAGTTTGGAGCGAATGTTTCCCGATATGGAATTGAAAATTCTCCGCGAGGGCTCAGCGGCCAGCAGCTACGAATTAAAAGCCAACGGCAGGCAGATGCGCCTGCATTTTGTGGTTGGCGCCGACCAGCGGTTTTTCCCCGTCTCTTTAGCATCGATGGTCAGCAAATATATCAGGGAGCTTTTAGTTGACAATATGAACCATTATTTTACTGGTTTTAATCCGGAGTTGAAACCAACCGCAGGTTACTGGAAAGACGGCCTGCGATTTATCGAAGATTTGAAACGGAATATCCCGCACGTTGCCTTCGACAGCAACCAGCTAATCCGCCTTCGCTAAAGCTACGGCGGACAGGTCCGCTGCCGATAATCAACTGCCCATCACTTCACAGCCGCCAAGGCGGCAAAGCGGTCGTCAACAAAATCGAAAACCTTATCGAGGCCGGCTACCGTAAAAATGTATTTGGTCATAACGGCAACATTGCAGAGAATAAGCTGACGCTCACGCTCCTGCAGCAACTTGTGCAGTATCATCAGATTGGTGATGCTTGAAGAAGTTATTATCTCAACTCTGAAAAAATCAATCACTACATCACAGTCGCTTCTTGTGCTGACGATTTCGTTAAGGTTTTTGAGCTCATCACCTATTTGCGGTTCTCTAAGCGGCAAATCAACGAAAAGAACATCTTCTGAAAACTTTTGTATTGCCATTTTTTAGCTATTCCAGTCTCCCGTAAGGGATGCCTTACGGCAAATCCAATACGATTTTTGCCCTTTTCAGACATTGTATTATCGGAATAGTTTTCAGACGAGTTAAGTAAAAAAGCGGCGAAACGACAAATCTTGACTGTCGTCAGACAAGTTTAATCCTTTGGGAAGGCGGGTTTTTTGAAGGCGCCCTTCTAATATGCCGACAATATCTTAGGGTAAATACGCCGGAGGCGTATAAATGAGCTAAAAATAGTTTTTCGATGGAAGTTTCCGCACTTTAGCAGGACTCCATAGTCTGATGTGAATTTGAAAAGCAGCTGAAGGAAGCAAACTTCTATTTATCCGCCGTAGGCGGATTTACTTGTAAAAGCAAAAAGGAGGTTACAGGTGCCAGACTTGAAGACACAAACGCTGAACTTAAAGCCGGTATTGCTCGTTGAAGATGATAGCATCGATGCTATGACGGTCAAGAGGGCGCTAAATGAGCTAAAAGTTAAGAACGAATTGGTCCATTTGGCCACTTGCGAAGAAGCATTGGAATATTTAAGAAATGGGAGTAATAATAAGCCGTGCGTTATTCTTCTGGACTTGAATCTGCCGGGGATAAACGGTGTCGAATTCCTCAAAGCTCTGGAAACCGATGGCTTACTGAAAAACATTCCCGTTGTAGTGCTGGCCGCATCCCAGAAAGAAGAGGATATTGTTGAAACCTTTAACCTCGGTGTTGCCGGTTATATATTCAAACCCGCTGATTGTAAAAAGTTTGATGAGTTCGAGCCAATTAAACGATACTGGACAACGGAACGGGTTAAGGGGTAGCAAGGAAATGGTCTTACAATACATGCTGTCGGACCCTGGTTTGGCAAACCGCGAGACGGCAAAACGCGAGACTACGGAACACGAAACGAGAGCCAAACCAATAATAACCAAACGAAGATCGCTGATTTGCTTTTTGCTTTTGGCGTACCTGATTGTGGCGGTTGTGGGATACAACCTTTGGGTAGCGGAAAAAAACACTCCCCTTTGGAAGCTCTTCACGGCCAGCGTCATAGACGACCTCTGGACAACGAGAAAAAGCACTCCAACGAAGCTCGGAACAGTAGTGGGGATAATTCACAGTGAGGAAAATCCCTGCGTCTTAATCAACCACAAACTCGTCCACGAGGGCGACATCACAAACGGTGTCAAAGTCGTCAAAATAGATAGATACGAAGTCGAATTCGAGAGGAACGGCGAGAGATGGACGCAGAAAGTGCTGGCCAAGCCCAATCCCGCATGGAAAACAACGAAATCACCTCCAGGATAGAAGAAAAAGAGTCCATTAAAAGTTCTTTATTCACAGACCCTTAAAACGGCGGTAGCGCGGAGTTTGGAATGTTTCAGCCGAATTAGAGCTTCGTTGGCCTGGGCCAATGGAAATTCCTCAATGGTGGGAACAATTGGAATTTGGGCGGCTAACGGCAAGAATTCCTCGGCATCCCTTCGGGTAACATTAGCAACGCTTTTTATTTCTTTCTCAAGCCACAGATACTCAGCGTAATCTAATTTCGGAACCGCTGTCTCTTTGCGAATTGCGTTTATAACTAATCGTCCGCCCTTATCCAAAACCGCCAGCGCATCACGAACACACTCACCAGCAGGCGTAAAATCCATCACCCTGTCTAATTTGGCAGGGGGGTGGTCGCCGGAACAACCCGTCCAGACGGCACCGAGACTTTTTGCCAATTCCGCATGCTCGGCTGTTTTGGTGAAGACAAAGACCTCACTGTTCGGGAATTTGTACTTGATTATCTGGATTACAATGTGGGCGCAAGCTCCGAAGCCGAACAGGCCGATAGTTTGCCCATCAGTGATTTCAGCCAGCTGGAGAGTTCGGTATCCGATTACGCCGGCGCATAAAAGCGGCGCTGCCTGCGCATCGGAGAACCTTTCAGATATCTTGTGAGCGTAATCTTCTGTAATAACCATATATTCCGCGTAGCCGCCGTTAACATCTTTGCCGGTCCATTTGGCCTGGTCGCAGAGGTTTTCGCTGCCTCTTTGACAGAAATTGCACTTGCCACAAGCTGAATAAAGCCAGGTAATCCCGACACGGTCATCGATTTTGAATTTGGTTATGGCTTTTCCTTTATCCGCCACCGTTCCAACTACCTGGTGGCCCGGCACTATAGGTAGTTTCGCAGGTTTCAGCCTGCCTTCAATCTCATCGAGGTCGGTATGACAGGCGCCGCAAACTAAAGTCTTGACTAAAATTTGATTATCGCCCGACGTAGGAATTGGCAAATCAGCTGCTTCTAATGGCCTGTTTTCAATCGGCGATATTTTGTTTAAGACCATCGCCCTCATTTTGAAATTTCCTGCTTTAGCTGCTTTGCGAAAACTTCGTAACTGTCCTGCCCGAAAAGACAAAAGATAACTTTTTCCAGACCAGTTTGCCCTTTTAGGTAATCAATAGTTGTTTGCAGCATTATTTCAGCGCATCTCTCGATGGGAAAGCCGAAAATCCCTGTGCTGATTGCCGGAAACGAAATGCTTTTGATATTGTTCTTGTCGGCTAACTTCAATGAATTCAGCGTTGCGTTTTTTAACTTTTCGTCCTCGTTTCCTTCTCCCATCTGTGGCCCGACAGCGTGAATCACGCATTTGGCCTTCAAATTGCCGCCGGTGGTTTTAACGGCCCCGCCTACAAACGTTCCACCTATTTTGTTGCATTCTTCCTGGATTTTTGGGCCGCCTTTTCTCTTGATTGCCCCCGCTACACCGCCGCCCAGAATCAGCCGGGCATTGGCGGCATTGACGATTGCCTCCGTTTGCATTTCCGTAATGTCGCCTTCAAGAAGTTCCAAAACGCAACTTTCGATATCTACTCTCATAGTATTAACCGCTCTGAAAAACAATAGCTCAGAGCAGTCTTCAAAGCAAGCGCAAAAACTGCTCGCTTGACTCTGCTGAAATATTAATGGATGAACAATGAAAACCCCACCGCCCCTTTTTGCTAAGAAGAGGTGTGTGTAGGTGTGTCCTTGGCATGCTGTATAGCTGCTAAAGCAGCGTGTTTGTCATCAGCAAATTCGAAAACCGCATCGAGGCCGGCTACCGTAAAAATGCCTTTAGTCAGGGTGGAAACGCTGCAGAGAATAAGCTGACGCTTATGCTCACGCAGTAACGCACGTAATGTTAAGAGATTACTGATATCTGAAGAGGTTACTATCTCAACTTTGGAAAAATCAATCACCACATCACATTCGCTTCTGGTACCAACGATTTCGTTAAGATTTTTGAGCTCATCCCCTATTTGCGGTTCTCTAAACGGCAAATCAACAAAAAGAACATCTTCTGAGAAATTTTGAATTCCCATTTTAGCTGTTCCATTCTCCCGTAAGGGATGCCTTACGGCATTTCGACTACGCTCAAGACGAGTTTATCCCCCGCAGGCGGATAAACCCGTTTTGGAGAAGAGCATATAGAAAAGCTCAACCCCGACAAATGACCTGTCTTTAACTTCTGCGGAACTTTTAAGGCCGACTGGCATCATCCTCGGAGGGTCATAGGATTTTCGCCCCAAAATCCTGACCTATGCCCCTCCTGAGGATGGCTGCTGAGTATGACTCTATGCTACAGCTTTCTTTCTAAACAGGAAGAGAATTATACCCAGTGCAATCAAACCAACAAGTCCATTGTCGCCCAGAGTCTTAAGTAAGCCGGTGAGGTTGGTGATAATACTTCCAAAGAAAGGAACTGTATTGCCAAAAAGAATCTCGACTGCTATCCCAAGGGCAATCAGCAATAAAGAAATTTCAGTAATCTCACCAAGCCATCTTTTCAATTCTTCTAGTACTCGCATCCTTAATTCTCCTAATTAAAACAAAGAAATTATTGGACATCTTGATTTTCTTATTCGGCGTATGTTTTCAAATTACTTTAGCATTTATGCCTAAAATACTTGGAAATATTACTCACACAAGAAATCTATGCGATTAAAACCTCTAACAGAAACATCACAAAAACCGCCTTTTCAGTATTGATAATGCCTATTCCGTTAAATTGGGGGGATTTTTGCTTGACCTTTTACGTTAAAATGGTCTATAATAAACCTGTGTTTAGGCAATTCTTATTGTTTCTCCTACGGACGGGACTAATCGTATTGTTTTGGGCCTTTATATGGCAGGTTGTGGAACCCAGAACACAGCTTATGCGAATATTAAGAGCTGCTTTGCTCGTGCTTGGTCTTTTAGGTATCTTAACGGTAATAAGGTTCACGGGGCCGTGATTACGCCCGACATCCCGGGGCTGTGCCATTTCTCAAAAAGATAAATTCTCCTTTTTCTTGCCACTGTTATATAAATGTATTATACTTTATGTAGGGATAAATAGGGGGTGCGTGTAAACAAGCATTTAAGTTTCTGAACAGCTTCGAATAGCCATATACTCCTCTTCTTCTAACGGGAGACGTGCTGGCCAGCCAAGTCAAAATTGCGGGGGGTCACCGTCTCCTTTTTTTTGTTAATTTTTCCCGCTTATATGTTCCACCGTGCTGATAGGTCACAGGATTAAATATGCAGTGATAATTGATGGCTTGGCCATTTATGGCTTAGCTATTGATTACTAAACAGAAACATCACCTTCGGCGGTTTCGTTCGTGCATACCCCTTGTGCGAATCTGTCCCCCGGACGTCCTTCTCCTCGGAACCTCCCGGATTTCAAGCCTTCCTGACTTTGGTGGCCTTTCTGAAGGAGATTTTTCTTGCCTCCCCCGGCTTGCCAGTGACAAAGCATGATTACATGCATTTCTAATATCAGTTTTACGATGTTTCAGGCCTTCCTCCAAAACGGCTAAGGCTATTTTCTTCATCCTGCCGTGCATATTTCTTAGACCATAGACTGCCGCAATTTTTGCCGTCCTCGGAGAATCATTAAACAAAGCTTCCTTCAGGATGTCCAATCCGTCTTCCTGCTTCCACGACAGATTAAAAGCCGCACGCCGGGCTGCCGAAATATCATCCACGTATAATTTTTCTCTTAGCTGTTCGAGAAGCTTTATGGCCTCTTCATCTTTTTCCCGCCCGGAGGGCTCTCTCTTTTTTAGCCTCATAATACCACCCACTAACTATATATCTATATCGGCAGGGAGGTTCATTTCTTAATATACCCCCAGCCGCCCCATTTCCCATATCCTTACTCTCTTTGTCCTCCTCCGAAAAGCCAGATTCCTTTGACTTACCGCAAATATATCGCCTGATTACACTCCGCTGTTTTCCACATCGTTTCAAAGCGGCGCTCAGCACAATTTATAAACTAACAAGACCCAATTAGCTTGTCAAAGAATTTATTCAGAAAAAAATCCACCCAAGACGAATTTTGACTGATAAAAGGACAGGCGGCGGTGGGAGTCGAACCCACGAATAACGGTTTTGCAAACCGTCGCCTTAGGCCACTTGGCTACGCCGCCAAACGGTAAATTTCGCTTATTTTATCCGCAATTACCCTGTTTTACAATAAAAACACACTTGATAATCGGGAGTTTTTTTGCAACATTTTTATCGAATAAATGTCTATACTAATAGAAAAATTAACGGTGACGGTGCGCCTTTTTGGACTCTTTTAGCATGTAAGTTATTGAATTTAAGAGTCTTATTGAAACCCCTGGTGTAAAAATATACAAAATTGTTACTGCTAATGGATTCTTAACCGGCTTTTTGGCTTTTTTCTTATAACCTTTTATGTTATAATGATATAGGTATAGCGATGGAGTTGTATAAAGTGGGGATTTTAATGGAGAAGGGGCTTATGTTTCGTAATTTTAGGCTGGCGCTGCTGTTATGTTGCGGGCTGTGCGCTGCTATTATCTTCGGTATGGCCGGTGCATGCAGCCCTAAGCACTACAAAGCCGATGCCGATAAAGAAGTATATAAGATTATCAACAGCAAATGGCGGGACAGCTTTGGCCAAAAGGTGAATTACACAATCAGTAACGTGCCGCCGTCACCGAATGACGTGCAGATTGAAAAAGCCGTGCCGCCGTCCGGAGTTATAAGTCTTGCGCAGGCAGCTGCTATGGCTACCGCACATAATCGCGACTATCAAACCCAAAAAGAACAGCTTTACCTGATGGCGCTTGATTTAACTCTGGAACGGCATAAGTTCGCGATGCAGTGGTTTGGTACTTTTGACGGCGCGTACACCAGAGGCGATGCGGACGAAACGTTAAACCCTCAAGGCGAACTTGGATTTAATCAAATGTTGGCCGATGGTGCCCAAGTCAGCGCTAGTATAGCGTACGACTGGCTGCGTTACCTTACCGGCGACCCACGGGCTTCAATTGGTTCGGTTCTGACCGCCAACATAACCCAGCCACTACTGCGGGGTGCTGGCCGAAAAATAGCCCAGGAGAGCCTAACTCAGGCGGAGCGGAATGCTTTATATCAGATACGCTTGTTCAACCGTTATCGCCAACAGTTTGTGGTTTCGATTGTAACCGATTATTATCGTGTTTTGCAGCAAAGAGATATAGTAACAAACGCTGAAAGCAACTATAAAAGGCGGGTTGAATCGAGACAGCGTCTGGAAATGGAGGCTGATGCCGGCCGCACAAATCGCTTCGAGGTTGACCAGGCAAAACAGAGTGAACTGAGTGCGATGGATGGCTACGTGCAAACTCAGCAAAATTATCAGCAGGCGCTCGATAGATTCAAGATAGAGTTGGCTTTGCCGACCGACGCCAACGTAGAGCTGGACCAGAATGAGTTAAAAGCATTAGAGAATATCGGGGTAAGTCAACCCGATTATACAGCGGATATAGCGATTGAAACGGCATTACTTCAACGTCTGGATTTAGCTACCAGCATGGACAAGGTTGATGATATGTTGCGTAAAGTTATGGTGGCAGAGAATGGTCTCGGCGCCGATTTAAACCTGACCGGCGGAATGAACGTAGGTTCAACCGCCCCGACTGATTACAGCAGGTTACAGTTTCACCGCGGCACTTACGAATTAGGTGTTGAAGCTGGCTTGCCTTTAGACCGGAAAAAAGAACGCAATGCATATCGCCAAGCGATGATAGCCCTGGAGCAGCAGCAGCGGCAATATGAAAATGATACAGACACGGTTAAACTGGAGGTGCGCCAGGCATATCGTGACCTTGAGCGGGCGGCAGAAAGCTACCGCATTCAAAAAAACAGTTTAGAGTTGGCCCAGAAGCGAGTTGAGAGCACGATGTTGTTACTCGAAGCCGGACGACTGACCGCTCGTGATTTGTTGGATGCACAGGACTCCTTGTTGCTGGCACAAAACAATCTTACAGATGCTTTGGTGAGCCATGCGATTGCGAAATTGAGCTTTTTCCGGGACATCGGCATCCTGCAGGTCAGGCCTGACGGGATGTGGGTACAACAGAGACAGACCAATCGGGATAGTTGATGAAAGTGGACAGCAGAGAAAAACAGGTCAACAAGACAACGGGCAAGTCATCACTGGCAAAACGGCTTCGCTTGGTTTTGATTTTCGCGGCTGTGGTTGTGGCCATAGGTATCTTCGTATTTTTGTGGTTATGGACATCCGGGGCTTCCTTTCTTGCTTTCGCAAGAAAACAGGGGGGTGTAAAGGAATTAGGAATTTTCACGGTGAGTCGCGGTGATTTGCCTATTACTGTAACCGAAGGCGGCGATATCAAAGCGCTTAATTCGACAGATATCAAGTCCGAGGTTGAAGGGCAAACCAAAATAATCAGTATTGTTGACGAGGGCACAACCATCACGCCGGATGACGTGAACAACAGGAAAGTGCTCGTTGAGCTGGATTCTTCGAGCATAAAAGAGAAATTGACACAGCAGGAAATCACATTTTCAACCGAGGAGGCAAGCTATACCGAGGCGAAAGAGGCACTTGATATCCAAATAAAACAAAATGACAGCGACATTAAAGCCGGTGAAATAAAAGTCAGATTTGCGTTGATGGACCTGCAGAAATACCTCGGTGCGACTGTGGCTGAAAAACTTATGCCTGAGCAGGCACAGGTATCGAACGCGACAAATCCGGGGGCTGAAGATAACTTGCCTCTGGGCGAAGCCACGGGTAAAATTACATCGCTGATTGATGACCCCAACCTTGGCGGCGGAGCTTTGCAGAAACTTCGAGAGCTGAATGGCGATATCACCCTGGCCGAAAGCAAGTTTGAACAAGCATCTGACAGGTTGATGTGGACCCAGAAGCTCTACGATAAAGAATATGTGGCGGAAACTGAGTTGAGGAAAGACCAATTGGAGATGCAAAGCAGTAAGATTCAGATGGATAGAGCCAGGACGGCTTTGGAATTATTCAGGCTTTACGAATTTCCAAAAGAAACTGAGAAGCTCTTGAGCGATTATAACGAGGCGAATCGCGAACTGGAGCGGATTGAAGCAGGTGCGAGGTCGAAATTGGCCCAGGCACAGGCAAAACTTGACAGCAAGAAAGCAACGTATTCATTGGAGAAGGAGCGTCTGGAAAAGTGGCGCAAACAGCTTGGGGCCTGCACGATAAGAGCGCCTGTGCCGGGACAGGTGGTATACTCATCAAGTATGATGGATAGCTGGCAGAGACGAAACAACCCAATTGAGATAGGAGCGGAAATTCGCGAACGTCAAAAGATTATATCCATACCTGATACTTCTGAGATGAAGGTCGAAATCAAGATTCATGAGACGTGGGTCGATAAGGTGCAGCCGGGCCAGCAGGCCAGGATAACTATTTCAGCTTTTCCCGATAAGACCTTCACAGGCAAGGTGTTGAAGAAGGCGCCGTTGGCAGACCCCGAAGAGTGGCTCAATCCCGACCTTAAGGTGTATTCAACGGATGTAAGTATTGATGGGACGCACGAGTTTCTCAAAACCGGTATGTCGGCTAAGGTTGAAATCGTTATCGAGGAGTTGAAAAATGTGATTAGCGTCCCCCTTCAGGCGGTCGTTAATCAACGCGGCAAAAAGGTCTGTTATGTTATGGGGAGTAAAGAGCCGAAACCGCGAGAGGTTGAGACAGGGTTATTTAACGACAATTTCGTTGAGATTAAAAGTGGTCTGGCTGAAGGAGAGAAAGTGCTGCTTAATCCGCCACGCGTTAGTGAGTCAGATGCTACTGCTGAAAAAGAACAAAAGGCGGAAAAACCAACATAAAATCATCAGGGTCTGATTTCGATGGCTGTAGTTGACACCAGGAAGTTGTGTAAAACATACAAAATAGGCTCAGTTCAATTGCCTGCATTGTGCGATGTCAACTTAAAGATTGAGCAGGGTCAGTATATAGCCATTATGGGGCCCAGCGGCTCAGGAAAATCAACCTTGCTTAATCTGCTGGGTTGTCTTGACAGACCCACCAGCGGCCAATATTGGCTGGGCGAAAGGGATGTCTCCCAGCTCGACGATGATGAGCTATCCCTGATTCGTGGTAAACATATCGGCTTTATATTTCAATCTTACAACCTCATCGGCCAGCTAAATGTTATAGAGAACATAGAGCTTCCGATGTTTTATCAGGGATTTTCGGAAGAGGCAAGCGCTGAGCACGCACGGGAATTGGCCATTTTGGTCGGCCTTGGCGACAGGATTAAACATCGGCCTTCGGAATTAAGTGGCGGGCAGCAGCAGCGCGTAGCAATTGCGCGGGCGCTGGCGAACGACCCGCTGATTATCCTGGCGGACGAGCCGACAGGCAACCTGGATTCGGAAAGCGGAACTGAGATTCTGAACATTCTCGACCGTTTGCATCAGCAGGGCAAAACCCTCATTGCAGTTACCCACGATGACAGTATTGCTGCACGCGCTGAACGAACCATACATCTGTTTGATGGGCGCATAAAACAGTAGCAACAAAGAAACGGTAGCAAGTTATGTTTTTGTTTCATTTAAAACGCACAGCTAAGTTGGGCATCAAAAGTCTTTGGATGCATCGGCTGCGTTCTACTCTGACGATGCTCGGTATCATTTTTGGCGTCTGCTCAGTCATTGCAATGCTCGCCATTGGGGAAGGCGCAAGTCAGGCAGCGCAGGAAGCCATAAAACAACTTGGCAGCACGAATTTAATTATTGAAACGGCTAAGCCGCCCGAGAAGCAAACCGACACCGGCAAGGTGGAAACTGTTCACAAATACGGCTTGACTTACGTGGACGCCGAATCAATTCACAACACGATACCGAATATTCAGGTAATCGTACCCGTTCGTGAGATAGACCGGCAGGAGGTGCGATATCTTAATCACCCCAAAGTGGCTATAAGAATCATAGGCACGGTTCCGTGGTACACTGAGACTTCACCGGTTCGGCTGATTCGCGGGCGCTTTTTGAGCAGTACTGATTTGCATCATCAGCAGAAGGTGTGTGTTGTTGATGAGGAGGTGGCGAGAAAGCTGTTTATATTTGACGACCCAATGGATAAAGACATTAGAACCCAGGGTAACTATTACCGAGTTGTCGGCGTGGTTGGGGCACCGGCTTCGGCGTATGGACAGAGCGGTTTTGGCAAGGATATGGCTGCACCAACAAAGCCCAGCGGCGGGGTGGTGGGGAATATTTATGTTCCTTTGACAACTGCCAAATGTCGATTCTCTGAGCTGTCGGCAAGCTTCAGCAGCGGAAGCCGAAGCATCGAGAGAGTAGAACTACAAAAAATCATTGTCAAGGTTGACTCGGATGAGCAGGTGCTGCCGATGCGTGATATTCTGGATGCATCGCTGGCTCGGCTTCACGATAAAAGTGACTACCATATAGTGGTCCCGCTGGAGTTGCTGCGGCAGGCAGCGCGAACAAGGCGGATATTCAGCATTGTTCTCGGCTCAATCGCTGCGATTTCACTTTTGGTTGGCGGCATAGGAATTATGAATATTATGCTGGCTACCGTTAGCGAACGCACGCGTGAGATTGGAATTCGCCGCGCCCTCGGCGCCAGAAAACGCGATATTATCGTTCAATTCCTCTCGGAAACACTGCTGTTAACGCTGACCGGAGGCATTCTGGGAATCATATTAGGTTCTCTTATACCATTTTTGGTAACCTACTTTGGCCGTATGCCCACGGTGATTACAGCCGGTTCGTTAGTCCTGGCATTCGGCATTAGCGCATTGGTGGGAGTAGCTTTTGGCTTGTACCCGGCATATCGCGCTGCCAATATGGACCCAATTGAATCGCTGAGACACGAATAAATCTCTCTTTTGCAAATACTTCCATTTCTTCCTGGCGAAATTCACCACAAAAGCGCAGCTTGGGAAGTTTCTTTTTACACCGCCTCCGGTGGCAAAGAGTTTATTGGACAGTAAAAATTTTTAGAAAAAATCAAAAAAGTTGTTGACAAACAGGAATAGCTACTATATCGTAGTAACTATGCTGATGCACTGGCTGCCTGTCCGGCTACGGCTCGGCGTTTCGCCGAGACGAGTGAGATTTGGGCAATGGATGCAGGCGGGGTGTTCTAACCACCAAAACGGAAAAGAAGGAGAAACCGCCGCCCAACCTTTGCTTGTTCAAGATCGCTGGTGCAGGCCGCACAGTTAGACAAAACCGGTTTTGTTTTCCGATGATGGGGCCGTCGGAGGAGGGCGGCTCCTTTTTATCTGCGCGCATTTCGCATCGCTTTACCTTTTTCCCTTAGGGACACCTTACGGCGGGCGGAATTGTTTCACGGTCGGCAAATTCTCTTACAATTGACAATTGACAATTTACAATTAAAAAGGGGTGGAATTTACTACTCAATGCTGGCAGAAAGCGATATAATCGTTTTTTTAACGCAGATTACGCTGATTTCGTCCCTAAAGGACGTCTAAAATAGATTAGGAAGGGGAAAATGGATGCTTTCCAAATAAGGTGTCGCGAGGCAGGGCTGAAGGTAACGCCACAACGAGTGGCAGTTTATAAGGCGCTGATTGAGTCGAAAGAACATCCATCAGCTGATGTGCTATGGCGCAAAGTGAGGAAGACTTTTCCTAATATCTCGTTAGATACGGTTAATAGAACCCTTTTGACTCTGGCTGAAATTGGTGCGGCCTTTGTAGTTGAGGGTTCGGGCGATGTTAAAAGGTTTGATGGTCGCCTTGAAAACCATCAGCATTTTAAGTGCATAAAATGCAAAAAAATCATCGATTTTCATCATAAGCCTTTCGACAATATCCCAGTCCCAAAGAGCATCAGCGAAAAATACACCGTATTGAAAAAAACGGTATATTTTGAAGGTATTTGCGACTTATGTAGCAAGAAAGTTAAAACTTAAAGCTAAAACCGCAAAACCAAAGCTCAAAACTTAAAATTTTGAACTTTGAATTATGGTTTTTAGCTTTTAATTTTAAGTTTTGAATTTTGGGTATCCCAATGGCAACGATTAATGAAAATTTTTTGAAACTACAGACAGGTTATTTGTTTCCGGAAATCAGCAGACGCATTCGTGAACGCAGACTAACACTAACTGGGACACCGACTGATACGGAGATAATCAGCCTGGGCATTGGAGATGCCACCCAGCCTTTGGCCCCAGCCGTTGTCGAAGCGATGAAAAAGGCCGTTGTCGATATGGGCAGCGAAGAGGCCTTCCGCGGCTATGGCCCAGAGCAGGGCTATGATTTTCTCATCGACGCCATAATCAAAAATGATTTTAACTCTCGCAATATTGATTTAGATAGCGATGAAGTTTTCATCAGCGACGGTGCCAAGTGTGACACGGGCAACATCCAGGAAATATTCGGCCTGAATAATGTCATTGCCGTAACCGACCCGGTATATCCGGTATATGTGGATACCAATGTAATGGCCGGCAGAACCGGCCAAGCCAACAAAAATGGCCAGTATGGCAAAATCATCTATATGCCCTGCACTGCTGAGAATAACTTCATTCCGAATATACCGGAGCAAAAAGTAGATATTATTTACCTTTGCTTTCCAAATAATCCTACTGGAGCGGTGATAACTAAAGAGATTCTGAAAAAATGGGTTGATTTCGCCCACAGAAATAAGGCTATCATCTTTTTCGATGCTGCTTATGAGGCCTTTATAAGCGATCCCGAGATTCCTCATTCGATTTACGAGGTCGAAGGGGCAAAAGAAGTGGCAATAGAGTTCCGCAGTTTCTCCAAAACCGCTGGTTTTACCGGTGTCAGATGTGCCTTTGCCGTTGTGCCGAAGCAGTTGAAGGCCTATACAAAAGACGGCAGGGCAGTCGAAGTCAATTCCTTATGGCACAGGCGGCAGTGCACCAAATTTAACGGCGCCTCATACATATCACAGGCCGGCGCAGCCGCTGTTTACACGGCCGAAGGCAAAAAACAGTGCCGAAAAATTATTGATATTTATATGGCCAATGCCGCTGTAATTCGCGAATCGCTTACCAGACTCGGCTACGATGTCTATGGCGGAGTTAATGCACCATACATCTGGATGAAGACGCCGAACGGCATAAGCTCCTGGGATTTCTTCGACCGCCTCCTGCAAAAGGCAAATGTGGTCGGCACACCCGGCTCCGGCTTTGGCCCATCCGGTGAAGGTTACTTCCGACTTACAGCCTTTGCAAAACCAGATGACGTCAAAGAAGCTATGCAACGCTTTGCCGCCGTTTAATATACAAACTAACCAATTACGAGCATCGAGTATCAAGCGATGACAACAGCATATATTGGACTTGGCAGCAATTTAGGGGATAGAAAGGACTTTATTCATAAAGCCCTTAAAATGCTGGCCGAAGCTAAAGATACCGAAGTTGCTCGTGTCAGCGACCTAATCGAAACTGCTCCCCTTAGGGGTGCCAATCAGCCCACGTACTTAAACGCAGTGGCTCAAATAAAAACCGCTCTAACCGCAGAAGATTTGCACAAGATACTGGTCAACATTGAGACCTCGCTTGGCAGGACCAGAAAAGAAAAATGGTCGCCGAGAACCATTGATTTGGACATCCTGCTTTTCGGCGAGGAAATCATAAATAGCCCCCGCTTAACTGTTCCGCATCCGCAGATGCACTTGCGCTCGTTTGTGCTGAAGGGTCTGCGTGAACTCAATCGGAAACTGGTGCATCCCGTGCTGAAAGAATCGATTGATGAGCTGGCACTTCGGCTGAACGGTGCGGATTTTGTTATCGACGGCGAGCAACCGCAGCTTGTCAGTGTGGCGGGCATTATCGGCGCAGGGAAAACTACTTTGGCAAAAAAACTATCAAAAATACTTGCCTGCAAATGTATCCTTGAAGCCTACGACAAAAATCCTTATTTGTCGGATGTATATGCTGGAAAAAAGGAACTGGCGCTGGATTCACAATTATTTTTTCTAACCAGCAGGGTAGAACAATTAGATTGCAATGCACTGACCAACGGACAAATAACAATCAGCGATTATGTCTTTGACAAAGAGATTATTTATGCTCAACTATTGCTCAATACCGAACAATTAGCTTTGTATAAAAAAATTTATCCGCCGTTCAGCATAGAAATTACTCCGCCGGTCCTGGTAATATATTTGATTGATTCTGCACAAAATTGCCTGGAGCGTATCCACAGGCGCAACCGTCCCTATGAGCAGCAAATTAAGCCGCAGTTTCTGGATGCTCTCAGCCGCAGTCACGAAAAGCTCTTCGCAGACTGGAAAAAGTGTCCTGTTATCCGCTTATCAATGCCTGAATTCGACTATATGCAGGATGGCAATATCCGACATCTCGCAAATCAAATAAAAAGTTATATTGCAGTATAATGAAAAATGAAAGTTGCAAAAACAATAGAGTCGGTTAGAAACCTGGTAAAAGCCGCCCGAAGTAAAGGCAAAAAAATCGGCTTTGTGCCAACAATGGGTGCGCTGCATATCGGCCATATTTCACTAATTGAAAAAGCGAAGCAGCAAACTAATTTCGTCGTCGTCAGCATTTTTGTCAATCCGACGCAGTTCAGTCCGGCTGAGGATTTCAAAAAATATCCGAGGCCGATTAAGAGTGATTTGGCTGTATGCAGGAGGGCAGGCGTCGATGTTGTTTTTACTCCGACAGCAAAGCAGATGTACCCGCTGGAAAATCTTACCTGGATAAATGTCGAAAAATTGACCGAACAGCTTTGCGGTCAATTTCGACGAGGGCATTTCCGAGGTGTCGCTACTGTCTGCGCTAAGCTATTTAATATCGTGATGCCCGATGTCGCTTATTTCGGCCAGAAGGATGCCCAACAAGCAATTGTGATTAAGCGAATGGTCGCTGATTTGAATATGCCTCTAAAAATTGTTGTCTGCCCTACAATCCGCCAGAGTGATGGGCTTGCGGTCAGCAGCAGAAATCAATACCTGGCCAAACAAGAAAAAAAAGATGCAACTTATGTCTATAAATCCCTTGAAGAATGTAGAAAACTAGTCGATTCCGGCGTTATAGATAGCAAAATAATCACCGCCAGAATACGCAGGATACTAAATCAAGTTCCATCAATGAAGATAGAATACATAAGTATCGTTGACGCTGAGACCCTGCAGGAGCTTGAGAAAATTACCGGCAGGGTTCTGGTGGCTGTCGCAGTCAAAATCGGCTCGACTCGATTAATTGACAACATTCTACTGGATGTGAACAAGCAATAATATATAATGTCAGTTGCATAATAGTTGTTAATAAATATCAGAATCGCAAATTATGTTTGTAAAGTTATTAAAAAGCAAGTTACATTGTGCGACGGTTACCGAGACCAAATTGCGGTATCCCGGCAGTATCGCTATAGACTCAACACTGATGAAAGCAGCCGATATTTTACCCTACGAGGTCGTTTTAATTGCCGATTTAAATAACGGCAACCGCCTCCAAACCTACGCCATCCCAGCCGATGCAAACTCGGGCAAAGTCATAATTCTTGGGCCGGCCGCAAAACTGGTAAAGTTAAAGGACACTATTATTGTTTTCAGCTTCGGATATTACACCCCCGCGCAAGCCAGAAAACTTAAACCAAAGATTATTATTCTCGGCAAAAATAATAAAATAAAAAATAACGGTTAGAGTAAGCTGCCATTCGGTGATTTTCGATGGACGATTGAAACTCAAAAATCGAAAATCGCAAATTGAAAATCGTAAATCGACTAATGCATCCTAAACTTTTTGAGATACCTTTCATACATTGGCCTGTGCCAAGTTACGGCCTGATGATGGTTATTGCGTTTCTCGTAGCTGTTTCCCTGATAAGACATCTTAGCCGCAATATCACACCCGACCCTCAGTACATCACTAATGCAGCTCTTTACTCGCTTATCGCAGGGGTGGTGGGTGCGCGCCTTTTTTATGTAATCCATCATTTTAACGAGTTTCAGAACCGTCCTCTCTCTGTTTTTGCCATCTGGAAGGGCGGCCTTGAGCTTCTGGGTGGCGTGCTTTTGGCCATTGCTGTTATCGGTTTTTACTGCCGTTATCACAAACTTCCTGTTCGGCGTTATCTTGATATCCTCGCTATCGGCCTGATGCTGGCGCTTGCGTTCGGCAGAATTGGCTGTTTTCTAAATGGCTGCTGCTTCGGCAAGCCGACAAACCTGCCCTGGGCCGTCCGCTTCCCATACCGCTCAGATGCTTATTACAGCCAGGTATATCCGAATCCGGAAAGGAACCGTCCCCAGCCGCAGTTAAAATTGCCCGAGGAATTTTTCGGCTACTATTACGAAGAGGGTAAAAATTTCTATGGCTTAAAACCTTATCAGGATTTGACGCCCGAACAAAAATATATGGTTGATAAAGGTCCTTATCGCTGCTTGCCCGTTCACCCCACCCAGTTGTACTCATCAATTAAGGGTGCCGTTTTGTCCCTTATACTCTACCTTTTTTGGCGAAGAGCACAAAAAGCCGGCAGTTCCAAAAACCATAAGAAGCTGTTTACCAAACCCGGCTGTACATTTGGCTTGATGTTCATACTCTATGGCGCCACCCGATTCTTTATAGAATTTCTCCGCGACGACAATCCATTTGAATTCGACAGTTTAACAATCTCACAGAATATTGGCATCGCTATGGTAGTGGTCGGCGTGCTTTTGATGGTCATATTTGAAAGAATGAAACCCGATTGTCTTGCGAGCATAGCGAAGCAATCTCACAATTAGCATTTGGTTTTGTGGAGTTTCAGAGAAACACTATGGGCCTTTACGATAGGGATTACACTCAAGCAAACTTTCGCTCTCAATTTTACAATGCTCCGCAGATGCGGATGACCTTTCCCCAGATTACACCCGTGGTCAAGTGGCTGTTGATTATTAACACGGTTGTGTATTTTCTGCAGATTTTGGGGGCGGAGAGAGTGCTGACGGGATGGTTTTCGCTTTATCCGGTTTCTTTGTTGGCAGCACTGCAGTTATGGCGACTTGTAACATACCAGTTCTTGCATGGCAGTGTGCTCCACATCTTTTTCAATATGCTTGGCTTATTTTTCTTAGGCCCGATACTTGAACGCCACTGGTCAAGTAAAAGATTTTTGATATTTTATCTTAGTTGCGGCGTGGCAGGGGGGCTGTTCTATCTTCTGCTTGTCGTCGTTGGTTTTCTGCCGGCTCTGCCTATGGTAGGAGCATCGGGTGCAATACTCGGTATGTTGGCTGCCTGTGCAATTCTTTTTCCGCACTTTGTTGTCTTTGTTCTTTTATTTCCCATACCGATAAGAGTAGCGGCAATTGCTTTCACGGCATTTTACTTTATCACTTTAATAACAAAAGGTGCAAACGCCGGCGGCGATGCGGCTCACCTTGCAGGGATGGCGGCTGGTGCAATTTATGTATTCTCGCAAAGCTGGCGAGCTAAAATCATATCAAAAATCCAATCCGGCCGCCGGCAAAGAAAAATAGCCGCAGAACGCAATCTGCAAGTAGAACTCGACCGCATCTTACAAAAGGTCCACGACTCCGGCATCTATAGCCTGACGCCGACAGAGAAAAAGATACTCAGACAAGCCACCGAGGCCGAGCAGAAGCGAAGCAAATTATAAACACAAAGTCTTACGGATAAATCCGTAAGACTTTGTTCATTCTGCCTTTCATTGCTGCCAAAACAGGATTTCGCTTTTTTCTTTTGCTTTCTCGGTAATCAATTCCTCGTTACCACGTGAATTTGTCGCTTTTACCGAGCAATTCTTCGATGCGTGCCTTTACACTCTCGTCTTTGAACTTAGCGTCTTTCCACTTCTCCATCCTGGCTTTTCTTTGCTCGACCTCATTTTTCAGTCTCTCGAGCTTCTTGAGCAGTTGTTCGTATTCTATTTGTTTTCGCTCCACAATCACATCGAACCTGTTATTGAGTACCTCTTTCAAATCCTTGACAAGTCCTTCTTTATCCTTATCGCCGGCGGCCTCGATTTCTCCAAGTAATTTATCCTGCTGTTGTCTTAGTGCCAAATCTTTCTTGAGCACCTCTGCCAATCGGGGGTTTTCTCTTGCCGCTTCTGCAATTCTCCCGTATTTTTTCATGCTCAGTCCGAGTTGTTTCCAATAAGTGTTTGGGTCTTTCGTACTCAGTTCAGTCAGTTTTTTTGCTTCATCAGCGTAATTTTCCTTCAGCCAGTCGAGATATTTATCATATCTCCACTGCATCTCCATCTCAGGCGGCATATGACCGCGACCGAATGGCTCTCCGCGCCTTTGCATACCCATCTCAGGCGGCATACCTTCGGGGCCGATTGGTTCCATCGGTTTCTCCATACGCTTACCGATTCTTTTGACGGTCTGCTCCCGCATAACGTCACGAAGCTCGGCTTTGAATTTCTCAGGGTCTTTCTGCTGTAATTGTTTTAACTGTTCTGCTTTATTCGGGTCGGTCTTCGCCAGTCGATTCATTATACGTTCGATTCTTTCCGCAGTTAGTTCAAACCCTCCAGGCCCTCCTTTTGCTGCGTCTTCGGACCAGATATCCTCTTTCTCTGCAACGCCGCCGGGGGGAGGAGGAAGAGGCTCGGTCGATTGCACTTCCTCTTTGTTTACATCCTCTGCAGCTCGGCAGTATAAGGCGGTTGTGGATAATACCGCTGCCATTGCCAATACTAAAATTGCTACATAACTCGCTTTCATTTTTTTACCCTTTCCAAAAATCGCCATTAGTTTCTATCAACTTCATTTCCAGGTCTGTTACAGTTTCGTAGCCATTTCCGCTATTTTCGCCTGATTCCATAGCAAGCATATCGCTTTCAATTTGTTCCATCTCGGCGGTCAAGGTTTCGTCAGCCAAACTCTGACTCTCCCAGATTGCCTTTTGTGCTGTTAAATCACCGGCAGGTCTTTCAGGCACAGTCTCGAATAATTTTACGCTTATGACTGCTATGAGAATGAACGCCGCGGCGACAGCCATCTTATAAGCCATCCATCTAAAGGACTTTTCTTTTTTGTGCAGTAATTTTGCAGCAATTTCGGCCTTTATATTGGCTATAAGCCCGCCGTCCGGCTCAGGTGAACTATGCTCGCGAAGAATTTGCTCACCTTTCTGGATATCCTCTGCCGCCTGCTCTGCCTGTTCGCCGCCAACAAATTTCTCAAACAGCTCCTTCAATTTTTTTTCATTTCGCTCGTTCATAATATTCTTTTTTGATAACCTAAACTAACACTCCATTAACTCTCGCAGTTTCTTCAGCCCTCGATGCAGCTTCGACAATGTGGTTCCTATCGGCTCAGACCGCATCGCTGCTATTTCCTTGAAGCTGGCCTGTGAATAAAAACGCAGCATAATTAATTCTCTCGTATCAGTATCAATCCTGCCGAGCTGCGTCTGCAATTTATCGATTCTCTCGTTGCTGGACAGTTTGGCCTCTGTCACTTCTGATTCAAACTGCCTTTTTCGGACCTCGAACGATTTTTTCTGCCGTTGCTTGCCCCTCAAATAGTCGTAGAAGATATTAGATGCTATTTTGAACAACCAGCTTTCAAAAGAACCGTCCTTAAAAGAGCTAATCTTCTCCACCAATTTGACAAATAGCTCGCTCAGCAAATCGTCGCTTGCTTCTCTGTCGCCCGTTAATCGGTAAAAATAGCCATAAAGCCGACTTGCATAAATATCAACTACCTCTGAAAAACTCTCGGCATCGCCGGACTTACAGCCGCCTATTATCCGGGCCAAATCGTTGTTTTTAGCCATATTTCAGCGTTTTTACACAAATAAAGACGGTTTCTGGAACAGATTTATTGCATTAATTCAAAAAACTATTACTCTATACCCTTTATGGCTATCGTTGATATTAAAACAAAAAATACTTGGATTGCTAAATTTAAACGGACGCTCACCAGCGTTTTACCGGTTGACAAGACCCGTAAAGGCAGGTGCACCCGCTGCGGAGCCTGCTGTAAACTGCCGAATCTGTGTCCGTTTTTGGGCATTGATGAAGAAGGCCTGAGTACCTGCAAAGTCTACTGGTTACGTCCTCTGAACTGCCGTAAATATCCGCGCACCAAATCGGAATTTCTCACGACCGACACCTGCGGCCATAGTTTCGACGAAATAAACGATTAAAACTGCTGTCTCCAAAACAGTTAATTGAAGGTTTTTCACTAATCGTCTTCTTCCTTTTCCCCTTCTGCATCTTCGTCGTCGTTGAGTTTCCACTGCTCGGATTCGTCTATATCCTCGATTTCGCGTTTCATATACTTGAAAATCTTATCCTGCAACGGCGATAATTTTTCATACCATCTGAGCATCCCTTGATAGCTGGCTACCAGCATATCAAGACGGATTAGCTGCCACTTGGCTATGCACTCCGGCTCTTTGATATTGGTGAACGGGTCGCACTTGAAGGTTCTTTTGCCTTCGGGACCAATCTCGCAAAATTCACAATCTTTACATTGAATCATTTTCGCACCACGCCCTAAATCAACAAAAATCTAAAACAAAAATTTACACTTTTCATCCTCTTTACTTTTACATTATGATACCATATATTCTGAAGGGTTAAAAGTATTTGGAACAAAGATTTCTGGTCGTTTTGTGGAGAAATAAATGGCAAAACCAAGGCGCAGACGCAAAGTGGGCAGTAAAAAAAGACACTCCCGCTGGAAAGTTCGGCATAAAATAAGATAATTATCCGTTGTGCGTATTGAACATTGCGTAGAATATACACGATTTTATCCGCCTGTGGCGGAGTGTTTTTGCAATACGCGATACGATAAATGAAACACTTTAATATAACCTTCAAACCCGATGGCAGGCAGACTTCCATTCATTCAGGTGCAACGCTCCTCGAAGCCGCAGGCCGGGCCGGCATAATCTTAAACACCGTTTGCGGCGGCAAGGGCATCTGTAAAAAGTGTCTGGTGAATCTCGACCCGGATGGCCGAGGAGTTCTTGCGTGCCAACATCACATCGATAGCGACCTTACGGTAACAGTTCCGTTTGTATCTCGATTCTTTGAGCACAAAATCCTGACTGAAGGCGTCGCTCCTCAAGCCGAAATTCAGCCCGACATATATAAAAAATATCTAAAATTTGCTCCCTCCGGCAAAATTTTCGGCGTCGCGGTTGATATCGGCACAACTACCGTTGTCGCAAAATTAATTGATATGACAGATGGACATCCTCTGGCAACGCAGGCCGACCTTAATCCGCAAACTCGTTTCGGCGATGACGTCATCAGCAGGATTAACTACGCTCAAACCGATGCAAAGTTAGCGGAGCTGCACAAAACAATAATCGACTGTATAAATAAACTGACTGCAAAGCTCTGCAGCCAGGCAGCCATAACCACAAAGCAAATATATGAAATGTGCGTTGTCGGCAACACGACTATGAATCATATCTTTCTGAAATTGCCTGTCGTCCAACTTGGCCAAGCCCCATACAATGCCTTTTCCCTCGATGCAAAAGACCTCTCTTCCAAAAAGATAGCCCTGCAAATAAACCCTGCCGGCAATATCCACACCGTTGAGAACATAGCCGGCTTTGTCGGCTCAGATACCGTTGCCGTTGCGCTTGCGGCCGACATTAACTCAGCGCAGGATTTGACACTGGTAGTTGACATCGGCACAAATGGCGAGATTGTGCTCGGCACCGCAGATAAGCTCTATGCGGCAAGCTGTGCCGCCGGCCCAGCTTTTGAGGGTGCACGCATAAGCTGCGGCAGCAGGGCGATGGAAGGTGCGATACAAGCGGTGGTCATAAACGAGGCCGACTTAGATTTGGATGTAATAGGAAATTGCCCGCCTCACTCTATATGTGGCAGCGGCTTAATCGACGCCGTCGCAGTATTGCTGAATTTGGGTATTATTGACACAACCGGACGATTTGCCAACCCCGGCAAACTTCCACCGGCCATTCGCTCACGAATTATTCAGCAGGATGGCCAACCTGCTTTTCGTCTTGCTGATGAAGTAATTCTCACTCAAAAAGATATTCGCGAAGTCCAGCTCGCAAAAGCTGCTGTCCGGGCCGGCATAAAATTATTGCAGAGTAAAATGGGCATAAAAGATAACGACATAAAACAAGTCCTTTTGGCAGGCGCGTTCGGCAATTACATCAGGCGGGAAAGTGCCCTCAGGATAGGCCTGCTGCCGAATCTGCCGCTTGAGCGCATTCATTTCATCGGCAACGCCGCCGCCTCCGGCGCCGAGATGCTCCTTATCAGCCACCACTGCCGAACGCAGGCAAAGAAATTAGCCCGCAAAATCAAATATATCGAAATCGCCCACGAAAAAGAGTTTGAGCCCGTTTTCACCGATTTGATGTTGTTTCCGGGTTAAACTTTTCCGATGACCAAACAGGCATTATAGTTGCCGAGCCACGCCGACTTGCTTATTATTTTTGCTGATTTACAGGTTGGGCACCACAGAACCCTTTAACTATATAAAGCGCTGCATAATAGACCACCCAAACTACTGTAAAGTTGAGAACACCATAAACCAACGCTATCCAGAAGGCAGGCAACGCTGTCCAAAAGGCAGGATCCTCTAGAAGGGGAATAAAAATACCAAGGCCTACCCAAAATATGAACGCCCCAACAGACAAAATCCACACAATTCTCTTGAATCCCCTTTTCCAGTTCATAGTTCGCCTTTCGGAAACGTTTGCTGATTGTCTAAAACTTAAATATCTTGCAAATTTCTCCTTAGATACCTCAAATTGGTCCGTGAACCAGTCAAAAAGTTTTCTCTCTTTCTCGACCGCTTGGTCTCGTTTCTCCCCACCAGGTAAATTAAGTACAGCATGTGTAGTTCCCAGTTCCAAAATCTTTTTGTGAATCGTATCTAAATAATTCGCAATATCCTTGTCGAAAAGAAAACTTCCTTCGACAGTTGCCCTCTGAAACTGGTCCCGTTCTTGGTCGTTACACGTTCCTTTTCGAAAAATGACCCATAGTAAAGCCATCAAGCCCTCAAAGACTTTCAACCTTCTATCGTACAAATCTAACCTAAGTCTGTCTCGATTGGTCTTGTACTGTTGATAAGCTATGTAGGCAACAACACCAGCTATAACGGGAGTGAGCAAGGCGTTAAATGCATAAATCCAAGTCACAATGTTTCCCTTTTAGTAAGAACAGTTCTTCAAACATTAAACCTTTATCACTATACCATTTTAACGATTGCCTGTGTTGATTCAAGTCGTAGGTTTGGCAAATCAATCAAATCCGCAGCTACCTGCACGCCAAAAACGGCAAAGTCTAAATTTTTTTACTCCTTTTCTCACATCGAGTTACGAGAATCAATAGTCAAGAATAGATAACCTTTTTCGCCTCAAATGCGCACGTTCGTCCAATTATAGAGAGAACGATAGTCTGTTCTCGAAACGGAAATTCTGTAAAGGAATTGCCAATGCCATCCGGCTAAATCTGAGTAATCTTTTAAATCTCGTTGGGTTAGTTCGATTATCCGTTCAAAGCTTCGGATTTATCACCGCTGGTTTTCTGCGCTGAGCGGAAAAATCAATCAAAAATGTATTAATTATGCAAAACAAAGCCAATTTTCAAAAAAGTCAAATGTTTATAAGCTCAATAAAAACAACGATTTATAACAAAAAACGAACAATGGACACTTGGTCAAAACAAACCCAAACGAACCCAATCTTGTCCTGAGCAAAGTCGAAGGATTTATAGTGAGCAAACCCGTCTTGAGCGTAGTCGAAAGAGTCGAACCCGCAAAAATCTCTACTTACTTCGTGTCGAGTATCCAGCATCAAGCATCAAGTATCGGTCAAACTTTACCAACAACCAGACAGGCGTTGTGGCCGCCGAAGCCGAGGGAATTGCTCAGAGCGAAGTCGACCTTTGCCTCGCGGGCCTTCAATGGCACATAATCCATCTTCAGGTCGCACCGCTGGTCCTGATTGTCTAAGTTGATAGTAGGGGGGATAATTGATTCAGTAATGGCTTTTACGCTTGCTATAAGCTCAACTGCACCGGTTGCTCCAAGTAAATGACCAAGGCAGCTTTTCGTCGAGCTGATGGCCAGCTTATATGCGTGGTCGCCAAAAACGCTCTTTATGGCAATACTCTCAGCTATGTCATTTAGCTCGGTGCCGGTGCCGTGTGCGTTTATATAATCAATTTTTTCTTTTTCTACACCTGCATCAATAAGTGCCAGTTTCATCGCCATTGCCGCTCCTTCACCGCTCGGCGGGGGGGCGGTAATATGATAACCATCGTCGGTAGCTCCATAGCCAAGAAGTTCGGCATATATATTCGCACCACGTTTTTTGGCGTGGCTTTCCTCTTCTAAAACCAAAATGCCGGCGCCCTCGGCAAGAACAAAGCCGTCTCTGTCCCTGTCGAATGGTCTTGAAGCTCTTTGAGGGTCATCATTTCGTGTGCTCAGTGACCTTGCAGCACAGAATGAGGCCAGTCCTACCGGCGAAAGAGCTGCTTCGGCTCCGCCGGTTATCACAACGTCGCTTCGATTGAAAACAATGTTGTAGAAAGCTTCGCCGATAGCGTGATTGCTGGAAGCACAGGCGCTGACAACACAAAAATTGGGCCCCCGCAGGCCGTAGCGAATGGCAATATTACCACACGCAGCGTTGGCCATAAGCTTTGGAACGGTGAATGGCGATACCTGCCTTACACCTTTTTCCAGCAGCCTTGTGTGCTGCTCTTCAATTTCCTGGATGCCGCCTATGCCTGTCCCTACGATGACGCCTATGCGAAAAGCGTCTTCCTTTGAGAAATCAAGCCCGCTGTCATCCACCGCCTGTATCGCCGCAGCTACGGCAAACTGCGAGAAGCGGTCCATTCGTTTGCTTTCCCGTTGGTCGATGTATTTCGTTGCATCGAAGTTTTTTATCTCGCCCCCGAACCTTACCGGATATGTGCTTACGTCGAAGGATTCTATGTTGGAAACGCCGCTTTTGCCCTCGCACAATGCAGCAAAAAGCCCGTCAACAGACTCGGCTAAAGCGGTAATACACCCCAAGCCAGTGATAACTACTCGTCGCCTGTTCATAATGTTGAGCTTGTTCGTTATTCTTGGCTCTTGGAACGTGCAATATTGGCAATGTAATCGATTGCGGCGCCGACCGTCTGGATTTTCTCGGCTTCCTCATCCGGAATACTCATATCAAATTCATCTTCAAACTCCATGACCAGTTCGACCGTATCCAGCGAGTCGGCGTTCAAGTCGTTAATAAATGAGGTTTCACGAGTTATTTCAGACTTATCTACGCCCATTTGCTCACTTATTATTTCGATTACTCTGCTTTCAATTGCCTGAATATCTATCTCATCAGCGCTCACTTGTTTTTCTCCTAAGCCAAACAGGAATTTATTTTACAGCCTTACAATTAGCTTTTAACAACGGAAACCAGCGATAACAGTTATTTATGACATCCATTATTTTAGGCGGGTATATTACCCGTTAAATTGCTCCTATACAAACATTTTTTTTATTTTTTTACATCGCCATTCCGCCGTCCACGCAAAGCACCTGCCCCGTCATATATCCTGCCTCATCGCTTGCCAGGAACGCAACAGCTTTTGCAACGTCCTCCACTGTGCCGAACCGTTTAACGGGGATTACCTGCATCGCACCATCTTTCACCGCCTGCGGCAGCACCTCTGTCATTTCCGTCATAATAAAGCCGGGGGCGATGCAATTGGCGGTGATATTTTTTTTGCCGAGCTCTCTCGCCACCGATTTTGTCATACCGATAAGGCCTGCCTTGCTTGCCGCATAATTGCTTGACCCTGCCTGCCCCATAACTGCCGCAACGGAGCTTATATTTATTATCCGCCCGAACTTGCTGCGGACCATAGACTTGGATGCTACCACCGTCGCCATAAAAGCAGCACGCAGATTCACGTTAATGACTTTATCGAAGTCCTCTTCATTCATTTGTATTATCAGCTTGTCGCGGGTAATTCCCGCGTTATTGACCAGAATCCCTATCCCGTTATATTCCGCAGCCAGCCCCTCGAGTGTTTCGGCGAGCTTCCCCGTATCGGTTATATCCACGCATTTAGTTACAACGCTAAAGCCGGCTTCTTTCACAACATTTTCAAGTTCGCCGAGCTGCTCGGCATTTATATCCAGCCCCGCAACGATACGACCCTGCTTTAGCAGTTCCAGAACAATCGCCCGTCCTATCCCTCTGGCGGCGCCCGTTACAACCGCTAATCTCCTTTCCGGCATATTTCCAATCTCCTTGTCGAAGCTAAGAGTTCAGCAACTCTTCTATGGCCTGCAAACTGCTTATATTTACGACATTTATCTTTCTATCGATTCTCCGCATAAGGCCGGTCAAAACTCTCCCAGGCCCAATCTCATAAAAATCTTCAACTCCGTCTGTTATAAGCTTTTCCATACATTTTTGCCAGTAAATTGCGCAAGTCAATTGCTTTATTAGTCCTTTTGCGATTTCCTCAGCGCTTTTATAATATTCAGCGTCGATATTAGCAATCGTTTTGATATTTGCCGGCTCTGAAATCCTGCATTTCCGCAGTGTCTCTTTAAGAGTATTCGCCGCGCCGGACATCATTTCAGTATGAAAAGCGCCGGCCACTTCCAGCCGCACAGCTTTTATGACCCCATATTTGCCGGCTAATTTTTCCGCCCGCTCGCAGGCTGCTTTACTGCCGCTTATCACAATTTGCCCCGGACAGTTAAAATTAACAGCAACCAAAAGTTCGCCGTCGCCGGCCTCGGCACAAAGCTGACCGACCTTTTCCTCATCAAGGCCGATGATGCTCACCATCGCACCATCAGCAGCATCAGCCGCTGCCTGCATCGCCTCGCCTCGTTTTTGAACAAGAATAAGTGCGTCCTCGAAGCTGAGCACTCCTGCGGCATACAGAGCGGTATATTCACCCAGACTAAGCCCTGCTGTTACATCCGCCTTAAGTCCTTTTGCCTTAACCACTTCCAGCAGGGCAGCCGAGGTTACAAAAATCGCCGGCTGGGAAACCGTTGTGGTATTTAATTTTTCTGCAGGTCCCTCGAAACAAATCCTGCTTAAATCAAACCCGACGATAGCATTTGCCCTCTCAAAAATCCTCGCTGCAGCGTCGAATTTCTGAGCTATTTCTTTGCCCATTCCTACAACTTGAGCTCCCTGCCCCGGAAATAAAAAAGCAGTCCTCATAACCTTGCCTCTGGTAATTGGTAAATGGTAATTGGTGATTGGTAATTACCAGTCTCCAGTTACCAATTACCAACTAAAACTCAATTACATTTGCTCCCCAGGTCAACCCTGCTCCAAACGCCACGAAAATAATAATATCGCCTCGCTTGATTTTACCCGCTCTGACGCACTCATCGAAAGCAATCGGCACCGAGGCCGCTGACGTATTGCCATACTCGGTAATATTCAAAAACACCTTCTCCTCGGGCAGCTTAAGGCGTTTCGCTGCAGATTCAATAATCCTTGCGTTCATCTGGTGTGAAATAACCATATTAATATCGTCAATGCTCAATCCGCAATGGTTCAGACAATCAGTAACGGCCTCAATAATCCGGCGAACCGCCTGCTGATAGACTTCTCTGCCCTTTATTTCCATATAGATTTTATTGGGGTCATTTAGCTTCCTGTCAGCCGGATGGCGGGACCCATATGCCTGGCAGTTCAATGCTTCCCAGCGGTCCCCGTCTGACGACATAGTGCTGTACATTATCCCCTTGCGCCCGTCTTTACTTCTTTCGATGACAACCGCTCCTGCACCGTCACCAAAAAGGATACAGCTTGTTCGGTCGCTCCAGTTAGTAATCTTACTCAAAGTTTCAGCCCCTATTACAAGAGCGTTTTTATATCGGCCGCTTTCTAAGAACTGCTGCACGATGGACAGGCCATAAATAAAACCACTGCAGGCAGCGGCTAAATCAAACACGCAGGCTTTCTTTGCCTGAAGAGAGCGCTGCACAAAAGACGCCGTTGAAGGGAAAACCATCTCAGGCGTAATAGTAGCCACAATAATAAGGTCGAGCTCACTGGCATCAAGATTTGCCTCGGCCAAAGCCCTTTTGGCCGCTTCAGTGGCTAAAAACGCCGTAGTTTCGTTGTCGGTAGTAATATGCCGAACCTTAATGCCCGTCCGAGTGGTAATCCATTCATCTGAAGTGTCCACCATCCTTGCCAGCTCCTCATTTGTCAGTCTCTTCTCTGGTGCAAATGAGCCGTAACCGGTGATAACCGCGCGGTAGGGGGGGTTATACTCCCTGACTTCCGTGTTCATTAGCTGTCCTTACAGATGTGCTTGACAAATATTCGATAATCTTATCGTTTATTTTTTTCGTATGGTATGCTTTGGCTGTCAAAATAGCGTTCTTGATTGTTCTGCTTTCACTTGCCCCATGACATATCAGTGCTGTGCCGTTAATGCCTAATAGCGGCGCTCCCCCGTATTCGTTATAATCATACTTTTTGTAAATCCTTTTCATCACAGGTTTAAACTTCATAACAAGCAGCAGTTTCTCCTGGCCGAGCTCATGCTTTATTGCCTTGAACAGACCGTCAACAACTCCCTCGGTCAGCTTCAAAATTACGTTGCCCACGAAACCGTCGCAGACCGCAACGTCGCAAACGCCCTTGAAGATGTCTCTGCCTTCGATATTTCCGATGAAATTCAGATGTGCGTCGGCTTTCATAAGCTCACGCGTCTTTTTAACAGTCTCATCGCCCTTTGCATCTTCCTGCCCGATGCTCATAATTCCGACCCTCGGGTTTTCAATCCCCAGCACGTGCTTTGAATACATCTTGGCCATAACCCCGTATTGATAAAGATTTATCGGCTTACAGGCAATGTTCGCCCCCACATCGCATATCGTTACAGGCCCTTCGAAGGTTGG
>Ga0187886_1000618_pt1 | contig 40304 bp, 34 predicted proteins | sample June2016WEW_20_1_FD_133001 | JGI IMG/M metagenome (GOLD analysis project Ga0187886, IMG submission 133001) | Peatland microbial communities from SPRUCE experiment site at the Marcell Experimental Forest, Minnesota, USA - June2016WEW_20_150 | ecosystem: Environmental > Terrestrial > Soil >...
AAGTACAAACAATCAACCGTCGTCGAGACTATAACAAGGGCCTCAGGGAGCTAATTAATGCCGCCTGATTATGAAAAAGTGTTCGATTTAAAAAGTGTCCCATTTCGCTGATTGACAACAGACAGATGATTTTACAAATGTCGCAAGCGATAAACAGGTTCTGTTTATAGATGATTTCGAAAAAGTTACTTTACCATCAGAAGACCTCGCGTCTTTATTAGACAAAATTAATAGTAAATATGCCAAAATATTTATATTTGCTGACAGCATCTTTGAAATAGAAGACTTAATAGCTAAGAATAGCAGACTATTCCTCGCTTTGAACGATTATAAGATGTTTTCGATTCCACAATTTGGCTTTGAACTTCGCCTAAAATTGATACGTAAATGGAATCGTATCGGTATTGGCACTAATAGGAATGAAAGTGAAGAACTACTAAGGAAAGATGATGAATATGAGCAAAGAATGAATGCTTTATTAGCGGGTGGAAGTATTATAAACTCTTATCCTATTTTCTTGTTGACACTACTTCTTGCCATTGATACAGGTAACACACAAAATTTGGAAAATAGCTCATATAGCCATTATTATCAATTTATCATATCTCGAGCTCTGATAGAACTCCGTCTTTCAAATGCTGATCTAGAGTCATATTATTCGTTTTTAACTAATTTAGCAGAGCTCTTATTTTTATCGCGATCACGTGTTATTTCTAGACAGGATTTTGCCGATTTTCATAATAAATTTATTCTCTTCTATCGGGTAAGCCCTCATTCCGGAATGGTTTATCAATTTGATAAATTGAAAGAAAATCTCTGTAACGCGGATATACTTGAAGAGTATAAAGGTAGCTTCAGTTTTAAACAAGGCTTTGTATATTACTTTTTTGTAGGAAAATACTTATCGGAAAATCGGACTTCCAGTCAAGGAAAAGAAACTATATTAAACCTAATCAAGGGTCTTCAATACGAAGAATATACTAATATTGTGATGTTTGTAATCCATCACACAAAAGAAGACTATATATTACGAGCAATAATTGACCGTGCTAAAAACATGTTCGCTCATTTTGAACCACTCAAGTTAGAAAACGATACTTCCTACATTGGGGATTTGTTAAAAGAAGTCCCAACAGCTGTTTTAAAGAAAATGGGAGCTCAAGAATATAGAATTGAAAAATCGAGACAAAAGGATAAAGCGAATCCTCCAAAGGAAAAAGCTCTAGCACTAAGAGACAAGGAAATTCCTCCCGCAAAGGGGGATGACCCCAATGCAATTGAGTTTGTCACTAATCTGATTATTGCCTCAAGACTCATCAGTCTAATGGGACAGATTCTCATTAATTATCGTTCTATTCCTGGTGATACACAAGTAGAAATTGCCGAAGAAACATATTTATTGAGTTTACGTAGTCTGGGCGGAATTTTTGATTTATTTGATAAACAAAACGATAAAATAATAGATAATATTTCCAAACGCATACTTGCAGATGGTATTTCTGACGAAAGTAAAATCAAGAGACAGGCGAAAATATTATTATTTAATATCTATCATGTTTTAGCGTATTCTCTTATCAAGATTGCTTCTGATTCCATCGGTTCAGATACTTTGTCGGCGGTAGTAGTTAATATTCCTAGGAAATATCCATATCTTTCTGTTGCATTGATTGATATATCGGCTAAACTTGATCATTATCATGGTTTCCCGCAGGGTGAGTTGGTCAATTTTATGAAAATGATCTCCATGCCACGCTCTCCAATCCATTCTTCTTTTATTGATGGTCGAGTGAAATCCGGTCCACAAATTCAAAAGAGCCGGATTTTGCCCTTCACTGTTTTAAGACAATTATTAGAAGAATATTTATATAAATTTCCACCCGACTATAAGGACAAACATAGAATCTCCTCAATTGTCGGTATTAAAATACCAGAACAATTGATGATTGGACAAACCTCAGAGGAAAGAACAGAGAAATAGAACGAATAAAATCATTATTACATTGGGTTTTTTACATAAATTTTTTGTGCGTGTTCTCATCATGGATTTGACCTGTCCCCAATGGTGATACCACTTCTTAGTTAGAGTTATCGGCATAATAGCCTCGGGAGCAGGTGGGCGATTATTCCTGGCGGTATGAGGGAGTACCTGATTATATTCCCTTCTCCACTGCTCTATAAATAGCTTATTTGTGCCCATTTTTATTATGGGTTAACATTCATCCCGAAGATCTAAACACCATATCATAGGCGCCGGGCTTATCACCCTCCATTTCGAGAGGGATGTTGGCAGTCAAATCAACATGATAACCATTACGTGATCCGTCTGGACGTATGGTTGCATTCAGGTCAAACATCTCTGCGAACTTCGCCCTCACATCGTCCGTGGTGTTTGCTAAGTTACTGGCTATCTCCTCTGGCCAGAATTCAGCCAGCTTCTTAAACGTAGCCATGTCCAGTGGTGCCGGTTCCCGCCTAAACTGCTCCAACCGGCTCATCTGTTCGCTGATTACGCTCTCTTCTGATTTTATTTGCTTGAATGCCGTCCGCAGTTCCTCCTCGCTTATTATGCCCTCAGCCTGCTGCCAGGAGTACTGCCGCCTTTTCTGCTCGAGACGCCTGAGCTGTTCTTCAAGAGCTTTGATCTGTTTCTCTATCTTCGCTTTTTGAACTTTCCAGGCACGCCGTTTATCCCTGACACAAAGTTCCAGAGCATCGAAGCTTGTCATAGCATCAACAAAGGTATTCCATACAGCAAGGCTAAGTCTACGCCAAGAGATTCTTATGTTGTGGCATGGCGGCTGAGCCACCATGGGGTCGGACCGTAGGCAGAGGCAACCGTTCTTTGTATTGAGGGCATACCTGTGTCCGCAAATACCGCAGATGACTCGTGATGTTAGCCATTTTCTTTTACCGAACCCGAAGCTCTTTTCACGGTTGCGTTGCAGGTTGGCGAGTATGCGCTCTGCCTGTTCTTCTGATATTCGGGCAGGAATCAGGTTCCTCAGTTCGTAACCGCCCCAGTGCCATATCCCGGCGTAACGTCTGGCATTACGCAGAACACTGGCCACCGTAGTACGGGTTACTATCTTATTACTGACCGGGGCTCTCACTTCACTCGCCTGTAACACCCTGGTTATCCCATTAATACTTTCTCCACGCAAGGCTTTATCCAGTATCTCATCGACAATGTTTATGAATGAGTTAGTCGTGAATTTCTTATTCTCCAAAGTATAGCCGAGCATCCCACGACCGGGACCGCCCGGAAGCTTACCTTCGGCCGCCGCGCGGCGGCGTCCGGCATACAGGTTGGCCATTGAAATACCGGTTTGAGTATGTACACCGAAGGCCTGCAGGACAAAGAGGACGAACTGTATCGGCTCATCATCCGGCTTCAGCCACTGGTTCTCACGTACGAAACGGATGGCTAACCCGTTTTTCTTACAGTCGAGCGCGATTTGCAGGGCAGCGTCAAAACGCCGACTCAGTCTATCGCAACGGGAGAAGCAGAGTCCGTCACACCTGTTCGCCTTCTTGAGTTTTGCCGCTTCAGCCATGACCCCGTTAAACAGGTCTCTCTCTTCGAGATTGATAGTGGCCGGTTCAACGATGTCACGGATAGAGTCTATCTGATACCCCTGGCTCTGGGCATCGGCGATTAGCTCGCTCTTCTGTATGCTCGGTCCGTAGCCGTCCGCCACCTCCTGGCTGCTGCTTCTGGTCAGACCGATCATTTGCAGTATCGCATTCTTTGTGGCCTTCTCTGAAGATATTTTACTTTTTAGCATTTCATACATCCTTCGGTGGTTTTGCCTCACCATCACGTTATTTGCCATCATTTCGCGATGATTCAACATTGGATGAATCGACCTCATGTGTAGTCTTTTTCGGTAAGTATTGATTTTCCAAGGTGTAGATGCCAGGGGCGATGCGTGAAAAGTAGTCCCTCTGCGATAGGTGATACTTGTACGAAGGATGATTCGGCGTGGCTGCTGTAAGCCGGGACATAAAGCTACGCTTTTTAAGGTTCGGGTATTTTTCTCGGGCGATAGCGAACAGTGCCGGACCCGTGAAACGGTTATAGGTTTTCCTCCGCAAGAACTCACGGGCAGACTCCAGGAGGATATCGAACATGGTTGTTCCCGGCTCAAAAACCATGCGTTCCGGTGATTCGGTTCCGGTCTCCAGTAAAATATTGGTAGAAGTCCTGTTAATAATAACGGTAATTGCATTACCTTCGATGCGAATAATCCCTGTAACCGGGACGCTGAAAGGAACCTCTTTCATATGCTCTGCCCTCTTCAAATAATATTTGACAATACGTCCAGCAAAGTGTAACATATTTAACTGTAACAATCAACACTAGTGCTATTAACTAGTTAGTATAAGTGCTAAATTATAAGGGGATGAGTTGAGCAATCTTGATGGTTACTGGCGCGGCATAGTTCAATAAAAATATTCTGACTCGCATGAGATATTCAAGGGAAATTATGAAACCTATAATAACCATAAAATTTATTATCGTTATTATAACGTCTATAAAATGTATAAAATGTTGTGGAAACTTTTCTTCACTTTAGATACGAAAAAGAACTAACTGTGAAGTGCAAATTTATGCATTTCTCAAGCAGATAGATTCGGTCGAGAAAATATATGAAAGCTTCGAGAAAATGGAACGAGAAAATATTCGGAGGGTGCTCAAGGCAATATCAAGCGACGTAAACGACTTTTTCGTATTTCTTCACCCAGATGACGATATCGATGAGGTTGAACTGATTCCTACGGAGGAACGTGGAATCGAATTTAAGCTTAGACGTCACGGTGAAGAGATTTCCCCACCAACGAAAATACTGAGTGAAGCTCATTTAAACAGCCTCGGTATCTGTCTGTTTTTAGCCTCAGCGAAGTATTTCAATAAAGCAAACGAATTTCTCGTGCTGGATGACGTGGTTACGAGTTTTGATACAGGGCATCGTAGGCCATTGGCAAGATTGATGGGTGAAAAATTTGCTGATGCTCAATTCTTACTTTTTACTCACGACGAACTTTGGTTCGATATATTAAAGAAAGATTTACCTACTGGAAAATGGGTTTTTAAGGAGCTCACGAAATGGACGAAAGACGAGGGGCTTAATATAAAGGAGTCGCCAATTACTTTGAAAGAGCGGATAAGTGATAACTTGGATGAAAATGACATAAAGGGAGCTGCAAACAAATGCAGAACTCTGATAGAGGAGATACTAAAAGAGAGGTGTCAAGACTTGGGAGTTAGAGGTTTGGAATTTAGGACTGGGGCAGAGAACGATAGAAGAGACCCGAGCGAATTAATAAGTGCATTAACGGATTACTTGAAGGGTAACCAAACGCTTAGAGATAAAGATTCGAAGAAGTCATTTGACCACTTGCGGGCAAGCCAACTTATAACAAACATCGGTTCGCATCACCAAAACCTCACTTCAACGTCCCTTGGACGTGGAGACGTAGAAACAGTATTAAGAGATATCAATGAATTCGAAACGCTATTCTTATGCACAGAATGTGGGACAGCACCTGCTAAGAAATATTCACCACAATTCAGCAAACTAAAGAATTGCAAATGTGGTGAGTTCAAGCTGTAACCTACTCACTTATTTAACAACATCTCATTGTTGATACACTTTAAGCCAAATTGTTTATCAACCTCACCCCGGTTGTCCCCCTTGATAAGGAATAATAGCATTCAAAAGCCCGAGAGGGAGGCTGGATTTCGATTCCAGGGCTTACCACAGCCTGCTCCGCACACTAGCCAGCAATAATGGGGGGGGCTGGCATTTAGTTAATTTCTTGAGAAGTCTCTGTTTCCCCTGTCTTCGGATTCCTCTTTCCTCTAGCTTATTTTCCCCTCAGGCTTTTTACCATTAGCGAAATTTCTCTGAGAAGGTCGTCAGTTTTTTGGCTGTTTGGGAGTTTTCGTACCTCCCCTGTTGGGGAGTTACCTGCTTCCCTTTTCCCTGCTTAGCAAAGCGTTTCTGGGGGGCATAGCGGGGGATTAAGAATCATTGCTAAAAATCGGGAGGCTTTAAATAACCCCTTGAAAATAGCTACTAATTTACAAATTAGAAAACAAAGAGCTAGAACAAAAGCAAGTAAAAAAGCTAGATAATAGCCAGAAGGAAAGCCAGCAAAAGCCAGGAGGAGAATTTCTCTACCTTTCTCTCGAGCTTCTCTCTGACGGAGGAAAGCCAGCAAAAGCCAGAGGGCGAGCCAGGCAAAAGCCAGAGCTAGAGGCAGAGGTAGCTCCAGGGCAGTAAACTGTATGGTAAACTGAACGCCATGAACTTAAGCTGAACGCTATGAACTTAAAGCTGGACCGAGCTGGACTGGCTGGACTACACTGTCTCATGTAACATTAAGATGAAATGTGCAAATCAAGAGGCAGGATACCTCTAAACTAGGTATCCTGCCTCAGGAGTCTATTTCTATTGAATATCGATTTAAGCTTTCCCTATTCTGAACATTTTGGTCCCGCATACAGGACATACGCCCTGAGTCGCCGGTTTGCCGTTCTTCATGGTGATACTCTTGGCATTCTTCATCTCCCTCTTGGTGCGACATTTAACACAATAAGCTTGCATGTTGAAGCCTCCTCTCGTAGTTTTGCTTTGATGATATATTATCTGACACGTCCAAGTCAATCTGATACGCTCTCTCGGGCAAAATAAAAGGGGTAGATATCCTCTACCCCTTCTATCGGTACTCTTATCTTTTTGAAGCCAGGTATGGCGGAGCTTCCCTTAACCTTGCTTTGACCAGGCAAAGGTCTTCCTGCCCCTGCCCATAGCCCTGGCGATTTTGCTCACGGACAGGCCATCATTGTGGAGTTGTACTATCCGACTTCTCTCCCAGTCGGAGAGCTGGTTACTATCATTTACCGGCAGCCAGCAGGAATTCCGGCCGGACCGTTTCCAACTCTTCTGGCATGACAATGTCCACCGAGAGCAATGTCCCACAGTGCGGACAGGAATACTCTATCATGGCAAAAATGGGGTCGGCGCGGAACTTATTAACCGGAGACAAAAAGTCCGGCGGTATCGGCTGAGACCTTGCCAGATATTCGCGTAGGTTTTCATTGGCGAAGCATAGCAGCGTGCCGCAGGTGGTGCAGGATATCACCGCGACTCCGGGTGCGCCGGTTCTAACTTCAAGGAAGTCCGAGGCAATCTGCATCGGTTTCAGGTCCTTATCGGCGATGCCTCTCACCTGTAGCCTAGCGGCAGTATCGTTTTCCCGTAGTGCTTTCCTTTCTCGGCGTCCGGCCAATATCCCGTCCCGCTGGCGCGCCGTTTTCTCTCCGTCTACCATTAGACCGTTTTTAAAGACGACGCCGTACACCCCGGTCGCCACTTCGCGGCTGACCAGGCCGTTGGCGACATCGTGGAGGACCAGTTCAGGGGCCCTTTTCAAAGAATCACCGTAGCCGCCGCCGCCGGATTCCATGGTTATGGCGACGTCACCTCTTTCCAGCTGAATCATGGCTTTTGCCGGCAGTATTTCCGTAGAGGCCGACCGCATTTCGGCCATCATGTCGGGGATGATGCCTTTCCGGAATAGTTCTAATATATCGGATTTTCTTAAGACCACGTTGGCATTGATGCTGGAAGGGTAACCGCCGAAAAGTCCCCGACCGCTGGGCGCGGAAACGCCGGCGGAGACGTAGACACAGGTAAGGGGTTGGGTAGTGCCGAGGGGAGTATAGGCAAATTCCAGGCCCACGCCTCCCCGGTACATACCGTGACCGCTGGTGTCCGGGCAGTAGCGGCGGTATATCTGGAGAATCGGCTGGACGTATTCGTTGGTCTCGACATTGGGGATGGCGGCACGCAGGGAATGTATCATCCCCCCGCATTCGATGCCATCGGCGAAGGTGCGGGCACCGCCACCCCCAGCACCGCCGTCCGGGAATCCGTCCACATAGCTCTGGCCCCTGGGGTCCAACCCCGAGGTAAAAATGCCCGTAAGATAGGGCTGCCAGCTCGCCTGGGCCTCTTCCTTGTAGGCGTGGCTGCAGCAGAGCATTCTGGCAATGGCATTGGCCGCCACGTGCTGTGTGGCATGGGCGCCCTGGAGCGAAGCCATGCTGCAGCCGGCGGGGAACGTGGCGTTATTGACCGTCCCCGCCTCCGACTTTATTTCCAGGATATCCTCAAAGGCGCCGGTGCTCCAGGGCAGGTCGTAGCACAGCATGGCAAGGAGCGGCCCCAACACGCCTCCCCGTAGACCGGAGGAAGTACAGTTTATCGAGCCGATAGCTTGGGCATCGGTGCCGGTAAAATCGAATGTCAGCCTGGCATCCTGCTTGGTCAGCTTGACGACCAGTTTGTAGACCTGGCCGGTGATGCCGTTGTGGTCAAGATAGCCGTACTCCCACCAGGAGCCGTCAGGGATTTCGCGCAGCCGGGACTTTATCATAAAGTTAGTGTGGTTGATAACCTGCTCCAGCAGGTTGACGAAGGTGTCCCGCCCGTATTCCCGGATAACCTCGAAGAGGCGGCGCCGGGTCATAATCTGGGAGCTTACCCGGGCCTTCATATTCAGGTAGTTCTTATCCGGTATCCGGCAGTTACGCTGGAGAATGGAGTAAATATCAGGCTGGAGCGTATCCTGCCTGACCAACCTTACCGGGGGGTAGAGGGGGGCTTCCCCGAAGCACTCCCGCGCCCCTACAACCCAGCTACCGGCCACCGGCCCGCCCACGTCCATGTCATGCATCACGATGGCCGTCCAGCAGATGATTTCATTCTCCCAGAAAACGGGCGCTGCCAGGGCGCCGTCGTTGGCGTGCAGGGCCCCGCACCATGGGTCATTGGTGAAAAACATGTCCCCGGGGTGGATGTCATCGCCGAACCTCTCTTTGACGGACTTGACGACAATCTCCAGGGGGATGGCGTGGTGGCCGATGTACACACCGGTGAACACGCCCTTGCCGGCAGCGGACAATATCCCGATATTGAAATCAAATGTCTCGTAAATCGCCGGAGAGCCTGATATCCTGGCGGCGATGGCGCCCTGCTCATCGTTTATCGACCATAAGCGGTGGCGGAGAACCTCGAAGGTCACCGGATCCACTTTACCTAGGCTGATATTCTCGCGGGTCACTTTCTTTCTCCTAGGAGTCATTTCACTCTCCTCACTTTGTCCTGGCCAGGCTGATGGTTCCCAGGGAGTCCACCTCTCCCAAGTAACCGGGCGGTATCACGATGGCATCGCCGTATCTTTCGACAATAGTGGGACCGGTCAGCAGGTCTCCGGCTGCAAGGCTGTCGCCATCGAAAATATCGGTATCCATATCTCTCAGCTTGCCTTTGTCCTCGAAGAACGCCCGACGTTGCCCCTTCAATTTCGGTTTCTGCCGTGACCTGCCCTCCGGCAAGCTCTCAGTGAGGGTGTCCTCGACAACCAGGTGGTAGTACCTGCCGACGACTTTACCAGTGATAATTTCGGTGCCCGCCTCCCTGGCCTCCGTGCCGGTCCCGTAAATATCGCTGTACTTGTTTTCAAAGCGCGGGATAATAACATCTTGGAGGATTTCCGGGGTAATGCTATCTTCTTTAATCTCCACCTCAATTTCATGGACCTGCATGTTATACCGCAGGGTAAGCGATTTGACCAGTTCCACTTCGTTCGAAGGGATACCCTCGCTGGAAAACTGGGCGATTATTCTTTCGGTCAAAGATTTCAGCGTATCATCGAGTTCCCGGCAGTACTCTTTCGAGTAAGGGCTTCCCCTTCGGCGAGAGACCATGGCATAGTGCGTTATAGGGCTGGTCAGAATGCCGAAGGCGGAAAAAACCGTGGCGTTGGGCAGGACATATATGCGCTTGGCCTGGACATCGGCGCTGTAAAAAGCGACGTGAGTCGGCCCCGCCCCGCCGTAGGCGATGAGAGAGAAGTTCCGCGGGTCAAAGCCCCTTTCTACAGTGCATTTCCTGATGAGGTCGGCCATCTGGGCATTCATTATCTTGAAGATGGCATGAGCTGTCTCAACCACGTCCTTTTGCATTCTTTTGGACAGCTTGGATAAAGCTTCCTCAGCCTTTTTCTTATCGAGTTTCAGGGCGCCGCCGAGGAAATAGTCCGGGTTGAGATAGCCCAGGACAAGGTCGGCATCGGTCACGGTGGGATCTTGACCGCCCCTCCCGTAGCAGGCCGGGCCAGGGAAGGCACCGGCGCTGTGTGGGCCCACCCTAAGGATGTTGGCGGCGTCCAGCCAGGCGATGCTGCCACCCCCGGCGCCAATCGACTTTATTTCAACCTTGGGTATTCGGAACCGGTATTTTTCAATAACCGGCTCCTCTTCCTGCTGGGGCTCGCCGCCGTAAATCAGGCCGACGTCGAAGGAAGTGCCGCCGACGTCGGTACAGATAATATTGGGCTCTCGGTATTTCTTCGCCAGCCATTTACCCCCGGCCACGCCGCCCACCGGCCCCGAGTCCACCGTGAGGACGGCCCGCCTGACAGCGTCCTCAACGTAAGTGGTGCCGCCTTCGCATTGCATTGCCAGCAGCGGCTTGGCATATCCGGTGCCGGTTAACTTGGTCTGCAAGTTGACCAGGTAATCTTTAACCTTCGGGCCGATATAGGAGTTAATCACGGTAGCGGTAGCGCGCTCATACTCCCCGAAGGTTGGGCTTATCTCCGAGGAGATGGAGCAGTATACGTGCGGCAGCTTTTTCTCCAGCACTTTTTGAATTGACTGTTCGTGCGCGGGGTTCATAAAAGACCATAGCAGGCAGACCGCGACGCTCTCCACTTTTCTCGCGGAGAGCTCTTCAACCAGCCTGTCTAGCTCCTCGACTCTCAGGGGGACGAGTACCTCTCCGTTCCAGGTAACCCTTTCGGTAACCCCGAAGACCAGGTCCCTGGGGACGAGCGGCGGCTCAGCCCGGTTGAGACGTGAGGTGTGGATGATTTCCATCTCGGTAAGGCCGGCTACCTTCTGGCTTATTTTACCGATGAGCAGCATATCTTCATGGCCCTTGGTGGTAACGAAACCGGTTTTAGCTCCTTTACGCTCGATAATGGCGTTGGTGCCGATGGTGCAGCTGTGAAAAAACGCATCACAAGCCGAAAGGAGCTCTTCCACTGTGAGCCCCAGTATCCGGCAACCGGAGGCCAGTGCGTCCAGCACCCCGATGGAAGGGTCGTGCACCGTGGTCAGAACTTTGGAGATGGTGCTCCGCCCCTTGCTATCAATAATAACGCAATCGGTAAACGTACCGCCGATGTCAATACCTACCTTATACATACGAGGTACTTCCTGGAGAATTCGTCACTTATTAAGCTCCTCCTGGCAGAAACGGGCGAACAGTTCCGCCTGCGTGGCGATGTGGTCCCCCGCCGCATAACGATAGATTTCCTCCCCTCGGGCAGTCCGCAGCTTTTCCAGCTCCGGCATAATCATGGCGTAGACTGCGGGGGCGATTTTTTCGGGTTTACCCTCCTTCATATACCTGTTACCGATATCCAGAAGCTGCTGTATCTTATTGATAGACCGTTTCATGATCTGCTTCGGCTTACCCACGATTCCGTAATGGCCAAGGTACAGGTATTTTACCGGCAGGTCCATCAGCTTTTGCAGGGATTTAATCGACTGCCGGGGGTCGGAATTGGGAGGATTGAGCGCGTAATGTGCTTCGGCATCTGGCAGATAGTTGCCGACCAGGTCGTTGATGAAGAGCCCCTTGTTCTTCTCTTCATAGAGGACTATCCCATCCGGCTGGTGCCCGGGTGCAAAGATAACCCTCAGGCTTTCGCCGTCTCCCAGGTCAAAGACATCACCATCATTTAGCCGCTGGATGCGCTCGGGCGGTACGGGTTCCATCTCGCCGATTCTGGCATGCATCGCGGGCGGCAGGGCTTTTTTCCTAATAGCCAGCTCAAGAGAGGGGTCAATCAGCTGTGCCACTCCCAGTGGGTGGATATAGATTTTTGCTTTGAGATTTTCCTTTGAAAACGAGCCCGCGTTGCCACTGTGGTCCGGGTGGGAGTGAGTTATAAAGATATGGGAAATATCGCTGAGTGAAAATCCGTGGGCCGCGATGCCTGATCGCACGTCTTCAATCTGTGCTGGGAAGCCGGTATCGATTAAAGCAATCTCTTTCCCGACTACGATATAGGCAGACATGTATTTCGCAAAACCGAACATTTTGGTATCTATCAGGAAGATATTATTGAGCCGCTCAAGGAATTTCATATGTTACACCTCGCAATCAGTTTAATATCGGTTAAACCATTCCCGTACTCTAGTTGGTTGTTTTTATATCACCAGAAACAGATGGCAGCAGGGTAATTATCCCTATTTTTCGGCAATAATTTCATCAATCAGGGTTAGGACATGTTTCCTCAGCGTTTTTAAAGAGCTGTTCAACTCCTCGGTCTGTTTCCTGTCCAGAGTACGAAAGATATCATGGCTGATGCGCTCGCGGGAATCGATGGTGGCGTTCTTCACGACCTCCAGGCCCTTTCTAGTGATGTTGACGCGTCTTGTCCTGCGGTCCTGTCCGATAGGCAGTCTTTCCACCAGGCCCTGTTTCTCCAACGTATCGATGGCCCTGGTAACCGAGTACTTCGAGCGCAGGGTCTTTTTGCTTATCTTCGATGGTAGCATGGTACCGTCGTTTAATATCAGGATATGGAGAATATTGAACCCGGCCCGGCTCACCTGCTGGTCGGCCAACACCATATAAAGGTATTTATTGATAATGTCCGAGGTATAAAGGTAAGCTAGGAATGTATCGACTTTCATAGTTTGGGCCTGGGTCCGTATCTCTTTGGCCATGGATTCAATAGATTCTTTAATATCGCTATCCATTTACCGACCGATAACGACCTATTTTCTCATCGAAATAGCAGGCCATTGATTTTATGATAGTATAATATACTATTTTTATAGTAAAAGTTGCAACATTTTTATGGAATTTTTATAATGTGTCAGGTTATGGCTGTTCTGGAAAGAGGGAAAAGTCATGTTAAGTTGTTACCGTGTCCTAGATTTGACCGATGAAAGGGGTTTCTTTTGCGGCAGGGTGTCCTGGCTTCTCATTTTCCTATCTTTTCCCCGGGAAAAACGGAAGGGTGTGTGGCCCTTCGGGAATTACCGCAATCTCGGAGTCTTCCCCGAGGGCCGATAGCGCTTTCTCTATCCCCGCTTCGATGGAAGCAATAGATTGAATCATCATGCCTTTGACATCGTCCTGACTGAGGCTGGACACGAGCAGTACCTCGTGGTTCAACTGGGCCCGCGCCAGAACTTGGTTCTGCCACTGGACACCGATTGGTTCCTTCCGTTGTATTCTCTCGAGCACTTCGCGCGGAGAACCGGAGGATGCATACAGATCATAGAAAGCTTTTGGCCCTAGGCCAGCGTTGCACATGGAGGCCACAATGATGATGCCTCCCCTCCGGGTAATTTGACTGGCTGTATCGATGGCCTTGCAGGTCTGGTAGAGGTCTAAATCAAGAGGTGCGCCGCCGTTAGTGACTATGGTGATATCGACCTCATGGTCCAGGCTTACCGAAGCAAACCCTTTTTCCAGCTGGCACCCCTTTTCGTGAGCGAGTATCGGGTCGCCGGCGACAACATGGGTGATTTTATCATTTTTATCCAGAAGCACATTAACAATAAAATCCAGTCTGGCCATTCTGGCCTGTTCCACCATATCCTCGTGCACCGGATTACCTGCTAGAACACCCGCCCTAGCATTCTCATCGGCAATCATTTTGTAGGAATGATTGCAACAGATGGCCCTCCGGCTGGAAACCCCTGGAGCAATACTCTTCCTCCCGCCAGAAAACCCCGCGAAGAAATGCGGTTCGATGAATCCCGTGCTAACAACAAAGTCCTCCTCCGCCACTTCCCGGTAAATTTCAACAGGATTCCCTCTAGAGGTTTTCCCGATGTTGACCGTATCGTTGATGTCATGGTTTCTGACCGCATAATTTTCGATAATATTTCTACCGAGTTTTTTAGCGAGAGAGTCCCGGCTGAGTGGCTCGTGAAGCCCGAGGGCGATAATAATGGTGATATTCTGGTGTGGCACCTTGCTTTCCACTTCTTTTAGAATCAAGGGGAGAAGCCTTTCATCGGGACATGCTCTGGTATTATCGGTAACGATGACCGCCACCCTGTCGTTGTGGCCTAGGCAGGCATCTAAAGGAGGACTATTGATGGGGGCGTGGAGACTCTCACGGATAGCATCGGCTTCGTTGCCCAGGGGGTTGGTTGGCCGCCGCTCCAGAATAACCGCAAGGTTTTTTTCGGGCACCTCCGCCTCAAGGAAGGAACCCCCGTAGGGCAGTTTAATCCTGGTTTTATCTGAATTCACAGCGATGAAAAGTGCCCGCGAGCCAAGCCGGCGGGCACCTGCATATTAAAGCGCTTTCCTTTACTTCGACTATCCGGTATTTCAATCGGTTAGAGTCGTTATCAGCCTACTTCATCCGGCCCTTCATGGATACGGGCTTCACTTCTTTATCACCTGACGTAGGCATAATTACCATCGTCATGACGGGCCTTTTCACGTTCTTCCAGACCTGCGGGAAATGGGCTACTCCCGGTGGTACGTAGACACTGGATGAAGTGGTGAAGACCACTTTCTCCAGGTTCTCTCCCTCGCCAAGGTAAAACTCGACTTCCGCCCCCAAATCGGTAGTATCCTTGGCGTTGGTCCCTAAAAACATAAATATCTCTTCATAATCATGCTTATGTGGTACAAAATCCTCGCCGATTCCGACGGTGGTATCTCCCGTAATGAAACCATACTCGACAACCGTATTGGCGTCTTTCACGGCTTTCTTGGAGAATATTACCCTGGGCCCCGTGTCTACGGCGTTTTTTACGGGTAGATTATTAGTTTCCGGTATTACGTCCACATATTTATCATCCGCCTGCTTGACGACAACCGCTGGTTTCCTGACAACATATTTCTCGTACCTTGATTTGGCCATTTTCCCCTTCCTTCCTTGCATAATCCTACTATGTCAAAATATTAATACGCCTAACTAACTGGTGTCAAGTTGAAATGAGCTTACTTCGCCGTCCAGCCGCCGTCGACGATAAGCTCCGCGCCGGTGGCGAATTTTGACTCGTCCGAGGCCAGATAAAGAACGGCATAAGCAATATCTATTGGTTCGCCATGCGCGGTTTGCTGACTGCTTTCCATCTTTTGCATCAGCGACTTATCATTCAGGAACGGCTTCATTAGCGATGTGCCCTCGATACCGCCGGGGTGAACCGAGTTAACACGGATGTTATAGTTATAACCCTCTCTAGAGCACTCCAAAGCCGCGGCTTTGGTGAATAGCCGTATCGCACCCTTGCTGGCACAGTATGCAGCCGTATCGTCAAGGGTACCCACGATACCTGCGATAGAGGACATATTAATAATAGAACCGCCTCCGCTCTTCTTCATAGCTCTTATGGCGTGCTTCGTGCCCAGGAAAGCACCGTCAAGATTGACACTCATCAGATGGTGCCATTCTTCTAAAGATGTGTCCTCAATCTTTCTAAAAAAGATGACCCCGGCATTGTTCACAAGGATATCCAGTTTGCCAAACTCAGCTAGGGTCTTATCTATCACCTCGCTCCAATCGCGTTCGCTGGTGACATCTTGTTTGGCGAAGATGGCTCTGCCGCCCTGACCGACTATTTCGGCAATGACCTTCTTACCGCCGACCTCGTTAATGTCCGCGACGGTGACGCCGGCACCCTCCTGGGCTAACAGCAGCGCGGTCGCTCTGCCGATGCCGCTGGCAGCGCCGGTAATGATGGCCACCTTACCTTTGACACGGTCCATTTTACCTCCTTTCATCAGGGCCTGCCTAAAAAGATAATATTTAGAATATAATTATACCAGATAATTGCACCTGCAACCAATTGACAGCAGTGAAGGCGATGTTGTAATATTTGGACGCTAATTCCGTTTTTTCATAATAAGTTTGAAACAGGCTAATTATGTAAGGAGATTGACGTGCTAAAATTGAAAGATGTAGCTCTGGTCGGCGCTGGCGTTACCGGCTGTTCCATAGCCTATCACCTAGCCCGACATGGTGTCTCCTGCCAGGTAATCGAGCGGGATGGCATTGCCGCCCGGGCCTCGGGAAAAGCCCTGGCTTTGATACCATATCCCGGCGACCTACTCCAGTTTGAGAAGCTATCGGCGCCGGACATATTCTACATGCCGGAGGGGGGATTTGGCCCTTTCATCGAGATTTTCTGGGAGGGGTACGAGCGCATGCCCGAAATGGCAGCGCAGCTTAAAGAGGAGGGTGGCGTTGATATCGGGTTTGGTGAACTGGCCTGGACATACGTGGCTATTTCAGAACGCGAGGAAAAAGAGTTCCGGGAAATGCTAGCCACTATGGTCAGCCGGGGCTTTCAGCAGGGCTGGTGGATGGACGAGAAGGAACTGAAAAGCATCTACCCCGATATTAATCCCAAGGTAAGAGGGGGCATGGTCGTGCCGAACCTGCAGGTGGAGCCCTACCGGTATACTCTGGGTTTGGCCCAGGCGGCGGAGAAGCTGGACGTTAACTTCCGGCAGGGCGAGATGGTGGGCTTCAAGCACCGGGGGACGAAGGTCACCTCAATTACTCTGGCTACAGGGACCGAGGTGGAGGCTGATGCCTTTGTCCTGGCGATGGGACCGTGGAATCAGCAATCCACGGAATTGTTCGGGAAAAAGATACCTGTAATCATCAACCAGGACGAATGTCTGAAATTAGAGCCGGCCAAGAGATTCCCGCCAGTAGCCTTGACGGGTATTAGTGAAGTCGGTTGCGGTCAGTTGATCATGCCCAAGGTTGATGGTTCGGTGATACTGGGTAATGCCAGTGTACCCGACCCGCGACCGGATTATGACAACAGCCTTAAAGAAGCTAATAAATTGAGAATTATAGAGGGTGCTGTTGAGCTAATACCCAGCCTGAACGAGGCCAAGTTCATCGAGCACCGGGGCGACCTGCTGCATTGGGCGCCCGGCCCACGTCACTGGCAACCGGCGCTGGGCCGCATGCCCAACTGGGATAATGTTTACGTGGCAGTGCGGATTCCACTCGGCATTGCCATGAGTCTGGGAGTCAGCCGATTTATGGCCGATATCATTATCGGGCAGGGCAAACCGTCCTATCGCTATCAGAAGATGATGGAGGCACTGAGTCCGGCCAGGCTGTAGGGCATCAATCGGCCAGCTTGGCACCGGCGTCTTTCAGGAGCCACTTCAGGGTCTCTTTATAGGCCGGCGATGCTTTTTTCAGGGGCATCAGGATGCACCATTCAAAGTATGTGAGGTCGTAGAAAATACCCTGCAAGGAGAAGTGGTCATTCTCCCGGAGAAGATGGGCTGTTTCCATCGAATTAACCGAGAAGATGCTGAGGTCGTAAAGGTAATCAACCGAGGGTCCGCCTTCCCAGTCGTAGCCCATTTGCCCCGTGCCCCCCGGCGCCAGCCGGTTGAAGACATGATGGAGGAGAAAAGCAGGCAGAGGTTTGCCGGTTTGTGCTTCCTGTTCCACCCTTTGTACATAATCGGCCTTCGTTTTGGCGAGGGACACGAATAGCTTAGGGGGCGTGACAATCTCAACCTTTATTTCGGTTACCGGCGGCCTGACACCCGTCGCATACACTGGTAATAGGCCGTTATCCCTCATGAGGTTCTCGATCATTTCCCGGTGCGTTAGGTTGGTCCTCCAGAACGGAGTGTGAATAGCCCACTCAAACCACCAGTCGTCATAGAAAATTCCCGCCCGGTAGAACGGGTCGTGGTGCATCAGTCCCTGCGCTTCCTCCAGGCTGCCGGTCGAGAAAATATGGAGAATCCCTGTGAAGTCTGTGGCCGGCCCGGCCTCCCAGTATGAGCCCTTCTCACCCAGGTCATAAGTGTAGAGCAGGTGTTCGTTATAGCGGGTTTTCAGGTCTTTGGGTAAATTTTCACCAGATTCAAAGACGCTTTTCAGGGCAGCTCCAGCTTCCGGCTTAATCTTAGCCAAACAGACAAATAATCGGTGGGGGACAGGTTCGCTGGGGACCATTCTTATTTCGGAAGGGACTTGCCAGACCGGTTTCATTTTCTCATTCTCCAGCACGACGGCTGGCGTGCCTCGCTGGTTAGTGCGTTCCAACGTTGGTAAATATCAGGACATGCCCTCAGACAACCCTCGGCTCTTTAGTTGGCCAGTTTGACGCCAGCTTCTTTCAGGAGTCGTACCAGGGTTTCTTTATAGGTGGGCGAGGCTTTTTTCAGGGGCATCAGAACGCGCCACTCAAAATACCTGTGGTCATAGAACAGGCCATGTATCACGAAATGGTCGTTCTCCCTGAGCTGCCGTGCCATTTGCACAGAACTGGCCGACATTATCGTGAGGTCGTAGCGGGAATCGGAGGAAGGCCCGCTTTCCCAGTCGTAGCCCATCGGCGCTGTGCCCCCCGGCCCCAGCCGGTTGGCGAAATGATGTATAAGATAGGCTGGTACAGGCTTACCGGCCTTGTGGTCGTGCTCCACTTTTTTAATGCGTGCCGTGTCTGTTTTGGCCAGGGAGACAATTAGTTTAGGTGGCGTGACAATCTCAACCTTTATTTCGGTTACCTGCGGCCTGACACCCGGTGGGTACTTGGGGAGAAAGCCAATATCCCGCATGAGGTTCTCCATCATTTCCCGCTCCGGCGGGGCCAGTTTCCAAGGTGGGGTATGTACCGACCACTCAAACCACCAGTCTTCGTAGAAAATTCCCGCTTGGTAAAATGGGTCATGGCGCATCAGCCCCTGTGCTTCATCTAGGCCGCCTGTCGAGAAAATATAGAGAATCTCGGTGAAATCTGTGGCTGGCCCGGCTTCCCAGTATAAGCCCTTCTCACCGAGGTCGTAGGTATAGAGCAGGTGTTCGTTATGGAGGGATTCTAGGTCTTTAGGTAAAGTTTTGCCGGATTCAAAAGCACTCTTTAGGGCAGCTCCGGCTTCCGGCTTAATCTTGGACAGGCAGACAAATAATCGGTCGGGGACAGGTTCGCTGGGGACCATTCTTACTTCGGAAGGGACTTGCCAGACCTTTTTCATTTTCTCATCCTCCAATATAATAGCTGGTGCACCTTTCGGGCGGCTTTATTTACCAAGAAATGCCCGGCGCACGAACTCACTATCCATAATTTCATTGAGTTTGCCTTTCATGGTAATCTGGCCGAGTTCCAGTACGTAAACCAGGTCAGTCACTTTAGCAACGAGGCCGGCATTCTGCTCTACCAAGAAAACGCTGATTTTGTCCTCCCGGCACATAGTCGCTATCGTGTTAGCCAGCTCTTCAACCACTAAAGGGCCAAGTCCCAGCGAAGGCTCATCCATGAGCAGCAGCTTGGGCCTGGCCATCAAGGCCCGGCCGATTGCCAGCATCTGCTGTTCACCACCGCTTAAGGTACTGGATGCTTGACTGCTTCTCTCCCGCAGCCGTGGGAAGCGATTTAAGACCTTCTCCAGGTCTCCCCTGATGCCGGCCCTATCGTTTCTCAGGTAGGCCCCTATGGTCAGATTATCAAGGACGCTCATGTAGGGGAACAGGCGGCGTCCCTCCGGAATCTGCACGATGCCCAGCTTCACGATGTCATGGATGGCCATTCTGCCGACATTTTTGTTTTGAAACAATATTTCCCCGTCGGTTATTGGCACCAGTCCCGATATGGCTTTCAGAATGGTGCTCTTGCCGGCGCCATTAGCACCGATAAGTCCCGTAATAATCCCTTCCTCCACTTCTATAGAGACATCTTTAATTACTTCCGCTTTTACGTATTGGACCCTTATGTTTTTTATATTAAGCAACATTTCCACGAACTCCAAGATAAGCCTGTATTACGTCCTGGTTCTGGCTTACTTCCTCCGGAGAGCCGCGGGCAATCTCCACGCCGAAGTTCAGCACCACTAACCTGTCGCAGATATCCATGACGGCCGCCATATTGTGCTCAATGAGGAGGATGGTTGTACCCCGCTCCCTTATCCCGCTGATTATCTCCGAGGCTTTAGCGACCTCCCCAGGTGACATCCCGGCCAAGGGCTCATCAAGCAGCAGTAGTTTGGGATGGGTAGCCAAGGCGAGCGCAATTCCCAGTAGTTTCTGGTACCCGTGGGGCATGTTCCGGGCGATTTCATTTCTCTGTTCATTCAGTCCGAGCAACTGAAGTATTTTAGTTACCTCTTCTGAAATCTGTATACCTTTGCGGCGGTATTGCGGGGTAGAGAATACCGCCTCCCAGAAGCCGATGCCGGGATAGATATGGGACGCGGCCTCCATATTTCTCTGGACAGTGAAACTCTGGAATAACCTGACGAGCTGGAAAGTGCGGGCTATACCTAACTTGACGCGCAAATGGGGTGGTTTATTAGAAATATCTTTTCCTTCGAATATTATTTTCCCACTGGTCGGTCTCAGAAAACCTGCCAGAAGATTAAAAACGGTTGTTTTACCGGCGCCGTTAGGTCCGATCAGTCCGACTATCTCTCCGGAGTTAACCTTAAGATTAAGATTATTGACGGCAGTCAAACCGCCAAAGTTTTTAGTCAGTGCCGTGGTTTCAATCATTGGCCAGACTTTCCCTCCGTAGTTTAGACAGATATGAAGAAACTATTACCGGCAAATCCACAATTCCTCCGGGCAAAAGGTAAAGTACCAGATACAATGCGGCTACATAAATGAACGGCTGGTATTCTTTTAATGAGCTGAATATCTGGGGAATTAGCGTTAGGATAATCGCCCCGATGATAGGGCCAATAAATTTTTTACGGCCGCCGGCCACCATGTTTATCAACAGGTAGATACTGGGGAAGAGACCAAAAGTTTCCGGGTTAAGAACCCGCAGGTAATGGGCATAGAGGCTGCCGGCGACACCAGTAAAGAAACAGCCTATACAGAAAGATGATACTTTAAATCCCGTAACGTTGATGCCGATGCTTGTTGCTACAGACTCGTCCTGTTCAATACTGGAGAGGGTAGTGCCTAGTTGAGAATGGTCGATTCTGTAAAGAAAGAGAAGGCAGATTACCGTGATGGTCAGAGCGAAATAGGCATAGGGCAGTAGGTGACCAAAATCTATAGTCGAACCAAAAAAAGAAAGGGTGCCGACCGTGGGAATATTTAGTAAACCGGAGGAGCCGCCGGTCAAAGAGCGCCACTCGCTTATTACTAATCGTGTAACCTCGGCAAAGAACAGGGTAACCATGGCAAAGTAGACTCCCGTGACCCTGACCGCAGGATAGGCAATTACCGCCGCCACGGCTAATGCCGCCAGTCCCGCCAGTGGCATGGCCGCCCATATCGGAAAGCTGAACTTCATCATGAGCAGGCCCGAAGTATAAGCACCGATACCCGCAAAAGCCATGGTGCCAACGCATATCTGGCCGACGCTGGCTATGTTACGGAGAGCGCTGGTCAGCAGAACGTTTATTACACACAGTATAAAGACAGAAAGAAAATAATTATTGTTCCGGATAATTAGCGGGAGTAAAAAGGCCACTATAATTATTATTATCCAGCTTATTTTACGACCAAGTTTCATCAGTTCTCCTCAAATCTATAGACAGGTCACTTCCTGGCGGTGGAATTCCGGTATATTTGCGAGTCCATAGCCTCGGTGATAACGCCGTTGCCTGTCACCCCCGGTGAGTGGGCACTCCTCATTCCTCTAATCATGGCCAAAAAGCCCCTTAGGTCTAAGCAGCAGAATCAGGATGATGAAGGAAAAACCAACGATAGCCGCGATGGTCGAATTGGCATAAAGGGGCACTAAGCCATCCAGTAGACCAATAATAAAACCTCCCAGAATAGCGCCGGGTATACTGCCGATGCCTCCAAGGATGATTACGGCAATTGCCTTAGTGAGGGCGAATGTTCCCATGTACGGGCTCAGGCCGAGCAGCGTACCCATGAGTCCGCCCGCTATAGCCGCCAGGGCGCAGCCTATGGCCATGCTTATGGCAGAAATACGATTGACATTGATTCCCTGCAGGGCCGCCGATTCAGCGTCCTGGGAAATAGCCACCATCGCATGACCTACCTTGGTCAAACGAATTACCAGGACTAAGGCTATCACCAGAATGAGACCGATAATACCGATGCTTAACCTCAACCAGGATATACTGGCTCCAACCAGCATCACGACGCCTGAGAGCATACTTGGAATCTCAATCCACTTGTTGTAAGAACTAAAAAGTATTACGGCCGCGTTCTGAAAAATCAGACTGAGTCCGATGGCCGCCAGCAGGGCCGGCTCCATATTCCCGCGGAGCCGGCGGAACATGTACCTTTCGAGGAGGATGCCAAGCACGCCCAAAGCCAGCCCGGCGCCAATTAAGGCAACAAAGTAGTTCAATCGGTATTCGGAGTATAGATAATACACGATATAAGCACCAAGCATGTATATCTCACCATGAGCGAACTGTAGAATACGCATGATGCTGAAAACGAGCGCTAAACCCAAGGCGACAAGTACGTAAACACATGCGGCTGAGAGCCCGTTATATACGCCTTGCAGTAACATGACGACCTTCCTTTATTACGAGCTGACACTGGTGCTACGATTTATGGCAGCATACCATCATTTGGGGGGATTCCTTATCCGTATGAACGTGAACCGCCCCGGATAAAGAATCCCCCCACCTTTTCTGTTTTTCAAAACTCTCTACGGTTACGATAATTGTTAGACGGAGCCATCAAACCGTTTCTTGTCTGAGGCCATCTCGCCTGATTTATCGTTCCCTCGTTGGCTGCTATGGGAAAACCTTACGGTACATCCACCGGCGTGAATCCGATGAATTCCGCCTTACCATTCATGACACGGGTAATGGGACAATCCGGAAGGACCATAGATTTGAAACCGAAGGTCTTCTGGCCACCAATCTTGGCGGGTCCTTCAGCTGTATCGATAGTATCCATGGTCTGAAGCGCTTTCACGACATCGGCAGGGTCAAGACTCTGGGCTTTCTCTATAGCCTGTACCACACAATAGAGCGGGTCCCAGCCCCTGAGGGCATCAACGTAGAACGGAGTGTGATAAGCATTGTCCCAGAGTTTTATGATTTGCGTGAGCAGCGGTGTTATATTGGGCGTATTCGGGTCAAAGGCGGGCAGGATAAAATCGGTAGAGTAGGCAGGATTGCCTATCATGCTGATGAGGGAGTTGATATCGGTCGGGCTGTTGTATAGTAGAGGGCCTTTGAAGCCCAGTTGGCGAGCATTCTTAACGATATCGGCGGCACCGACGTTGGATTCCATGTTGAAATCAATAACGTCCGGATGGGTCGCCACGAGCTTGGTGACAAGAGGAAGATGGTCGGACACGCCCATGGGATAAGTCTCATCATGCAGCAGAGTCAGTCCGTGAGATTTAATCATCTCTATTGCCTTATCATCCGCCATCTTGTTACTAAGTTCGTCCTGATGGGCCAGTGTAACCGTTTTCACGTTGGGATAGGCCTTGACCAGGTAATCATACAGGGCTGGCTTGGAGGCCCAGTAGGCGAAATATGCGCCCACCGTGTACGGGAAATTGGTGCTCGGGGTGTCGTACTCGGAGGTAAAATAGAGGACCTTATTCGGGTCAGTAATTGACCGCGTCGCCTCGATGGTGAAACCTACGACATCACCGATAACGAATTTTACCTTGTCCTGGAAGACCAGTTTCTGAGCCCCGGTTACCGAGCCATCCCCGGTACTCTTATTATCAAAATCAATCATATTGATGAGGTATTTTTGCCCTTTAACGGTAATTCCGCCTTTGGAATTAATCCAGTCCTTGCAGATGGCTTCACCCTTGACCATGAGAAGCTCACCGGCGGAAAACGGGCCGGTCATTCCCCAGACGGCCCCGATGTTAAGAGTCTGGGGTGCCGGAGCTGGCGCGGCAGGTGTTGGAGCTGGTGCCGGCGCAGGGGCTGGCGTGGTAGTTGTCTTACTGCAGCCAGCAAATACAAGCACAAACACTACGGCGATAATAATCGCCAACATTAGTAACTTTTTCACTTTTCCTCTCCTTGCTATATTATTCGTGTTCGAAATGCGATTCCAGTTAACCATTACTTTTTCCCTTTCGCAAATATCACCTCCTTATTACTAGTCTATTAGAACTATGCCTTTAAAGTTGCATTGGAGGGTTTACCCCTCATATCGTTTTTCCTTTGATATGATTCAGCGCTCAGATGACTCTTGCCGAATACATGCCTAGATTTATACGCTAATTCATCTGATAAGTCAAGCTTCGTTTGCTTGGTCCTTACCGGTTGTGGTCGGTAAATATCAACAGACTTCACGGCACGTCAAGCGGGTAAAATCCGATGAATTCGATATTCCCATTGTTAAATCAGGTCAAAGGACAGTCCTGAACCACAGTGCCGTTAATACCGAAAGTCTTCAAGCCTCCTATCTTGGATTTTCCCTCAGCGGTATCGATAGTCCCCATGTTTTCAAAGGTTTTTACTACATCCGCAGGGTCAAGGCTCTGGGCTTTCTCTATGGCCTGCTCCAGACAATAGACCGGGTCCCAGCCGCGTTGTTTGTGGCACTTATTTTCCTTTATAAATACCCTCCTTTCAGGTATTGTAGAGATTATAATACCTGCAACCTTAATTTAAATTAACAGTATCATAGCATGGCAGGGCTAACTGGTCAAGTGGGGTGGCCGCCGCTTATAAATGGTGATTAAAACGCTTATACGCGGCATTGGTGAGCCAGTTATAGATATCCTGCCATGAGGGATGCTATAATTGCAGGAAGGTGCAGAAAGCTCCGGAAGAAATTGACGGATTCGTGCCAGCGGAAAAAATTATAACGTTAGTATCACCAGCTAAAAAATGGAGACGGGCCGGTTGAAAATAGATAAAGAATGGTCACAGTTGACTCCAGAGGAAAGACGGGAGGAGCGCTTGAGGCGTTGGCTCTCGCCACCTGGGGTAGAATTCGTCGGTCCGGAGGCAGAAAAGGCTTACCGGGAAAGGGTGACGAGGTTCATCAGGGCCATTAAGCTGGAGAAGCCCGATAGAGTTCCCTGCGTCCTGCCGGCGGCTTTTTTCCCGGCTTATTATGCCGGTACAACGCTCCAGAAGGTAATCTATGATTATGATGAATTACGCCGGGCATGGCTGAAATACCTCCATGAGTTCGATACAGATGCGTTCCATGCCCCCGGGAACGTCTTTCCGGGGGAGGTGCTGGCGGGACTCGACTTCAGACTATACCGATGGCCGGGTCACGGGTTGTCCCCGGATGTCTCATCATATCAATTTGCTGAGGGTGAGTACATGATGGCGGATGAGTATGATTCCCTCATCGAAGACCCGTCCGATTTCTGGACGAGGGTCTATCTGCCGCGCGTCTTCGGCGCCCTGGTGCCTTTCCGGGAAATGTCTCCGGCGACCACGGTCATGGAAATACCCATGACCTATCTAGCTCCTTACACCAGGCCGGATGTCCGGGCGGCCTTTCGGACCCTTCTGGCAGCCGGCGAAGCCATGGAGAAGTGGCAGGAGACCGTGGCCGAGGTCAGCCAGGCGGCGATTTCCAGCGGCTACCCCGGTCTTTTCAGCGGCTTCGCCAAGGCGCCTTTTGACATCCTCGGTGATACCCTGAGGGGCACCCGGGGGATAATGTTGGATATGTACCAGAGGCCGGATAAGCTTCATGAAGCTATGGCGAGAATAACGCCGCTGACCATCAAGTCAGCCGTGGTCATGGCCGACGCCTCCTTTGTGCCCACGGTAATGATACCACTGCATAAAGGCGCCGATAGTTTCATGTCCGTCAGGCAGTTCGAGACCTTCTACTGGCCTACCCTGAAAGAAGTCGTCCTGGCCCTTATTGACGAGGGTATCGTGCCGGTGCTCTTTGCCGAGGGGAGCTATAACCAGCGCCTTGAGATAGTCAGGGACTTACCCCGGGCCACGGTGATTTGGTATTTTGACCAGACGGATATGGGCCGGGCCAAGGAAGTACTCGGCGGTACCGCTTGCCTCGCCGGCAATGTGCCGACCTCTCTTCTGTACACGGCTACACCGGAGGCAGTGAAGGAACACTGCCGCAGGCTCATCGAGGTCTGCGGCCGGGGCGGCGGTTATATCCTGACCGGCGGTGCCGGTGTGGATGATTGTCCCCCGGATAATCTGCGCGCTATGATGGCCGCGGTCAAGGAGTACGGCGTGTATTGACCGCGAGACCGGCGCTATCAGACAGATGGTTGAGATATCGGTGCGATAAGCAGCAGGAAAAACAAGCTTGAACGATAAACTATACTTGCCGCCAGCGCTTCGGCTCATCAGCGAAAATATCCTTAAACACGGTAATCCCCTAGGACTATCCAGCAAGGATATTGCCGCCTGGTCCCGCGGCCTTAAACTGCCCGGACGTGGCAAGACGATTCTCTATACCGGCGGGGAGTACCAGATGACTTCCCGGATTCAATCCCTGGTGGAGGTTCTGAAAAGGGTGAAATTTGAAGATAACGCCCTGGCGGCTTTCCGGGGGTTGCAGTCCGTCACCGGCCGGCTCGGGGTAGGCCTCATGAAAACTTTCACACAGGTGGCCGGGGCGGATAATGAGACCTATAACCGCATACTGAGGATGGCGGCCCAGGTCCTGAAACGGCTGGGGGTTGATTTTGCTTATATTGAGGGCGAATTATATTCCGGGGCATTGCTTTATGAATACGGGTTTTTTGAGGACTTCAGCCTGCATACGGAGCGTGTGACCGCCCAGCTTAAAGAGGCCGGGGTCGAGAAGATAATTGCTCTCACTCCGCACTCGGCGGAAATCTTCCGGGAGATTTATCCCCATTTCGTACCTCACTTTGATATCGAGGTGAGCCCTTACGTTATCACTTTGGCCGGGGCTTTAAAGTATTCGGGGAGGGAGCTGTCATTGCCCCAACCTCTGGTGCTGACTCTCCAAGACCCCTGTCATCTCGCCCGGACACTCAAAGTGACCCGGGAGCCAAGGGAAGTCTTGGCGGCTGTTGGGAACCTGGAGATGAGAGAAACGCCCTGTCATGGCGAGGCGACGGTTTGCTGCGGTGCCCCCTGTGAAATCATCTACCCCGAGCTATCCGAGATAGTCGCGGCCAAGCGAGCCGAGGAACTGGCCGCCACCGGCGCCGAGGCCGTAGTGACCCTGTGCCCCTTCTGCTACTCAAATTTGAGCCGGGGCATGCGTATGACCGGGAAAGCTATGAAAATAGTCGACTTCATCGAAATTGTGCACCAGGCTTTAGGAGTCGAAAATGACTGAGCCCAAGCGGGTATTTGAGAAATACTATGCCGAGCTGTTGAAAAGCATCAGGAATCCCGATGTTGCCCTGGGGCTTTCTCGTTCCGTCAGCGCCAACCGCCAGAAGCGGGCCGCTGTGATGCAGCGTTTTCCCGATACTGTGGAGCTTTCCCGCGAGGTAAGACGTATCAAAGAAGAGGCGATTGCCCGTCTTGAAGATCTCGTGGCGACCGCCCGTAAAAACCTGGAGGAAAACGGGGCGCGGGTTTATTACGCTGATACCGGGACAGCAGCCTTAAAAATTATCGGCAGAATAGTCGGCTCGGGGAAGGTAGTGATCTCGGGCAAGACCTTAACCGGGGAGGAGTTGGGGCTACGGCAGCACCTGGAGGGCCTGGGAAATGAGTTCTGGGAGACCGATGTCGCCCAGTTCATCCAACAGCTTCGTAATGAAAAACCCATGCACTATGTCTTCCCCTCCCTTCATGTCACCCGGGAAGAGGTGGCTCGATTGCTGACCAAATTGCTGGGCAGGGAGATACCCCCGGATATCACCGGGGAAGTGAGAACGATAAGGGAGTTTCTCCGGGGTAAGTACTTCAAGGCGGATATTGGCATCAGTGGCGGCAATGTGCTGGCGGCGGACACCGGCTCCATCATCATGATTGAGAACGAGGGTAACATCCGGATGGTGAGCAATGTGCCTCCGATCCATATCGTTATAGTTGGGATTGAGAAAATAGTACCCACTCTGCCGGATGCCTTCAAGGTGGCCCAGGTCATCTGGCGCTACGCGGGATTTACGGCCCCCCTGTACTTGAGCGTGGTGAGCGGACCCAGTGGTACCGCCGATATCGAAAATACCCTGGTCCAGGGTTCCAGTGGCCCTCTGGAACTCCATGTTATTCTCCTGGATAACGGACGCAGCCGGCTGGCGAAAGACCCAGTTCTGAGGGAGGCGCTCTACTGTATCAAGTGCGGCAGTTGCCTCTTCGAATGTCCCATCTTCCAAATGGCTGCCGGCTATTACGGCGGCCAGGCTTACTTCGGCGGCGTGGGGTCTGTTCTGACAGCCTACATGGGTAGCCCCCAGGAGGCCGCTCCCATGGCTTATACCTGCTTAAGGTGCGGACTCTGTACCACGATATGTCCACTGGAATTGGATACTTCCCGGCTCATTGCGGAGCTGCGTCACAGATTCGCCGTAATGGTTAAAAGCTGACAGGCTCGCCAATACTAAAGATTCATCCCGCCATGAACATTCTTTTATAGCTCTCCATAAACGCAGGAAATATATTTCTTGGCCTTATAACACTGCAAAGTAAATTCTGTCGTCTTTTCGATACTTGACGTCCGGGACACCCGGGTTTAATATTAGCCTGGATAATTAATAATATATGCAACTATTTTCATAGTTTTTCGTTCGGAATTACCGGGGCAGCGAGCCGACCCCTGCCTTATTAATAATATTACAAGGAGAAGAAATTTTTCGATGAATGGTAAAGCCAGATTTAAAAAACTGCTCGAACCTGCCTATATCGGGAAGGTGCGTACCAGGAACCGGATTATTAAGACCGCGGCAGGAATGTCCTTCATCGGTGAGTACGGCTTCTCCGGAGAGAGGCGCAAGGCTTTCTACGGTGTGTTGGCTAGGGGTGGCGTCGGCCTGATTATCGTCACCGCCCTGCCCTTGCGGCCCAACGCCGAACTTACCAGGGCTATGACCGGGAAAGCACTGGAGGTCTATGCCGTTGGCGACTGCTCCGAGCCACGCTTTATCATGGATGCCATCGGCGATGGCTACCGCATCGCTCGCGCTATTTAATCGAGACTGCCATGGGGTTCCAAAGGCTGTGAAATACACATAGCAGCGAAAACAAGATGATGAAAGCAGCATTACGCCTTCAAAAAGGAGGTGTACCGATAGATATCAAGAAAACGAAAGGGCTATTTTCAGGGCGCTTAATTTTTTATGTAAATACTTAAACAGAAAGGCGGAAGGCAATGGCAAAATCTAGGTATGAAAAATATGTGGTCAGGAAACCGGCGATTGTCACGGCGGACTACAAGGATGAGGTGCCGAAAACCGATAAAATACCGAACAGGAGCGCTGTTGATACCGGCCCCAGGGTAATCTTTTCCCATACTTTCATCAAAGATTCCAATACCATGGTAGAGTATGGTCTCATATCGGGAGACACTACTATCGGGGACGTGGACAAAAATATCACCGAGCCGCACAAGCACGACTATGAAGAGATATTCCTTTTCTTGGGTACGAACCCGAAGGATACCACCGATTTAGGGGCGGAAATCGAGTTTTGGGTTGGTGAAGGCGAGAACCTGGAAAAGGTTGCCTTCAACACCTCGTCCAGTATCTACATACCACCAGGGGTGGCCCATTTCCCGCAATTTTTCAGGAAGGTGAAAGGGCCCGTTATGTGCGTAGTAATTATGCCTAATGCACCGGAACGTATTTTGCAGACAGTGCCTGCCGAGGGGAGGGCCAAGTAGGCGTTAGTGTTGTTCGTCGCTGGCCTCAACGTATTCTCCGCTGACTTTAAAAAGAGGTAGCCTGGAACTCACGTGTTTTAGGCTGCGACGGGGTAATTAGTTCAAATTTGCCCGATGAACTCATCAGGTACAGTGTCCCAGGCACGGCGCTCCTCATCGTAAGGAGCTTCTTCCGTGTGGCAGTCTTCGCCTAAAAGCATGGTTACCCGGCGTTCGCCATAGGGCGGCCACTTGCCAATGCTTTTGGCGCCCGGTTCGCCAGTGCGTGCAAAGGCCAGCCAGGCATCCTGGATATTACGGGCCAGCCGGTCGGCAACCGGCCCGGAACCGCAAAAGCTGTCATTATGCGTGCCGAAGACGAAGCCGGTCTCTAGTACATGGCAGGCACCCAGCACACCGCCCATAACCGCCGACTTCCAAGTGAACAGGTAGTTATAGGCAGACTGGAAGCGGCGTTGTGCCTCGATAAGGCGAATGGCCGGTATCCGGAACATCTGGTGCGTCTGTATTTCTGTGAAAATCTCGGGCGGGCTGGTACCGTTGCCTCTCCTTGCCCGGGCGTTCCGGTAGGTCTTTATCATTTCAGTCACCTGTGCCTCCGGCATATAATACCGGCAGCGCTTGGCCAGCCCGGACTCATCCAATCCGGGTAAATCCTGGTCCATCAGGCCGATGAGTCGCCACTCATCCAGGTTGGTGCCGACCAGCACCGGGATTTGCTCGGCGGAACCACGCCTGATAGCCCCGATGGGCCGTGCCAGGAGCGTTTTGCCATCGATAACGGGCAGCGATAATGTAATCCTCTGCCTTCCACCCTGGCGGGCTATCATAGCAGCTAGCTCGGCATCGGCAGCGAGCAGCCGCTCTACCGGGAGTGCCTGTAAAACGTCAGCGTCCTTGGCATCCAAGCCGAGTATCTCCAGCCGTTGCGCGGCGAGCCGCGTGGCTTCGTCGGATGTCGTCGCCGTATGGGCTGCACCGCTCTGGAGAATGGCTTTTTGGAAGAGTCCGCGGGCGGAAGGCATCGCCATCAGGCACCCGATACTCATTGCCCCGGAGGACTCGCCAAAGACAGTTACGTTATCATGATCGCCCCCGAAAGCCGCGATGTTGTCCCGCACCCATTGCAAGGCGGCAATATGGTCCAGCAGCCCCTCGTTGCCGGTAGCCGGAATCCCGCCGCCGGTGATTTCATTCAGACGCAGGAAACCCATGACACCGAGGCGGTAATTGATCGTCACGATAACCGCGTCACCGCGCCTCGCCAGGTTATTCCCGTCGAACATGGCCTGCGCACCCGAGCCCATGGTAAAGGCACCTCCATGAATCCAGACGAGCACCGGCCGGCGGGCATCGTCCAGCCCCGGACTCCAGACGTTCAGGTAGAGGCAGTCCTCACTCCGGGATTCTGTCACATTCAGGTCCGGGGTGATGCCGGGTCCCGTGTCCTGCTGGGCGGCGGCGTTGCCGAAAGACTGCATCGGGCGCACGCCCGACCATTCCCCGGCCGGTGCGGGCGGGAGCCATCGCCGCTTACCCACCGGAGGGGCCGCGTAAGGAATTCCTTTGAATGTATACAGGCCTTTTCGGTAGGTTCCCTTAACCTTGCCGGTTTTCATCGTCACAATCCCCTTTTCGTTTTTGGGCATTTCTTTACTCCTTCAGTGCTATCTGGGGTATGAGTACCGCTTTTGTACCCAGTTAGAAAGATAATAACAATATAGTTATTTGAGCACTGCTTGTCAATCCTTTAAATGATCAGAGGGACACGTCAAGCACAATCCTTCTCTTTTCATTGCATTTCGTGCTGAGTCACATTAGTCTAGATAGTTAGCTAAGGTAACAAAGAAGTATTTTGTTACCTTTGGAGAATTTCCAGATTAACTGGCAAACAAATCTGGGCTTAAGCGTCGATTTTGTGAACTTAGACTATAGATCGGGCTGTTGCCGAACTCGACCCAGGTGAGTCTATCTGATATCATAGTGCCAGGCAATGCTTCAGAAGGGAGGAGACACAAGCCATATATGATGGGGAAGCGAGTGTTCGCTCCAAAACTCTATTACCAACTCTCTCTCGATCAACTTGTCCCCCAGAATCACCTTCTTCGTCAAATAGCCACTGCCGTAGACTTCTCGTTCGTTTATCCTCTTGCCAGATCCCACTACAGCCACACCGGTCAGCCCTCCATCGATCCGGTAGTTATCTTCAAGACCATGCTCATTGGTTATCTCTATGGCATAACATCCGAGCGCCGGCTCATGAGTGAAATACAGGTTAACCTGGCCTATCGTTGGTTCTTGGGCTACGACTTTGATGAATTCATCCCCGACCACAGCGTGCTGACCAAAGCCCGAGGCCGATTCGGCATGGATGCGTTTGAGAAGTTTTTCGAGCATTCCATTCAACTCTGCAGTCAGGCTGGTCTGCTTGGCGAGGGACCAGTCTACGTCGATGCCACTCATGTTGGGGCTGCGGCATCTATGGAATCATTAATCAAGAGAGAAGAATCCGTCAGGCCACCTTTGTCAGTGAAGGATTACATACGGAAAGTGTACCAAGAGAATCCTGTACCCCAAGAGGAAGACGGCGCCACAAGTTCCCCGCCGGCTGATGATAAAGCTACCCCTGAATGCGAAGTCATGGTCGACCGTGACCGTGAAGCACGAAAACGGTCCCACAATAAGACGAACCAGGAGTACGTCAGCCGCACTGATCCCGAAGCCACGATTGTTCACAGCATCAGAGCGGGTCTCAGGCTGGCTTATAAGGCCCATGTGGCCGTTTCGGGAAAGAGGGGACAGGTTGTCACGGCAGCGATAGCCACCACTGGAATTGCCGCCGAGGAACATTTGCTGAACGAAGTCCTTCGCTGCCATACCCGGTATACGGAAATACCGGTGAGAGAGGTGGTGGCAGACACCAGGTACGGCATGCTGGCAAATTACGTTTCCCTCGATCGGGCAGGGATAGCAGCATTCATCCCGCCGCATGAAAGAACCAATGGAGTCAACGGGTTTTGGGGAAAGGATCGCTTTCGCTACGTACCAGGGCAGGATATCTATCTCTGTCCAGCGGGAAAGACAATGAAACGCTTCGGCATGTGCGAGGGCAAGAAGCGTGTGGCTTATCGATGCGAACTTGGGACTTGTCAGGCCTGCCGGCTGAACAAAAAGTGCACTCCGTATGGAAATTCCAGGAGTGTTACGCGGTTCGTGGATCAAAGACTCATAGAAGAAGCCAGAGGGAGGATCGAGAATCCGCCGGGTAGGGAACTCATGAGGCAGAGAAAGACACGAATTGAGGGTATATTCGCTCTGGGTAAGGAATTGCACGGACTGAGACGCACCCGGCTAATGGGCCGATGGAAGGTGCAGATTCAGCTCTGGCTAACCGCCTCGGTCATCAACCTGAAGCGAGCCATCAAGGCATTGACAAACCGTTCGGACGGAGGAGAACTCAGCAACCAATAGGGAAACTTATCCTTCCCTGTCGCCATCACAACCATAACGCGAATTCTCGCCTCCCTTATGGCCAACTGACACTTCGGCAACAGCCCGAGATATAGTCTTCCAGCGATCCATTTAAAAACATATAGTTCAAGTTTAGTAAAATAGCCTGTGCCGGAATCTAATGCACGTTTAGATTTAATTCGAGGAATCCTTCTATATTTTGGTGTGGAATAATCTTCTTTGGTGGAGCTGAGGGGATTCGAACTCCGATTCCCGTTGATAATTTTTTAGGTTTACTCAAGCACACGCGTATTTCTTTACTACCCATGAGCTCATGCCAGTAAGAGAGTCTGGCCAGCCAATTTGTGTTCGCGGATTTCTGCGCTAATGAGCACTTGTAGCTTCCTATGGTGTTCAGTTCTTCCCGATGATTACATGGATGTATTTACTTCTATTTTGAAGCATAGACAATTGGTATTACTGTGAATATGCCCTTGAGAAGGCGCTCCAAAATGGCATCTATTGTTGACAAGCCATAATCTGGTGTGTGTAGAATAGGCATACCAAAATGACTTGGTTTTGATATAGAGTAAAAAATGACTCAAGCGTATGAAAGCCGGCTGAACATCCTTCTATCCCAGCTTCTTGAACAGCAAGGGATTGTCTCAAGGTCAGAGTTCATAGGCAAAGGGCGAAAGGATGTGGTAGTTTATCACCAAGGACTTGCCATCGTCTTGGAAGGCTCATATGACAAGCTGGATGCTGAAAAGGATGCTAAGAAACGAGTAGAGCAACTTTCTGCTGATGTTGGCATAGCAGTCTTTTATCCTAGCTCGTTTCCGCAGGAAATGAGTGATAGCCAAATAAAGAATAAGCTGCAAGACACACCGCTAATTGTCAGGGTTATAGCTCCGGAAGACATATCTGGCACACTCTTCCGCATACTCTACCAAAAAAATGTAATCGCTGAACCTGTAGATGACTGGCATGAGGTTACTCTTCCCCTGCTTACTACTCTAATTCAGGAAATTTCTCAGTTCATTATTAGCGAAGAGACCATTAAAAAGGTTGAAGAAGAAGTCAGCAATCTAATACAGGATTTCGTTTCCGCGCTCTCATTCCATTCCGAATCAGATACGATTGCTAAAAACACACGACATTCTTTACGAACTTTACGGTTTTTCGATAGGTGAACCTAGTAAAATCAAGGAAGCCATCTTTGCTCAATCCGTCCTAGCCATGCTACTCAGTTCCATCTATTACGAATCAATCAGGTACGTCTATAAACTCGATTCACTAGAGAATATGGCCTTAGTAACTAACCCCCAAGAGTCTATCATAAAAGCTACTCACGATATTCTTGAGATAGACTATGAGCCAATATTTGAAGCCATCAGAGAAATGCTGAAGACTTACCCCCAGTTACTATCTCTATTTGCTAGGCTGGTTCGACTTGCCAGCGATATAGCTTCTAAGAAGTCGTTATTAAGAAGAGACTTAGCAGGGAAGGTATATCACAAGGTAGTTGGTGATTGGAGTCTCAAGAAAGGTCTAGCTACTTTCTATACCCAGATACCTTCTGCCTATCTTCTACTGTATCTGTCTAAGGCCAGACTCTCTCGAATTGCGGACTTTGCTTGCGGAAGTGGAACCCTGTTGGTAGCAGCATACAGTGCCGCTAATTCGTTTTACCGTATGTCCTTGCTGCAAACTGGCACTGATATGAACCCAAAGGAAATTGAGACTGATTTTCATACTCAGTTCATCAACTCATGCTACGCCTTCGATGTTTTAGAATACGCCACTCAAATTACAGCTTTAAATCTTGCCCTGCACAGTCCTGAGACACCTATTCCAGAGTTCTCCTCTATCTATACGATGCCGCTTGGCTATCGCGTGCAGGATAATAGCGTTTCATTAGGGTCTCTTGAACTTGCGCGAGTAAGCGGTAAATTCGAGCAGATAATGAACCACGTCACTAGGACAGGACTAAAGAAAAAGAGAAAAGAGCTGTTGGCAAAGCTGCTTCACTTAGAGCCATTTGACCTGATTGTCATGAACCCGCCTTTTGCCAGGACAACCGGAAGAGGTGGCAAGGAGGGCGGCGGCATGTTTGGGTTCATGAGCGATGAAAAAAGCCGGAAAGAGGTTCTCAAGGATTACACTGGAGTTAGAGACGAAGTTAGAAAAGCCCTTGAAGGAATGGCCAGGACCCTTCTGAAAGAGACAAACCTTGAGCTATTGCTCAAAGATGATGATTTTCGACCCTACATGAATATCTGGCAGGCAGGGGAAGGTTTTTTGTTCCTTTATCTAGCAGACCTCAGATTGAAAAACGATGGTAAAATTTGTTTTGTCCTACCCAAGAGCCTGCTAAGTGGCATATCCTGGTTTCTTGGGCGAGTCTTGCTCGCGGCTAAGTATCACCTGAAGTATGTCATTGTGAGCTATGAACCAAACAACTACAACTTTTCTGAGTCTACTAGCCTTAGCGAGTGTATGTTTGTGGCTGATAGGACTGATAAGCACTTGGATGGAGAAGAAACTACCTTCGTCACAGTCCTACAAAAACCTCATACAAGCATTGAGGCTATCGCCCTCGCCAACCGGATTAATAGCCGAGAAGGTAGCTTCATTGAGGCTGGCAAGAGTATGGCCTTTCTTACAACCATCAAGCGGCGAGAACTTCTGGAAAACATAGATAACTGGGGAAGATTCGTTTTCCTACCTAACATAGAGCTTCAGGATGAAGTCATCAATCTACTGGCTGGTACAATCAAGATAGGCAGTAATAAAGAAGAGTTGCCTTTAACTAGAATGAATACCCTGATTGCTACTATCGGAGTTGATAGGCATCGTTTCGTTGATACGTTTAAAGTTATCAATAGTAATGTCCCGGGAAGCATGCGTATGCTTCAGGGTGGTGAAGAAGAACAAAGACAGACAATGGCAACTGTGCCAAATGCCTATATACTGCCGATAATTGAGCGTGGGAAAGCTATTTTTGAGGAAAAGGCTGGCAACCTACTTATTCCAGACAGAATTTGGCTAGAGACCGCACATGTTACTGCAATGCTATCAAATGAACCAGTACTCTCTAATCTCTTCTATTCTGTAAGATTGAAGAAGGAAAGCCAAGATAGGTTTAAATCTCTTTGCCTTTGGCTTAACACGACTTGGGGAATACTTACCACATTAGCCAGCAGAGAGGAGACGCGTGGCGGCTTCCTTAGCCTTAAAATGTCCCAATGGAGATTGCTTCCGGTATTGAATATAGACGCGCTCGATAAGAAGAAAGTAAAGGCACTAGCCTCGACCTTTGACGATTTTCAAGACAAGGACTTAGGCCGAATACCGGAACAATACATCAGCAATGGCAGGGGAAGGCAACTCAGGACTCAGTTAGACATTGCCTTCTTGGAAGTCATGGGCATAGAGGCTAAAGAAAACGACCTGTCCACGCTCTATGACGATATTTCCTCTTCTCTCAAACAGTGGTTAGGCGAGTAGGCCTACGAATCTGTTCCAAACCCCTATTTCACCACGCTGACGCCAATTTTGAGGCTAAAAGGTAGGGTGTTACGTTGACTATGCAAGTTTGTTTGTACAAATTAACCTGCTACAACTGGACAAACATAGGAATGACTTTCCTACCCTGTGTAGGATTGCCATTCACGGTACAAGTTAAGTACGAATGAATACATAATCGCCGTAGTTGCCGCACGGCTAGGGATTTTTCTTCTTCACATAACGTTGACAAGGTAAAGATAACGGAGTAGAGTTCTCATTACCGGAATGTCTAGGCAGGTTGATTTTTGAGGTGGCAAGATGAAGAAAGCTGTCATTCTGGTTGTGTTGTTAATTCCAGTTCTTCTCTTCGTTGCCTGTAACCAGACACAAGGGCCACTAACGCCTTCACCAGCAATGCCGCCGACAACAACTACCCAGCAACCAAGCTTTTCTACTCCTGCTCCTGAACCTTCTCCCCAACCCGCTCCTGCCCCTGTTATACGGCAAGGTGAACTCAAAGTCCACTTTATTGATGTTGGGCAAGGGGATTCAATTCTTATAGACTTGAGTGATATTGAAGTATTGATTGATGGTGGTGAAAAAACGCCTGGCGTGGTTAATTATATTAAAAATTATATTGATGGTCCGCTTGAGGTAATGGTTGCTACTCATACTGATGCAGACCATATAGGTGGACTTATTGATGTGTTAGCCAAATACCAAGTTAAAGACATCTGGTTAAATGGGGATACCGCAACTTCTGCAACATATTCGCAATTTATAAGTTCGGTTAATTCTGAGGGAACTACGATACACCAAGCTGAGCTAGGTAATACTATTGAAGTAGGTAATCTCAAATTCAATGTTCTCAACCCTTCTAAACCTTTATTTTCCGATGCCAACAATAACTCCATAATTCTCAGTTTAAAGTATGGCGACATAGATTTCCTCTTTATGGGAGATGCAGAGCGTGAAGCAGAGGCAAAGATGCTGGCGCAAAGCGTTGTTTCCATACCGGATTGTGATGTCTTGAAAGTCGGGCATCATGGCTCAAGAACTGCTTCATCACCTGAGTTCTTGAATCGAGTAAAACCAAAAATAGCAATTTATATGGCTGGAATAGGCAATAAATACGGCCATCCACATCAGGAGACTATTCAAGCTCTCTCAGCGATTGGGGCCAAAATCTATGGCACAGATATTCACGGAAATATCATCATCACCACTGATGGCAAAATATATTCATTACAGCTACAGAAGCAAGCCCCACCAGTTACGGTGACCCCAACTCCCGCTCCAACCTCAACTACAACTCCCACATTAACTCCTTCCCCATCATCTCCACCTAGCACGTCCACAAATGTCAAAATTACCAAGATATTCTATAATGGTCTTGTTCCCCGCACAGAATCAGACGAATATGTTGAAATGGCGAATTTGGGAAGCGAACCGGTAGACTTAAAAGGTTGGGTGCTCAAGGACGTTTCTGACGGTCGTCCTTCGTTTACTTTTCCATCTTATGTTCTACAACCTGGCAATAGCATAAGAGTCTATACTAATGAAATTCATGCTGAATATGGTGGTTTTAGTTTTGGGTCTGGAACTGCCGTGTGGAATAATAGTAATCCGGATACCGCAGCCTTGTATAATGCTCAAGGGCAAGAGGTATCAAGAAAGAGCTATTAATTATTGAGTGTTAAGGAACTTAAGACTGTACGAAGAAAAATGAACGAGACCAAAAATCTTGGAAGCATCGTGAGACGGCAGAGAAATAGGCTAGGTCTAACACTTAGAGACCTAGCTGCCAAGTCAGGAGTATCTATTAGTCATCTCGGTCGCATTGAGAAAGCTCAGCGCTATCCTTCGACTACCGTCCTGCGTAAAATTGCTAAACCATTAAATCTTGATGAAAATGAACTGTTTAGTATAGCTGGATATCTTCCCGGAGAGAAACCAAAAACCCTTGACCTGGAGAAGCACAAATTACTAGAAGAGCTTGATATTCTGGTAGACCGAGTTACGGCCGACATAAATCACATCAAGAGCATCATCAGAAAATTACACATGAAATCTTAATTAATACATAAGTTACGGTACCGAATTGTCAAGTCTTATCAAGTACTCAGCACTATCTCACGTTCAATTGTCGTGAGTACATTCTGCACGGATAGGAATTATTACAAATAACAAAATAACGAAATGAGACTGCCGAAAAAGTCCCATCTCCCTTTAAAAAAGGGGGGACTCAAGGGGATTTTTGAGCTTAAATCCCTCTTAATTTCCCTTTAAGAAAGGGCGAAATTGGGTAAGGAAAACACCAGAGTCACATCGGATGAACTGGTATTACCAGAAACATCACGACAAACGCTTATAGAGATTGCCGCTCAAGTGCAGAAACGTCTGAAGGTTCATGAAACTTGGACAACCAACTTCCGGATTTCACGAGGGCTAGGGATTAAAGCTTTGTTCATTGGCCCAAACTCTACTGGAAAGACAGCGGCAGCTAAGATACTGGCGAGTGAATTGCATCTTAATCTTTACCGCATTGATTTAAGCCAGGTGGTGAGTAAATATATTGGAGAAACAGAAAAGAATTTGCAGCGAGTCTTTGACGCGGCGGAAGATAGTGGAGCTATTCTGTTCTTCGATGAAGCTGATACTCTCTTCAGCAAACGCAGTAAGGTAAAAGATAGCCATGACCATTATGATAATATCGAGGTCAGTTACCTGTTACAACGTATGGAAAAATATCACGGGTTGGTTATTCTGGCAACAAATACGAAAGAAACTCTTGATATCGTTTTATCGAATCGCCTGTGTTTTGTTGTGCAATTCCCCTTTCCGAATACCGAACGGCGTAAGGAGATATAGCGCAGTATTTTCCCTCTGAAGGTGCCTACAAAAGACCTGGATATGGATAAACTAGCAAGGCTTAATTCCCGAACTATTCCTTACACTTTTCGCTAATTTTGAGGCTAAAAGGTAAGGTGTTACGCTGACTATGCAAGTTTATCCATGTTTATATCACACTATATACTCCAAAAGGGTGTTGTATCATTTTGAAATTAACAATTAGCCTCTAATTATTGACAATGCTTGGGTGAAACTTTATGCTTTGCCCCAGTGCTGGCGTGAAAGGGTCTTAAGTACTGTTGCACCGTCCAGGAATCTTGCCTTCCGATATAAACTCTCTATTGTCCCACTTTCACAGACTTCATACACTAAGTTTCTGTGTGTTTTGCTAACGAGGGGTCGAGGTAGCGATGATGGAAAATGCGGATACGCTTGAACTTACCTTTTTCATCCAAATCATAGAGCACACATTGGTTCATGACACTGACATCGCCCTTTTTCCACTGGGTGGGTGAACCTTCCGGAGGAGTGCGAATAACATGGAACTCTGTAATAAATTCGACACAGAACTGCCTGCCTCGAGAAATGAAAGCACCCAAGTTCAGAACTTCCCGCACGTTGGCGGCGATTGCCTGATAATTGGCGATAAACTCCTGCGGGCCATGGAGCGTTCTTCCAGGTGTCTGCGGACCCATAAAATTATCCGGATATTCCAG